>Ga0129333_10003839_pt1 | contig 14084 bp, 1 predicted proteins | sample CPB6_08_DNA_FD_94474 | JGI IMG/M metagenome (GOLD analysis project Ga0129333, IMG submission 94474) | Freshwater to marine salinity gradient microbial communities from Chesapeake Bay, USA - CPBay_Sum_0.6_0.8_DNA | ecosystem: Environmental > Aquatic > Marine > Coastal | place: USA: Chesapeake Bay... | reverse complement strand
CGGTGGTTCCAGTTGCGTCAGTTAGTCCAGTGCCGCCAGTTTCGCCGGTAGGTCCAGTCCCACCGGTAGGTCCAGTGGTTCCGGTAGGTCCAGTGGGTCCAGTGGGTCCGGTGGTTCCAGTCCCACCGGTAAGTCCAGTGCCACCAGTAGGTCCAGTAGGTCCGGTGGGTCCGGTAGGTCCGGTTGCACCGATTGGTCCAGTTGGTCCAGTGGTTCCGGTAGGTCCAGTAGGTCCAGTATTTCCTTGAAGACCAGTAGTTCCATCTAAATTAACATACCAGATATTTGCGGTAATCGTTCCAGTTATACTTGTTATATATATTCTTAAACTTCCAGTAATTTGATTATAAGTATCTATTTTTCCTTCAAGTGAATTAAATATATTATGACTAAAAATAACATTTTGTCCAGCAGTATATGATAATTGTGTTCCAACTGTATATACTCTATAATTTCCAACAGAAAGAGATGCCAAATTTATTGTATCAGTCGATATCGTTTTATATAAATCACCTTTTTTTCCGGTTGGACCAAGTAATCCAGTATGCCCTGTATTTCCAGTGTGTCCAGTTCCTCCACGACCACCAGTAATTCCAGTCTCTCCTCGCGGTCCAGTATATCCCCTAATACCGGTTATTCCAGTAGGACCAGTTTTTCCAGTAGGTCCAGTTGCGCCAGTCGGTCCAAATGCGCCAGTAGGTCCAGTTTTTCCAGTCGGGCCAATTCTTCCAGTTAATCCATCTGGTCCAGTATCTCCACGTATGCCAGTAGCGCCGGTTGAGCCAGTCGCACCTTGATTTCCTTGCGGTCCAATGTTTCCGGTGTGTCCAGTTGCGCCAGTTGGACCACTATCTCCTCTATTTCCAGTTCGCCCTTGTTGTCCGGTTAGTCCAATACCAGTTGGACCTGTATGACCGTGCGGTCCAGTATGTCCTCTTTTTCCAGTCGCTCCGGTAGGTCCAGTTGCACCAGTTTTTCCGGTAGAGCCAGTATGTCCAGTATTTCCTCTATTTCCGGTTGGACCAATAATTCCTAAACCAGTCGGGCCGGTTGCGCCAGTGCCACCGGTTGGTCCAGTTGCGCCGGTTGAGCCAGTCGGACCGGTGGGTCCAGTTGCGCCAGTTGGTCCAATAGGTCCGCTCTTACCTTGATATCCCTTTGAGCCTTGTCTCCCCGTATGACCGATTGGACCAATCGGACCAGTTTTTCCTATATATCCAGTTGCACCAGTGTTTCCAGAGCCAGTTGGTCCAGTTGGACCCTTTCTTCCGGTATGACCACTATATGTTCCAGTTTGACCAGTTCCACCAGTTGGACCAGTTCCACCAGTTGGACCTTTTCTTCCAGTTGGTCCTAATTGTCCGGTTGGTCCAATTTTCCCAGTTTGACCAGTTGCGCCAGTTGAGCCAGTAGGTCCAATTGGCCCACTTGGACCAGAACCAACAGGTCCAGTTATTCCAGTCGCACCAGTAGGTCCAGTTGGACCAGTTGGACCAACACCAGTGGGTCCAGTTAAACCATTTTTACCAATTTGTCCAGTTGCGCCGGTGGGTCCAGTTGCCCCAAGACCCCTCGGTCCAGTTCGTCCCGTATTTCCTTGAATACCAGTTATTCCTTGAAACCCAACTCCTCCTCTTCTTCCAGTTGCTCCAGTTGGACCAATTGTGCCAGTATCTCCTCTTAAACCAGTCCGACCAATAGGTCCAAAACCAGTTGCTCCCGTTTGGCCATGAGGTCCAGTTTCTCCATTTGGTCCAAATATAGTTTGACCAGTTGGACCCCGCTTTCCGGTAGGACCAACTCTTCCATTTGGTCCAGTTGGCCCAATAATTCCAACTAATCCGGTATTTCCTGCTGGTCCAGTTCTACCTTGACTACCAGTCATTCCAGCAGGTCCAGTTGTACCTAATCTTCCAGTCGCCCCAGTGTTTCCTCGTGGTCCAGTTGGCCCAGTTAATCCCCTTGGGCCGGTATGACCTTGTGGTCCAGTTTCTCCAACTTTACCATTTTTTCCTACTAGACCTACTTGACCAGTTGCTCCTCCCGCTTCTCCTTGTGGTCCTTCTGGTCCAGTTCTTCCACGCTGTCCAGTCGTTCCTTTTTGTCCAGTTGGTCCAGTATTTCCAAGATATCCAACAAGTTGATTAATAGAACGTGTTCCAGTGTGTTGTGGAAGAATAGAAAATGGAGATACACTACAACCTTCGGGACCAGTTGGTCCAATTAACCCATTATTTCCAGTTGGTCCTCTTAATCCTGTTTGTCCAGTCGGTCCAATTTGACCAATATTTTTATTATCTATATTTTTTTTACTCATGTATATAATCAATTCAGAAAAAAATGAATCGTTTTTTTCGATTAAAATAAAATTTACAAATTATTCGATGTAATTGAAACAGTCAGTTCAGTCGGACCTTGATTATAGTAGGAATCAGCTACAATTTCTAAACGGTCCGATAAAGTTGTTCCACTCGTATTGCTAACGATTAATTGGCTTGAAGATGCGTTGTAATTTGTAGAAACTCCGTATATTGAAGAAGTAAAAAGACTCGTGCTTGTTGATACTCCATACCATGTTATTCCATCATTTGATGTTGCTACTGTATTTAATCCATATCCAACAGCAATCCAACGTTTTCCATCCCAGCTAACATCATTTCCTCCTGTAAAGATACTTGTGCTTGTTGAAACACTCGTCCATGATATTCCATCAGTTGAATAAGCGATCGGAGGACCCCCGAAACCAACTGCTACCCAACGCTCATTATTCCAAGCAATCCCGAATGTTCCTAATGTAAAAATAGTTGTTCCAAGACCTATCCATGTTAGACCATTATCTGAATAAGCAATTGTATTAGACCCTTCTCCACCAGCAACAAATCGTCTTCCATTATAAGCAATTGTATATCCATTTGTAGTAAAAAAGTTTATGCTTGTTCCGAGCCCAGTCCATGTAATTCCATTTGATGAATAAGCAATTGTATTTGTTCCAGATCCAACTGCTACCCAAATTATTCCATTCCAAGAAACACCCTTTCCACCAGAAGTAAAAATAGTTGTTCCAATACCAGTCCAGTTTAATCCATTGTATGAGTAAGCGATTGTATTACTTCCATTCCCAACTACTACCCACGTCGTTCCATTCCAACCAATTCCAATTCCTGCGTTTGAAAAAACCGGAGTGCCTATTCCAGTCCAAACAATACCATCATATGAATAAGCAATTGTATTTGTTCCAGATCCAACTGCGACATACATTGTTCCATTCCAAGCGCAATCATTACCGAATGTTGAAAAAATATTCGTCCCCAATCCAGTCCATAATATTCCATCAGTCGTATAAGCAAGTGTATTTGTTCCAAGTCCAAGTGCTATTGTTGGTTGTTGAATATATACTGTCGCAGGAGAGTTGTAGTTTGAAGTAATACCAATACAATTGATACCAAAAACAGAAACACCTAATCCGATCCAATTAATTCCATTATATGAATAAGCAATTGAATTTGTTCCAGCGCCAGTTGAAATCCACATTGTTCCATTCCAACATACATCCCATCCACCGAGAGTAAAAATACTTGTTCCTAATCCGATCCAATTAATACCATTATTTGAATAAGCAATTGAATTTGCGCCTTGTCCAACCCCAACCCATAATATTCCATTCCAAGCAAGTCCTTTACCACCGATTGTAAAAATAGTTGTTCCTAACCCAATCCAATTGATACCATTATAAGAATAAGCAATCGTATTTTGTCCAATACCAAGTGCAACCCACATACTACCATTCCATTCAATTCCATATCCAATAGATGAAAATATTGTAGTTCCTAATCCAGTCCAGCTGATTCCATCATAGGAATATGCTAATGTATTTGTTGTTCCGAAACCAGTAGAAACCCACATATTTCCATCCCAATCAAACTGACCTCCACTAGATGTAAAAGTTGTATTTCCTAATCCAGTCCATATTATTCCATTATAAGAATATGCTAATGTATTTGTTCCCGCTCCACCAATAACCCACATTGCGCCATTCCATGCGATTCCTTCAAAACTGCCTGAAAATATATTTGTTCCTAATCCCGTCCAATCTATACCATTATATGAATATGCGATTGAATTTGTTCCAGCGCCAGTCGCAATCCAAATATTCCCATTATAAGCAACATGACTTCCATATGATGAAAATATATTTGTGCTCGTAGATATACCAATCCAATTTATTCCATCATAAGAATATCCAATATTAAAACTACCATTACCAAGTACTACATTTATTTGTCGTGGGAATGTAAGCGTGTTCGGGCGCCTATTGTTGAAAGCAACTGCTCTTCCATATTGTGTTAAACTTGGAGAACCAGAAACATCAGTCCAATCAATTCCATTATATGAATATGATATTGTGCTTGGAGAACCAATAAAATTTCCAACACCCATTGCTATCCACATTGTTCCATTCCAATTAATATCATGAACACTCGAAAAAATATTTGTGATTGTTGATATTCTTAACCAATTTATTCCATCATATGAATACGCAATTGAATTTATTCCTATTCTTCCTCCGGCAACCCATATTGTTCCATTCCAACCCACGCAAAATCCGAGATCTCCAAATATTGTGCTTCCTATTCCAGTCCAATTAAGTCCATTATATGAATAAGATATTTCATTTGTTCCTTGTCCAACAGCAACCCACATTATTCCATTCCAAGAAATATCATAACCTACACTTGAAAAAATATTTGTGCTTGTTCCAATTCCTGTCCAATTGATTCCATTACTTGAATATGCGATTGTATTTGTTCCTTCCCCAACTGCGATCCACATATTTCCATTCCAAACAATAGAAGTTCCATAACTACTAAAAATATTAGTGCTTGTTCCAAGACCAATCCAATTAATACCATTATATGAATAGGCAATTGAATTTGCGCCTTGTCCAACTCCAACCCACATATTTCCATTCCATTCAACTCCATTTCCTCTAATTGAAAAAATAGTGGTTCCTAATCCAATCCAATTAATTCCATTGTATGAATAAGCAATTGAATTCGGTCCTGATGCAATACCTACCCACATATTTCCATTCCAAACAATACCACATTTAACTTGATTATTTGTAAAAATGCTTGTGCCGAGTCCTGTCCAGTTCAGTCCATTATTAGAATAAAATATTGAATTAATATCAAGTCCAAAACCAACCCATCTATTCGGAATACTATTACCGAATGTATATACTTGTTCAGAATTTACGCTACTATTCAAACGCGCAATAATATTTGATGAACTTACTTTTTTATTACTTGTATAAACAACCGCACTTTTTTGTAGTGTTGTCATTGAATAATTTTGAGAAACATTTGAAAATTGTGAAGATGAAATATTACTAAATCCGGTTGGTCCTATAATTCCAGTTGGTCCAGTCGCGCCAGTTGGTCCAGTTGAACCAGTTCTTCCATTAATTCCAGTGGGTCCCATAATTCCAGTTGGTCCTGTTGGTCCAGTCATACCAGTTGGTCCAGTTATACCAGTTGGTCCTGTTGGTCCAGTTAGACCTATATTTCCAGTATTTCCAACAGTTCCAATTGAACCAGTTAGACCCGTATTTCCTATATTTCCAGCAGAACCAATTGGTCCAGTTGGTCCAGTTGGTCCAATTGGTCCAGTTGGTCCAAAGATTCCAGTCGGTCCAGTTGGTCCAGTCGGTCCAAAGATTCCAGTAGGTCCAAAGATTCCTGTTGGTCCAGTTGGTCCAGTATTACCAAGAATTCCAGTTGGTCCAATTGGTCCAGTCGCGCCAGTTGCGCCAGTTGGTCCAGTATTTCCAATATTACCATTAATCCCTGTTGGTCCAGTTAGACCATTTTGACCAGTATGACCTTCTGGGCCAGTTGGACCACTTTGACCAGTATGTCCAGTAATACCAATTGAACCATCAAATCCAGTAGGACCAGTGGGTCCAGTATTACCAATTGTTCCAATCGAACTAGTTGGACCAGTTGGTCCAGTTAAACCAGTATTTCCTTGAATACCAGTAGATCCAGATGCGCCAGTTAGTCCAGTGTGTCCATCGTTTCCTATTGGTCCAGTAGCCCCAGTTGAACCGGTGTGCCCATCGCTTCCGGCGAGTCCAGTAGCACCAGTTGGACCAGTGTGCCCATGACTTCCGGCGAGTCCAGTAGGGCCAGTTGGTCCAGTGTGTCCATCGCTTCCACTAAATCCAGTAGGGCCAGTTTGTCCAGTGTGTCCATCGTTTCCTACTGGTCCAGTAGCGCCAGTTGGACCGGTGTGCCCATCGCTTCCATGAAATCCAGTCGCGCCAGTTGGTCCAGTGTGCCCATTGCTTCCAGCGGGTCCAGTTGGGCCAGTTGGACCGGTGTGTCCATCGCTTCCAGCGGGTCCAGTCGGGCCAGTTGGACCAGTGTGTCCATCGCTTCCAGCGGGTCCAGTCGGGCCAGTTGGACCAGTGTGTCCATCGCTTCCATGAAATCCAGTCGGGCCAGTTGGTCCAGTGTGCCCATCGCTTCCACTAAATCCAGTAGCCCCAGTAGGTCCAGTATGCCCATCGCTTCCACTAAATCCAGTAGGGCCAGTAGGTCCAGTGTGCCCATCGCTTCCAGCGGGTCCAGTAGGACCAGTTGGACCAGTATGTCCATCGATTCCATGAAATCCTGTTTGTCCAGTTGGTCCAGTATGCCCATAACTTCCAGCGGGTCCAGTGGTCCCAGTTGGACCGGTGTGCCCATAACTTCCAGCGGGTCCAGTAGCGCCAGTTGGACCAGTGTGTCCATCGCTTCCTATTGGTCCAGTCGCGCCAGTTGGACCGGTGTGTCCATGACTTCCAGCTGGTCCAGTATCCCCAGTAGGTCCAGTGTGCCCATCGCTTCCAGCTGGTCCAGTAGCCCCAGTAGCTCCTGTTAGTCCATAATTTCCAGTCTTACCAATATTTCCATTTGGTCCAGTATTTCCATCGGTTCCATTCATTCCAGTAGTTCCAGTTGCGCCAGTAGGTCCATAATTTCCAGTAGGGCCAGTAGGTCCAGTTGTGCCAGTTTGACCATCTCCTCCATGAAATCCAGTGGGACCAGATGGCCCAGTAATTCCATAATTCCCAGTCGCGCCAGTAGCTCCAGTTGGTCCAGTATGCCCATGACTTCCGGCGAGTCCGGTGGCCCCAGTTGGTCCAGTGTGCCCATGACTTCCGGCGGGTCCGGTGGCCCCAGTGGCCCCAGTATGCCCATGACTTCCGGCGGGACCAGTTGCTCCCGTAGGTCCGGTGTGCCCATCGCTTCCAGCGAGACCAGTCGCGCCAGTAGGTCCGGTGTGTCCATCGCTTCCAGCTGGTCCAGTTGCGCCAATCGCTCCGGTGTTCCCGTTGCTTCCAGAAAATCCAGTCGGTCCAGTAGCTCCGATATACCCAGTTATTCCTTGTGGTCCAGTAGCCCCAGTTATTCCTATTTCTCCATTATTTCCATTATAACCAGTTATTCCAGCTGATCCGGTCGCCCCAGTAGATCCAGTTGCGCCAGTAGCTCCGGTTGAACCGGTGTATCCTTCGTTTCCAGTTGGACCAATCGGTCCAGTTGGACCAATATTTCCCTGTTGTCCAGATGGTCCAGTTGGTCCAGTATTTCCTTGTGGCCCAGTATTTCCTCTTGGACCAGTATTTCCAGTATTTCCAATTGACCCAGTATTTCCGTTATTTCCAGTAGCACCAGTTAAACCATTCAATCCAGTTATTCCAGTTTGTCCAATTATACCAGTATTTCCTTGTGGGCCAGTTATTCCAATATTTCCTTGTGGCCCAGTATTTCCTTGTGGTCCGCTATTTCCTTGTGGTCCGCTATTTCCTTGTGGCCCAGTATTTCCTTGTGGCCCAGTATTTCCTTGTGGCCCAGTATTTCCTTGTGGCCCAGTATTTCCTTGTGGCCCGCTATTTCCTTGTTGTCCAGTATTTCCAGTATTTCCTTGTGGCCCGCCATTTCCTTGTGGCCCGCTATTTCCCTGTGGCCCAGTATTTCCTTGTGGCCCGCTATTTCCTTGTGGTCCAGTTATTCCGGTTGGACCTATTAATCCAGTTGGTCCAATATTTCCAGTAATACCTGTATCTCCATCCAAATTTACATTCCATATATTTGATGTTATATCTCCCTCAATAAAAGTTATATATACAGTTATACTACCAGTATTTGAATCATATGAATCAACTTTACCCTCAAAATAATTTATTGCGTTATTCATAAAAATAATTGCTTGACCTACTGTATATGATAATCCAGCGCCAATAGTATATGTTTGATATGTTCCAATTGTAAGAGACAATAAATTAATTATATTTGATGACGATGTTTTATAAATATCTCCAATAATACCGGTTGGTCCAGTAGCCCCAGTTGCTCCGGTTGGTCCAGTATTTCCAGTATAACCGATCGGTCCAGTTTTTCCAGTATAACCAACTGGACCATTATAACCAAACGGACCAGTTTTTCCAGTTGGGCCAGTATTTCCTCTTATTCCAGTAGCCCCTGTTCTTCCAGTTGAACCCGTCGGCCCAGTTGCTCCACCGTTTCCAAGAATACCAGTTGGACCAGTTGGACCCGTTGAACCAAATATTCCGGTTGGACCATATTGACCAGCATTTCCATGAATTCCAGTTTGTCCAGTAGGTCCAGTCATCCCAGTTGCGCCAGTCGGACCTCCAAAGCCACGAACCCCAGTATTTCCACGTGGTCCAGTTTCACCATACATATCTGGTCCAGTAGCACCAGTCTCTCCAATAAATCCACGTGGTCCAGTTCTTCCAGTTGGCCCGCTTACTCCATTTGGTCCTTTTAAACCAGTCGGACCAGCATAACCATCAATTCCAGTTTTTCCAGTTATACCTTCACCACTCGGACCAGTTTTTCCAATAGGTCCTTTGGGTCCAATCTCCCCAGTAGGACCAGTAGGCCCAGTAGACCCAATAGGTCCAATATCTCCTATTTTTCCAGTTGCTCCGGTTATTCCATCTATTCCAGTAGGTCCAGTTCTTCCAGTAGAGCCTTCTCTTCCAGTTGCGCCAGTCTCTCCTTGTGGTCCAGTCGCTCCTAAATCATTTGGTCCAGTATTTCCGCGAATACCAGTCGCCCCATAAGTTCCCGTTGGTCCAGTTTTTCCTCGACTACCCGTATGTCCAGCATTTCCATGTGGTCCAGTAGAGCCAGTAGGTCCAGTTATTCCTTGTGGTCCAGTCGCACCAGTATTTCCTTGTGGTCCAGTTTCCCCAGTTATTCCAATTTTTCCAATCTTATTTGGACCAGTCGGACCCTGATTTCCTTGAATACCTTGTGTCCCAGTAGGTCCAAATCCAGTAGGTCCAGCACGTCCAGTTGCGCCAGTTGGTCCTTGCGAACCAGTTGCGCCAGTTGGTCCTCTTCCTCTCGGTCCCGTTTTTCCTTGTGGTCCAGTTTCTCCCGTTGGACCAGTTCCACCGGTAATACCGGTTGGTCCATTTATTCCTTGACTACCAGTAGGACCAGTATGTCCTTGAAGACCAGTCGCCCCAGTATTTCCAAAACCATCTGCACCCGTTGCTCCTTGTGGTCCAGTCGGTCCTTCTGGTCCAATTATTCCACTCCCTATAAGACCAACCCTTCCAGTATGACCGCGAGCGCCAAAATAACCAGTTCTTCCAGTAGGTCCTCGTTTCCCACTTGAACCAGTTTCTCCTCTAATACCAGAGATACCAGTTGAACCTATTGCGCCAGTTGCGCCAGTAGGACCAGTAGGACCAATCACACCAATCGGCCCAATTCTACCAGTATTTCCTTCTATTCCTTCTGGGCCACTTATTCCAGTATGACCTATTCTCCCAGTTGCACCGGTTCGTCCTATTTGACCAGTATTTCCTCCAATTTTTCCAGTTATACCTCGTCTTCCAGTATTTCCAAGTAATCCAGAATAACCTTCAAATCCAGTAGGTCCAGTATGTCCAGTTATACCAGTTGATTTACCACGAGGACCTTGTGGTCCAGTTGACCCAGTAGGTCCAGTTGGACCAGTTGGTCCTCTTAATCCAGTTGTTCCTATTGGACCAATCTCTTTATTATTTATATTATTATTCATATATAATAAATTCAGAAAAAAATAAAGTATTTTTTTCGATTAAAATAAAATTTACAAATTGTTCGATCTAATTAAAACAGTCAGTTCAGTTGGACCCTGATTATAGTATGAATCAGCTACAATTTCTAAACGGTTTGATAAAGTAGTTCCGCTTGTATTACTTATGACTAATTGGCTCGAAGATGCGTTGTAATTTGATGAAATTCCGTATCCACCAGTAGTAAAAAGACTTGTGCTTGTTGCTACTCCATACCATGTTATTCCATCATTTGATGTAGCAACTGTATTTAAAGGACCTTCGCCAGAAGCTATCCAACGTTTCCCATCCCATGTTATATCATTTGTGCTTACAAATATACTTGTGCTTGTTGAAATACTTGTCCAAGATATTCCATCGAAAGAATATGCGATTGAACGCCCTCCAAAACCACCTGCTATCCACATCTCATTATTCCAAGCAACAGAAGCTCCATGATTAGTAAAAAATATACTATTCACTCCAAGTCCAATCCATGTTATACCATTATCTGAATAAGCAATTGAATTTATTCCAGCACCAACTGCTACAAATCGTCTCCCATTATAAGCAACCGAATATCCCCAGTCGCTAAAAATAGTTTGTCCCAATCCAGTCCAATTTATTCCATCTAACGAATGAGCAATTGTATTTGTGCCTCTACCTACTGCTACCCACAGTGTTCCATTCCAAGAAACTCCTTTTCCAATAATACTAAAAATATTTGTGCTTGTAGATATTCCAGTCCAATTAATTCCATTTGATGAGTATGCAATCGTATTTACCTCCCATCCAAGCGCAACCCATAAATTTCCATTCCAACCAATTCCAAACCCTTTAAGTGAAAAAATACTGCTTCCAAGTCCAGTCCATGTTAGTCCGTCATATGAATACGCAAGTGTATTTGATACTCCATCTCCTGCGGCTACATACATCGTTCCATTCCAAGCACAATCTATTCCAGCAATTGAAAAAATATTAGTTCCCAATCCAGTCCATAAAATTCCATCAGTTGAATAAGCAAGACTATTTGTTCCTTGTCCAAGTGTGATTGTTGGTTGTTGAATATACACAGTCGCAGGAGAGTTGAAGTTTGAAGATATTCCATATCCCCCGCTACTAAAAATAATTACTCCTAATCCAGTCCAATTAATTCCATTTGATGAATAAGCAATTGTATTGGTTCCATCTCCAACCGCAACCCAATAAGTTCCATTCCATATAATATCACCTCCAAAATTTGAAAAAATTGTAGTTCCAATACCAGTCCAGTTTAATCCATTATATGAGTAAGCGATTGTATTATTTCCTTGACCAACTACTACCCACGTCGTTCCATTCCAACCAATCCCATATCCAGTCATAATAATATTTCCTAATCCAGTCCAACTAATACCATTATAAGAATAAGCAAATGTATTTGTTCCTGCACCAACAGCAACCCACATTGTTCCATTCCAAGAAACATCATATCCAAAAGAAGAAAAAATTATAGCTCCAATACCAGTCCATGTTAAACCATTATATGAATATGCAATTGTATTTGTTACTCCTCCGACAGCAACCCACATAGTTCCATTCCAACCAATTCCATTCACACCACTTGTAAAAATTGTGGTTCCTAATCCAGTCCAAATAATACCATTATATGAATAAGCTAATGTATTTGTTCCTTGACCACCAGCTACCCACATAGTTCCATTCCAATCAATATCATTTCCGTCAGTTAAAAAAACATTTGTTCCTAATCCAGTCCAATTGATTCCATTATAAGAATAAGCAATTGTATTTGTGCCTCTACCTACGGCAACCCAAATAGTTCCATTCCAAAAACAATCATTTCCCCAAGTAGTAAAAATTGTTGCTCCAAGACCAGTCCATGTCAATCCATTATCATATGAATAAGCGATTGAATTTGTTCCGAGTCCAACTGCGATTGTCATTTGTCTCGGAAATGTAAGTGTGTTCGGGCGCGCGTTGTTGAAAGCGAGTCCGTCTGCTCTTCCAGAAAATATACTTGTTCCTAACCCAGTCCAATTAATTCCATTATAAGAATAAGCAATTGTATTTATTCCATCCCCAACCGCAACCCACATAGTTCCATTCCAACAAGGACTATAACAACTACTTGAAAAAATTGTTTGTCCAATTCCAGTCCAAGTTATTCCATTATATGAATAAGCAATCGTATTTGTTCCTCTTCCTCCTGCAATCCATATCGTACCATTCCAAGCAATTTCAAATCCCCAAGCTGTGAAAATCGTTTTTCCAATACCTATCCAACTTATTCCATTATAAGAATATGCTAACGTATTCGTATCGTATCCCCCAGCAACCCACATTATTCCATTCCAAGCAATTCCACTTCCAGATATTGTAAAAATAGTTGCTCCTAATCCAGTCCATGTAAGACCATTATAAGAATACGCAATTGTATTTGAACCAGAACCAACCGCAACCCACATGCTTCCGCTCCAAGAAACTGCTATTCCTGAACTAAAAATAGAACTTCCAAGACCTATCCAATTAATTCCATTATACGAATATGCAATTGTATTTGTTCCTGCACCAACAGCAACCCACATAGTTCCATTCCAATAAACATCATCTCCCCATGTAGAAAAAATAGTATTTCCAATTCCAGTCCAATTAAGTCCATTATATGAATATGAAATTGTATTTATTCCTGCACCAACCGCAACCCACATAGTTCCATTCCAAGAAACTCCGTATGCAGAAGCAGTTATAATTGTTGTTCCTAATCCAATCCAACTAATTCCATTATCAGAATATGCAATTGAATTGTCTGTTCCACCACCAACAGCGACCCATCTATTTGGAATACTATTACCAAATGTATATACTTGTTCAGAATTTAAACTACTATCCAATTCCGCAATAATATTAGATGAAGATATCCGTGTATTTACTGGATAAATAACTGGTGTTTTCTGTAATGTAGTTATTGAATAATCTTGACTAAAATCAAATACATATAAATTATTCAATGAAGAACCAGTTGGACCCATACTTCCAATACCAGTTGCACCTATTGAACCAATTGCCCCAGTCGGTCCAGTTGGCCCCATCATCCCTGTTGGTCCGATTATTCCGCTTGGTCCGATTATTCCGGTAGGCCCCGTCTGGCCGGTAGGCCCCGTCGGGCCAGTAGGCCCCGTCGGGCCAGTAGGTCCAGTCATACCAGTTGGCCCAGTAGGACCAGTTGGCCCAGTATGACCAGTTGGCCCAGTCATACCAGTTGGCCCAGTTGAGCCAATAGATCCAGTTGGCCCAGTAGGTCCGGTCATACCAGTTGCGCCAGTAGGTCCAGTAGGTCCAGTCATACCAGTAGGCCCAGTATGTCCTTGATTTCCATCAATTCCAGTAGGCCCCGTCGAGCCGGTAGGCCCAGTAGTCCCAGTATTTCCAGTAGACCCAGTAGGCCCAGTCGCGCCAGTCGTTCCTGTTGGACCAGTAGGCCCAGTCGCGCCAGTAGGCCCAGTAGGCCCAGTATGACCATTAATACCATTTTGTCCAGTTGGTCCAGTCATACCAGTAGGTCCAGTAGGCCCAGTTGGTCCAGCATTTCCGGTAGGCCCAGTAGGTCCCGTTGGTCCAGTCGCGCCGGTAGGTCCAGTTGGTCCCGTCATTCCAGTAGGTCCAGTAGATCCAGTTGCGCCGGTAGGCCCAGTCGCGCCGGTAGGCCCAGTCATACCGGTAGGCCCAGTCGAGCCGGTAGGCCCAGTCGAGCCGGTAGGCCCAGTCGCGCCGGTAGGCCCCGTAGGTCCAGTTGGCCCAGTAGGTCCCGTAGGTCCAGTAGGTCCCGTAGGTCCAGTAGGTCCAGTAGGTCCAGTTGCGCCGGTAGGTCCAGTCGCGCCGGTAGGCCCAGTTGGTCCCGTCATTCCGGTAGGTCCGGTAGGTCCAGTAGGCCCAGTTGGTCCCGTCATTCCGGTAGGTCCGG
>Ga0129333_10003838_pt1 | contig 14087 bp, 7 predicted proteins | sample CPB6_08_DNA_FD_94474 | JGI IMG/M metagenome (GOLD analysis project Ga0129333, IMG submission 94474) | Freshwater to marine salinity gradient microbial communities from Chesapeake Bay, USA - CPBay_Sum_0.6_0.8_DNA | ecosystem: Environmental > Aquatic > Marine > Coastal | place: USA: Chesapeake Bay... | reverse complement strand
TCCAAAATTTTTGCATCATGTAATAAAAACATTTTAGACATCACTAAAGGATTATAATACTCAAGTTGAGATTGGGTTGAATCTTTTAACCATCCTGACTGATTAAACCAATCTGAATTTGTTCTAATACTTTGAATAATATCAAAATATGAGTTATTCTTAAACCAAGATAAATCTCTTAAAACAAATTGTGTGTTTTCAGAAGTTCTTCTTTCTAATACAAAATCTTTAAGATTTTCATCACCAAAAATTATTAAATTATTTTCAATTTTTAGTAATTGATCTAGTTTTTCTAGATAATGTTCATACGATCTATTCCATCCTTGTTTTAAATTATTTCGACCTATGTCCCATAATCCGGTAACAAAAGTAACATCATTGTTTGGATTTACGATGTTTTGTTGTTTTGGGGTATTATCTTCTTTTTTTAAATTAATATTTTCACCAAATATTTTATTATGAGTTTCCAACTTTAAACCAATAATGTCTTGTCCAGAAAGTTCATAAACATAGTCGTGAGATTGTAATTTTTTAATAATTTCTTTTTGTTCAAATTCTGTCAAATTAATCCACTCTATACGTATAACTTCAGGTGTGTATTTATTTAAATCAATTTGTTTAAATATTTGGAAATCGTGACCTTCAGCATCTATTTTTAACACATTAAATTTAGATAAATTATGTTTTTGACACAATGTGTCAAATGTAATAGAAGGCACTTTAATTATTTGTCCGTATTTTTCCACCGTAGGTCTATCAAACTCACTACCCAATCCATTTTTAGGTGGATAAACAGAACTCATTCCATAAAAACAATTATGTATTAATCCACTATCAATTACTGATTGGTCTATGGTCATCATTTCTATTTCACCATCGTATGTGGATATTGCCGAATTCTCAAAAAAATTACCATCGTCTTGGATGTTATTTTTTAATTTCTCATATAAATAAGGTATAGGTTCAACATATAATCCTTTAAATTTGTATGTTCGTGTATATCTAATCATTTCATCAAATAGGACACCATCCATAGCCCCTATGTTTATAACAAAAACTTGGTCATAGTTTTTTCCTAAGAAATGTAAACTTTTGTCAAAAAAATTTTGCATGTATATTATATTTTTTTATAAAAATTTATTTTAAATATTTATATTTGTTAATTTAATAGTATCTCGTCTGAGACAAATAGGATAGAATAAAAATTGAGAAATCCAACTATAATCATTAAATGTATAAATTTCATTGGAATGACTAACCAACACCATTTCTGCCGCAATATCAAACAATCTGTTCAGTAATATATCATCATTAGTATCATTAATTGAGTGTAAGTTTTTATATCCATTCATGTCATTACTATATTTTGAAAAACTAGGAAAATCGTATACGATGATTTTATCATCAATTTTCAATTTTTCATATATATACTGATTATTAGTCCCTAAATAAAATGGAAGTTCAGTATCTTTGGATATGGACAAAATTTTATCTACTATTTTATCATATCTTTCATTATTTGCGTCTATTGTGTCAGAAGTTCTAACATGAAGAAAATTAAATTTAGGGTTCTTGTCTAAAAAATTATTTACCCGTTCTGTAATTTCATTACTAAACGTAGGCAATTTTTCATAAAATATCTTGTTATCATATGCCTGTCTCGCTTCAATGTATTTTATATCAAAATTAATAGGTTCCCCATCAAAAAAAACATCCCATTGGTGAACCCCTGGACTTTGTGGATTGTGAGAAGACCTATGATATTTGTACTCTTCATAATTATGGGCACCTATAGAATGAATAGATTCAGTGATATTATCGAAAAAATTACAAACATCATCGGAAAATAGTTTTTTAAAAAAAGGTTTATCAACGTAACAATTTTTATATAAGTTAATATAAAGATTTATTTCGTAACCCATATTTTTCATAGGTAAAAGAGCATCCATATAACTGGCAAGATTTTTCATAAAATCGCCTAATCCGGAAGTAAAATTGTGTTGAATAAGTATTTTCATAATTTAAAATTAAAACCAAATAAAATCTTTTGGCATTCCTTGATTATTTTCACACCACCATTCTCCTATAAATCTTTCATTAGTTCTTTGAATAGGAAATGTATGTAAATATGTTGAACAGTGAATTAAATACGAATCTGTAAATTTATTTACTACTTTAGATCTTAAAAAGATTTGATCAGGATCTGGTGGAGGAAACCCAAATCCCTCAAGTTCATTTTTTATATTAATCCTATCATTTTTTTTCATACCCCACATTCCTCCCATAATATCAGGGTGATTTGGATTGTCTCTTATTGAGTGTAAAAGTTTGTCTGATTCCATAAAAATATCAACGCAAGTTTTTTCTCTCCACGATAATCTAGAATCCGCATCTCTACATATCATAATTTCAACATCGTCATCGTCTATTGCAAAAAATCGCCAAGACATTTTGAAATATTCTGTAATACCATCCATATTTACAAGTTCTACGTTGTCTACAGTCGACAATTCATTGATTACATCATGTGGTACAGATGAATCATAATAAATTCTACAAATCCATTCGGGATAAATTATTTTGGCCTGTTCAACATTACATAGCATCCCATACCAATATTTCTTAGCACCACCATAAAGGGAATATGAAATTATTTTCTTCATTTATTAATAATTTAAATTTTCAAATATTCTATAAAATTCAATTTCACCTTCAGGCATTCTTGATTTGGCATCTTCAGATTCATCGTAATACCATGTTGTAAATGGTAGTTTATGAAAATTTTCTTTATTTCTTTGGTATATAACCGTATATAATCTTTCTTCATATTCTAAACAACCATACTCCATCATCTCAATAATGATATTACTAAACTCATCGCAAAAATTTTCAGTTACATCTTTTTTACCACCAAACATTCCACCTACTATATGGCAATTTTCAACACTTGAAATATTCTCATAGAATTTGTGACAAGCTTTACCCTCAATACCATGATATTTTTGGTCTCCATACAAAATCATCACTTTATCGCTTAGGTTATTTAGGTTTTTGACCATTTGGTTGTTAAATAAAGTACATGTATAAAAATTTTCCCAAGTTTCACCTTGTCTGTATTTAGACGGGAATAAACCTCCGTGACATAAACCACAATCAATCCAGTATATGTATTCATAATCTTCAGATATATGATTCTTAACCCAAGAAGTTTTACTGAACATAACTTCATAACATCTGTCAGTTTTATGTCCATTCATTTTTTCTTGGAAATAAAGATGTTGCGGGTGTGAAAATAAATCATAAACAATTACTCTCAATTGCCCGTTTTCTATAAAATTTTTAAATCTATCATTTAAATATTCTGACTCTTGCTGTGATGTGTAAACAACAAAGTCAGTTTCCATATTTAGTAGAGTTTGTAATGATAAGGTATAATGATGAAATCGACTAGATCTTCCACCTAAAACAGTTCCATCCAATCCAGAATAGAAACAAGTTACAAATAATGTATTTTTATTTTCCATTTTTTATTTTATTTAAATTTATTTTTTAAAGTAAACATCATCTAACAACAACCTATCCATTTCAGATTCTGAAAATAATTTATAGGCATCACGATATGAAGACAATATTGGCTTACCATTTATATTGAATGATGTATTTAATAATACTCCTATTCCAAATTTTTCATCAAACTGTGTAAGTAAATCATATAACCAAGGGTTTTGATCTTTAGTCACTGTTTGTACTCTTGCAGTTCCATCTACGTGAGTAATCGATGATAATTTTTCTTTCCACTCTTCTCTTACCATTGGACAAAATCCCATCCATCTACTTTCTTGGTTAAAATCAAAATATTTATTAATGTCCTCTAATCTACAAACAGGTGCAAATGGTCTATACCACTCTCTATTTTTAACTTTTTTATTCAAAATATCTTTCATCTCAGGAAAATATGGATTACAGATTATACTTCTATTTCCTAAAGCTCTGGGTCCATGTTCAGATTTACCCTTAACAATACCCACTATTTTTCCTTGGATTAGGTCATCAACTAATTCGTTCATGTTTAATTCAAATACGTTATAATGGCCTTCAGCAATTGTCATTAACATTTCTTTATCCAAAATATCAATACCTGAGTAAGTTAAATCAACAGCGGTTTTAGGTTTACTGTGTAATAAAATCATACCTGATGCAATACCACAATCATTCGGATTAGGAGGGATAAATACTTCCCTATTTAATTCTTTTTGTAACTTAGTATTTAATAAAATGTTCAAAGCACATCCTCCAACTAATATTAGAGGAATATTTGGAAATTGATTTAAAAATGGTTCAGATAAAGTCATAAACACATTTTCAAATGCGATTTGTGATGTCTTAGCAACATCCCATGACAATTGTCCTTCCAGTCTATTGTTTCTATCAAAAATTAAACCGGTCTTATCAGATAAATCCCTCAATAAATTTATGTAATTATTTCCATCAGGTTTACTTAAATAGTAATTCTCAAAATGAGGTAACCAATCATTATTTACATTTCCATAGGAACATAAACCCATAATCTTACCTGAGTATACTAAATTACCAATACTTAAAGAATGTTCTTGTCTAATGTCAGACAAATAATCACCAAAAGACATATACGCGAATCCTAAATCATGATTTAAAGATGAAACAAAATTAATAGTCTCCCTATTTTCAGCGTGATATATATTAAAGAAACCATCGCTACCTCCACCGTCAAATGAAATAATAAGAGCCTCGTCATAATTAGTTTGATAAAGTCCAGACGCAGCATGAGAAAGGTGGTGTAGACAAAACACATAATTATCCGCAGGTATAAATTTTTCATAATTCACCCTACTATGACCTTCAATTGTATCCGTATTAGAATAATAACAAGTATTAAACCGTGATATTGAGTATTTTTCTTTAATATATTGTAAGACTTTCTTAATTAAGAAAAATCTTGTTCCCGCGGTTAGATATTGACCGTACCCACTGTTTTTAATATTTATAAATCTTTCAATTTCTATAACGCAAAGTATTTCTTTGTTTTTTTCAACAACTACTGCAGAATTATGAGACCCATAGAAAGAAATATTAACCACATCTGAACTGGATCTAACAATATATTCAGTGTTTTTAATTAAATCAAACTCATCATTTTCGTCTTTTTTTAAAGTTTTCAGTAATTCCTTTTCCTGTTTTATTTCTTGTATTTCTTTTAAAAAATCATTTTTAATAAAAAAACAATCTTCGTGAGTCGTGTAAAAACTATAACCGAGAATGTTCATTTTCTCTTTAAAAGAATCTAAAAAATTTGGACTTAAATAAAATAATTCAAACTTTATGAATTTTATGTTTTGTACTTCAAAATTGATACTATTTACAATTCTTTCATCGTATCCTTCAGTATCCACTTGTAAAAAATCAATAGATGTCAACTCGTTAAATTCTAATAATTGTTCAAATGTTTTAGTTTGAATTGTCTCAAAATCTAAATCTTCTGCTGGTATTTCTTTTATATATATATTAATTGGAATTCCGTTTTCTATTACGCATGAACATCCATCAATATACCAAGGATAATTTGATATTTTTTCAGATTTAACTGACGCTAAAGTTATAAATTCATTTTTATCTGAAATTGCAAATTTATTACACCTAATGTCAAAACCTGTAAGTAGTTCAACTTTTGTGAGTAATTTATCAAAACATTTTTGTACTGGTTCAACAAATATTATTGTTCCGTTTTTTTTGTCTTTATTCGAAATTCCTTGGAAAAAAGTATCGTGACTTTCTCCGTCAAAAGCACCAACAACTAAAAATGTATTACAATTATTGTAAATTTCATTTTCAATCTCAGGTAAATTAAAATTATTTATCATTTTTTTTTAATTTAACTTACTGAATTATGATTTAATTGTCCTGTCAATCTTTCACACCAACCTTTAGATTCTGAATGTGGCCATACAACCCAATATTTTGGAAGTGTATCTGTTTGAAATTCTCTCCAAACTTTACAATAACCATCAGGATCTTTGAAAAATCCTGCAATTTCATTTTTATCGGCATCTTTTCTGAATAAAGTTTCATCATCTGGTCCATGAAAAGCGACCACCCAAAAATCATAGTCTTTTTCAGGTACGCTAGAATATCCAACATCAATACAGTGTTTGTATACTGAAGCAAAGTCTTTTTTCCATTCGTCTTCTGACTCATAATTGTAAGGGTTTGGAGGATAATTTTTGTTTAATGTGTACTGTTGTACGGCTCTTTTCTCAAATAAAATTCCAGAGTATTTCTCATAGTCTCTTAGAGTACGAACATTTCCAAATCCATAAGGACCATCGTGACCTTCTTGTGTTTCACCATCCATACCAAATAACTTACGGTTTGTTAAATGTGAATGTTTGTTTTTGTTTACCCATTCTTTATCATCGTCCCATTGTTTTGTTCTACCTTTTCTAGTGTATTCATGATATACAACAGGTATATGAGGATGAAACAAATCATATCCGTGAGTATATGCTCTAGCCGCTATAGATATTTCTTCACCATGAAAATAATACTCAGGATTATGTTGTACCTCAGTTGAAAATTGACCTAAAGTGAAGCAGAAGTGGGCGGAATAAAATCTAGATGTAACAGGTTTTGTCATTTCTTTCCACCCTGGAATAGTTTCAGGTAAGAAAAATATTGCACCTTCAGGTATAAACCTATCAAAGACCATTCTCCACGGATTCTCAGCCCTTCCTGCGGGATCATTGTCGGGATCAAATGATGGAACATAACCCGTCAATAAAGGTTTTTTATACCCATCTTTTTGTAATCCTTTAATCATTTTAATTAGAATATCGTCCCATTGAGGTACAAATCTCATGTGAGAGTCAATTTGTAATGTGTATTCTTCTCCATCATATAGTTGCTGCGTCAAATTTCTTGCCCAACATACACCTCTAGATTCATCGAATGGTATGTCTAAAATTTTAAATCTTTTATCTTTTCTATACGCATCAATATTATCAAATCCGTCCTCTTCTTTGAATTGTCTGGCAATCGAAAAAACCAAATTTTTTGGTCTTTTGGCGTTTTTTATCATGTCTTCTATTGTTGGGATTAATTGTGGATCTCGATAAGATGCTATTTGAACAAATATTTTACTCATAATAATTTTTTTATTTATACAAAAATAAAAAACCCCCCACAAAAGTGGAGGGTTTTTTATTTGAATTTAAAATATTTTCAATATTAAATATTACAATCACAAGATAAAAATGTTAGTCCAAATGGATCACAAACTCCTAAAGGTGTAAAATTAAGTATTTCCGATATACAATACGGACCAAATTCTCCAGGACCAGATCCCGAGGCTGATCCTGATCCCGATTGACAATCATAATAATCTAAAGTAAATGAGCAACCTGCAGGAACTACAACTTTATATGTACAACATCTAGATCCACTGCCAGTGGCTGCACATTGTGATTGCTGACAAGGTTCTGTTTGTGTCGGTGTAGGAGTTAAAGTTTCTGTCGGTGTAGGAGTTAAAGTTTGTGTTGAGGTAGGTGTGGGAGTTAAAGTTTCTGTTACTGTCGGTGTAGGAGTTGAAGTTTGTGTTGAGGTAGGTGTAGGAGTTAAAGTTTCTGTTACTGTCGGTGTAGGAGTTGGTGTTGGTGTTTCTGTTAGAGTTGGTGTAGGAGTTGGTGTTGGACAGTATCCTCCGACACAAGGTCCGTCATTAGTTAATTGACCGATTGGAGAGTCTGGTCCGTAAACGATACTATTTTCCCTGGCACAAAACTTTGGTGAAATTTGGTTTGGCTCAACATAGTTATATTCTGCTGGATTTACAGGGTTTCTCTGACCTGTACAATCATAGTAAGCATATCCAACACCTTCAGGTTGACCTATAGCCCCTATTTGATAACAAACACAGCCTGCAGATGTAGATGTTGGAGTTGGTGTTATAGTTTCAGTATTAGTTGGAGTTTGTGTTGGTGTCTCTGTATTTGTTGGAGTCGGAGTTGGTGTCTCTGTGTTTGTTGGTGTTGCGGTTGGAACATCGGGATTACATTGATATACATCTACTATATAACCATCTATAATCTTTATAGATTGAACTGTAACTGCAGGTTGTCCTATACCCAAACAAAGTTGACTTGGTTGACTAGATCCACTCAATACATACCAACCATTTGGAATGGTAGAACAATTTGTTAAAAAGAAAGTCCGATAAACATAATTACCAACTGAAATTTCAGGTATTTCCACAGAAAAGTTTTCGAAAGACCAAGTTCGTTCGGATGCTGGTGGGTTACATATACATCTATCCCATTCTGTAAATGCATCACAAACTTCAAGACCGTTTGTTGCTCCACTCCAGTATGTTGTACCACTGACACATCCTACTGGCGGAGGAATTGTTCCCCAATCAGTAACCTTGTACCCGTATATTGCTTCGTAATTTGGTAATCCTGAAGGTCTAGCACATGTTGGTGTATGAGTTGGTGTTTCTGTTTGTGTTGGTGTATTAGTTGGTGTTTCTGTATTAGTTGGAGTTTGTGTTGGTGTTTCAGTTTGTGTTGGAGTTTGTGTTGGTGTTTTAGTAAGTGTCGGTGTAGGTGTTTGAGATACTCTTTGCTGGTTACAACAACTTAGTTTATCTAAAACAAAGGCCGCATTTGGATTAATGTACCTTTCCCACCATTCAGGTGAAGCTTCGGGAAGATTATCTGTATTACCATTTTGAAGTGATTCATAAATATTAGTGCCTATACCTACTCTTACAATGTCACCAATACTATATGTAGTACCAGATGACCACGATAAGTAATCATATTCAGCGGTTATTCCGCTTGGTGACGATGTACAAATATTTTTAGTTGTTACTAGAAGTTCATTCTGAATAACACCATAACAATTTGTATATTCAATTACGATTGGAAAATTAGGATCTGAGGTATTTGTAATTAAATACTCGCAACAATTTGTATCGCAGTAAGTAGGGTCATCTTCACAAGAGTATGTATATTCAACCCAGTTTGAAACGGCGCCATCACAATCTGTTCTAAATCTGAAATAAACAGGTAATATACCCGAATTATTTGTAATTCCAAATGTTTGATTTTCTATACAACTAGGGCTATTAAATACTCCATCACTCCACTGACCATTAACCGATAAACGATATTGTACATCAACTTTTACGCAGTTATCACAAGTGATGTTAAATGATGCTTGCCAATTATTGTAACTTGGTCCTGGTATTCTAGTGACTGAATTTATTACCGGATTACAACAATATTCAACATATAGGGTATTTGAGTTTATACAAATATTACCACAACAATATTTCAAACGTACAAACCAAGTTCCCACCCTATCTTCTTCTGGTATTGTTAAAGTTACAGGTTGTGTTGCATCACAAGAAAAAGTTTCTTTATCTGGATTATCGATTGGATATTCTGTCCAAGTTATTTCGTCGTCAGATAATTCAACAACAATTACTGTACATCCATCACCTGGTGTCCATCCTATTTCAATTTGGCCATTACTATTTATAACTGCACTTGTAAGTACGGTTGGATCACATTCTGGATATGTATAACATGCTTGAATATATTCTGAGAAGTCTGTTCCGCACAATTGTCTAACCCTAAAACATATTGTCCCACTTGTTACATTTGTAAACACTGAAATAGGTTGAGATGCGTTACAAGGTTCGTCAACTGGTGGTATTGGAACCCAAGGACCTGAATCTCCACCTACTGACCATTGTATTTGAATTTCAGTACAACTTAAATTTGTTAAAAATGATAAGAAAAACTCACCAATCAAATCATAGTTAGGTGATATTTGAAGATTGGCGGGAGGACAACATAATTGGTAAGACTCAACTGTGGAATATTCTGTTACACCATAATCACAAATTTGCTTCATTCTAAACGAATATTGACCACAATCAACCGCGTTACTAATTGTTAACTGAAGTGATTCATCTGAACAATCAACTTCAACGGATGTCCAATTCATCGGTGGAATTTCAGGAGAATATTCTAAATACAATGATTCACACCCTGATGGTGGAGTGGTAAGATTTTCCCATGTTACGTTAAATATTGCATCACCATCTACATATGATACCAAATCAACATTATCTATCGTTGGTGGGTTACATGGTCCAAAAGTCAGGCAACTCCCTAAAAATGGTGAAGTTGTACTTCCATCTCTACAAATTTGAGTGAGATAAAAACAAATTGTTGACTCTGGAGACACAGTAATTGGAGTAGTCTCAAATTGTCCGCTACATGTAAAACCAACTGGTTGATTTATAACTGGACCACCATCTATACTATAGGAATAGAAAATTTCTGAGCAGTCATCACAAGTTGTATAAGTTATTACAAAAACACTTGGATTATTTTCCTTTGGTGTTATTGAGGTTATTGTAGGACTACAACAGAACTTGTAAGATGATATGTCGGAAAATACTTCAAATCCCTCTAAACACAATTGTCTTACTCTCACGTCCCATGTTCCTGTTGGAGGTTGAATTTCAAATTCTACTGTATTATTACCGCAAGAGTATGGTGGGGATGGAGTTGATGTGTTTATATTAACCCAAGGTCCGCTATTCTGTCTGACTTGTAATACTAAACCAGGATTTAAACAACCTATTCCTGATGTAAATGAAACGATAAATTTAGTCAAAGAGGTAATCGTTCCCGGTACAACTGTTAGATTTGTAATTGTTGGTTTATAACACAGTATTGGACATCTCTCACTACTGAATGAAGAAAATTCTCCGTTTGAACATATTTGTCTTATTCTAAAACATATTGGTTGGTTTGCACTTCCCTGAATTTGTAATGTGGTTACTGTTCCATTACAAGGCAATAATTCAGGGTAACTTATCCATGAATTACTATTATTCAGTTCATATTGAACTTGAAGACCCAAACAATTACAATTAGAAGTTATTTTATAATCTAAATTAAAAGTTCCTGGAATTGGTGATGTAACACTATACAATTGTGGAGTACAACAAATTAACCATGTATAAACATCTGAAGTTGATGATACACCATCACCGCAACTTTGTATAACTCTAAAATATAATGGTCCGTTTTGAGGAAATAAAATTTGAGGTGAAAAAGTAACTGAAGGTGCATTACAAGAACCACTTGGGCCATTCTGCCAGTTTGTTCCGTCAAGTGAAAATTGTACTTGATAACTTTGACATCCTTGACCTGTTGTTACGAAAATATTGAAGGTCCCATTCGATTCAGTAACATTTGTAATTTTAGGTTTATCACAAACGCAACATCCAAGAAGATTAACTTCAAAATTTGGATCTGACGCGGGTGGAAGTTTCATCCATAAATCAGTTGAACAAACAGTAATTCCATTTTTAGGGACTTGTCTTGTGCTTATGGATCCACCACAATTTCTATATGTCAGTGGTTTTATAGATGTGCCTGTACATGTTTTACAAGTAACCTTATATCTACAACAAAAAGATTGACTACAATAATCTTTATCACAATTTGCAGCTGGGGTAAACTGTTCCTCAACAACCTGAATTGTATTATTAAAAATTGATGGAACTCTCAAACTTCCTTCTTGAACCCAAAAATTTCTTGTTGAATTTGTAGGAACTTGGTCTTGAGAAACAAATCTGTTACTTTCACAATCTGTATAACTCAAATTTATGGAAGTATTACCAGTATTTACAATAGTTATTTTTTGACATGCCATGGAAATATGTTTTTTAATAAATATATTTACTTTTCAATATATTAGTAATTGTCAAAAAATTTTACACTAAAATTTTATTTGAAATAACAATGTCCCATGTACCACCTAAAAGTATAACACTAAGTTCTACAAATCCAGCATTTATTGTAACATTGAATGCGATATCAGAAGTTGATCCGTTTAAGTTTGGTGTAACTCTTTCGTTTTTATCTACACCACTACAGTCATATACAAGTAGTAAGTTTCCAGATCTACTATATCCAAGTGTATTTTTAACATTATAATCTATACTTGCCATATTTCCTAAATCACATCTAAAACTTGTGATTAGAGTTCCACTAGAACTAACACCCGTTTGTTTTGTAGTGATACTTTTTGTTAATCCCGTTTGTACAATATCTTGGACTGTTGTTATTCCGGTAACATTAAGATTGTTTCTAAGATTTGTAGTGCCCGTTACTGTAAAATTTCCATTGACCTGAGTACTACCAGAAATAATGTTAGAATTTTCCCATAATTGAGTCGACGCATTGTATTGTAATAAATTACCTGTTTGCGGACTCGTGATTCTAACATTGTGCAATTCTTCAATTTCCCATCCGTTAGACGTGTGAACAAATATCGAACCCACGGTATCACTTACTCTAACAACATAACCAATTAAAACTGTATGGTTAGGTGCTTGTGGTTTTGTTTCCGTATATGATCCCGCAACAGTTGGTGACAACCACAACGCCGTTCCTCCTGTTAAACCTAAGGTATTAAGATTGTTTACTAAACCATAAGTGGTTACAAATCCTTCCGCACCTGAGGCTATAGTCTCGGTTACAACTCCCAGTGCCGTTACGGAATAGGCGTCGCCTGTTGCTATTGCTCTTTTTACCGCAGGTCTATTCCCTTGAGAACCAGAAACATAAACAACTTCACCTTCGTTTAGTTGTGTCACTTCGGCATTATAACACAATGCAACATTTTCTTTACCTAATTGTAAGTTTACATTACCACCCTTCATTAAAAACTCCAAAGTACCGTCACCATTATTCCATAACACTCTACCTACGGCACTTTCGGCGGTAGTTGCGGTGTCAAATTGAACTGCACCTGAAACACTCAAAACTTTAGTATCAAAATCATATGTTAATCCAGATTCTGCAATAATACCATTACTTGTTCCATCAGAGGATAAAATCCGGTTATTTCCAAAATTTTGGACTGAAGTAAATCCAGTGCCTGAGGTGCCTGAGGTGCCAGAAGATCCTGAAGAACCGCTAGTTCCAGAACTACCTGATAACCCTGAACTACCACTAGTTCCACTTGAACCTGAGGTTCCAGAACTTCCTGATAAACCAGAACTTCCACTTGTTCCACTTGAACCTGAGGTTCCAGAACTTCCTGATAAACCAGAACTTCCACTTGTTCCTGAAGATCCGTCTGAACCTGATGTTCCGCTAGTTCCAGACGAACCTGAACTTCCACTAGCTCCCAAAGACCCCATTATTGAGAAAGATACTGAATATATTTCACCTATTGACCAAATTCCAATACCATATACTGATGGCACACCATTTGCGGTAACATTATATTGACCTCCATTTCCAGGGTCTGAATAGAAGACTGAAGTTATTTCATATAAACCAATAACATTGTTATTACCTACTTGGACTATTTGTAAGTACGGCGTAAGTCCATTTGATATTGCTGATGCAATAGTGTCCCAAAATCCTTCAGATGGTATTGTGGTACTTCCATACGCAAATTTAAAACTTCCTGTATTAACTAAATTCGCATTACAACATGAAGAGAAATACGAAGAAGCTGAAGGATTTGCATCCGCGGTATTTTGTAATTCCCATCTTAATGATATTGCACCATCAAGACCTGATGTTCCGTCTTGTCCACTAGTTCCTGATGTTCCGCTTGAACCTGAAGAACCTGAGGTTCCACTAAATTGTTCGGTTAGTGAAGAAAAATATATTGAGTTTGTAACTCCACTTGATTCAACATCATAATTTACAATAACCATCAAAGAATCTGAACTTCCCGACGTGGACAATGGTAATTGAGATATTTTTAAGTTTGACATATGATTTTAATTTAAAAAAACTTTAATTCCACAAGATGTTAAATCCATTTTCTTGTAAAATGTCTCCACCATCTTCTTGTAATAAATAGTATGTTTCTGTGGTTATAGTTAAAGTAGGAGTTACAGTCTCGGTTGGTGTTGGAGTTTGTGATTGACCTGGTGTCTCAGTATTAGTAGGAGTTACAGTCTCGGTTGGTGTTGGAGTTTGTGATTGACCTGGTGTCTCAGTATTAGT
>Ga0129333_10003836_pt1 | contig 14088 bp, 11 predicted proteins | sample CPB6_08_DNA_FD_94474 | JGI IMG/M metagenome (GOLD analysis project Ga0129333, IMG submission 94474) | Freshwater to marine salinity gradient microbial communities from Chesapeake Bay, USA - CPBay_Sum_0.6_0.8_DNA | ecosystem: Environmental > Aquatic > Marine > Coastal | place: USA: Chesapeake... | reverse complement strand
TGGTCGGTGACCGCCCTGGAGCGGATGCTGGCCGTGTCGGAGCCGGCCGGCAAGGCCGGTTGACGCTCAGGCGGCGGCGTATTCGTCGAGCAGGGACTCGATCCGCGCGAACACCTCCGCCGTCTGCTCCGCGTCGGGCAGGAGCGTGACCCGGAAGTGGTCGCGGTAGGGCACGTTGAAGCTCGAGCCGGGGGCGACGAGCACGTGCTTCCGCTCCAGGAGGTCGAGCGCGAAGGCCTGGTCGTCGAAGCCCGCCGCGCCACCCGGCAGCCGCTCGGCATGGACGCGAATGAAGGCGTACATCGCCCCCCGCGGCGGCACGACCGAGAGCCAGCGGCTCCGGCCCACCGCCTGGAGCAGGGCGGCCCGCGTGGCGTGCAGCCGGCCGCCCGGCCGCGTCAGGTCCAGGATCGACTGATGGCCTCCCAGCGCCGTCTGCACGGCGAACTGCCCGGGCACGTTGGAGCAGAGCCGCAGCGAGGCGAGGAGTTCCACCGCCTGCAGGTAGTCGCGGGCATGCTCCCGCTCGCCGGAGAACACCAGCCAGCCCACCCGCAGACCGCAGGCCCGGTAGACCTTGCTGAGCCCGGCGAACGTCAGGCACAGGGCCCGCTTCGCCAGCGTGGCCAGGGGCACGAACTCGGCGTCGTCGTAGAGCATCTCGTCGTAGATCTCGTCCGCGCAGAGCACGAGATTCCGCCGCGCGGCGATGCCGGCCAGGGCCTCGAGCACGGCGCGGGGGTAGACGGCGCCCGTGGGGTTGTTGGGATTGATGGCGACGATGGCCCGGGTGCGGTCGCTGACCAGCGCCTCGACCTCGGCCGGATCGGGCACGAAGCCCCGATCGGGGCGACAGGGATAGTGCACCGCGCGGGCCCCGTGGATCACGACCGACGCCGTCCAGAGCGGGTAGTCGGGGCTGGGGACGAGCACCTCGTCGCCGGGGTTGAGCAGGGCTCGCATGGCGATCATGATCAATTCCGACACGCCGTTGCCGATGAACACGTCATCGACGCTGACGTCCATCACGCCGCGGTCCTGCTGCTGCATGACCACCGCCTCGCGGGCCGCGAAGATCCCCTTCTGATGCGAGTAGGGATCGGCCTGGTGCAGGTTCTGCACGACGGCCACGCGCATCGATTCCGGCATCCGGAACCCGAAGGCGCCGGGGTTGCCGATGTTGAGCTTGATGATCTCGTGCCCCTCGCGCTCCAACTCCTCGGCGCGCCGGGCGAGCGCGCCGCGAATCTCGTAGCGGACCTCGTGGAGGTGTTCGGAGGCGCGGAGCGGAGGAATGGTCATGGGACGGATCGCGGAGGAAACCCTCAATCGTAGCACGCCCGGCGCGACGCCGATCACTCGGCCAGGGCCGCTCGCAGCGTGTCCCAGGGCACGGTCGCCCAGGGCACGGCTTCGGGAAGGCGGGAGGCTCCCCGGCCCGGCCGCCGGTCCGCGTCGAGGGTCAGGCGGCCCGCCTCGGCTCGTTCGATGGCCCGGTCGACGGCGTTGCCCAGTCGCTCCAGCCACTCCGGCACCTCGACGCCGGAGCCGCTGGCCGTGCCCAGGAAGGCCTCGGCCCTGGTCTGCAGCGCCGCGCCGGCCCCGGCCGGTGCGCCGTCGATCAGCTCCAGCACGGCCGGCTCGACGAGAGCCTCCAATTCATCCTGCTCGAGGACGACGGTGAACGGCCGGCGCACGCGATCGCCGATGCTCGCCAGCCGCACGCCGCACTGGGCCTCGAGTTTCGCGAGCCTGTCGACGAGCGCGGCGGCGGTGTCGCGGGTCTCGTCGCGCAGCCGGCGGCGCCAGGCTTCGGCGGCAGCGCCGGCCCCGCGCCGGGCCAGCACCCGGTGGGCCATGTTGACGGGCCGCAGCGTCCAGGCGATGCGGTCGTGCTCGGCCTTGAGCCGCAGGCAGTCGAGCAGCACGTGCAGGCATTCGCCGCGGTCCGACTGCGTGGTCGTGGAATTCCAGTCCCGGTATTCGGCGTGATTCTCGGCGACGGCCTCGAGGACCAGCCGCAGCCGGGTGGCGGCCTGCCGCATGGGCAGCACCCCGGAGGCGAGATCCTCGATGAGCCGGGTGGGCTGTCGCGAAGCAGGGGCACCAGCGACGTCCGGGGGATCGGTTCCGGCCCGCTCCACGAGCTGCTCGAGATAGAGCCGCACGCCGCCGCGCAGGATGCCGCGCAGCGACGACGGCGCGAGCAGGTGCTGGGTGAAGAGGCCCGCCCCGTAGGTCTCCACGAACTCGCGGGTGGCGGCGAAGGCCTTGTCGTCGCGGACGCGCTCGAGCACCGAGAGCCGCAGCTGCCGGGCATGCGTCATCCAGGTCTCCAGCAGCCGCGGCACGAGCAGCGCCAGGCCGTCGAGAATCCGCGCCGTGACCGTCTCCGCCGAGGGCGGCACGCCGTCGGGCCCCGCTGCGTGGCTGCTCTCCACGATCCGTTCCACGAGCGACGTGGTGGCCGCCTCGAAGACGCGATCGAACTCGCTGACGCTGGCGGCACCGGGGGGGCGGCGGACCTCGAGCGCCTTGGCGAGTTGCACGACCGCCACCGCCTGCCGCACGAGCCCCACGCGGGGCAGGCAGCCGGCGAGGAGTTCGAGGAGCCGCTCCCGGCCGCGGGCCCGCACGATGCGGTCGGGCCGGCCGCCGCGCGAGAGCGGCACGTAGAGCACGGGCTTTCCCACCAGCCGCTCGCAGACGATCTCGAACTGCTTGGCGGTCCGCTCGGCATCGCCCTCCACGAGCGCCGCCACGAGGCCGCCAACGGCGGAGCGTTGGGCCGGTTGCGCGCGGGGCCGGCCCACGTGCAGCCGCGCCGACAGCACCCACAGCGTCTCGCCGGCCTGCACGGCGGCGTCGACGAGCCGCTCGGCGGCCGCGTCGCGCTGCCAGCGCAGGCGGTCGAACTCGGTCGGCGACATGCCCGGCGGCGGTTCCCGGTCGCGGACGGCCACGAGCGTCGCCGCCCGCACCATCGTGCGCCGCAGCCGCCGCAGCTAGTTCCGCCAGCCTATCACGGAGTCGAGCTCGGCCCGAGACGGTCCGCCGCCCGTGGCCGCGTCGGCGGCGCACCAGGCCGTGACCGCCTCGCGCACGAGGCGGAACACGCCGCGCATGAATTCGGCGGCATCCTCCACGGCCGACAGCCCGCCCGCACCCGTGGCCCCCGGCGCGTCGACGTCGATCATGCCGCCGTCGACACCGTCGTCGGCGGAATCCTGCCAGACCATCGATTCGTAGGCCGCCGCCAGCCGCTCCTCGCCGTCGGCCGCCTCGTCGTCGCCCTCGCCGTCAGGTTCGGTCGGCGCCGGCGCGCCAGGCTCACGACCCACGGCGGCGGCCTCGATGACGTCGACGACGGCGCTGGTGTTGGCCTCGACAAGCTCCAGGAACCGGCGCACGCGGGACCGGCCCTCGGTCGACGTGTCGCTCGTGGCGCGGGCGATCCAGCGGCCGGAAGCCGCCAGCCAGATCGGCCCGGTGCGTTCCACGGCCGGGCCCTCCAGCAGCGAGGCCCAGTGCACGAGCAATCCCGACGCGCCGTCCAGGTCGCCTTCGCGGAGCAGGGCGTCCGCGGCCTGTGCGTGCGTGCGCGGCGAGGAGAAGGCGGCCACCTCGCGCCGCCAGAATCCCGGCGGCGGCGGCTCCGGGGCCGTGGCCCGGCGGCGCTGCAGGGAATCGATCACCTCGCGGGCCGACTCGAAGCACTCGCCGCCCGACAGGTGGGGCACGCCCGACACGGTCGTGGTGGCGTAGCGGTCCCACCAGGTGGCCAGCTTCTCCAGGGACGCCGCGGCCCGGCCGGCGGTCTCGACCGCACCGTCGAGTGCGGCCTGCCGCCACACGGCGGCGTAGCCGTCGAGGATCGATCCGGTGATGTTGACGAGATCGTCGACCCGCGGATCGGGCAGGCTCTCGCCGCCGGGCTCGTGGAGCGGGAATTGCCCCGAGAGCCCGAGGATGTTCCAGGGGTCGACCGCGGCACCGCATCCGACGGCACGAAACAGCAACTCGACCGATTCGTCGAGCCGAGCCACGGCCGCCTCGGCATCGGCCGTTCGCCACAGCGACTGCTGGGCAGCGACGACACGGCTGGTGATCCGCGCGAAGAGTCGGGCGGAGGCCGCCGGGACGGCGCCGGCCAGCCGCTCCGCCGCCTCGGCGCGGCCCAGTCGGGCCAGCACCGCTGCCAGCGCCACATTCTCGACCTGGCGGGCGCGCCGGCCCGCCAGCATGGCGTTGATGTGCCGGCGCACGCCGCCGAAGGGCTGCTTGAGGCGCCGGGCCTCCTCCTCGAGGCCGTCGCGACGGCCCGGCGGCAGGCGTTCCAGCAGGCGCCGGTAGAACTCGTCGCGGTAGTGGGCGATCCGCGGCAGCAGCTCGGCCAGCGGCAACCCCGCCTGCAGCGCGCCCGGCCCGTGGCCCGACAGCCCCGATGCCATGAGCATGACGCCGGCCAGCACCGCGGACGACTCCCATTGCAGGAGTGCGGCGTCGGTTTCAACGCGGCCCGCGGCAGCGGCCGCTGCCGGCCAGGAAAGGATGCCGTCGAGCGTGGCCTGCTGCACGACCATGCGACGGTAGTGACCCCGCTCGTCGATGCGGCTCGGATCCCAGAGGCCGAACAGGTAGTTGGGACGGCTGGCGGCAGGATGCAGGAAGTCGAAGGCCCGCGGGTCGATCGCCAGCTCCTCCAGTGACGCCAGGTCGAAGTCGGCCTGCCGCAGCAGGTCCTCCGGCGCCTGCCTGAGGATTTCGATCGCGTCACCGACGAGGCGGGCATAGCGGCCGTGCATCGTGCCGGCCGCAGCGACGAAGAGCGGGAGGGGACGCACCCGTTCGTGGGCGTAGGGGGCGGAGAGCCGGCCGTTTTCGAGCACCGCCACCGGTCGCCAGCCGACGTACTCGTTGAGCCGCTCGATGGCCCGTGCGGCCAGGGCCTGGGAATCATCCCAGGGCGGTCCCTCGGCGAGCACGGCCCGCGTGGCGGCCATCACGAAAAAGGGCCGCTCGATCGCCCCGGGCGGCTGGTGCTCGAGCAGATCGGCGTGGTATTGCCGGTACGCGGGCAGGAGGTTTCCGAACACGATCGCGAGCAGGGACCGGGCCTGGGCGGCGTCGCGAAAGGCGGGCTCCGTCGCCTCGAGCGCCCGCAGCCGCTCGTCGAGGTGCGCGGCGACGCGCTGCGCGGTGTCGGCGTGTTCCTGCACGGTGCCGTCGGGGGCGGCCGGCTCGAAGGCGGCGTAGAGCTCGTTCATGGCCCGCCAGGCGGCCGGATCGAACGACCCCGCGGAAAAATTCAGGTAGCCGAGCACGACGGCGGCCGGGTCCCTCGGGGCGGGCGACTTCGCTTCCTGGGACATCGCACGGAGCCTTCGCGGGACGCGCCAAGGCGTCGCGGTCGAGGGGTGAAACCGCAGGGATCGTACCATTTTTGCCTGCCACGAATCGTGGACTATCCTTGCCGGAGGCTTCTTTTTCGCCCGTTCCCGCGCCGACTCGGATCACGACATGCGCCGTTCCTGTGTCTCCGCACCGTGGCTGCTCGCCGTCGTCGCCCTGACGTGGATGATGGCCCCCATGGCCGCCGCCCAGACCTGTCTCTGCGGCAGTGCCGGCGACGAGTTCGTCGCCGCAGGCGCGGGATTGGTCCGCGAGTGGGTCGTGCAGATCCCCTTCGACTCCGCCGGCTGGCGGCTCGGTCACGTCGTGGTCGGCGACGACCTGATCGTGGCCCAGTCGGGGGACGGCGGCGTGCACGTCGTGCAGGCCTCCGAGCCGATCGCGGGCGGAGCGTTCAGCGCCCGGCCTGGCTGCGTGCTCTGGTCGGAGCGGGTCGGAAAGCCCGGCGGCCCCATGCAACAGGCGGGCATCGGGTCGGCCGTGGTGACGGTGGCCCGCGACCTCGACGTGTATGGATTCGATGCCGCAACGGGGCGGCAACTCTGGCAGCGACCGTCCGGTCATGCCGCCTCGGCCGCGGCCGTTCCCGTGGGCAAATGGGCCTTCGTCCCGCTGCAGGGCGACGGCATGCTGAAGATGCCCGCCGACCCCCAGTCCCTGGCGGCGGCGATGCTGTTGGCGGACGGTCCCGAGGGTCGCCGGCGTCTGGGCGGGAATGCCGCGGCGGAGCGCAAGGTGCTCGCGGCCCTGGAGCCGTTGTCGCTGCAGCCCGGGGGGGACGTCTCCCTGCCGCCGCAACGCTTCGGAGGCATTCCACGCCTGGTGACCGACGCCGTCCTCTGGCTGACCACGCGCGGAAAACTGGTCGTCCTCTCCGACGCGCCGAAGGGATGGGAACGTTACGAACGCGAGATCGGCGGAGCGCCGAGCGGGGCACCGATCGTCCGCGGGCTGTCCGTCTTCGTCGCCAGCCAGGACAACGCGGTCATGCGGTTGGACCTCGTGCGTAAGGCCGGAATCACCCGGATCCAGGATGCGTGGGTGACGAACCTGGACGATCAACCCGAAGCCGGGCCGCTGCTGCACCGCGACACGGTCGTCGTGTCCCTGGGGCCGGCCGGAATCGCCGCCTTCTCGGCCCGGACGGGAGCGAACCTGTGGCGGTCGCCGACCGTGGGCCGGCTCGTGGCCGGAGTCGGCGAGCGGATCTGGTGCCACGCCGAGACCGGCCGCCTGGAGGCGCTCGATCTGGCCTCAGGCGGACGTCGCGAGACGCTCTGCATCGGCTGCTTCACGCTGCCCGTCGTCAACACGGTCACCGAGAAGCTGCTGCTCGCCTCCCCGGGAGGCTTGCTTGTGTCGCTGGCGTCGGGTCGGGCTCCGGCGCCGGCAGCGGAGGCCGTGCAGCCGAAGGCGGAAGCAGCAGGGCAGGAACAGCCACCGGCCGAGGAGCAGCCCGCGGCGAATCCGTTCGAGCAAGACGACAACGCCGCGGAGAACGCCGCCGCGAATGACGCCGCCGACGGCGGCTGACGGGCGCATGCCGCACGCCGAGGGCGACCCTCGTGCCGGTCAGCGGTGCCGGGTCGGGACGCGGGATTTCGGATCCTGCCGCCAGGCCTGCGCCAGCAGTCCATAGAGTTCCCGGTCGTGCCGCAGGAGCCGGTGCGGATCCTGGAAGAAACACTCGCTCGCCACCGCGAAGAATTCCACCTCGCTCTCCGCGGCGTAGTCGTCGAAGGCCGTCGATCGGCCCTCGTCGAGAGCCTCCTCGAAGCGCAGCCGGCAGGCAGCGATGGCGGCGGTCCACGGGGTCGCCGCCGCTGCCGGCAGGGGCGGGACGCCGTCCATCTCGCCGTCGAGTCCGTCGAAGAGGTGGGCGCACTCGTGGATCACGACGCTCCGCGGCCCGTCGCGCATCCGGCCGCCATCGACCGTGTCGGGCCAGGACAGCATCAGGCAGTCGGGGGCGGCCTGGCCCACGCGTTCCTCCTCCCATTCCAGTTCGCCGCCACCGGCCAGAAGCGTTGAGCGGCGCGAACGGTGCTCGCCGGGATGCACGACCACCGACACGAGGCGGTCGAACCAGAGATCGTCGAAGCCCAGCGCCACCAGGCCGGCCTGGGCCGCGATCGTGACCCGCATCTCGTCGCTGACCTCCAGGCCGCGGCAGCCCGAGAAGCGCTTTTCGGCGAGGAACACCAGGATCCAGCGGCGCAGCCGTGCCGCCTCTGCGGCCGACAGCCACTGCACCTGCTTCACGCCGCGCCGCAGATGGTCGTCCCAGTCGGCCGGGAAGGCGGCCTCTCCGATCTGGCGCCGCTTCCGGGCCCGCCACCACGAGAACAGCATCGCACTCGCATCCGCTCGAGGATGGTCGCGGAGTCCGGCACCGCGGTCGTGCGGGGCCGCGCTACGGCGGCGACAGCGGCATGCGGCGCAGGAACAGATCGAGACCCAGGATCAGGCAGCCCACCGACAGCGCCACGAACGACAGCAGCAGCATGGCCGTGTCGCTGTTCATGGGCGGCCGGCTCGGTCCGGAAGGTTCGGCGTCGTCTGACATGGTCGGAATCCTGGCCGCGGGTTCAGGTCTTGACCTTCGTGGTCACCTTGTCGCCGCGTTGCACGGCACCGCGGGAGAAGTTCTTGTCGATCTCGGCGACGGCCCGGTCCGGCTTCACGGAGCGGACGATGGCCCGGCCCACGTACTGGCCGCTGCGATAGACCTCCAGCGTGTGGCCGACCTGCAGCCCGTCGTCGCTGCCGATCGAGACCTCGATGGCGCCGGCAGCCACGGTGATCACGTCACCGTCGAGCTGGGGCACGCGGTCCTTGGGCGCGCTCTCCAGGGACAGGCCGCTCTGCTTGAGCAAGTCGCGGGCCTTGGCCACCTGCCGCTCCAGTTGGGCCTTGCGCTCCTCGGCGATCGTCAGCAGCGACTTCTGCTCCGCGAGTTCGGCGGCCAGCTTGGCGGCCATCTGCACGTGCTCATCGACCTTGCCCTGCTGATTCCGCACCTGGACCTGCAGTTGCTCGATCCGCTCCCCGCTTTCCTTGACCCGAACGGTCAGCGCGTCGACGGCCTCGACGCTCTGCTTGGTGTCCTGTTCGAGCCGCTTCCGGTCCTTGAGCAGTTCGGTGAGCTGGTCGTTCTTCTGCGAGATCGCCGACTGGAGCTTGGCCACCACCTGGTCGCGGGACTCCTCGGATGCCGCCACCTTGCGGGTCAGGTCGTTGATCTGCTCCTCGAGTTCCTTGCGTTTCTTCTCGGCTTCCTTGATCTGATAGTCGTAGCCGGGCTTCTGCCCCGGCAGGGCCTTGTTGGGGTCCCGGTAGACCTCGTCCTTCCAGTTCGTGTGCGACATGTAGACCGCACCGGCGAACGTCATGAGCACGAGGCTCATCACGAACACGGCGAAGACGAATATTTTGCCGATCACGTTCATGGGAAGCCTCGTCGACGACTCTCGACAGCGTGCAGATGCCGCTCCCGAATTCGCATTGTCGGCGGAAACCGCCGGGCCGGGCAAGCCGCCCGGCCGGCCTCCGACCTCCGCTGGCCGGAAAGATCGGCACGCGGGTCAGCGCGGCTCAAGGGAGGCCCGTCCAGCCCCACCCGTCGACGGGCGGCCGCCGCTCGGCCCCCGGGAAAGCAGGCCGGACAGCGTCACAGCCGCCATGATCGCCACGCACGACCCCACCGGCAGACTCCCTGCCGTCAACCAGGGGCTGGGCCTGCCGTCGGGCCGCACCGTGACGCGGAGCGTGTCGGCCCGTCGCCGTGGTCCCCGTGCGAGCAGTCGACCGCTGCCGTCGATCGAGGCGGAGAAGCCTGTGTTGGCGGCGATCACCAGCGGCGTCCGCACCTCGACGGCGCGAAAGATCGCCGCCACGAGGTGCATGTCGAGTTCGCTCGAGCCCCAGAACCAGCCGTCGTTGCTCAGATTCACGATCACGTCGGGCCGCCGATCGGCCGCCGCCAGCTCGCGAACCAGCGAGCGCACGGCCTCGGGCAGCGCCGTCTCGTAGCAGATGTTCGCCGCCACCCGCTGGCCAGCGATCGACACCGCGACGGGTTCGCGCCCGGCGGTCAGGCCGCCGGGCAGCGGCGTGAGCCTGTACAGGAAGGGAAAGAGTTCGGCGCCGGGAACGTACTCCCCGAACATCACGGGGTGCATCTTGTCGTAGCAGGCCAGCGGTCGGCCGGCGGCGTCGAGAAACAACGCCGAGTTGTAGCTCCGCCAGCGCGGTGGATCGGCCGCGACGATCCGCTGCCGATCGAGCCCCACCAGCCAGTGCGTCGCATAACGCCTGGCAAAGGGAATCAGGGCCTCGATCCGCTGCCGCTCGAGGAGGCGGCGATAGCGGGCCTGGCGTTCGGCCGGGGCTGGCGCCTGATCGTCGGGAGGCGGCCCCAGCGCCTCGTCGATCTCGACCGCCGGGAACTCGACCGTCGCATCGATCTCCAGGAGCCCCACCCGCCACATCGTCTCCGGCCAGACGACGAGGTCGGGTCTGCGGTCGGGATCCGCGTCGAGACCCGCCATCGTGAGTTCGTCGTAGTGCCGGGCCACGGCGACGGTCGCGTCGGGGTCGTGTTTGAGTTCCGTGTCGATCGAGCCCTGCACGAGGAGCACGTCGAGCGGTCGGCCCGCCGGGTTCGGCGCGGTCGCGAGCCGCCACGTGCCATAGGCGAGCGCCAGGAGCAGGACGCCTGCCGCGATCGCGGCGGCGCCGAGCTTCTGCCGACGCGGCCCGGGCTTCAGGATCGTGGCCATGCCTGCCGCCACCGCCATCACCACGCCGGCGACCCCCACCGCACCGAGCGCGTCGGCGCACTGGATGAGCGTCGTCCAGCGCCACTGCGTGTGACCGAGTCCGGCGAACGTGAAGCCCCCGAGCACCCAGCCGCGGGTCTGTTCACAGGCCATCCAGGCCACGGCGGCCGCCGGCACCAGGGGCCAGTGCCAGGCGTGCACGAGCCGGCGCGCGGTCCAGATGAAGAGCGGCACGTAGCCCGCCAGATAGGCGGAGAGCACGACCCAGCCGATCGACGTGGCCGGATGGGGCAGCCGCAGCCAGTGGATCGCGGCCAGCCAGTGGACGAAGCCCGCCACCCAGAGCGCCACCCAGGGGCGCCGGCCCGGCAGGTCGGCCGGCTGCACGAGCCACAACCAGGGCAATGGCGCGAGCCACGCCAGCGGCCAGAGATCGGCCGGCGGCTGCACGAGGAACATCGTCAGCGCTCCGCCGAGCGAGAGCAGCCAGAGCCGTGCATCGTTCCGCGGTCGGGCCGTCATGGATCGGCCTCGAATGCGGCGACGACCGTGCCGGCCACGACCGGCTCATCCTCGTCGACGAACTGGGCGACGAGCCGGCCCGATACCGGGGCCTCGAGGTCGATCGTGGCCGCACCGGCGACCAGTTCCAGGACCCGATCCCCGGCCAGCACCGGTGTGCCCGTCGGCACCAGCCACAGCGACACGGTGAGGGGCGCCTGCAGCGGGCCCAGGTCGGGCACCACGAGTTGGGCGCGGCGCGGAGGATCGCGGCTGGGCATGGTCCCGTCCGGGTCGGCAGGGCCGGGAGAACGATTCACGGTTCCACTCACCGTTGCTCGCGCAGCCAGGCCAGCAGGACGCCGCCCACCGCCTCCAGCGACTCACCCGCGCAGCGTGCCGGCGTGTCGTCGGTGGTGTGCCAGGCCGGATAATCGAAATCGATGATGTCGCAGGTGGGGATGCCGCCGATCATGCGCAGCGGCACGTGGTCGTCCTCGACGCGATGTCGTGGCCGGGGCACGAACTGCCTGATCCCGAGCCGGCGGGCCGTATCCCAGATGCCGTCCACCACCGGCCGCGTGTCGGGCCATTCGACGCTGTTGAGCTCCTGCCAGATGACGAGGTCACGGTCGGCCACCATGTCGACGACGACGCCGCAGCGGTACTCGTGGTCGAGGCGGCCGGCGCGCCGGTCGGCGGCGTGCTGTCGGGCGAAGAAGGTGGAGCCGATGCAGTAGGGGTCGCGCGGGCCGAACACGTATTCCTCGGCATCGAAGAGCACGAAATCGACGCCCACGGGACCGGCCAGGGAGGGCATGGCGGCCGCCAGTTCCATGAGCAGGGCCACGCCGCTGGCCCCGTCGTTGGCCCCCAGGAAAACGCCCCGCGGCTCGGTCGGATCGCGGTCCGGGAACGGCCGGGTGTCGTAGTGGGCCCCGATCAGCACGCGGTCGGCCCGGTCGGGATGCCACGTGACGACGAGATTCTCCACGTGCACCCGCTCGCCGTTGCGGCGATCGCGGATCTCGAACGCCTGCCCGGCGACGGTCGCCCCCGCGGCGCGGAAGTGCGCGGCCAGCAGTGCCCGCTGGCGATTCATGGTGGGCGAACCGGCAGGCCGGGGCCCCAGGCCGCAGATCGTCTCCAGGTGGGCCATGGCCCGCGCGCCAGAAAAGGTCGGCGCTTCCGCGCCCGCTGCGGCCGCAGCGGCGCTCCCGAGGACAAGAGCCGCCAGGAGGCGGGCGACTGGGAGAGGGGGCGGCATGGGCGGATCCGGTCCAAAAGCGATCGCGACGCGACGAACCGACCGCAGTCTACCGCCGGGTCGCGCCGCTCCGACAGGCCGAACCTGTCGCTGGTCGTCAGGCTCGCCATGGTGGAGACTTACCGGGAGAGGCTCTACACTCGACGTCTTCACGCGCCAGTCCTGGCGCTCTTCGACGTCAAGGGCACGCATGCCACCATCCCCAGCCATGCATCGATCGGGCCCGCCGGAAAGCGGACGCCGCCGGTGCGTCTGGCGGGTGGCCTGCGCCGCGACGGTCGTGGTCGCCGCCGCCCAGGCCCATGCCGGGGGCGGCCCCGAGAATGTGTTCGTGATCGTCAATTCCACGAGCCCGAACAGTCTGGCCGTGGCCAATGCGTTCGTCGCCAGCCGCGACGTGCCCCCCATCAATATCTTCATGCTGCCCTGGAAGGGGGGCGCGGAGAGCACGTCGATCGAAGTCTTCCGCCGCGAGATCATCGTGCCCATCGTGCGGGCGATCGACGCCCGCAGGTTGTCGGCGCAGATCGACTGCATCGCGTACTCGAGCGATTTCCCCGTGCGCATCGACTTCACGGCCGAACTGTCGGCGGAACTGGCCAAGCGGGACACCTTTCCCTCCGGCTCGCTGACCGGCCTGACGACGCTCTACGGCCTGCTGCAGGGAGGCCCGGTGAGTTGGCTCGATCCCGAAAGCAACGACTACTACCGGATCCCGGCCGCCAACGGCGTGCCCGACACGACCATCGGCTTCCGCGGCTGGTATGGCTGGGGCCCGCGGGGCGAACTGCTCGAGGCCGGCGGCACCCGCTACCTGCTGGCGGTGATGCTGGGCGTGACCGGTGGCCAGGGCAACAGCGTCCGCGAGGTGACGTCCTACCTGAAGGCGTCCGCCGCCGCCGATGGCACCCGGCCGGCGGGCACGATCTACCTGATGAACAACTCCGACATCCGCACCACGACGCGGAGCGGCGCCTTCACGGCCACGGCACAGGCGCTCGAGTCCCTGGGGGTGAAGGCCGAGATCGTCACCGGCACGCTGCCCTCGCGCAAGAAGGACGTGGCCGGCCTGACGACCGGCAGCGCGTCGTTCGACTGGAAGGCCAGCGGCAGCACGATCCTGCCCGGCGCGATCTGCGAAAATCTCACCAGTTTCGGCGGCGTGTTCACGGGCTCGACGGGGCAGACGCCGCTGACCGAGTTCCTGCGGGCAGGAGCGGCCGGCTCCAGCGGCACCGTGATCGAACCCTTCTCCATCCAGGCCAAGTTTCCGCACCCCTCGATCCACGTCCACTATGCCCGCGGCGCCAGCCTCGCGGAGGCCTTCTACCAGGCGGTGCGCTCGCCCTACCAGCTGCTCGTGGTCGGCGATCCGCTCTGCCAGCCGTGGGCCGTGATCCCGGAAGTCGAGGTGGTGACCGCGCCCGATTCGGAGGTCGTGAACCCGGGCGCGAAACTGTCGGGCAAGGTCGAGCTCGAGCCGCGGGCCATCATGCCCGAGGGCCGCTCGGCCGACCGCTTCGAACTGTTCGTCGACGGCTTGCGGATTGCGACCTGCGGCGCCGGTCAGTGGCTCACGCTCGACACGCGCGGAATGGCCGACGGGCACCATGAACTCCGCGTCGTGGCCCTCGAATCGTCGCCGCTGGAGACGCAGGGGCGTCGCGTCATCCCCGTGACCTTCGACAACGCGGGCCGCACGCTGGGCCTATCGGTCGAGCCCCGTCGCGTGCGACCCGGCGGCACGGTGCGGGTGGCGGTGAAGGGAGAGGGCATCGAGGGTGCGGTCGTGTTCGCGATGGGGCGCGTGCTGGGCCGCACGAGCGGCGCCGAGGCGATCGTCGAGGTGCCGGCCGATCTGCTGGGCCGCGGCCGGGTGGCGATCCGGGCCACGGGCCGGGCCGGGCCGGAGCCAGCCGATGCCGTGAACGCCGATCCAGTCACGGTCGAGGTCGTCGACTGAGTCGGACAAATGGTCGGCGGGCAGTCTGGTCGGGCGGGGCAGCCCGTGCCCCGTCGCCGGACGTTCGCTGCGCCCGTCCCGGGCTGCGCTCACTCGGACGCTGCCTGCGCTTCGGCATCCTGCCTGCGCTGGCCAGCGACGCCGGCTCTCAGGACACGGGCCGT
>Ga0129333_10003835_pt1 | contig 14091 bp, 13 predicted proteins | sample CPB6_08_DNA_FD_94474 | JGI IMG/M metagenome (GOLD analysis project Ga0129333, IMG submission 94474) | Freshwater to marine salinity gradient microbial communities from Chesapeake Bay, USA - CPBay_Sum_0.6_0.8_DNA | ecosystem: Environmental > Aquatic > Marine > Coastal | place: USA: Chesapeake... | reverse complement strand
GGCGGATGCCAGTGGTAACCCACCGCCTCAGGGCAGCGAACCAACACCACGCCCATCTGCCGCAGGCGCTCACCCAGCTCAAGATCCTCCCAGCCGTAGAGGCGGAAGCGGGTGTCAAACAGGCCACTGCGCTCCAGCACCTCGCGATCGATCGCCACGTTGCCGGTGGCGAAATAGGCCCAGGAGAGATCGCGCAGCTTGTGCGGTTCGCTGGTGGGATCCTCGAAATTGGCGGTGTTGATCACCGCACCGTAGGTGAAGCAAAGGCGATCGCCGCGATCGCGCCAGGTCTGCTCCAGGCGGCGGGCGTGACTGATCAGGAAATCCTCCGTCACCACCAGATCGCTGTCGATGAACACGATCACGTCGCCGCGGGCGTGGGCAACGCCGCGGTTGCGGCCCTCGGCGGGGCCGCCGTGATCCTGCCGCACCAGGCGCACATGCGGCACTTCGCCGCCGTTATGCAGCAACCACGGCACCGTTTCATCGGTGGAGCCGTCGTCGACAACCACCACCTCGTAGTTGATGATCGGCGCCTCCAGCCGCTGCCGCTCCAGGGCCCGCAGGCACTTCTGCAGGATCGGCAGACGGTTGTAGGTGGGAATGACGACGCTGAGAAACATGGCCCGATCGGCGTGACTGCGGGTCAAAAAAAGGGGATCCCGCAGGATCCCCGATGCAAGCGACGGAAGGGATGCCACAGCACGCAGGCCGCAACGCTCCCGAACACAGATGGATCAGTCGGCGGCGCCGCCGTTGTTGGCCGTGCCGGTCACGCCGTTGCCAGCGCCTTCACCGCGACCGTCGTTGCGCAGCTTGCGCTTTTTGAACTTGCGGGCATAGGCGCGGTTGCGCTCCTGCTTTTCCTTCTTGAGGTTGCGGCGCTTGGCCATGGAGGCGATCAGGGATCTGGGAGATTCCTCACCTTACTGAATGATCGTCACAACCGGCACCTCTCTCTCGCCAGCCGGCTTCTGTTGGCAGCTGCGGCAGCCGCAGAGGGCCCGGCCTCAGCGCTGGGCGATGGCCGTCTGCAGCTGAGCCGACCGGTCTTCCTGGAGGCGGCCATCCTCCATTCGCACCAGTCGATCAGCAATATCGAGGATGCGGGGATCGTGGGTCACCATCAACACCGCACACTCCTGCTCACGCGCCAGGCGCTGCAGCAGCTCCACCACTTCGCGGCCGGTGCGCGAATCAAGGGCAGCGGTGGGTTCATCGGCCAGCAGCAACCGGGGCCGGGCAGCCAGGGCACGGGCGATCGCCACCCGCTGCTTCTGGCCGCCGGAGAGATCATGGGGCAGCTTATGCAGCTGATCACCAAGACCCACCGCTCGCAGCCACTCGCGGGCTTGATCGCGGCGGGCGCGATAGCCGAGACCTGGCAGCAGATCAGCGCCCATCTGCACGTTCTGCTCGGCGCTGAGGCAGCGCAGCAGGTTGTGACCCTGGAAGATCATGCCGATCGAGCGGCGCAGGCGCTGGCGGCTGCCGCGACCGGCTCCGTCGAGCGGTTGCCCCAGAACAACGACCGAGCCCTGCTGCACCTGACGCAAGGCACCGACCAGCGTCAGCAGGGTGGTCTTGCCGCAGCCGGACGGCCCGGTGAGCAGGACCACCTCCCCTGGCGCCACCTGCAGATTGACCCCCTGCAGCACCTGACGGCGCGTGGAACCGCTGCCATACCAGTGGCTGAGATCTTCGATGGCGATGGCCAGATGCTGCGGCGACCGGCCGGAGCGGAGATCAGATGGGTGCGACATGGCGGCGACAGTCAGAAGATCTCAGCCGGGTCGGCATCAGCCAGGCGGCGCATCGCCAGACCAGCCGAGGCCATGCACATCACCAGGATCATCAGAAAAACGGTGCTGGCACGGTTGCTGTCCATCGACACCGGCAGCTGGGTGGCCGAGCGAACCAGGGCATAGAGCGCCTGGCCAGCGCCATAGGCGGGCAGGTAACCAAAACTGGCCAGCAGCAGTCCCTCCCGCGCCACCACGCCGAGCAGATCGGGCAGGCGGTAGCCCATCGCCATCAGCGTGGCGTATTCGGGTAGGTGATCACTCACATCGGAATAGAGCACCTGGTAAACAATCACGCAACCCACCACAAACCCCATGGCGGCACCAAGGGTGAAGATGAAGCCGATTGAGGTGCTGGTGCGCCAGTAGTCCTGCTCAAAGGCGATGAACCCCTGCTTGGTGAGCACGGTGACGTCATCGGGCAGGAGACGGCGCAGCCGCTGGACGGCCGCCGCCGCATCAGCACCCGGCTGCAGGCGGATCAGACCCACCTCAATGCTGCCGGGGGGCAGGTTCGGCATCAGCTCCAGGAAGGTTTCGCTGCTGGTGAGCAGGTTGCCGTCGGCCCCGAAGGATGTGCCCAACCCCACCAGACCCGCCACCCGAACCCGTCGACCGGCGATCTCACTCTCCACCGTGCGACCGGCCTTGAACCATTCGGCGACCGGCCCGAATTCCGGTCGCGACTGCTGATCAAACAGCACACGACCCTTCTGCGTGAGCAGCTGCGCCTTGGGTGCCAGGCCTGGATCAGTGAACAGCGGATCGCCGGGCTCAAAGCCCAGGGCCAGGATCGAACGGGTGGCGCGGGTCTGTGGATTGCGCCAGAGCAGCAGATTCCAGTGCACCGGCGTGATGCCCTGCACCGCCGGATCAGCCATGGCCTGCACCAGCCGACGCCGCGGGAAGCCCGCCATGCTCACCGAGCTGGTGGAGCGAGGGCTGATCAGCACCAGATCGGCATCAAAAAGCCGGTGGATCGTGACGCTGGCATCAAACAGCCCATCACGGAAGCCCAGCTGCATGAACATCAGAATGCCGGCGAAGCTGATGCCGGCCAGGGCCACAGCAAGGCGCACCGGTTGGCGCGTCAGCAGCAACCAGGCCAGGGGAATGCGCCGCGCCTGCCAGAGGCCGATGAACCAGCGACGCGGATTCATGGGCTGAACCGGGCGATCAGCTTCAGTCCCGCCAGATCGCGCACGCGCTCAGCATCAGCCGGATCCAGTGCCAACCGCACCTCAACGATCCGGGCATCGGCGTCGCCGGTGGGATCAGTAGCCAGCACCTGGCGCTGTCGCACCTGAGGGGCAATGCGCACAACCCTGGCGCGCAGCTGGCCGGCGAACCCCCCGTTTTCACTGGTGAGGCTCACCACCTGGCCGATGCGAACGCGGCTGATATCGCTCTCATAGACCTCAGCGACAGCCTCCATGCGATCGGTGGCCCCGAGCTCGAGGATCCCCTCGTCATCGGGGCGCTCACCGGCGCGGGCATGAATACGCAGCACGGTGCCCGCGATCGGAGCCCGCAGCTCGCTCAGCACCAGATCGGTGCTCACCCGCGCCAACTGAGCACGGGCCTGGTTGAGCTGGCCGCGCAGATCGAGCAACTTGATCTCGCGATTGTCGAGGTCGCCGCTGGCGGTGGCGCCCCCCTGGGCAAGGCGGCGGTAGCGCTGCGTATCGCGCTCCAGCAGGCTCAGCTGTTGCTGCAGGCTGGCGATACGGGTCTGCAGGAGACGCTGATCCGCCAGCAGCGCGGGTCTGGTATCGAAACTGGCCAGCAACTGGCCGCGCTGAACACGATCACCTTCCTGCACCAGCAGAGCGGTGATCCGCGGGCTGCCGGCCGCGCCGCTCATCGGCCCCGCCAGGCGACGCACATCGCCGGCGGGTTCCAGCCGACCCAGAGCGGAGACGGCCTCGCCGGCGTCCACTGGATTAACGGATGACGCCGGAGCAGCGGCAGGCGCGGGCACAGGGCCAGGCCGCTGCTGCCCGCGCAGACCGACAAGCACCAGCACCAGAAGGGCGCCGGCGCCTGCCACACGCCAGGGGTGACGGCGCAACCACTCAGCCATCAGGCCAGCGGCGCCGGATCGTCGAACAGGAGCTCCTCGATGTAGCGGTCGGCCCACTGAGGGTTGAAGGCCTTCTCGAGCACCCGTCGGGTCTTGTCGTTGCGTTTCTGCTGCTGGCAATAGGAGAGCTGACCCTGATGGCGTAACACCGTATCGGGGTGGCCGATCGGCTGCGGCTGAGCCTCACGGCAGGCAGCGGCCAGCACCTCCAGGAAATCGACCACCACGGCGATGAACTGCTGCTCTTCCGCCGCATCGGCTGGGCGCACAAAGCGCACATACGGGGAAAAGATCGTGCCCCAGGGCGGCAGCTCCCGCTCCTGGCTGAAGCTGCGGCGCGGCAGGGCCTCAAGCCGCTGCAAGACAGGCTCCGGCAGTTGGCCGGTCACCGGCGAGAGATCCACGATCGCAGCGGACACCACCCCGCGACCGGCGACGATATCGGCACCGAAGACAGGCAGGTCGTAACGGGGATCGGGGAAGAACACACAGTGCAGGATCTGCAGACCCGCGCCGAGGCGGGCGGTCTCCAGATGGAGCTTGCGCAGACCGCGGCTGCGGCGCAGCTCATTGCGGATGAACAGGTCTTCGCCATCAAGACTGCCGCTGATCGCCTCCAGCTCGGGATCCACCGCCAGGGGCCCGAGCTCCGGCAGGGTCTGCCAGCAGCCGCGGATGCGCTCAGCCAGGGCGTCCACCAGCGGATGGATGCCAAGGGCGGCGGAGCTCATGGTGGTCGCGGCGACAGCGCGCTGATCCTGCCAGCAGAATGCGAGAAGGACACGCCTCCCCACCGCTTGCCGACCACGCCACGGTCTTCCCCCCGGCCCGCGCCCAGCCCCCTGCCGGAGCCGCAGCGGCATCAACTGAGCAACGGGGTGCCGCTGGTGCAACTGGATCTGCCGGAGGCGCCGCTCGTCTGTCTCGATTTCTGGTGCCGCGCCGGTAGCGCCAGCGAATCGGCCAGCGAATCGGGCATGGCCCATTTCCTGGAGCACATGGTGTTCAAGGGAAGCGCTCAGCTTCCAGCCGGGGAGTTCGACCGGCGCATTGAGGCCCTGGGCGGCAGCAGCAACGCCGCCACCGGCTTCGACGACGTGCACTTCCATGTCCTGATCCCGCCGGAGGCGGCGACACAGGCGCTGGAGCTGCTGCTGGATCTGGTGCTACGGCCGCGGCTGGATCCTGACGACTTCGCGATGGAGCGGCAGGTGGTCCTGGAGGAGCTGGCCCAGAGCGAAGACCAACCGGAGGAGGTGGCCTTCCAGGAGCTGCTGCGGCTGGCATGCCCGCAGCACGCCTACGGCCTGCCGATCCTTGGGCGGCGCGAGGCGCTGGAGGCCCATCACCCCGAGGCGATGGCCGCCTTCCACCGGCGCCACTACCGTGCCGATCGCTGCTGCCTGACGATGGCAGGCCCGCTGAGCAGGCTGGATCTGCCCAGCCGCCTGCAGGATTCAGCCCTGGCGGAGCTGGCGGCGGCTGAGGGGCCGGCGGCGATCACACCGCTGCAGCTGAGCCCTGGCAGCACCACGCTGGAGCTGCCGCGGCTGGAGGCGGCGCGGCTGCTGATGGCCTGGCGGCTGCCGGGCGCGGCGGATCAGGACAGCGTGGTGGGCGGCGATCTGCTCACCACCCTGCTGGCGGAAGGACGCCGCAGTCGTCTTGTGGAGCGCCTGCGCGAACAGCTGCGGCTGGTGGAAAGCATCGACCTCGACCTGAACGTGCTGGAGGCGGGCTGCCTGGTGCTGCTGGAGGCTGTGTGTGAACCGGAGCAGCTGCAGGCGGTGGAGCGGGAGGTGAAGCAGGTGCTGCAGGAGTTGCTGGCGCAGCCGCCCAGCGCGGCGGAGCTGGAGCGGGCGCGGCGACTGGTGGGCAACGGCTACCGGTTCAGCCTGGAGGCGCCCGGGTCTGTGGCGGCGATGGTGGGCAACAGCGCCCTGTGGGGACGACAGCACAACCTGGAGGCGCCGCTGGCCTGGCTGCAGACCTGGGATGCCCAGCGGTTGCATGAGCAGCTGAGCGGCCTGCTCGATCCGGCGCGGTCCTTCAGCCTGCGGGCGGTGCCGTCATGAGCAGTCAGCTTGAACAACGCCAACTGGCGGGTGGCTGCCCGCTGTGGCTGCTGCACCGCAACGGGCCGGCGATCCTCTCGGCCAAGCTCTGGCTGCGGGGCGGCAGCAGCGCCGATCCAATCGGCCAGCGCGGTGCAGCCCAGCTGCTGGCGGGGCTGCTCAGCCGCGGCTGCGGCGAGCTCAGCGGCGAAGCGCTGGCGGATCTGGTGGAAGGCAGCGGCGCTGGGCTGCGCTGCGAAGCCGGTGAGGACGGCACCCTGCTGAGTCTGAAGTGTGCCAGTGATGACGCACCACAGCTGCTGCCACTGCTGCTGCAGATGGTGCAGAGCCCCTGGCTGGTGGACGATCAGATCGCCCTGGAGCGCCAGCTGAACCTGCAGACCCTGCAGCGGCAGCGAGAGGATCCCTTCCAGGTGTGCCACGACCTGCTGCGACGCCAGCTCTACGGCGAGGGCCCCTACGGCCATGACCCCCTAGGGGTGGAGGCGGAGCTGGAGCAGCTGGGCCGACCACAGCTGCAGCAGCTGGCCGGCAACCTGGGGCGCGACGGCAGCGTGCTGGTCCTGGCCGGCGCCATCCCGGACGATGTGGAGGCGCTGCTGCTGGCCGGGGTGGAGACGGGCCACTGGCCGGCAGAGGCGCCGCTGCGGCGCGCTGGGCCTGACGGCGCCGGCAACGCCGGACTATGCAGCGCCGAGGACGACACCGAACAGCTGGTGCTGATGCTCGGCTGCACCACCACGGCCCTCGGCAGCCCGCAGGCCCTGGCGTTGCGACTGCTGCACTGCCACCTGGGGGTGGGCATGTCGAGCCGACTGTTCGTGACCCTGAGGGAAGAGCACGGGCTGGCCTACGACGTGGGTGTGCATCACCCGGCCCGGCTGGGGGCAGCGCCGTTTGTCTTCCACCTCTCCAGCTCAAGCGAGCGGGCGGGGGAGGCCACGGCCGAGCTGTTGCAAGAATGGCAGCGGCTGCTGGAGGAACCGCTCACGCAGGCGGAGCTGGCGCTGGCACTGGCCAAGTTCCGCGGCCAGGAGGCGCTGGGACGGCAGACCTGCAGTCAGCTGGCCGATCGGCTGGCGCTGGTGCTGGGCCATGGTCTGCCCGCGGACTTCGCCGATCAGTGCCTGGAGCAGGCTGCCCAACTGACGCCAGCGGATCTGCAACAGGCGGCGCAAGCGCTGCTGCAGCGGCCGAGCCTGAGCCTGTGCGGGCCAGCGGAGGCACTGCAGGCGGCCGAGCGCGTGTGGAACCGGAACCCGCTGAGCCACTGAGGCGCCGCTCAGGCGGGCGGCAGCACTTCCAGGTTGCGGACCTCCAGCAGGAAGGTGCCACGGCGGAAGCGCACAGCCACCTGCTCCAGCGCCCGCAGGCCCACCACCTGCCCCACCTCATCGCTGTCCACCAGATCGGGCGGCCGCAGCATCGGCATGGCGTCGGCGGTCTTGAGGTAGGCGGGGGTGTGGCGCAGGCGCACCGCTGCGCCCACGGCCGGCAGGGGAGCAGTGGAGGGGGTGTCCATCGAGGGGAGGGTTGCGCGCCGCCCACTCTCCTGCAGGATGGGGCCAACGACGGACGATCCGTGCGCGCCCTAGCCAACTGGAGCGGTGCCATCGCCGGGCTGCTGCTGATCCTCACGGGGGGCCTGATTCAGGCGGCCTTCCCGAGCCCGGGCCCGGCCGGCCTGAGCCTGATTCCGCTGCCCATCACCCTTCAGGTGCCGGCACTGCTGCTCACGGCGCTGGTATGCGGTCCGCGGGCGGCGATGCTGGCTGGATGTGCCTATCTGAGCCTGGGGCTGATCGAGCTGCCGGTGTTCCACGGCGGCGGCGGCGTGGCCTACCTGCTGGATCCAGGCTTCGGCTACCTGGCTGGCTTTCTGCCGGCGGCCTGGGTGAGTGGCCGACTGGCCCGCCAACCCGGCATGGATCAACTGCTCAACCTCACCCTGGCGGCGGTGCTGGGCGTGGCGGTGCTCCAGTTGTGCGGCCTGGCCAACCTGTTGCTAGGAGCTCTGGTGGGCCGTTGGGGCGGACAGCTGCCGCAACTGCTGGTGAGCTACAGCATTGGCCCGCTGATTCCGCAGTTGCTGCTGTGCTGCGCCGTGGCTGTGCTGGCGCTGCCGCTGCGCCGCCTGCTGCTGGTGGAATCGTGAAGATCGCGCCTGCATACCGCGTCGCCGCCGTGGTGGTGGCCGTAGATCAACTGACCAAGCTCTGGGCGCTGCAACATCTGACTGGACGCGGCGTGCAACCGCTGCTGCCGGGACTGCTGCAGCAGCAGCTGGTGTTCAACACCGGAGCCGCCTTCAGCATGCTCACCGGCAACACGCTGCTGCTGGGTCTGGTGAGCGCCGCGGTGGCGGTGGGGCTGGCGCTGTGGATCCAGATGGCCGGTCCGCTGCGACAGCTGCAGATGCTGGGGTTGGGGCTGCTGCTGGGGGGCGCGATCGGCAACGGCATCGACCGCTTCCGGCTGGGGCAGGTGGTGGATTTCCTGGAGTTGGTGCCGATCCAGTTCCCGATCTTCAATGGCGCCGATGTGGCGATCAACCTGGCCGTGGCCTGCCTGGTGCTCGATTGGTGGCAGCAACATGGCGCGGCCAGACGCTGAAAGGCCCGCAGCGGCTCAACTGCACTGGGGCGACGGCGGTCAGGACACGCACCAGCTGCCGCTGCTGGGGGACCTGTATCGGATCGGCCGCGCTGAGGATGCCGAGATCCGCTGCAGTGCCGCGGCGGTGAGCAAAACGCACGCACGGCTGGAGCGGCGCGGCGGCCGCTGGCTGCTGTGTGATCAGCGCTCAACCAACGGGCTCTGGTGGCGCGGCCGCCGGGTTCAGGAGCTGCTGCTGCTCGATGGCGACCGGGTGGAGCTGGCACCGCCCGGCGGCGAGGGCGAAGCCCCTTGGCTGCGATTTGAACAGGCGGAGGGTCGGCGGCGGCGGGCACTGGGCCGCGCCGGCAGCGCCCTGCTGGCGGGCGCCGCAACGCTGGGGTTGGCGCTGCTGGCTCTGGCGAGCCTGCAGCTGCCGCTTCGCGATGCCCTGGCGGAACGTCGCGGGCCGCTGCTGCTCTACGACGGCCAGAACCGACCGATGAACGCCGCCGAATCGGGTCAGAACCGAGAGCAGCGCAGCCTGGCGGCCTATCCGGCGGTGCTGATCGATGCTCTGCTGGCCAGTGAAGACAGTCGCTTCTGGTGGCATCCAGGCGTGGATCCAATCGGCACAGGCCGGGCGCTGCTGGTGAACCTGCTGGGGGGCCGGGTGCGTGAAGGGGGCAGCACCCTGACGCAGCAGCTGGCCCGAAGCCTCTACCCGGAGCAGGTGGGGCAGGGCGATTCGCTCGACCGGAAGTGGCGGGAGCTGCTGGTGGCGCTGCAGCTGGAGGCGCGCCACAGCAAGGGCGAGCTGCTGCTGAGCTACCTGAATCGGGTGTATCTGGGGGTGGGCTGGGGCTTTGAAGATGCGAGCCGGGAGCTGTTTGCCAAACCCGCCAGCCAGCTGACCGTGGCGGAGGCGGCGTTGCTGGTGGGTCTGCTGCCGTCACCGAATGGCTACAACCCATGCAGCAATCCACAGGCTGCCCTGGATTCGCGCCAGCAGGTGCTGCTGAAGATGGTCGATAGTGGCCGGCTCAGCGCCGAGACCGCCCGCCAGGCGCGCCGCCGGCCAATCACCCTGGCCAGCAGCGCCTGCAGCGGGGCTGGCCAGGGCGGCAGCACTGGCCACACAGGCGCGCTGCGGCCAACGCCTTTCTACACCGATCAGGTGCACCGCGATCTCGCGACACTGGTGGGGGCTGAGGTGGCAGCGGAGGGCAACTTCCTGGTGAGCACCCACTTCGATCCGCTGCTGCAGGAGGTGGTGGAGCGGCGGCTGCAGCGGCTTCTGAACGCCAGTGGCCCGGCCGTGGGCGAGGGGGCGGTGGTGGTGCTCGACAGCCGCAGCGGCGGCATCCTGGCGATCGCCGGCGGCCGCGACTACAGCCGCAGCCAGTACAACCGGGCCAGCATGGCTCTGCGCCAGAGTGGCAGCACCTTCAAGCTGTTCCCCTACCTGGCGGCACTGGAGCGGGGCGCCCAGCCCACCGATCCCGTGAACTGCGGCCCGCTGGAGTGGGGCGGCCAGGCGTTCAGCAGCGCTTGCAGCGGCCAGCTGAGCCTGCGCAGTGCCTTCGCCAGTTCGAGCAACACCGCGGCGCTGCGGCTGGCGCGGCGGCTGGGGCTGGAGCAGGTGGCGGCGATGGCGCGGCGGCTGGGGATCAGCACGCCGCTTGAGCCAGTGCCGGGGCTGGTGCTGGGCCAGGCGGAGGGCCGTCTGCTGGAGCTCACGGCCGCCTACGCGGCGGTGGCGAACGATGGTGTGTGGCATGCGCCCACCACGATTCGCCAGCTGAGCGATGCCGAGGGCCGCAGCAGCGCCGGCGGGAACAGCCGCACAGCGCTCAACCCAGGCCGGCGCGTGCTGAGTCGGGAGACAGCGCGGCGCATGCAGGCTCTGCTGCGGGATGTGGTGGACCGGGGCACCGGAACAGCTGCCTCCCTGGGCGGGTCGGAGGGCGGCAAAACCGGCACCACCAACGACGGCCGCGATCTGCTGTTCGTGGGCTATGAACCGCAGCGCAACTGGACGATCGGCATCTGGCTGGGCAACGACGACAACCGCCCCACCCGATCCAGCAGCGCCCTGGCAGCGGAGCTGTGGGGCGACATCATCCGAGCGGCGGGCCAGGGCAGCCTGACGCCCCGGTCACGCCTGTGAAACCACCCACACGCCCATGGATCTGGCTCGTTGCCGCGCTGGTCACGGTGGTGGTGCTGACGGTGGTGCTGCAGGCCGTGAACAACCTGATCTGGCAGCTGAGCTACCTGCTGCCGAGCTGGCTGGTGGGGCCGTTTCTGCTGCTGCTGTTCGGCGGTGCGACGCTGCTGGTGGCGCGGCTGGCCTGGCCCTGGCTGAGCGATTGGCGCCGCAACGAGAATCAGCCATTGGGGCGACAACCAGCACCATCACCTCCCGGCAACCGCCAGGACGCGGCCCAGCAGAACCTGGAGGCGATCGATGCACTGCTGAAGCGCATCCGCGACGACGTGCAGCGTCAGGCGCTTCAGCAGGAGCGGCAGCGGGTCGCGAAAGAACTGGAGCGCGGCGATCTGGTGCTGGTGATCTTCGGCGTGGGCTCCTCGGGCAAAACCTCACTGATCCGCGCCGTGCTGAACGATGTGGTGGGCGAGGTGGGAGCGGCAATGGGGTCCACCGAGACCTGCACCAGCTACCGGCTGCGACTGCATGGGCTGCGGCGCGGGCTGCGGCTGGTGGATACGCCGGGCATCCTGGAGGCAGGCGAGGCTGGGCGGCAGCGGGAGCAGCTGGCGCGTCGGCAGGCGGCGCAGGCGGATCTACTGCTGCTGGTTGTCGATGGCGACCTGCGGGCGGCGGAGCTGGAGGTCTTCGATGCACTGGCGGCGCTGGGCAAGCGGTTGTTGCTGGTGCTGAACAAGGCGGACCTGCGCGGCCAGGAGGAGGAGCGGCGCCTGCTGGCGCTGTTGCGCCGCCGGAGCCAGGGTCGGATCGCAGCGGAGGATGTGCTGGCAGCCAGCGCAGCGCCACAATCGCTGCCACGGCCCGGCGGCAAGCCGCTGCAACCACCGCCGGAGATCGATGCCCTGCTGCGCCGAATCGCCCAGGTGCTGCACAGCGATGGTGAGGAGCTCATCGCCGATAACATCCTGATGCAGAGCCGGAGGTTGTCGGAGGCGGGGCGGCAACTGCTTGCGGCCCAGCGGTGCAGCGATGCCGAGGGCGTTGTGGAGCGCTACGCCTGGATCAGCGCCGGGGTGCTGGCCGTGACACCGTTGCCTGGGGTGGACCTGCTGGCCACGGCGGCTGTGAACGCGCAGATGGTTGTGGAGATCGGCCGGATCTATGGGGTGAACCTGAGCAAATCAGCAGCGCAGGAGCTGGCAGTATGCGTGGGGCGCACGCTGGCCAGCCTGGGCGTGATCAAGGGGGGCCTGAGCCTGATCAGTACGGCGTTGAGCCTGTCGCTGCCGGCGCTGCTGCTGAGCCGGGCGGTGCAGGCAGTGGGCGCCGCCTGGCTGACGCGGGTGGCGGGGCGCAGCTTCATCACGTATTTCAGCCAGGACCAGGACTGGGGCGATGGCGGCATGCAGGAGGTGGTTCAGCGCCAGTACGACCTGAACCGCCGTGATGCAGCGGTGCGCAGCTTCCTCGAGGCCGCGCTCAGCCGCGTGGTGGAACCCCTGCAGCAGCGGACGCAGCAGGGTCAGCTGCCGCCACGACCAGGGGGCTGAGGGCGGGAGCCTGCAGGCCGAGGGCCTCAGGCGGCGGCGGCTGCAGCGGGCCGCGGGCATCGAGCACGGTGATCAGGGCCAGATAGGCCACGGCAATCGCGATTGAAATCGCGCCGGTGAGGATCGCCACCCAGCGCCCGCGTTGTGAAGATTCGTTCATCAGGGCATGGTGCCATGGCCCGGCGGAGACCATCGCGATGGCAACGTCGCCACGCTGACGGGGTGGGCAGGGTTGCGTTGGCGGGTTGTTCCGCACAGATCCGATCGTTGAGCTCTGAAGACGATCACCGGCTGTGAGCACTGCATCAGACCAGGGGCTCCCGGCGATCAGCAGGCGCCGCACGCGCGGCCCCTGGTTCAAGGCAGGGGCTGACATGGAGCCAATCCGTGGCCGTAGGCCGAGCGGGGACCGCGGCCGATCACGGCAGCCCGTTGATCCTGTGGAAGCTGCAGCTGGTCAACGGCGCCAGAGAATTGTTCACTCGAGGCATGAAGAGCAAGAACAGAAAGGGGGCGGAGCCAAGAGAATCTGAGCTTTTTCATCCATACTGCTTCGCACCAGGCTGATGGCTACGGACGCCTGCAGATGGAGCTGGACTGGCACATAACATCTCAGCTGGTCTGACACCTGTATCCTTGCAACAACCCACTATATGCAACCACCATCAACTCACTTGCGCAGGCAGTGCACACTGCCTGCACTGTCGCGATCGATACTTTATAACCGGCGGGTCCTGATCCTTAAATCGATGCATTGGATGATGACACAGGCCAACACATTCTGACTGAATAATCTCTGCGATGGCAGCCGTCGCAGGGTCACTCACTGGAGCGGAGAAGGGAGCACGACCATCCGCAGCCATGCGCCAGAACTGTTGCACCACAATGGTTCTGGCGATCCGATGGAACCCACAACCACGTTGTCAGGCAATCCCGCCGAGCGATTCCCAGCTCTGATTGATCGCAAGCGAATCCACAGCGTGGATCAGGCATGAGCAACGGATGTCAGCTGCATTCCGCTAGGGATCAAACCAAGGCCATCAGCTCACTGCAGTTGAGGTCGCAGCCAGACAGGAGGCCAAGACAATCATGTTTAGCTGATCGGGGCGAAATGCACTGCAAGGATCCTGATAAAAATACTGACGGCGACTGTTGAATCATGCGCTGTGACAACTGATCGCCTTCAGCAATCCACGAGAAACGGTGATCAAGCCGGTCCGGCTTACGTGAAGGCACTGGCACGCAAGAGCCCTTCACGCAGTGGGGGAGAACTGGACTTGCAATAGAGTCTGCACTGACCAACCATTGATCCCCTCGCACCAATCACGACGCAGGGGATCACATCGACCCATTTAAAGGCAGCCTGCCGCCCCTAAAGCAGTAGAAATACTGTTTGCACCACGATCTACGATCAAGACAGCAACAGCTCGCTTCGAGACCAATCCAGAAGCAACTAAGTGAGGCCTCAAGCAATGACAGCAAAAACACGGAGACATCCCCAGCGACACACCAAAATCAACCGCACACCAGAAAAAGCCAGCGACACAAGGGGCAATCCCAAAGAAATCCCGAAGAGTCATCGAGCTTTGCTCCGAACGCACCAGAAGAGACGCAGAAGCAACAAGCCGGACAGTATTGCTCAATCCGAATTAGCGCTAGTATTTGTCGGAGAAAATTCAGCAAGCCAACGCCCACTGAAAACCCGCCTGCAGCAGCGACGTGCCGGTCATCACTCTCACAATCTCAACTGGGTCTACGCGGGAAGACGGCAGCGGGTTCTTATTGTTCACATTCAAGCGCACGGGTTCAGCGG
>Ga0129333_10003834_pt1 | contig 14091 bp, 37 predicted proteins | sample CPB6_08_DNA_FD_94474 | JGI IMG/M metagenome (GOLD analysis project Ga0129333, IMG submission 94474) | Freshwater to marine salinity gradient microbial communities from Chesapeake Bay, USA - CPBay_Sum_0.6_0.8_DNA | ecosystem: Environmental > Aquatic > Marine > Coastal | place: USA: Chesapeake... | reverse complement strand
CCAACCTACCATCTTCTTTGCGTCTTAGAATGTCGCCCTTTTCTAATTCCATAGGTTCATCCTACCTTCTTTGCTTTGTTGTCCAGCCATTCGGCGTTATAATAATCTTTCCTGTTTTCTGTTAGACTGAAAACGGAATATGTACCGGAAAACGTGCTTTCTTCCCTATCTCCCTCTCTCTCAATAACCAAAACGTATTCCTCTGGATATTTCCTGAATTCTGGAATGTAAAGAAGATCGCCCTTCTGGAAAGTCATGGTTCATCCAGCGGTTTCGTCAATTCTTCATATTGCATTTGACCAAAACTATCCTTTCTGCTGTTCTCTACATACCTATAATTGTAATAGACATAAGTATTTGTCATCTCAAAGCCTGTAATGATCATGATATTTTCTCTGATCATCTGATCCGGTAATGGGTCGTTCCAAACAACAAGATCGCCCTTTTGATATTTCATCCGTTCATCCTACCTTTTGGCCTGCTTCGTCAAGGTATTCTTGATCGTAAGAATCATTTTCGCCCTCTATGATATCGTAAATCTCATAATGGCTTGTTTCAGGTACAACCTTGGTAATTATCACCAGTTCCTCTGGTGAATATTTGTCCTCTGGAACCTTGACTAAATCGCCAACTTTGAATTTCATTGGATTAACCTCACATATTTGGGATCATCAATGAATTGGCCCCAATAACTACCTTCCACAAAATCATACTGGGCGATCTCACTCAAACGACGGAAATAGTAAATTCCGCCCATAGTATTAACCTTTGCTGCTCGCACAATAAGGGCAAGACCCTTGTAAGGGAACAATCCGGGAATGTTTTCGATAATCTCGATCAAATCCCCCTTTTGATATTTCATTGGATTAACTTCCATGATTCGGGTTGTTCTACAAAAGCACGGGTCCAATGTTCGTATCTTTGAGTTTTAATCTCAAAAACAATGTATTGATCCTCGTAAAAGTCTGGCGAACCTACCTTGTGCTGAATAACGATGCTCATATCTGATAAATCGTTTGGATCCCTGGAAGGAATGTAGGCAATCAAATCCCCAGGTTGATACTTGAATTCCATGTTTTACCCTACCTTTGTTGTTCCTTCTTCAAAGAAAGTGGAGGTTGGCTCAAAGGTTGCGAACCCATCATCAATGTATTTGACCCAATACGCCATTTCATCCTCGCTAATTCCTGTAATGATGAAATAGTCGCCCTTGCCTTCTTCAAATTTCCACTTTACGAGATCGCCAACTTCGTATTTCATGCTTTCAATCTACCTTTGAGGTGCTTGGTTCCAAAAGGGTATCAATGTAGCTATCTTCCCTTCCTGAATCGATGTAGCGGTAAGTGTAAATACCACAATACTTCGTGGAAGGTTTCCTCTCATAATTCGTGATTATCATGTAATGCTCGTTCTTCCTGCTATCAAAGTCAATAACATCATCATCCCACTTTACGAGATCGCCAATTTGGTATTTCATCGGTTCATCCTATCATTTCGTAGAAACGTTCAACGTCCGAACAAAGCCAATAAACACTCTTATTATTGGCTATTTCGCGAAAATGGTAAAGGCTGTTGGTAGACCTAGATTCAACCTTGGTAATGATGATGTAGCGTCCAAACGGCGCGTCAATATCGCCGCGAAGCAAATCACCGACGTTGAACCTGGGCTTTCGGCTGTTCCGCATGACTTACCCTACCTTTGTGTAGTTTTGCTCAACGTCCGAACTAAGCCAATAAGCACTTTCGTTACTGGTAATGATGCGAAAATGGTAAAGGCTATTGATAGACCTAGATTCAACCTTGGTAATGATGATGTGTTGCCCCTCGGGCGCATGGTGCGGCTCCCCGTAGAGCAAATCACCGACCTTGAACCTGGGCTTTCGGCTTTTCCGCATGACTACACGCTCCGCAAATAAGAGTAATGAATGACTTTGTTAGTGAAGGAACCGTCTTTATTGATTAGCTTTACATTCCACAATGAAACGCCGTTAGGAAAATCATACTTTGTTTGTGCCTCATTGATGATGAAACCTACCTTTGTTCCCTTATTGTCGTTGATTTCTACTAGGTCAAAGCGGTTGAACGTAGGGTAATCCATTCTCATCCTCCGGTTATTGCGTTCTTTCATCCTGGGATATCCTGGGGGCGAGGAACCACCATCATCCTTCAATGACGATGATTCGCTCGTTAGTGTTGAAAGAACGACGGTTGAAGCTGTCCTTATCCGTCATCCACATACGCTGGCAGCGCGAAGGGACCGGAGCGGGGGCTTCCAAGTCCGTAAGGATGATGTGGCCGTCAAAATTACGCTCATTGACCCACTTGGTAGGCGCATTGAAATCAGTACCACCGCAAAGCACACGTTCAACCTTGCGATGTTGCCCCTTCTTCCAAACGTAAACCTTGGAATCGTCAACGCGCGTATCAAAGGGAACAACCGTGAATTCCGCGATCTGAGCGAGCGAATCAAGCTGCGCGAAGAAAGCAGTAAGCAAGGTGTCCGAAACAGACCCGGATTGATCGATGGAGATCGCAATACGGGCGGTACGAGCAGACTTCTTACCAGGGTGAATGTACTGAAAACGCTTATTGATCCGGTAAACGCTGGTCCGCTTATCGGCCTTTTGCGAGGTCTTGACGAAATAACGCAGGTGCGCCCGCCAGTTTACCTTGCGACGGATAGATTCCAGCACCTTCTCACGGATGGACGCAGAAACGGACCCCCAACCTTGCGAATTCGCATTCGCCTCGTTGACGGCTTGCTCCGTAATCTGACGCATGGCTTCCTTCGCGGCATCCTTGATATCGTCAGGAAGATCGCCCCATCCCGAGTGGTCGTCAATTTGACCCTCGCCAGGACCATTATCGGAATTGTCCGACGAATCGCCCTTATCGCCCTTTCCGCCTTGCTTATTCTGCTCCTGGGGGATCCTGAATGGAACGGAAATAAAAGTCTGCCGACATGCCGTGAGGCATGTTTTCGTACGGTCCAACGCCGGGCATCAAGCAGTAATCGGGCAATTGACCTTGAAGATTAGTGTTGATCGCGAGATCCGTGGCGTGATTCCACTTCTTAGTCATACCTTCCACGGGCAAACGCTCGGAAACGTGCCCGAAAACGATATGGTACAATTCGTGAAGAAGAACGCCGCGAACCCAGACGTAAGCATCAACCTCGCCCGCAACGTCGGCGGGATGCGCGGCGATGTAAGCCTTGCGATCCTTAGCCTTCAAACCGGCAACGTAGGTAGCGTGATCCGCAACCAGACGGTCAAAAAAGGCAGGATTGTAGAGCATTTCCAGCGCCAGCGTGTCGGGGTTGACGCGCACACCAGCGGTAGGAATCGCGGTAGAAGGGATCTTATTCATGCGTCGCGAAATAGCGGCGAAGAACGGCTCTTTGAGCATGAGCCGGTGAATGTGAAGGTTCATGTCGAAAGTCGGCGTCTTAGCCGCGCTTTGGGAAGTCATAGGGACAACCTTGAATTTGAGTGAGGTCAAGCCTGACGAGGAATTCGCCAGGAGCAACCATTATAGCATAGGCGGGAGCGGCTGTCAAGCGGCGCACGCACGCCCGAGGACAATTGTTCGAACTTTATCATTTGCCAGGTTTGACCTGGACTTTAGTTGTTTGTTAGCAAAAAGTTAGTTTGCTCCTGGGATGACTATTTACCTTGTCGAACCTGGACTTTGGAGCATTCATTTTATCCTCTTTCTTCCTTGTCTTTCGAAGGCTCCAGGCTCCAGCGGCGACCGTCGACCCTCGCCGGGAAGGTTCACCGGTCGACCAGGGATAGCCCTAGCGCGGCCTCCGTGGCCCCTGGCAGGCGTCCGAGGGCGTCCGGTGGGTCACCATAGCCCCCCCTCGTCAGGACGCGCGCTAGGGGCCTCCCAGGGCGCGGAGAAGGCATCGGTGAAAACAAAGGAAGCACCTGGACTTTGAGGGAGGGCAAGTTCAGATCGCCAAAGGCTAGGTTGGTCCTGGACTATCGGAGCTCGAGGGCATGGCGTGGCCGTCGCGCGGCGACCGTCAGGGAACGACCGCCAGCGGCCCAGGGATAGCCCTAGCGCGGCCTCCGTGGCCCCTGGCAGGCGTCCAGGCGGCTCGGGTAGGGTAGGATAGCCCCCCTCGCCGCCGAGCGCCAGGAGAGGCCACCAGGGGCGCGGAGAAGCTATCGGTGAGAAGCCAGGAAGCACCTGAGTTTTCAGGGAGGCTTGTTTCAGATCGCCAAAGGCCAGGTTCGCTGGGGCAAAAACGAAAAGCCCGACTGGCTCGGGTGAGCGGCAGTCGGGCAGGCGGGGAAAACGCAGGTTGTTAGCTAACTTTGGTCCGTCCCCCGAAAGGGACGGGCGAACCTCACACAATCGAGGTGATGTATTCGCGCACGGACTTACCGTTAGCGGTCTTGGTCTTGTAGAGGGAGCCCAGGTTGATCGCGCCATTCGGGCCACCGGTCGGGATGAACGCGAAAAGCACCATCGCAACCTCGGAAGGCAGGCGAACGAGGTAGTTCGCGAGATTCGTAAGTTGAACGGGCGTAAGCGCGTTCTTGAAGATACCCGAATCCTTCATCTTACCGACAAGCGCGGTATGCTCAACCACACCGAAATCGGCCACCTTGTCAAGCTTACCGTGATCGATGATATCCTCGGCGGTGACCTGACGCTCATAGTTGGCCGCGAAGTCGGAGAAAGCCACGGAAGCCTCCAAACCGACGTAGGCAGTAGCAAGGCAGGAGATCACGCCACGGTTAGCCTTGGCGTCGTCCAAAAGACGGCCAGCAACCAGCGTATCGTTGAAACGCTTCCACGAACGACGCGACGGATAAACCTTGTTAGGCTCGAAAGTATCGCGATGCTCCAAATGCGACGGATTCTGGCGGATAAAATCCACGATCAAGCCGTCAATCGGAGCGCCCGAACGATCCGCCGCGCGGGCGTCAACCTGCTCACGGATCGCCTTGAACGCCGACAAAACGGCGTCCGCGCGATTCTCGCCACCGGCCCAGGAAAGCCAATCGTCAACGGACGGGGCAACGTCAAAAGTAGTGTAGCGGTCAAGCTCGGCAGGATCCATTTCGCCCACCTGATACTCGGAAGCGGATTCGCCGCCGTTAACCGCCGCAACGATGATCGTGTCAGGGTGAAGGGTCCAATCGCCCACCTTGCGAGAATCGCAAAGCTGGAAAATGCCCTGGCGAACCTCGGAAGTACCGCGATCAACCTCATCGAGAAAGAGGACGACGGGCTGGGTGCAAGCCTGGATCAACCAGGCAAACGGGCGAAGCTGCGCGGCCTCGACACCGTTGATCTCAATCATGTTGGAGGTAGGAAGGCCCAAAAGGTCGCCTTCTTGCAACTGCGCGGCGCGGCGCTCAACGACGGGAAGGCCGATAGCAGCGGCAAAAGCCTTGATAGCCTCGGACTTACCGATACCGTGACGACCACGCCACAAAATCGGGTGACGCGCGGCGGCGACAAAGGGAAGGGCACGGGAAGCGGTCGAGAAATCGACGGACATGATGATTATCCAGTTACTAACGTTGTTTTGGAGCGGGGACGGCGAAATTGCCGTTTTGCCCGCGAGGGAAGCCAGGCGACGACCACCGCCACCGGCCCCCCTATTCTATCATCGCCTGCGCTGGGTGTCAAGCGTCGGGCGAAAGTTTGTTCGATTTTGTTCGAAGTCGGCGAGAAGCTACTTGGAACGCCGCAAATCGCGCTCTTCGATGTTCATCGGGGCAGAAAGCCCGAACCAAAGCACCGAATAGAGTTTAGCGCCGCGAACCGCCGACTTGACGGGAGCCGCGTCAGAAACGAGGATCATCCCCCGGATCTGGCTAGGATCAATCAACTTGTAAGGATCAAGCCCCAAATTGTTCGCGATCTGGCGCATAAGCACCCTTCCACGGGTAGAATTGCCGATGGCCTTACTAAGCGAAACAATGTCGCCCTCGGAAAACTTAGCTTCCGCCTGATCAGCAGCGAGAACGCGCTTGAAAAAGGAGTTTTCCGTCATCTTCGCGAAAATAGCCTTGGAAGGAACGTAATTCGAATCCGCATCGACGGCGGCGATCACGTTCGAAAAATAGCCGGTAGAACGGTAATAGGCGACGGCACGCGCAAACAAGGCGCGATCCTCGACCGTGAAAGACTGCGAAAAGGCAGCTTGATCCTTGATCTCACCTTCCAGCTTGGCAATAATGGCAAGCTGGTTATCAGAAAGAGCGCGGCCAACCTTGGCTTGCGAAAGAACAGAATTCGCGAAGGAAAGACCCCACGAATTCAGCTTGCCGGTCGAAATGAGGCTTTCGACGCGGGTAATCGAGGAAGCGTCAATCGTGGGAGGATTGACCTTGGCCTCGGAAATGCGAGCTTCAACCTTGGCAAGCGCGGAGCGACGGCCAGCGGTGAGCGCACCAGAAGAACGGTAGGAAGAAAGCAGACTTTCGAGGAACGCGCGGTCGCGGTCGGTCAAAAGCCCACTATCGAAAAGCGCCTGAAAGCGGCGGGTCGTCGGCGTTTCGCCGGAAATCTTCAAATTCTTGGCTTTCATTCGTTGTCTCCGTCAAGGGCCGCGGATTGTCCGCGGGCACCCATTATAGCATGGCCGGGGCTGGCTGTCAACCCCCCGGCGAAAGTTTGTTCGATTCTGTTCGAAGTTAGCCAAAGTCGAGGTTGGCCCTCGCATTTTACCAGCCCCCGAGGAAAATCATGGTCAAAGCGGAGGTGGAGCAAAGCAAAGAAGCAACCGGCAAAATGAAGTCAAGCATGTTCGAAACTCCGTTTTAGTGTTTTAGTTCCCGAAAATCAAGGTTCAAGCTGTCAACACCGCGCCCTGGGGATACGCCTTATGCGTTGAACCTTGATTCTGACCCATTCACGGGTCGAAAATCCCACAATTTGTCCGCGTTCCTCACGCGGTAGAATTCAAGTTTTGTTCGTTCTATCTACTCTTTCACATGATGCCGCACAATAGCGCGACAAGCGAAAAGAAAGGATGAACCAGCATCATCGCGGTAAAGCCGAAAACAGCGCCGAGAAAGTAATAGTAAGTCAAGTTAGCCTCCAACCTGGGTTTATTGTTGTTTCGGTTAGGTTTAGGGTTCAGTCAATCACCCACGCATCGCGAATTTCGTCCCAATCAACCTGAGCAATATCGCCAGGCTCCATATCCGGCGTGCCGTTCGCGAAGGGCGAGCAATTGTCGGCCAGGAACGCCTGGATATCCGCGAGATCGCGACGAAACGCGCGGCGGAGCATCCGGTAGGTCGGCTCGTCATTATCGAGCCAAAGCGCCATATTCCAAGTCGCCCAGTTACGCCAGCCGTTGTAGGTGTTATCGTTCGACATTAGGTTATTCCTCGTTTATTTTGTATTGTTGGTTGTTGTTGTTGTTCAGTTAGAAGGACAAACGCCGTCTTTGAGCGACGAGCAGGGAACGCAGGAAATACCTTGGCCCCCGCGAGTGTAGCAGACAACCTGCAATTGAGTATCAACGCCGCGCTCGACGCCGAAAGGCAAGGAACCACGCGGGCGAGAGCCGAATTCGCGAGTGAGGAGGGCAGCAATAGCCAGAATGGTCAAAACGATCAGACTGGCGGCAACAAAAGAAAGCGTCTTTTCGGAAATCACTAGGTTATTCCTTGTCTTTGTCAGTTTTCAGCGTTGGACCGTCGAGCGACCATCGCTCACCGGCCCCGACATTCTAACACGGGTCGCGGTGCGTGTCAAGCGTCGGGCGTTCGATTTTTTGATTTTGTTCGAATTTAGCCAAAGAGCAGATAGAACGTGGCTTTTAGGCGGGCAGGAGCTTTGTGTGCTTGCAAGCTCCACGATAGGAGAACCCTGGACAAGTGCAGGTTGTTCGCCCATTTTCGGCACGGCGCACGGTGTAGGCCGAACCCTTGGAACCCTTGACAACCAAAAGAGCAGCTTTCCCCTGGTTAGTTTGCGGGCGAGAGCGCCCCCAACCGACAACCTCAAAATAACGAGTTAGATCCTCGTAAACCGTGTCGTCAGGCACGATCAGCCAAACACCAAAACAGCCAGCAATTCGCGGCTTACCAGGAACAAACTGCATAAGAGCAGGTCCACAAGGAACCTTGATCTTGTAACGCAACGTCTGATAATGGTGAGGAGTAAAGAGCATCCCGGTTATTCCTTTGTTTTCATCGTCGGTAGAAAGTGAAAGACATAAACAAAATGCAGCCTAAATAGGCATAAAGGTAAATCAAGGTTTAGGCTCGCTTTCAGGAGCCTCGGGGTTGTAACAGTCATCGGGGACTGGATCATAGTCAGGATCAAAGCCGTAAATCGGCTCGTTCAGGTAAAGATCGTCGTTGTAATCCATTTTCTCTCCCTTTGTTGAAAGTAACTTATCAGACGGGGGCAGCGGCCAAAATTCGCTCCCGAATTTCGGGCGTCTTTGCTTGATTATAAACCTCTTGCCAACTGACCTCTTTACCATTAAGGAACCATCGCGAAGGTTTGCCGTCAATTTCAATTGCCGGTCCATCCTCCCGGTGCCTTTCGCCCTTGATAAACCATTCTCGGATCCCGTAAACACTCACAATTGCCGGTCCATCCTCGCGATGATAATCGCCGTTCAACGTCCAAACCTTGGAACCGTCTTTGTGAAACTTGATTTGAGGATTCTTCATTTGTTTCCTTCCTTTGTTGCTTTGTTTAGGTTAGATCAAAAAGTCCCGGTCAAACGCCGGGAACCGTGGATCGCGGCCTCGGGATCGAGCGCGACGGGCGCGGAATCCACAAAAGCGTAGGACCACTCATCGAAAAGGAACAACGCATCATCGGCGTTAGGACCATAGGAATTCGCGAAAATGTAGCCTTCCAGGTCGATTGCCTCATTCTCGGTGTCGAGATCAAAGGCAAATTCGCCGTTTTGAAGGACGAAACGACCATCGACGGGGGTGATGGACCACTTAGACATAGGAACAACCTTGGTTTTTTGAGTTATTGACGTTTGACCGTTGAGCGACCGTCGCCCTCGGGCCCTCCCATTCTATCATCGGCGCGGCTGGCTGTCAAGCGTCGGGCGTTCGATTTTCTCATTTTGTTCGAATTTGACGAGAAGCCAGGATCAACCTGCCCTATCGGGTCAGGCGATCAAAATTTTCAGCGATAGCCTGCTCAAGCACCGAAAGATCCTCGGTCATCGCGGAATAGGCATTTGCGTTAGCTTCCATCCAGTCGAAACGGGAGGTTTGCTCGTAGGTTTCGATCATAGACGCGAAATTGCTATGGTTGCGAGCGAAAACACCACGCTTATTTTCGAAGTAATTTTCGAGGTTACTGGTGCCGTCGAGGAAAGAAGCAGGGATCGAGCGCATGAAAGTTTCGACGCACCCAGGCGCAATCACAATGTCGAAATACTCGCGGTTGAACCGACGATAGCTACTCGACAGGTTAGAGCGAATGTTATTCGCGAAACCAGGGATAATTTGGTGATGCTTCACGGATCGGAGATTCCATTCAGAAAGACCAGCAGGAACCTCACCGCCCAAAAACTTGCTTTCAAGCGCGGTGCAACCGTAATTGTCGAAATTGATGCCTGCGAAATTCGCCCCGGTCACCAAATGCACCGTTTCGAACGACTGATCCTCGCCGTTGATCCATTCGGTGTGGTGATGCTTCACAACGGACCCAGGAACAAAGCCCGTTTCGCAAAGGGCAGCGAGGTAACGGCGACGGTAGGAAGCCTGGACGGCGGCAAGGCGCGAGCGATCAGAGGTCAGAATCGAGCAGTTACGCCGATTGTGGTCCTTTCCGTTGCAGTAGGAACAGGACTTATTCTTACGAGATTCAGCCTTTGCATCGGCGCGAGCGACGGCGTAATGGTCAGAACCGTAGGTAGAACGCAGGTTTTCGATCCTGGCCTTTTCCGTGGGGCAGGAAGCGCGGTTGTGGCCGTGTTGATGACAAGTGCGGCAACGCATGGAAACTCCAATTTCGAGAAAATGTAGGTTTGTTCGTTGTTGGCCTCGGCGGCGACGGTGCCACCAAGGAGATCCCATTTTAGCATCGTCGGGGCTGGCTGTCAACCCCCCGAGGCCCGTCTGTTCGATTTTGTTCGAAGTTAGTTATTGACCAGGTTTGACCTGGGCTTTGGCTGACGAATAGGAAAAATCAAGTTTGCTCCTCGTAGTCGGGCGAGCCGTCCAACATTCGGCTTACAAGCCAGAGTTTGGAAGAAGAGTAGGTTTGTCCGACTTTGTAACTGGATCCGTCATTGAAGTACGAATTAAAATCACCGGCTGGTCGCCATTCTTCCTGGGAGAAAATGGTAAACAGAATCTTATTACCATAGTCGGAATGAACAAAACCCTTGATAATCGCCCAAAACTTTGAGCCATTATCCTCAAAGGAGAAAAGTTTACCTTCTTCCCAGAATTTCTCTTTCATCGGCATAGAACCTCCGCATCTTTGAGTTGGAAATCGTAAAGTTGTGCTTTCTGTTCCCTTTCCGGCAAATAACACTCCCATTTAGGGATGAAATGCTCTTTATGGTCTAACTCAATTGCCTTGACTACAAGGACAATCAAACCTTTCTGGAAAAGAGGGACATTAGGATTTTCCACGGAAAGTCGCAAAAGCGAACCAATTTCGAAATTCATAGAACCTCCGCATCTTCCAGTTGGTAATCAAAGAACAAGGATTTTTCGTTCTTTTCGATCACAAAGCAAATAATCGCGTTTCTACTTGCGATTTCCCCACAACCGGGGATTTTGAGAGGTGGGAACTCTTGATTTTCCAGAACAATCAAGGTCAAACCTCGGTAGCCTGTCGCGACGAAAAGGTTGTTGTTAGAAAGCCGACAAAGCGTTCCGATTTCCATTTTGGGCCTCGCTCCTTGGACGTTGATCTTATCCGATCCTGGCGCGTTGTCTAGCGTCTGTTCGATTTTGTTCGAACTTGGAGATTTTGCTGCTTCAACCATCGCTTTGGCGATATTCGGTTGGCTTCTCCCAATTGTAGGCGAGGAAAGCCAAACAAACATTAGGATCATCGTTTAGATAGAACGGGTCCAATTCTGATCCGCGAATTTGGTTAGCCAAACCTGGGTTATGGAAGGTAAGCATATTGAATAGAGTTTGGCCCTTTCGCCAGTCAGGATAAGTGTTGTTCCTAACTGCTCTTTCGTAGATTTCGTAGAATTCTTGGAAGGTCATTAGATTTTTCCTTTTTATTGTTTTTGTGGCGTTGGAAGGTGTGATTCGTGAATTGTAAGACAGTTTCCGGCAGTAGAAAGCCAATCGGGACCGTCAATAAAATAACAATTGTAAAGAATTCCGTAATGTTTATTATCAATTACTTTTTTGATAATTGCGTGCTTATTCCAGAAATCTTCTTGGAGAAAGCTAGATTTTTCTACAAAGACTAAATCGCCTGGTTCATAGAGGTTTTTTTCATTTATGGCTTTCATAATTGCTTTATCCACTTTTTCTCAACATAATAGATTTTTTGATTATCCAGTTTCATAACGAGGCAAATAGATTTATGAAACTTGTGTTCTTGTTGGAAGAAACCGTAGTTTTCGCTGGACTTTTCGCAAATTTGCCACTTGATAAGATCACCCTTTTTCATCTTAGAATGACGGGTGTTTCTTCTGTAAAATGATCCCAAACATCCGCAACTCTTTCGGCTCTGGTAGACTTACCAGGGAATTCCCCTACATAGCAAAAGGTTATTACCTCCAAATAACCTTCTCCTTTGAGTGGAGCGCGCTTTGCGACAACAATAGCGATCTCGTCGCGCGCGTGATGGATAATCAAATCTCCAACCTGAAAGTTATTGTTAGACATTAGGCTCTCCGATTAGAGGAAGCGTAGTTTCTTCTGTAAAATGGTCCCAAACATGCGGAACTCTATTGGTCCTTCTAAACTTACAAGGCTGCCCTACCTCGTAAATGGTTATGATCTCCAAATAACCTTCTCCTTCGTTTATTCCTCGCTTACCGACAATAATGGCGATTTCGTCGCGTTGGCGATGAATAATCAAGTCGCCAACCTGAAAGTTATTGTAAGACATTAGGCTCTCCGAGTAGAGGAAGCGTAGTTTCTTCCGTAAGAAGGTTCCAGACTTTCTTCAAGCGATTCTCGTAAGTGTTTGGAACCTTGAAGGAACCAGTATCGTAAATGGTGTAAACGTCCAAATGTTCGTCGCCCACCCTCAAAACAATAGCGATCTCGTTGCCTTGGCGATGAATAACCAAGTCTCCAACCTGAAAATTAGACATTTTTGTTCCTTTTGGCTTTTTTGCGCTGGTCCAGACATTCTATCCGATTTTGGCGTCAAGTCAAGGCGCGGATCGATTTTGTTCGATCTTTGAGTTTTTGCCGGTTTATCCGAGTTTTTGGAGTTTTTCTGGAAAACTCATGTAAATTTTGCCGTCTGTGATGTTTCTAAAGTCAATCGGCATTAACGAACTACAACCGAAATAATGCCTGACGACGATGCCGATGATGCTTCCGCATTGGACCAAATCGCCCATTTGGAAGGTGTAAAGTTTGATTTCCATTTTGTTTTCCTATGCGATCTTTTTAGCGTTTTTTACAAGAACAAATAACTTTCTTTGTTTCATAAGATCAAAGGCAGTAAATCCGTTAGGGCGTCGGTGTGGCTCATCGTCCAAAACAATCGCGATTGTTTGATACCAACCGGAAACATCAACATCAATCAAATCGCCTTTTTGGAATTTCATTGGTTTATCCTAACTTTTCTGCTTGTTCGATAAAACTAGAATATTCCCAACCTTCTTCGCTTGTTTCTAACACAAGGTATCTAAACGGTTCGCCATACTTTCCGTCAACATAAGGTAAATCTTCCTTTTTACCAAGAATGATAAACAAGTCGTTGTTGATCCTAAACAGATCGCCCTTTTTGATTTCCATTGGTTTATCCTAACTTTTCGGCTGCGCTTGTGATGTAAGCCTCTCTATCCCAAAACCTCTTACCATAACGCAAAGAAAGATAATTTACTTTTATTGTTGGATTTTCTTTACCGTGAAAAAAATCTTCTTCCAAACCGAGAACAACGAAAACATCGCCATTACGCTTCCAGTAATAAAGATCACCTTTTTGGAGTTTCATTAGTTTATCCTAACTTATCGGCGTTGTTTATGATGAACGAATCAAAATGCCAGTCATCTTCGCCAGTCTCAATGAAACGATAGGTAGAGCAAGGATTTCCATTCTCATCGATCTTTTTGGAGCCGATGATAATGATAAGCCCTTCATTATAATGTCCCGCCTTCCACATAAACAGATCGCCATTCTCAATAGTCATAGTTTTTCCTGTGCTTTTGCTTTCGGGACTTGCCTTTCACAACGTCCCAATCGCGGTTATGGTGCTTGCCCGCGTGGTTTCCCGTTCGGAGGATCATTTCAAGGGCAACGGGCGAGCGTTCCTTGATTTTGCCAAGTTTTCGTTTCATAGCAATTCCCCTTCTCTTTGGAGCCAAGGTAAATAGAATTTTTGTGTTTGTTTTAGAAAATTAAAAGAATTTTGTTTCTCTTCTTCTTCTATGGCGAAACAATAAAGAATAACAAAGTCTTTATTATCAAAACCTTTTATTATGAAATAAGAGGCTTCCTTATTCACATAAACTAAATCGCCCTCTTTGAGTTTCGTTTTTATCATGGGACACATTTTATCAGACCAAACGCCAGCCGTCAAGTCAAGCGTTAGTCAAGGCAGCGACTAGAATCCGGCATTCCTTTTCCAAATCGCCGTTTGCGTTGCGAAAGACTTCTTTCCAAGTGACTTCTTTGCCGTTGAGGAACCATTCTTTTGATCCGTTAGAACGCTCAACAGCAGGTCCATCTTCGCGATGGTATTTGCCGTTTAGACACCAATGCTTTGATCCGTTAGGCCACTCAACGGCAGGTCCATCCTCCCGATGAAGGTTGCCATTTAGAAACCACCGCTTTGTTCCATCAGAATCAACTTTTATTTTAGGTTGCGACATTGTTTATCCATTTGTCAAAGCATAAGTCAGGATGCGACATTCCTTTTCCAAATCGCTGTTTGCGTTGCGAAAGACTTCTTTCCAAGAGACTTGTTTGCTG
>Ga0129333_10003832_pt1 | contig 14093 bp, 18 predicted proteins | sample CPB6_08_DNA_FD_94474 | JGI IMG/M metagenome (GOLD analysis project Ga0129333, IMG submission 94474) | Freshwater to marine salinity gradient microbial communities from Chesapeake Bay, USA - CPBay_Sum_0.6_0.8_DNA | ecosystem: Environmental > Aquatic > Marine > Coastal | place: USA: Chesapeake... | reverse complement strand
GGCGAATGGGAGGCCGCAGCAGATGGCTTCCTGCTCTGGAACAAGGGCGGCGGCAAGGTGCTGCCTGGACTGGATAAACGCCGTAAAGACGAGCGCGCACTTTTTCTGTCTGACTGATGGCAACGAACCTTAATCAGCAACTGCAAACACCGGGCACCCCTGATGTGGGGTCTGCTCCGGCTGTGTACGACCGCAGCTATGTCGATCAGAGCAGCGGCGTTTTGCGCACCTATTTCACGCGGCTAAATAACATCATCTCGACGCTGCTATCTCCTCGCGGCGGCAAGTACATCAATACGCCTTATGGTGCCTTTCAGGATACGACAGACCAGACTGACGGATCGGCTACTGTGGCGTACTACTTTCGATTCGATACAACAGATTACAGTAACGGCATCTCGCTTGACCCGCGCACCGCGTCATTTACCGGATCAATCGCCACCACGACTCTGACGGTTTCGGCTATCTCTGCGGGATCAATTTTCCCGTCGATGCTTATCACTGGGGCCGGCATTACGGACAACACCAGCATCGTTGAGCAATTGACAGGGACAGCGGGAGGAGTTGGCACATATAAGGTGTCTGCATCTCAAACCGTGTCATCTACCGCGATCAGCGGGAATCTTCCGTCACGCATCAAGGTGACGCAGGACGGTGTTTATAACATCCAGTTCTCTGCTCAGTTCATCAACACAACCAACGATGTGCAAGAGATTGACATCTGGTTTCGCAAGAATGGTGTCGATGTCCCAGGGTCAAACAGTGAATTTGGCATCAAGGCTAGGAAGTCAACTGGATCAGCGAGCAGACTAATCGCCGCGATGAACTTCGTTCTTGAGCTTGCCGAGAACGATTATTTTGAGATGATGTGGCGGGTGCCAGATCCAGGCGTATCGCTTGAGCAGTTTCCCGCTGTAACGGCTAGTGGTACAACACCCGCAATACCGGCAACTCCGTCGATAATCGTGACAGTCTCATTCATGTCCAACAGATCAGCGTGACGCTATGCCATACATACCTTTGAAGATCCCGCCAGGCGTGTACCGGAACGGCACCGAGTTTCAGTCGGCTGGACGTTACTACGACGCCTCTCTTGTGCGCTGGTACGAAGGTACTATGCGCCCTGTCGGCGGGTGGCGCAAGCGCAGCAACTCGCAGATGACCGGCTCTTGTCGAGGCTTCATCAACTGGAGAGCGAATAGCGGAGATCGATGGATTGCTGCCGGTACGCACTCAAAGCTCTACGCCATGAACGAAGGCGGTACATTGAAGGACATCACTCCTTCAGGATTTACCGCTGGATCTGCAAATGCAACGCTGAAAATTGGTTACGGTTATGGCCCTTATGGATCATATGCCTACGGCGTGGCTCGCCCAGATCTTTCAGCCGTAACGCCAGCCACGACCTGGAGCCTGGACACCTGGGGCGAGTATCTTGTGGGTTGCTCCAATGCTGACGGCAAGCTCTACGAGTGGCAGCTAGGCTTTGCATCGCCGACGCTGGCCGCTGCGATCACGAACGCGCCTACCGGCAATGAAGCAGTCCTCGTCACCTCAGAGCGGTTCGTGTTCGCTCTGGGCGCGGGCGGCAACACCCGTAAGGTGCAGTGGTGCGATCAGGAGAATAATACCGTTTGGACGCCTGCCGCGACGAACCAGGCTGGAGACTTTGAGCTGACGACTGTCGGCGACCTCAAGTGCGGCAAGCGTGTTCGCGGCTTGAATCTGCTTTTTACCGATGTTGACGTACACACAGCCACATACATCGGACTGCCCTATGTTTACAGCTTTGAGAAGGTTGGCTCGGCCTGCGGCGTGATTTCCTCGCAGTCCGTGGCGGCGATTGAGACTGCCGCGATCTGGATGTCGCGTTCCGGCTTTTGGATATATGACGGATATGTCAAGCCTTTGCCCTGCGATGTCTCTGATTTCGTGTTCCAAGACCTGAACATGACGCAGGCAAGCAAGATCTACGCAGTCAACAATTCCAAGTTCGGCGAGATCTGGTGGTTCTACCCGTCTTCGCAATCGAATGAAAACGACTCTTATGTCGTCTACAACTACCGCGAAAACCATTGGTCTATTGGCGACATGGCTCGCACCGCTGGAACTGATAGAGGCGTGTTCGCCAATCCTCTGTTTGTGTCGTCTGACGGATACGTCTACGAGCATGAGGTGGGCTATGCCTACGACTCGGCAACGCCTTTCGCTGAGTCCGGTCCCGTCTCGCTCGGTAACGGCGATCAGACCATGACGGTTTTGGAGCTGGTGCCAGATGAGCAGACGCTGGGCGAGGTGCAGGTTTCCTTTAAGGTGAAGAACTTCCCGACAGATGCGGAAACCACCTTCGGGCCTTACACCGCCAGCCAGCCGACAGATGTGCGCTTTTCTGGCCGCCAGGTCAAGGTCAGGTATACCGGCGTGGTGCTTGACGACTGGCGTGTCGGCGTGCCGCGAATGGAAGCAATCGCAGCAGGGAAGCGTTAATGGACGACTTCGAAAAGTGTTCTAAATGGCTGGAGGCGGCGCTAGAATACTCTGGAGGGACACACACGATTGAGGACATTGCTGCTGGCGTTAAAGAAGGTCGTTTTCAGTTTTGGCCCGCGCCGAAAGCAGCAGTCATTACAGAGATCATTGTCTATCCGCGACTCAAAGCTCTGAATTTTTTCTTAGCTGGCGGCGACCTAGATGAACTCAAAGGGATGCGACCATTCATCGAACTTTGGGGGAAACAGAATGGTTGCACCAGGGTTTCTCTGGCTGGCCGAAAGGGCTGGGAGAAAACATTTTTAAGAGATGAAGGATACGAGCCGAAGTGGTTCGTACTGAGCAAGGAACTTTGAGATGGCTACACGATTTCCTTATTCTGTAAGTGACAACGACATCTATACGCAGATCATGCGTCAGATGCAGCAGAGCCGTCCGGCAGCTCTTGCCAACCCTTACGAGAACTTCACTGGCGGCTACAACCCTGACCTGTACAACCGTCCGATGCAAGAGGGTGAAGGTCTTGGCGGCATGGTGCCTGGTCTTCTTGACACTGGCGGCGGCATCGGTGAAACCTCGACTACTGGAGCGTCATACTCAAACCCTGCCGATGCAATCGCGGCAGGTCAAGCAATGCAGGGCTACGGTAAATCGTTTGGCGGCCTTGCACCTGGCGGCTTTCTTTCCGGTCTGCTTGGATCTGGCCTTGTTAGCGCTGGCATTTCTCAGCTCGGTGCGCTGGAAGCCGCTGCTGCGCAGGCCGAGGCTGACGCCGCAGCGATGGACGCTTTGTCGGGTCTTTCTGATGCCTCTGTAGGACTAGGCGAACTCGGTGCGATTGGCGCTGGCGATGCTCTTGGTGGTTATGCAGGCGGGACAGATCTTGGAGCCATAGGCGCGATGGGACTTGGCCTTAGTGCTGGCGATGTTGCAGGCATCGGTGGCGGCACTAGTGGCGGTGACGTTTCCGGTGGTTATGGTGGAGTTGACAGTGGTGGCTATAGCGGCGATGGAGCTGGGGGCTATTACTACAAAGGCGGCAAAGTAACGATGGATGGATTGCTGACAAATGTTGATTTGCCTACACCAGATGACGGCTACGGCGCTCTCCAGGCAGGCGAGTACGTCATCAAGAAATCGACTGTCGATAAGCTCGGCGATAAGAAGCTCAAAGCCTTGAACGAAGGCCGAGCAACCATCAAAATGCGTAAATGAAGGGGTGACGATATGTCCAAAGGTGGCGGCACACAAACGGTAACGCAGCAGGTTGATCCTGCTATCCGGCAAACTTTCCTGGAAGATCTCCAGCAGCGTCGAGACGTTGCTGCGGCTTTGCCTGTACGGCAATTCGCAGGCTTCACGCCTCTGTATGAGGCTGGTGAGAGGCAGCTTACGAACCTCGGATTGACACCTTTCGGTGCGGAAGAGATTCAACAATTCCAGAACCCGTTTGAGCAGCAAGTCGTGCAGCAGACGCTTTCCGACATTGACGAGCAGCGCAAGCTCGCAATGCTTGGCGAGGCACAGCGCGCCACGGCGGCCAAAGCCTTCGGCGGGAGCCGTCAGGGCGTGGCGCAGGCGCTGACCAATGAAGCCGCCCTTAAGGAGCAGGGCAGGGCTTCTGCTGGTCTGCGCCAGCAAGGCTTCAACCAAGCCGCTCAGTTGGCGATGGGTGCTCGTCAGCTTGGACGCCAAGGCGCGATGGATGTGCTTGGCCTTGGCGGTGCTCGCCAGCAGCTTACGCAGCAAGAGCTTGATGCGATTCGCAATATCGGCCTTGAGCGTTTGGGCGTTTCGACAGCAGGCGCGATGCCTAATCTGGGCATGACGCAAACCAGCCCGGTTTACCGCAACTATGGAGCTGGTGCGCTTGGCGGGGCACTGGCTGGCGCTACGCTCGGCAAGGCAATCCCTGGCCTTGGTACTGGTCTCGGGGCTGGCATTGGCGGCTTGCTTGGCCTGTTTGGATAAGGTGGCAACATGGCAACATCGTTTAATCTTGGCGGCCTTCTCGGTGTAGGCGAAGGACTCGGCGATTTGCTGACGCCAGAGCAACAGAGTGCAATTCAGCAGCGCGGTCTGCTCTCCGCTGCCGCTGCGCTCTTGCAGGCTGGTGGCCCGTCTACGACTCGCACCAGCTTGGGCCAGGCGCTCGGGGCGGCTTTGACCGCTGGTCAAACTGGCGCGGAGCAGGCCCAGCAGTCTGCCTTGACGGGGATGCTGACTCGCCAGAAGCTCGATGAGGCGCGGCGCGCACGCGAGGTTCAAGAGAACATATCAAGGATTCTTACTGGCGGCCAACAGGCTGCGCCTGCTGCTGGTGGTGAGATCACGCCAGATATGGCGCTCGCAGCGCCAGTGACGCCAGAGCTGTCTGCCGGTCCTACAGTTGCGCGAGCAGGGATGATCGGGCAGGCAGCGCCTGCTGCGCCAGCGATGACCGCCAATGAGATGCAAGCGCAGCGGTATCGTCAGGCTGCCAATGTATATACAGCATCGGGTCGAACTGAAGACGCCAAGCGCATGATCGACATTGCAGAGCAGCTTGCGCCGACGCGGCAGGAAGTTGTCGGCGACATCTACAGAGGTGAAGGCGGCAAGTTCTTCCAGCGCACTAAAACTGGTGGCGTCATTGAAGTGCCAAGCCAGATGGCTCCAGCTCCTAAGCCTATTGGCAGCAGAGAGACCGTTACTGACTTGGCGACAGGCAAAGAAGTCATCGTGCAAGGCTACGATGATGGCAGCTTCAAGACCATTGGAGGCTTTGGCCCGAAACGTGACATGGTGCTGCAAACTGTTGATGGCAAAACCGTTGCTATTGATAGGAGCCAAGTTGCTGCTGGGCAGACATTTGGCACTGGCAGAAATCTTCAATTGATTGACGTTGACGGTCAGAAGCAGCTCATTGACATTAACGCTACTCCTGTCGGCACTCTATTCGGCAAAGGCCAAGATCTTCAGCTCGTTGATGTTGATGGTCAGAAGCAGCTCATTGACCTTAGAAACACTCCTGTCGGAACTGTCTTTGGCACTGGAAGGAACATCCAAATTGTTGAGGTTGATGGGAAAAAGCAAGCCATTGATCTGAGGAGTGTCGCTCCGGGTGCAACATTCGGAACTGGCATCTCTCCGGTGGAGCAGGCGCGTCTTGATATTGACCGTGAAAATCTGGCAATTGCTCGTGAAAGGCTCAAGATCAGCCAGGATGAATTTAAGCGAGGCAATTATCAGAGGATGGAAACTCGTGGCGGCATTGTGTGGGTTCCGACAACTCCTGGATTGCCGGTCATCCCCGTAACGGATACCGCAGGCAAACCGTTGATGGGCATCGAAGGCGAGCAGTTGAATGTCGCGCTTCGCAGGCTCAATCTCAGCGAGGCCGAGTTCGCAAGGAGCGGATACGAGCGCATGGAGACCGCCAATGGAATCGTCTATGTGCCGAAGGCTCCTGGCAGGCCGGTTATTCCCATCACCGATGCGGCTGGCAAACCATTGATGGGTGCCAGCGGATCGTCAAGGCCAACAGAAGGCGAGTCTAACGCCGCAGGATTTGCCCAGCGCATGGAAAGGTCTCAGGCAGTTATCAGTAATCTTCCAGAAGGTTCACAGCCTGGCGTGAGGGCTGCTGTCGCTGGGGCGCTACCAGTCGTTGGCGGTGTCGCGCAGCGGCGTGCGATGACTGCTGACCAGCAGCAGTACAAGCAGGCAGCAGACGACTGGATTCGCGCCAAGCTCCGTAAGGAGTCTGGAGCTGTCATCGGCGAAGATGAGATGCGCAAGGAATACGAAACGTATTTCCCGCAAATTGGAGAGGGGCCAGAAGTTATTGCGCAGAAGGCGCAGGCCCGTGCAATCGCTACCAATTCGATGAAGACGTCTGCTGGCAGGGCGTATCAGCCTTATGTGCCGCCGCCTCCAGCGCAAGCCCCGAAAGAAGGCGATACGAGCAAAGATAGGAATGGCAAGAACATCATCTTCCGTAACGGTCAATGGGTGTATCAATAATGTCAACTTCACCACGTTCCGGTCAGGCAGTCCCGCTCGATGATCTGCCAGAGTCTCTTCGCGTAGCAGCTCCAGAACCGGGTCAGCCGGTTCCTGCTGGAGCAATGCAGCCTCCCGCTGCCGCGCCAAGGTTCCAAGGTGCACCAGTCCGGGCTGGCATTGGCCGGTCTATGCTGCAAGGCTTGACGTTTGGCTTTGCCGATGAGGCAGAGGCCGCGATGCGCGCTCGCGCAACGTCTGGCCCTCGCTACGAGCAGGAGCTTGCCAGGGTCAGGGCTGGCATCAAGCAATACGAAGAGCAGTACCCAGTAAGAGCATTTGCTGGCGAAGCTACTGGGAGTTTGCTGCCTACGGTTGCCGGTATTTTTGCGGCTCCCTTTACTGGCGGTGCATCTACTGCCGCCACAGCAGCCAGCGCTGCTCGCATTCCTGGCCTTGCCTCAATGATGGCGAGGGGCGCAGGAACTGGTGCAGCCACTGGCGCTTTGACAGGCGCAGGAACGGCTCAGGGCGGGCTTGAGGATCGAGTCCTTGGCGCAACGCTTGGAGGAGTTACTGGAGGCGTATTAGGCGCTACAACTCCTGTCGTCACATCGGCGGTAGGATCTGGCGCTCGCAGGGTTGGCGAAGCCACCGGTCTCGTGCGCCAGCAAGATCCCCTGAACAAAGCGCAAGAGATTCTCGCTCGCAAGATTGCGCAGGAAGGTATGACGCCAGAGCAACTCGCAGCGCGTCAGGCCGAGACCGTGAGACGCCTCGGTGCCCGCGATGAGACGCTTGCGGATATTGGCGGTGAAGGAATGCGCCGCCTCGCTCGTGGCGCAATGGCTATCCCGCAGGCAGCGGAAACAGAAGCCCGCCAGATGCTGACGGAGCGCATGGTCGCTGCTGGTCCGAGGATCATCAAGGACATTACGGATTTGACGGCAGTCGGTGCCCGCGATCTGGATGAAGTCGCAAACGAAATCATCAATCGCCGCTCGATGCTTGCGACTCCGTTCTACGATCAGGCGAGGGCCGCTGGTCAGATTGAGTCTTTTGCCATCGACAATTTGCTCAAGAAGTCGAAGGACATTCAGACCGCAATCGCAGATGCGAGACGACTGCCGCAGTTCGCCGATCTCGCTGACAACGACATGGTTATGCTTGATAAGGCATACAAGTATGTCGGCGATATCGCAAACGAGGCTCGGAGAACTGGCAAAAGTGCTCGCGCCAATGATCTGGACGATTTGCGCATCCAGTTGCGCAAAGCCATCACCGACAAGGTGTCCGTGTACGGCAAAGCGCTCGACACCTTCTCCGGCGAATCTGTGCTGCTGGATGCGCTCAATGCTGGCCGCGAGAAGTTCCTGCGCAAGACTCCGGCAGAGATTCGCCGCGAGCTGGATAAGTTCACAGACGAGGGCCAGCAGCAGATGTATCGCCTTGGCGCGATTCAGACACTGCGCGACGAGATTTACGGGATGCGCGAGACGGCTGATGTCGCCAGCAAGTTCCTTAACGACCGCAACATGAAGGATCGTTTCAAGCTGATCTTTAACTCGACTGGCGAATACGAAGACTTCATCAAGAACTTGCAGCGCGAGCAGTCTATGGCTCGCACTCGCAGCATGATTGAAGGCGGCTCGCCTACAACGCGAATCGGCCAGGAGGTTGGAGAGATTCAAGGACCGGCACCGTCTGAAGTCATCTCGGCTGGCACTCAGATGATTCGCGGTGATCTGCTTGGCGGTGGTTCGCGTCTGCTCGGCCAGGTTGTCCCGCGTATGCAGGGACTTGACCAGAATGTCGCCGAGCAGATCACGCGAAGCGTTCTTGACCCGAGCTTCGTGCGTCAGCAAGAGACGCTGATGGGCCTCACGCCAGTGCTCGATGAGCTGCGGCGCAGGGCATTGCAGCAGCAGACGCGAGCTGCTGGCTACTCCGCTACCGCAGGCACTGCGGTGCCTGGATTGCTTGGGGAATAAAGAGCGGCCTTGAGCCGCCATCCCTTTTCAGACCTTTGTCATATACGGATAAAACAATGGGCAGATATGGCAAGACCGCAAAACAGACCCTCGGCAGAGCAAGCCGCAGAGTTTGACGCATACATCAAGCATTGGCAGCAAGTACTTAACTTGATGGACTGGCGGCTGGAGCGCAGCAGCAAGCCTGTGCGCGCCGCTATGGCTGCCATGCAATGCGATAGCCAGGCTAGGCTAGGGTCATACCAGTTGGGCGACTTTGGAGCCACCAAGATCAACAGCGAGTCATTGTCGATGACTGCGCTACACGAGTGTTTACATGTCTTTCTATTCGACTTGATTTCGACAGCACAAGATAGGGCAGCAACACCTGAGCAGCTTGATGCGGCAGAACATCGAGTAATCAATGTGCTTGAGAGGGTGCTGTATGTACAAAAAGTCGATCAGTGAACAGGAGTTCATTGAGCTGTGGAGCAGGTACAAGTCAGTGTCGAAAATGTCGAAACTGCTTGGCGTCACGGAGCGCAATATCTCAGGACGTCGGCGGCGCATCGAGGAAAAAACAGGGATTCGGCTCGACTCTGTTGACGCTCGCTTTAAGAGATCAATCGCTCACATCGGGATCGCCAAGTCTTCTGGCGCGAGATACGGACTCGGCATTGAGAATGGCGTGGTGCTGGTCTTCTCTGACGCGCATTTCTGGCCTGGGGTGCGCACCACCGCCTTTCGAGGTCTGCTATGGGCCATCAAGAATTTAAAGCCAAAAGCTATTATCAACAATGGCGATGCCTTTGACGGTGCCAGCATCAGCCGCCACCCGCGCATCGGCTGGGACAGCAAGCCGTCAGTCATTCAGGAGCTGCACGCCTGCGAGGCAAGTCTTGGCGAGATCGAGGAGGCCGCCAGCGGAGCCAAGCTAATCTGGGCGCTGGGCAATCACGATGCGCGCTTTGAGAATCGGCTCGCCAATACAGTGCCTGAATACATGGCTGTGGGCGGCTTCAAGCTGTCCGATCATTTCCCGTCTTGGATACCATGCTGGAGCTGCTGGCCGACCGAGGAGGTGGTGGTCAAGCATCGCATTAAGGGCGGCGTACATGCGACTCACAACAACACCGTCAACAGCGGCATCAGCACCGTAACGGGCCACCTGCATTCGCTCAAGGTGACGCCATTCGCAGACTATCGCGGCAATCGCTTCGGCGTGGACACCGGCACGCTGGCAGATACAGGCGGCCCGCAGTTCACCGATTACTTGGAGGACAGCCCCGTCAACTGGAGGTCAGGCTTTGCGGTGCTGACATTCCACAATGGGCGGCTTCTCTGGCCCGAGCTTGTTCACAAGTTTGACGAGGACAAGATTGAGTTTCGCGGGCAGGTAGTTGATGTCTCTAAGATCTAACGCGACCGCCTCTCAATCAGATCCAGCACCTCGCGGTCTTGCGCCTGCTGCTCCGTAGGAGCAAACAGCGCCCTGCCGCGAGTTGCTGCGTCTTCTCGTGGATCGCACAGGTAATACACCGCCAAGGATTTGCGGTACTGTCCTACAGGGCAGGTAATCGGCTCAGGCAACCCATGCCATGCGCCTGTGGTGTCAAACACCACGGCGCGATTGAACATCGGCGCGATTGACTTCACCAGCTCGCCGGGCTTGCCATTGGCATCGCGCCACAGCCCGAGCGAGCCGCCCCATGACTCTTGCCAGTCAGGATTGAGGTACACGATGAGATTGAGGCGGCGCTCCAGCTTGAGCTTGGGGTGGATGCTGTAGTCCAGGTGCGTATTGAGCTTGCCGCCAGAGCCGTGGATGTGCATTCCGGCACCGTGGAGGCCGTAGTCTGGGAAGAGTCTGCACTTCGTCAGCTCCTCGAAAGGCAAGATGCACTCCAGCGAGTTCATGTCATAGAAAAACCTGTACATGTCCGGCGAGAAGTGGTGCCAGTTATTGCAGGTCTTCTTCACCTCGATGGCGTTATCGTAGGTGTGCCATGCCGGTGAGTCGAAGGCCGGGAAGTCGCTGGACAGTTGGAGCGCCTGGCGCTCATCCATGAACCCGTCAATGACCAGATGCGGAAACGGGTCGAGGCTATCCCACTTCATTGGCGGGCACCGTAGGCGGCGATCAGCGTAGCATCGCTGCGACCATCGTCCTTCACGCGCTTGAACAGTTCAGCGCGAGCCGGGAAGAGCTGGGCGGCGCGATAGCGCGAGCCGTCCTTGCCTTGCGGCACATCCAAAGCGCGCTGCCAAGTGCGTGGCGGGATCGTCGTTGTCGGGATGTCGAGGGCCGCGAGTATCCCAAGGACTACACCGAGGCTCTGGCCCATTGAAAACATCGACGTGACCCCTTGACCCGGCATTGCGTTCAGGCGCTCTAGGTACGCGCAGCCGGGTGCTGATTGCCTGATAAGGCGTGCCAGCTCGGCGGCATTGACCATGCGCTTTGACTTGTTGTTGCGCTCCAGCGTCACGGTGGGCATGTCGTGCACCTCCAGCAGATCGCCGTTTTCGATCAGCGCGATTGCGCCGTCAAGGCCGATGTCGATGCCGAGGGTTCTCATGCCTTCGCGGCTGCGTCGAGGCTTCCAGAGATCTTCTTGAGGCGAGCGGCTATCAGGGCATCAACTGATGCCTCCAGCCGCCGTACGGACCCGTAGAGCGGCTCGGTGGCACCGCTATGCCAGCGGCTGACCTGCGCCTGGTCGATCTCGGCGATGCGGCAAACGTCAGACAGCCTAAAGCCAGCCGACTCGGCTTTGAGCTTTATTTCAGAAATCGCTTGCTGGGCGTAAGTTGTCATGCGTAGAATTGTATCGGGCAAATGACTTATGCGTCAAATGGCATGGCAAAAAAAGGGCGAGGCGCGAACCTCGCCCAAAGGGCATGGCAACTGCGGGGAGACGCCGCAGCCGAGCCAAGTTGCCCTGGCTCCGGGTCAATTCTAAGGGTCGGAATATCCGACTAAGATGTAGGGGAGTTGACGGGCAAGTCAAGTGTGCTATGATTCAGTCATCAGCAACCCACTTCCTCTAAGGAGCTTCTCTATGTTTTCTACTAATCAAATCGTCAAGGGCAAAGTCGCTGGCACTTTTGTTGTGCTGGCTTTGCGTAATGTCGGCGGCGTTTCTTACGCTCAACTTAAAGAAATCTGCCCTGTTACTGGCAAGGCCCGTCGTGGTGAAATCTGCCTCCCTGTTGATGCTCTCAAGCTCGCAGCCTAATCAATAAGCCCGGCCTAAGAGCCGGGCATTTTCCACAGGAGATACAAAATGGAATCACCCCGTCGCCACCCGCGCACCCTTGAAGAAGCCTTCGGCCCTTACTCTCGCGGCGCAATCAGCGAGCCGTACACTCCGATGACAATGGCCGATAAGGTCGTCATTGGCGTGAGCATCGTCGTCATGATCGGTTTGCTCACGGCGCTGCTGCTGGGGGTGCTATGAGCCTCAAGGAGTCCGTTAAGGAAATCGTCGAGCAGATGGCACCGCCAGCCAACGCAGTGGGGTTGCTCACTGCTGAAGATGTGCGGCGCATCATCGAGGAGGCGGTCAATCGTGGCGCGATGGCTGGCTGGGCCTGCGCGATGCGTACTAATCAGTCGGTGCAAAAGCAAAACCAGATTTCGCTTGACGCGGCTCCTACTGCTTGGATCGGCGAGAACGGAGTCGGGTTTAAATATCTGCGCTGGAAGAAGCCCGGCAATGTGCATGTTCCTCCAGTACCTCTTTACAAAAAGTCGGCATCACCCAATGAATGATCCCTTCGACTGGCGCAACTACAAGCCAACCATCAGCCTCAAAGACCTTGAGACGTCTCGGCGTGCAGCATATCAAGCCAGCCGCGTTGTCAATCAGAAGCGCCTTGCCGGTGTAGAGCCTTCGCTGCCCTACTCAGTGCGCACAGCAGCTCATCTTGCGGCGCTTCCTAAGCAGATGACCGTCGAGATGCCGAAGATGATTAAGTATCGCCAGAAGAGGGGGCGCAAATGAACCGCGACAACATCATCAAGATGGCGCGGGAGGCTGCACAAAAACCAGAATGGAGTGATCGCGCTGTGGAGGTCTATGGGCTGAGAGACATAGCAATGCTTGAGCGCTTCGCCGCCCTTGTCGCAGATCGCTGCGCCGAAATCGCCCACGAAGCAGAGCCTTACCATTCTGCTGATCTCATCCGCAAAGCATTCACATCAGACACATGCCCGCCGTGTAATGGCAAATGCAGGCAGGGGCGCGACTGCCCAGAAAGGAAGGCGTAATAGATGCAGACAAGCAAGCGCGTCAGGCAGGTGCGGGAGCTTTTGCGTGAGTTCAGTGATGGTCTAACCGTCAACGAAATCCTGGACATGGTGCCAGCAATAGATCAGTCGCATCTGTCGCGCATCCTCAGACAGATGCCGGACTCATACATCGACCGATGGACAAATGGAAGCAACAGCCGAACCCACAGAGCCGTCTGGTGCGTGGTTGTGCCGCCAGAGGATTGCCCAAGGCCGTATCGAACTGAGAGCGAAATGAAAAGGGGACGTAAATGAGAGACGAGATCAAAGACGACGAACGCCAAACGATGAGGAATCACATCATCTTCCTCGGCACGCAACTGGACGCAGAGCGAAAGGCAAGCATTGCAAAGACGGAGCTTCTGCGCCGTCTGCTTGACCGCGAAGACCTTGGCTGGGCAGTGAGCAACGAGGTGCGCAGCCTGGTCTATCACGTTCTCACCGACGAATACATGGCAGCGCGTGACAAGGAGCAAAAACGTGATTGAGCTACGCCCATCAGCCGCAGATCGCTGGATCGCCTGCCCGGCCAGCGCAAGGCTATCCAAAGGCATACCGCCAACGCCAGCAGGTGACGCGGCGCAAGCTGGCACTGCCATTCACGCGCTCGCGGAGGACTGCTATCAGTTCGACTCTGACCCGCTATCGCACATCGGCGCAATCGTCGAGGGCGTCAAGCTCGCGCAGTGGCATTGCGAGATGGCCGCAGAGCATGTCCAGTGCATCAGGGACATCGAGGAATTTGTCGGCAGGTACAACGTCAAGATTGAAGCGAAGGTGTCGTACCTTGAGAACGATCAAGTCACGCTGCGGGGAACTGCGGATGTCATCGGCGTGGCGCAGACAAAGAAGGTTCTCATCATCGCGGATCTGAAGACCGGCGCTGGCTACGTCGACGAGGACAACGAGCAGCTTAAGATATACGCCCTGGCGGCGCTCAAGACGCTCAAGCCGCAAGGCATTGAGATCATTGAGCTGCACATCAACCAGCCGAGAACCGGCGGTGTGCGGGTTCACGTTATGAGCATCGACAGTCTCAGGAAGTGGGAGCAGGAAACTCTCCTGCCTGCGATCACGGAGGCGATTGATCCGAACTGCCAGCCCAGGCCGTCAGACAAAGCCTGCCAGTGGTGCCCAGCGAAGCTGATATGCCCCGCGCAGCAGGAGTCCTTCGCAGTCATCGAGGCGCAGCCCAACATCACCGCGATGACGAAGGAGGAGATTAAGTCGGTGATGGTGACGCTGACCGATGAGCAGGTCAGCAGCCTGCTTGATCGGGCACCTGTCGTCGAGTCATTCATCGACGCGCTGCGCAAGCACGCCCTTGAGCGCATGAAGGGCGGGGGCACGCTGCC
>Ga0129333_10003831_pt1 | contig 14094 bp, 21 predicted proteins | sample CPB6_08_DNA_FD_94474 | JGI IMG/M metagenome (GOLD analysis project Ga0129333, IMG submission 94474) | Freshwater to marine salinity gradient microbial communities from Chesapeake Bay, USA - CPBay_Sum_0.6_0.8_DNA | ecosystem: Environmental > Aquatic > Marine > Coastal | place: USA: Chesapeake... | reverse complement strand
GTTCTATGGCGTTCGACTTTATGGTCGCGTGCTGAAGGTTGCTGGTCAGAAGTTGACCTACCGCAACGAAATTCGACAAGTCTTTGAGGCTCTTGTGTCAGAGGCAACGCTGCTGAATGAGAAGCAAGCAGCCAAACTGATGGGGTTTTGATCATGACTGACAATAACACACTGGCTGTTCAGGCTGCTGATCTCGTTGCAAACGTCGATCAGTTGATGAATCACGAGATTTTAAATTCAACTGATTCAAGCACGATTTATTCTGCCGCTGAGCGACTTGAACGTGCACGCAACATCCTGCTGACGTTGGGTGATCGTGTGTATCGCGAAGAGCGCAAGTCTCATACATATGACATTATTGAAGGAGTGCCGTTCTAATGGGATACTTTGCCAATTTAGAGATTGATGTCATCGAAATGTTTCGTGAAGATGGCATGAAGGAAACTGAGATTGCCAAGTCACTCGGAATTTCGGTGGTCGAAGTTCACAATATCATTGCTCGGTTCGAAGCAGAGGATTATGATCGTGACCCTGACACGGTGAGTTACGATGATCTGCAGTTTGATCCAGGTGATGTTGATTACAATTCGGAGCACTACTGATGGGCGATGTAATGACAGAAAGCAAGGTCTTTGAACTTTGCACTAAAATGCGACATCTTGGTTATGCAGTTATCTGTTTTACTCCAGATGAATTGCGTGGCGCGAATCCTGACCATGTTGAAGACCGTTTGGTTGAACTTGGTTGGGATGTAATTGACAATCTTGCTACTCTACCGCGAGAAGGAGAATTCTAATGGAGGATCCTTACTTTTTTGGAGTCATCTGCTTTATTTGTGGATTCATTTCAGGTATACTTATCTGTATCCCAGCCAAACGAAAGGGGAGATATTATAATGATGATGAATGAATATCGACGTTCAGTGCTAGCACCAAAACCAAGAATTCCTTTCGATCCTAGCAATCGCAAACATATGTTTGATTTTGCAAAGTTTGTAAAGTACAATACTTGGAAAAATGGTTGCTCTTATTTCTTAGAAGATCCCTTCACAGACATTCCTACGATGATTCAAGCAAAAATTGCCAATCATACTTTATCTAAACTTTTGGAGAAAGTCTAATGGACATTATTGCGCTAATTTTATTTTCGATAATTCTTTTGATGTCTGTTTCTTTAGTTTATGTTCAATATCAGATTCGTCGTATGCGTAATGCGCTGCGCGAAGCATCTAAAATTTGCGAGGACGCAGTGAAGTCGCTGCGAAATGGTGGTGTATGAGTAATGGTGATTTTGAAGTAATGCCTCTTGGCACAATGGTTGAGGTTCGTGAGTTGCGCAAACTCACAAAAGAATTGATTGATCTGGAATATCAGTACGGAATCAATACGCCGCAGCCTGTGCGCCAAAAGATTCTTGAAATTCAAAAGTTCTATAACTGGCACGTTGAAACGTATCCTGTAGTCGTATGATGATTTATTGCGCAGCGCGTTTCAAACCTAAGAAAAAACGTAAGGCTCGTGGTGTTGTTGCCAAAAAGTTGAATGTGAAGACCTTGCCGATGGGAGTGCAAAAACTCCCGTCTCTTTCTTATGGGCATAGAGTCGGTTCTGATGATGCGCGCAAGATTGCATCACTCAAAACCAACAGCATATATACTGAAAAGCGAGAAAGTCTGATGTACACAGGCACTCTTGTTAAAGGCATTGCTACGATGCATAAGTCAAATGCTGTTCCTGTTATTGATGAAGAGCAAATGAAGGACATTTCTAGAATGCGAAGAGGATGAAGTCGCCCTGTAAAGGTATATGTAAACTCGACACCCGAAGCGGTTACTGCATCGGGTGTTTTCGCACAATTGAAGAAATTTCACGATGGGCTAAAATGACTCACGAAGATAAAAAACAAGTCATTCGTCGTTGTCATATAAGAGAGATTAAAAATAAATGAGTACAGTTAAATCCGTAACTCCAAAATATGATATCACTTGGTATGTAAAGTGGACATCAAGCATCATTATTCTCATTGGAATAACCATTCGTGCCAGTGGTGTCTATGAACTCCAGTGGATTGATATTTTATGCAGTTGGATTGGCGCCGTTGGATGGTTCTTCGTTGGGTTTAGATGGAATGATCGTGCATTGATGGTTGTCAACGGAGTGATTGGTGTCATACTTTTCGCAGGTTTAATTCGCATATGGTTCGCATAGCGACTAAATAATAACAATAAAATGTTTTTGATGGAACCGTTATGATTAACGACTTAGATCTTGATTTGTTATCTGATAAATTCAAATCAGCAAAACCATTTAGTCACGTTGTAATTGATAACTTCTTTGAAGAAGAAGTAGCCTCTAAAATTGCCGCAGAGTTTCCTAAGCATAATTCAGATGTTTGGACTGTGGCGTATAACAACCCAGTTGAAGTTAAGAAAGCATGTTCGCATTGGGATAAATTTCCTGCGAGTATCTATTCAGCATTATACTATCTTTGCAGCAAAGACTTTGTAGACAAACTCAAAACAATTGCAGGTGTGGATGAAGTTTATGCTGACTATGGACTTCACGGCGGAGGGATGCATTCACATTCTCGTGGTGGTAAATTGAATATTCATAAGGACTATTCTGTACACCCAAAACTTCCATTGCGCAGAAACTTCAATGTGATAGTTTACATGACTCCTGACTGGAGATCAGACTGGGGCGGCGGAATCGAATTTTGGTCGCATGACTACGAAAAAAATCTCCCCAAAGAGTGTTATGCGCGATACGAAAACAAATTTAATCGCGCAGTTATCTTCGATACAACTCACAATTCTTGGCATGGCTTACCAGATGAATTAACATGTCCGTCTGAAACTGCTAGAATGAGTCTCGCAACATATTACTTGACACCAATTACATTAGAAACAGAGACCCGTAAGAAAGCATTTTTCACACCGCACAAGGATCAATATAATGATCCAAGCATTATGGAATTTTGTAAAAAGAGAAGTCAATTATGAAAGTAAGTGTAATTACAGCAAGCACTGGCAATCCACATCTTGCGGAATGCATCAAATCCGTTCGTGAACAAACATATAAAGATATAGAACATCTTGTATTTGTAGATGGTCAAGAGCGATGGGGTGCCGTCAACAGCATACTATATGATTTAAATTTCCCAGTAGGTGCTGATCGTGGTTCGTTTAGCAACGAATATGTTTGTGTTCTTCCTTATGCAACTGGTATTGATCGATTTAATGGTCATCGTGTTTATGGCGCTGCGACTTTTATTGCAAATGGAGACTATTTCATCTTTCTAGATGAAGATAATGCTCTTGAACCAGATCATATTGAAAAACTTGTTAATCTCGTCAAAGAGAAAAAATTAGACTGGGCATTTTCCTTCAGAAAGATTATAGATCAAGAAAGTAAAGTTATTTGTCTGGATGATTGTGAAAGTCTCGGTAAATGGGCTTCGGTGCTAAATCAAAACGATTTCTTTATTGATGTGAATTGTTATTTCATTAAAAAACAAGTTGCAGTTGGTATGGTGCCTGTCTGGTATCGTCGTTTTCGCGAACCAGGTCAAGTTGAAATTGATCGTGCCATTGCTGGAATGCTGATGCATCCAAATAACAAATTAAAGTTTGACGGAACGCTAGACTATACGGTAAAATATCGTGTTGGTAATACAGGACTATCTGTACAAGGAGAATTCTTTTTGAACGGAAATGAGATCATGTCAAAACGATATAGTGGAGTTTTACCGTGGAAGAAGTGAAACAAAAAGAGTTAATTGTTACTGTTCATTATAGTAACATAAGAAGTAAAACTGTTGAATTACAAAGAGAAGTTTACGATAAACTCAATATTCAGGAATATCCCAAACTATCATTTGGAACAGACATGCCTGCAATGGAATTTCAAAATTTTTTGTGGGTAATGAACGGAAGTTTACCAAAAGAATTTCCTCAGGCGATGATCGATAAAGTTAAAGAATCTTCTAAGGGTTCTGTAAATGCTGAGGTTATTTGTTTTTTGAACTCCAACACAATACCCTTAACTGAAGAGTCATTAGACTTTATGTTTATGAATGCAAGAGATGGAAAGATCGTAAATTTTTCTCTTTATGATGGTATTGCTTTTTCGAAAGAAACCTATGAAAAAATTGGCGCTCCGAATATGAAAGATTTATTTTCAGTGGCAAGAAAAAATAATGTCCCAATTCTAACTCTAAGAATTGGAAACGTTGATAGCAATAATTCCAAAACATATTACCAAGGCGATAAAGAATTGTTTTGGCAAGCAGGTAACAACAATCAAGAAGAAAACTATTGGAACAAATGCGAAGAATTATTAGTAAGGGAAATGTATGAAGATCGTAGTATTAAGCACTGATACAGAACATTATCTTCTTAAATGGTGGTTTCCTCACACCGCTAAAAAGTTTGATTTTGGCGTTGTAGTTGATTTCAACTGCGATGAAAACGCGCAAGATAATACTTATGAACTTTACAAAAAGTTTGTACCCCATTGGCGCTATTACAAAGTAACACAAAAGCAAGTGAGCAATTTTCTTTGGGATGTTGTTCTCAGTAAAATTGAAAAAGATTTACTTAAAGAATTTCCTGGTAGTTGGATAACTTCTTTAAACGCTACGGAATTTTTAATTGGCGATATGTCTTTTCTAGACAAGATAAAAATGAATCGCCAGGTTTTAATTCCCTGCCATTTGATGAACGACCGACTAGAAGACGAGGGCATTGAACCAGATTCAGAAGTATCTTTACTTGAACAGCGTCATCATGGTGTACATTATAAGTCAGATTATCCCCACCCTCATCGCGGCAAATCGTTTCAATTATTTGAAAAACAAAAACCAGAAAATGTAATATTGAATACTCGTTGGATGAGAAGCATACACAATTATCCTGTTGACTATCTAGCAACTTCAATATATTCTGTCGGTAGACATTTTTGGGATTTGACTCGCTCTACAGATCAGTTAGCAATATGCCATATGAATTTGTCTCCATACACCAAAACATTTCTTGATCGTAAAAAGAATGTTCAACGAAGATTAACTCCATCTGATCATCAAGCAGATCGTGGTATACATCATCGCGTTGATGATACTAAACTAGAATCTCGTAAAAGATTTTACGATCAATTGACTGTAGACTTACTTCCTGAGATACAAAAATTAGAGAACGCCAATGAAAATGAATAATCCCTGCATCGTCACATACTACATGCCGAATGTTTCGGACAAAACTCCTTTCTTACAAAAGAAAGTTATCGAAAAATATAATAAATCCAATGTTAGAGTTTATCAAATAAAGGGAGATGCCCGTCATGGTGCCTTTATTGACATTTTCTGGATAATGAACGGCGTGCCAATGGATGGAATGGAAAATTTCAATATTGAACAGCAGTTCGATCATGATGTAGTCTTGATGCTAGATATTGATTGCATTCCTTTAAGTGAAAATGCAATTGATTATTATTTGGAAGAGGCTGCTAATGGTAAACTTATTGGTAACGCGCAACGATCAAATCATATAGAGAATGGGCAACATTTGTTTGCTGCGCCTTCTGCGATGGCAATTTCAAAAGAGACTTTTTTAAAAATTGGAAAACCTGTTGCAAAAGAAACACTTCGTTCCGATGTTGTTGAAGAATATACTTGGGCAGCCGAAGAAAATGGCGTTCCAGTTGAACTCATTTTACCTCAACATTATGAGAAAGCGCCACACAAATATAATTGGGAAAAGGATCAAAATCCCTGGTGGGCTTTGAAGACTGGCATGCCTGTTTATGGTATTGGAACGACTTTCGGTAATGAAGAAAAAGGATCACTATACTACCACAACTTTCAAATATTTCATCCAGGCAATCAGGAAATGTTCTGGGCGAGATGCGAGAAAGAATTAAATGAATAATTCTGAATTACTAAAACTATGTAAAACAAATTTATATGATACTGATAAGTTTGTTGAAGATAGTAAAGTTGCTGAATGGACTGACGGGAAGCATTCTTATGTTGAATCTGTCTACGATCAACTTTTTGAAAGGATAAGAACCACTAAAAATGTTTTAGAAATTGGTATATGGACTGGTGGATCTCATCTTTTGTGGCAAGAATACTTTTCGGAAGCCACTGTGGTGGGTATTGATATTGCATATTGTCCTGCGTTAGGAAATCAACCAAGAATTATTCAAATTCAAGCGGATGCATATAGAAAGGAAACATCAGACCTTTTCAAAAATAATTTATTTGATTTGATTATTGATGATGGTCCTCACACATTTCAATCCATGTTATTAGCAATACAAAATTACTTGCCTAAACTCTCTGATGAGGGTATACTTTGTATTGAAGATATTCCTGAGTATGGTTGGATGTATGATTTATCAGCAACTGTTCCGAAAGAACTGCAACAATGTATAAAGGTTTTTGATCTTCGCGAAACCGATAAAAAATATGATAGTTTATTGATGGTGATTGATAAAGGTGTAATGTATGGCAAATCGTAGTGATTTTTTTAACGCTAAACTTCCGCGTCAATTTAAAAGAATGTTTGCTATGAGCAAAACATATGGATGGATTGGCGATAATCATGAATATGGCAACATTAAGAGAATGTTCATTAATGCTCATGCCAATCATGTTGCTTATAAGTTAAAAAGAAATAGCGCAGAAACTCGAGACGTTAGTGACGCAGAATAATGCATTCATTATCCGAACTCAAAGATTTTTTAATCAGCAAACAAATTGAGATCAAAGAGTTCAATGGTTGGTCATTAAAAGTCGATACAGATACTTGGGTTATGCAAAATGGTATATTCTATAGAAATGGTATGCCACAGAACATAAAAGACAAGGATCTATTATCCAAATACAAAACTAATTCGCCAAAAGACGCGCAAATTGCTCGAAAATGGAAAGGAATTAACAGCGGTAGAGTGGGTTAAATAAATACTAGACCTGTATATTCGGTCTGTTAGATGCAAATTATCGTTTTGATGACCGCATTATTCCTTTCTGGTGTTGCGGCATACTATTCAATTATCGGGCTAACGGCGATATTCAGTGGTGCGTTCTGGTCTATTTTAATGATGGGAGTTGCCCTCGAAGTCGCCAAACTCGTTTCAGTTTCTTGGTTATATCGTAACTGGGATAATTCCTCCATTTTGATGCGCTCGTATATGTCGAGCGCAATTGCAATTCTAATGCTAATCACATCGATGGGCATATTCGGTTATCTCTCAAGAGCGCATATCGAGAGTTCAGCAGCAAGCAATAGCGATTTAGTTGCGCAAATTGAAACATTAAATGATAATATTGAAAGTAAAGAGTTCACAAAAGATCTTTATGTCAAACAAATAACAAATATTGACAACACTCTAGTCCGTTACATAGAACTTGGAAGTGTGACGAAAGGTTTACAAGAAAAACGTCGTTTAGATTCTGAAAGGAAAACGCTCGAGTCTAATAGAACAGCAATTGATAAAGAACTCATCACATTAAAGAGCGAGCGTAACAAACTTCTTTCAGAACAAAAGAAACAAGAAGTTGAAATTGGTCCTCTAAAGTACATTGCTGAATTAATATATGGCAAAGATGCTGAAAATCATTTTGATTCTGCTGTGCGATGGGTTATAATACTACTTGTGCTTGTATTTGATCCTCTTGCAATCGTATTATTAATTGCAGCAAATGCAACAGTACAAGCACGACCTAAAAGTCGCGCTATAAGATCTTCTAGTAAAAAAGATTTCGTTGAAGTGCATAAATCTGACATACTAGAAGTTGGCTCCGTGAGCAAAACTGGTTCCGTAAATAGAAAACAATGGTGAAATAAATGACTGTTAAAATTTTAAAATTGATTACAGGTGAAGAAATTATTGGTGAGGTTGAAGTGGAAAATGAACAGTTTATTGAACTGAAGAATCCTCTTTCAATTATGCTTCGCCCATCACAAGATGGATTTACCTTTGGCTTTGTTCCTTGGTGTAACCTTATGGAAGGAAATAAGAAAATACATCTTGACAAAGTTGTAACTGTTGGCGATGCGTCTGATGATGTCAAAAACGCATATAACTCAATGTTCGGTGGTATTGTAACTCCTCCTAAACAACTTATTGTATGAGTGTATTTTACACTAATGTCACTATCATCGGTGACAATGTGTTATTTCGAGGGATTAAAGACGGTAAAAGATTCCGTAAAAAAGTTCACTACAATCCAAAATTTTATGTAAAGTCAAACACTCCGAGTAAATGGCAAACTCTGAATAAAGAGTATGTTGAGGAGAAAGTCTTTAAATCTATTCGTGAAGCCAGAAACTTCATTGATGAATTTAAAGACGTTGATAATTTTGAAGTGTACGGATCTAACCGTTATGAGTATGCGTTCATCTCTGACATCTTCCCAGAAGAAATTGATTGGGACTTGAGTCAAATTTGTGTTGCATATATTGATATAGAGGTGGGATCTGAAAATGGATTCCCTGAACCATCAAAGGCAACTGAAGAAGTAACGGCGATCACTCTTGCTATGAATGGTCGCAATTACGTTTTCGGTTGCGGTGAATTCAATAACACTTTCGCGAATACTGAATACATTAAGTGTCAGGATGAGTTTGAACTCATTGAAAAGTTTATTGACAAGTGGACTCTATATTATCCTGATATTGTAAGTGGCTGGAACGTTCGTTTCTTTGACTTCCCCTATCTTGTAAATCGTATCACTCGTTTGTTTGGTGAAGACAAGGCATTGAAACTTTCGCCTTGGGGTAAAGTCACATCAAGTGAAATTAATTTTCGTGGCAAGAAACAAACTTGCTATGAACTTTATGGCATTTCAACCCTAGACTATTACGAACTCTATCGTAAATATTCAGCAAATCCAAACCAAGAGTCATACAAACTAGATCATATCTGTAGCGTTGAACTTGGTGAGCGTAAGTTAGATTATTCTGAATATGAAAATCTACATCAACTCTATAGACTTGATTATCAAAAGTTTATTGAGTATAACATTCGCGACGTAGAACTGGTTCAGAAACTCGAAGATAAGATTCGCCTGATTGAACTTGCGATGACTTTGGCGTATGACGCTAAAGTAAATTATGATGATGTTTTCTCGCAAGTGCGAATGTGGGATACAATCACATACAATACTCTGAAAGCCAAGCATATGGTTATTCCTCCACGCAAAAATGCAGAAAAGGATAGTCAATATGCTGGCGCATTCGTTAAAGATCCGATTCTTGGTATGCATGAATGGGTCGCTTCGTTTGACTTGAATAGTCTATATCCTCACTTGATTATGCAGTATAATCTCTCGCCTGAGATGTTGATTGAACCTAAAGACTATACCAATGAAATGCGTAAGTTTATGTCTCAGTGGGGCAGTAAGATCAATGTTGACTCGTTACTTGATGGTAAGATTCCAACTGAAGAATTGAAAAAGTTGAATGTTACTGTAACACCAAACGGTCAACTATTTGACATTAACAAGCAAGGATTCTTGTCTGAGATCATGGAGCGTATGTATGAAGATCGCGCCATGTATAAGAACAAAGCGACTGAAGCAAAGAAGTTACTCGAGAAATCTGTTTCAGAATCTGAAAAGCGAGAACTCGAAAAACAAATTGCTAAATTCAATAACATTCAGTTGGCTAAAAAAGTAACACTGAACTCGGCTTACGGTGCTATCGGCAATCAATACTTCCGTTTCTTCGATATTCGTATTGCTGAAGCCATTACATTGAGTGGTCAGTTATCCATTCGCTGGATCGAAAACAAACTTAATGCTTTTATCAATAAGATTGTTAAGACGCGAAATGCTGACTATGTGATTGCTTCAGATACTGATTCAATCTATTTGAATCTTGGACCACTTATCAAGAAGTCAATACCAAATATCGAAAAGGTTGAGAAGTTAAAAATCATTCGCGCAATGGATCAGTTTTGCGATCAGAAACTGCAGCCATATATTGATGCATCGTATCAAGAGTTGTCCGAATATGTAAATGCTTATGCGCAAAAGATGAAAATGAAGCGCGAGGCTCTTGCTGACAAAGGAATCTGGACAGCAAAGAAGCGATATCTAATCAATGTGTATAATAACGAAGGTGTTGAATATAAGAAACCCAAACTAAAAATTATGGGTCTTGAAGCCGTGAAGTCTTCAACGCCGAATGCTTGTCGCGAAAAAATTAAAGAGGCGCTTGAAGTGATCTTAACGAAAGATCAAGATACATTGATAAACTTTATCGCTGAATTCAGAAAACAATTTAAGTCATTACCTGTTGAAGATATTGCGTTCCCAAGATCAGTCAATGGTGTGAAAGAGTATGCTGACAAAAACAGCGTATATTCAAAAGGAACACCAATTCATGTTAAAGGTGCGCTTATTTTTAATAACGCAATTCGCACAAAGAATCTTGAAAAGAAATATCAGGAAATCAAAGAAGGTGAAAAGATAAAGTTCTTATATGTAAAAGAACCAAATCCTTTACAGTGTAGTGTTATTTCTTTCTTAACGACCATTCCGAAAGAGTTTGACTTGGGTCCATATTTAGATTATGATACTCAATTCGAGAAAGCATTTTTGGATCCGTTGAATATTGTGTTGAATAGTATTAACTGGAAAAGCGAAAAGACTAACTCGCTAGATGACTTTTTCTCATAGGAGATACAAATGAGTTTACTTGATAAGATTAAGAAAAATTCCACGATTAAGGATTCGGCAATTCTTGCTCGTTCCAAGTTCTTTGCCGCAAAGGACATGATTCAAACCAGCATTCCCGTTGTAAACGTTGCTTTCTCTGGCGACCTTGATGGCGGTTTCACTCCTGGTCTTACGATGTGGGCTGGTCCCTCAAAGCACTTCAAGACTGCGTTCAGTCTCTTGATGGTGAAAGCATATCAGATTAAGTATCCAGAGTCCGTTGTTTTGTTTTATGATTCTGAGTTCGGTACTCCGCAAAACTATTTCACTTCATTCGGTATTGATACCGATCGCGTTGTTCATACTCCAATCACAGACGTTGAGCAATTGAAGTTTGACATTATGCAACAATTGACTCAGATTGAGCGCGGCGAGCGTGTGATGATCGTTATTGACTCAATTGGTAATCTTGCTTCTAAGAAAGAAGTTGAAGATGCGCTGGATCAGAAGTCAGTTGCTGACATGAGTCGCGCAAAGCAAATTAAATCCCTGTTCCGTATGGTGACACCACACCTCACCCTAAAGGACATTCCGATGGTTGTAGTAAATCATACCTATAAAGAAATAGGTCTGTATCCCAAGGATATTGTCGGTGGCGGCACAGGAAGTTATTATTCAGCAGATAATATCTACATCCTTGGTCGTCAGCAAGAAAAAGAAGGCACTGATTTGATTGGCTACAACTTTATTATCAACGTGGAGAAGTCTCGTTATGTTCGTGAAAAAGCCCGTATCCCCGTCACAGTTCGCTTCGATGGTGGCATTAGCAAGTACAGTGGTCTTTTGGATATGGCACTTGAGTCTGGTCATGTTACGAAGCCTAACGTAGGTTGGTATGCTAAAGTGAATACTGCCACTGGCGAAGTTGAAGCCAAGAAGTGGCGTTTGGCTGATACTGAATGTCCTGAATTCTGGGATAGCATTCTTGCTGATGACGGATTCAAAGAATGGATTCGTAAGAACTATCAATTCAGTTCTGCTGTTGCTGGTAATTTAGATACCACAACTGTCGGAGATGATGAAGATGATGAGTAATTTTTTAGACAAATTCGATGCATGGAATCGCAATCGCAAATATCGTAAAGTTAAATTTTATGAGATTTATACCAGCGAAGAAGTTTATGAGAATGAAGAAATAAGCATTGCATTCAAACTCTTAAAAGGTAAATACAAAGATGTAATTTTTGGCATTGGTGGAATTACAGTTGGAGAAACCTTATCCGATGGTTCAGCAAAAGCAAACTTCGATATGGAAGTCATAAATCAACCAAAAACATTAAAGGGTGATTTGACTCTAGACGATAAGTTTAATAAAATTGTTGGTGACATTTTACTAGTTGTCCTTGAAGATGCAATTAAGACTTCAGGTGAAAGAATGAACTCTTTGAAGGAAGAGTCAAATGGAGTAGAAAATGAGTTTGAACAAAATAGAACAGATTATTCTGAAGAACCTGTTCAAAAACGAACCGTTCGTAAGAAAAACCCTTCCGTTTCTAAAAAACGAGTACTTTCAGGAAAGAATTGAAAAGATTCTGTTTGAAGAAGTACGGGATTATGTTCTAAAATACAATAATGTTCCTTCTTATGAGGCAATCAGTATCTCTCTTTCACAGAGAGATAATCTGTTTGAAGAAGATTTTCGCCAAGCAAGCGAACTGATCGAAAATCTAAAAGACAATGATGATAGCAGCAAATTTGAATGGCTGCTAGAACTGACTGAGAAGTTTTGCCAAGAAAAAGCATTGCATAATGCGATTCTTGAATCCATTCATATTCTTGACGAGAAAAGTGAAAAAACTAAAGGATCAATTCCAAAGATTCTTTCAGATGCACTTTCCGTTTCTTTCGATCCCAATATCGGTCACGATTATATCGAAGACGCTGCAAAGCGATATGACTTCTATCACCAGGTAGAAAAAAGAATCCCATTTGATCTAGATTTCTTTAATCGCATCACCAAGGGTGGATTGCCGCAAAAGACTTTGAATATCGCATTGGCAGGTACTGGTGTCGGTAAGTCGCTGTTCATGTGTCACGTTGCGGCTGGGGCGTTGAGTCAAAACTTTAATGTTCTTTATATAACTATGGAAATGGCTGAAGAAAAGATTGCCGAGCGTATCGACGCGAATCTTCTTAACGTCAAACTTGATGACCTCGCCAATCTTCCAAAGGATACCTATGAGCGTAAGATCTCTCGTATTAAAGAGAACATCAAAGGTAAACTCATCATTAAAGAATATCCAACTGCTTCGGCGAGCGCGATTCACTTCCGCACTTTATTGAATGAACTGGCGATTAAAAAGAATTTCAAGCCAGATCTAGTCTTTATTGATTATCTGAATATCTGCGCCTCAGCTCGCCTCAAGCATGGTGCAAACGTAAACTCATACTCATACATCAAAGCCATTGCGGAAGAACTGCGTGGTCTTGCGGTTGAGTTTAAAGTTCCCATCGTTTCAGCAACTCAAACAACTCGTTCGGGTTATACGAATACCGATCCTGGCTTGGAAGATACTTCAGAATCGTTTGGTCTGCCTGCAACGGCTGACTTTATGTTCGCACTTATCACTTCCGAAGAACTGGAAAAGTTGAATCATATTATGGTGAAACAGTTGAAGAATAGATATAATGATCCAACTGTAAATAAACGATTCGTGGTTGGAGTTGATCGTGCAAAGATGAAACTTTATGACGTTGAAGCGGCTGCACAAACGACTTTGGCTGATTCTGGTCAGGAGTTAGATCGTGGTCCTGGTGAAAGAATGAAAAACAAATTTAGCGCCATAAAGGTATGAAGTTAGAAAAGATTCAAAAGAAGATAGATAAACTCACTCCAACTTGGGTTGGAGAAAAAAGTGTCCCTGCAATAATTCGTGGATTGAATAAGGCATTCTATAAATCCATCGTTTATTTTTCATCGGCGCGACATAAAGACGACTTTTTACCTGACCACTCAGTAATCGTTTCGGGGCAGTACTGCCCTCGTATTTTCTCAGCGATACCAGAAAACATACTCATCACGCTAAACTTTCCTGCGGGAGTTAAAAAGGTAACGATTACAGAAGAAGAATCGAAAAATCTTGCATTGAGAATTATGCGAGCCATACATCACGAGTATCGCCATAAACATCAACAAAAAGGTCGCGGTTACGTCTATACAAAGCAATATACACCTAAGAAAAAACAGCATAAGTTAAAAGCCATGTATTATGGTAACCCAGATGAGATAGATGCTCATGCTTATGAAACTCAGGCTGAACATTTAAATATAAATATACTTCGGAAGGCTCACAAGGTAAATTGGACTCAATCCGAGTCGATTTATATGTATCGGCTCAATTTTCGTAAGAGTGATCCTAAAATCTGGAAACG
>Ga0129333_10003828_pt1 | contig 14097 bp, 12 predicted proteins | sample CPB6_08_DNA_FD_94474 | JGI IMG/M metagenome (GOLD analysis project Ga0129333, IMG submission 94474) | Freshwater to marine salinity gradient microbial communities from Chesapeake Bay, USA - CPBay_Sum_0.6_0.8_DNA | ecosystem: Environmental > Aquatic > Marine > Coastal | place: USA: Chesapeake... | reverse complement strand
TGCGGCTCTGATCTTATCACGCGGGTCCACGGGGGGCCATCAGAGGGTTTCCGGCGGCTTTGAGCCGAGGCACACGAGTGCCCCCACGAGCCCGAGCGCCGCACCGAAAGCCACGTCGCTCGGGTAGTGTGCCGATGTCACCACCCTCTGTGCAGCCGCGGCCGCCGCGAGCAACGCGAACAGGGGACGCCCGTGCGGATACTTCCATCCCAGGGCCGCTGCGAATCCCGCCGCCACGGCGGCATGGCCGGACGGGAAGCTCATCAGGTCGGCACCCCTGCCCGTGGCGGTGGCCGCCGCACCGTCGCCGAACGTGGCCAGGGCAGAGGCGAAGCTGGTGAGATCGGCTGCCCGCGGTCGGACGCGGTCCACCGAGGCCTTGATCGTGTCGACGACGAGCCCACCGGCGTAGGCGGCGGACACGATCCGCGCCAGATCGCGACTGGATGATGAAGTGGGCCGCAGCGGCAGCGGCCGCAGCGTGCGGTCAAGGAAGATCGCGACGGCCAGCAGCACGGCGACGCCCAGCGCGTGGCCGCCGACCTCGGCGAAATTGAGCAGCCGCGCCAGCTCTCCGGGCAGGCGGTGCGTCTTGCACCACGAGGCCACGGGCAGGTCGATCGCAAACGCCAGTCCGCCCGCGATCACGAGCGCCAGGGCGATCATCGCCAGCGTGAACCGATAGGAAACCGGGTCCCGGGCCGCATGGTCGCGATCCGGCGATTCGCTTCGCACGCGATCAGGGCCGGACGTGGGAAGAGTCATGATCTCTCAAGTCTGGCACAGCCCGAGCCCGTCCGTCGAGAGCGTTTCGGGGCCTTACTGCCAGAGGCCGCGATCGAGGAGGCGGTAGTTGATGGCCTCACTCACGTGACTGCAGTCGATCGACTCGGCGCCATCGAGATCGGCGATCGTGCGGGCGACCCGCAGCACCTTGTCGTGTGCGCGTGCCGAGAGCCCCAGGTCGGCGACCGCGGCCCGCAGCAATTCAGAGGCGGCGGCCGGCAGCCGACAGAACTCACGAATTTGCCGGCTCGACATGCGGGCATTCGAGCGGGTCAGATCGCCGGGAAAGCGGGCCGCCTGACGAAGCCGAGCCGCCTGCACGGCCTCGCGCATCTGGGCGCTGGTCGTTCCGGCTCGTGTGGCTGCCAACTCCCGGAACGGCACGGCGGGCACGTCGAGGTGGATGTCGATGCGGTCGAGCAGCGGACCGGAGATCTTCCCCATGTAACGCTCGACCTGCGGTGCGGTGCACTGGCACTGTCGCCTTGGATCGCCCCTGTAGCCACACGGGCAGGGGTTGAGCGCCGCGACGAGCATGAAGTCGGCCGGAAAGCGGGTCGTCGATCGGGCACGCGAGATCGTCACACTGCCATCCTCGAGCGGCTGCCGCATCACTTCCAGCGTGCGCCGATTGAATTCGGGTAATTCGTCGAGAAACAGGATTCCGTTATGCGCCAGGCTGATCTCGCCCGGCATGGGGATCGACCGGCCGCCGACCAAACCGGCTTCCGAAATCGTGTGGTGAGGAGCGCGGAAGGGCCGCGTTGCCATCAGCGGTTGGCCGGGCTGGAGCAGGCCGAGGGCACTGTAGATGCGGGTGGTTTCGATCGACTCGGCCGCGGAGAGTGGCGGCAGCACGGTGGGGATGCGCTTGGCGAGCATGGTCTTCCCGCCGCCAGGAGGACCCACCATCATGCAGTTGTGGCCTCCCGCGGCGGCCACACAGATCGCCCGCTTGGCCGCCTCCTGGCCGCGCACATCGGCGAAATCGACGTCATAGGCGGCAAACCGGTCGAACCACTCCGCAACCCGGGGCGGCGTGGGCGCGATGTCGAGGCTGCCCGCGAAGAACCTCACGGCTTCTGCGAGAGACGACACCGGAATCACGTCGATGTCCTCGACGACCGCCGCTTCAGTGGCGCTCGCGGACGGCACGACCACGCCCTTGAGCGGCCGGTCTCCACGCGCCCGTTTCTGCCGGGCCGCAGCCATCGCGATCGAGAGGGCGCCGCGGGCAGGACGCGTCGACCCCTCCAGGGAGAGTTCGCCGACCACGGCGTAGTCGAGCAGGCGATCCGAGGAGAATTGCCCGCTCCCGGCGAGGATGCCCAAGGTGATCGGCAGGTCGAACGTGGCGGCTTGTTTGGGGAGTTCGGCCGGGGCCAGATTGATCACGATCCGGTCATTGGGCCTGTTGAAGCCTGAATTCACCATCGCCCGGGCCACCCGATGCGTGCTTTCCTTGATGGCGGCGTCGGGCATTCCGACCAGCACCGTGGCCGGCAGGGCGCCGCCCGACACATCGACCTCGACGTCGACGGGCACGGCGTCGATCCCGACCAATGAATACGTCTGCAGGCGGGCGAGCATGGCGGAAAGCTCCAAGTGAGATGGGTGAGCCAGAAGCGGCCGACAACCAAGAACTGTACGTATGTATAGTTTCTTGTCAAGCCCAGGCCCGGCGGCTGGAATGGCGAAAGCGGTTGCCAGGTGCTGTGGCCGCGCTGTGCCGCGCCCTCCGGAGCCAGACGTGTTCCACGGTCTGCTAGACTCCGCGCTGCAGCAAACGAGCAATTGGCGAGGGCGCCGCACGCGACGCGAACGCCTCAGGCAAACCGTATGAATTGCATGAGTCAGGGCTTTCGCCCGATCAGGCTCCTGGCCGCCTGCCTGTGGTGGGGAACGATTTTTTCCGCGTGCCCGGCGGATGACTTCAACATGCAGGTCACAACCGCCGGAATCCGGCTGGGGGCACACCTCTCCGGACCGCACGCGGGCCCCGATACCCTGCGCCAGAGGGTCGTGCTCCTGGAATTCTGGGGCGTGAACTGTCCGCCCTGCATCGCCAGCATGCCGAAACTCGAGGAATTGCACCGCCAACTCCAGGCCGGTGGACTGGTGGTGATCGGTGCCCATGCGCAAGGCGGCCCGGCGGAAGCGATCCGCAAGACGGCTGCGGATCTGGGTGTCACCTTCACGGTGGTGGACGGGGCGACCGTCGATGGAGGCATGGATTTCAACGGCATCCCCCACTGCATGCTGTTCGACCATACCGGCGCCTGTATCCATCGCGGTTCGCCCTTCACGGTCCACGACAAGGCGGTGGCTGCCGTCCAGGCATCGCCCGCCATGGTGCTCACCGGTCGCGAGCTGGTGAAGCTGGCGGGCCTGGAGCAGACGCTGCGGGATGAGAGGACCTACGGCTCCGTGCTCAAGAAGGTCGCCGGCATGAGGGCGTCTTCCGACAAGGAAACGGCCGATGAGGCCGCCTTCGTGGCCGATCGGCTCGAGGCGCACGGGCGGCAGATGCTCGAACAGGCCACGAGCCTCAAGGCGTCCGACCCGCTGGCCGCCGCGGCGCTGGTGCAACGATGTGCCACGGCTTTTCGGGGCAGCGACGTGGGCAGCGATGCAAGCAAGGCGTTGCGTGACTGGAAGAAGGAGCCGGCCTTCCAGGCCGCCATCAAGGCGGGGCAGCAGTTCGCGGCCCTGGAAACACTCCGCTCCAGGCTCCTGGCCGCGCTGGGGGATGTGAAGAACGTGTCTCCCGAGGTCGCGGCGGCGGTGCCCCCGGCGGTGAAAAAGCAGATGCAGGAGCTGGTCAAATCGGTGCACAAGTACGGTCGCGGATCCCCGCTCACGGAGAAGGCCGATGCGATTGCCGCTGAATTCGGATTGCCGTCGGACAGACCTTGACCCGGCGGCCGTCTGGCGGCTTCCGGTGCTGGCCGGCGTGATCGCCACGCTGCTGTGCGGGGCGCCTTCCCGATCCCGCACCGCGGAGCCCGCCGCCGGCGGCGCTGCGGCGGGCGCGGCATGGCGGTCACTCTTCGACGGCCGTACCCTGGGCGACTGGAAGCCGACGCCATTCGGCGGCGGAGGCGAGATCGCCGTGGCCGACGGTGCGATCCGCATCCCGATGGGTGCCGACCTGAGCGGTCTGACCTGGTCTGGAGATCATCCGCGGCAGGGCTACGAACTCGCCCTCCAGGCCCGCCGCGTCGATGGCAGCGACTTCTTTTGCGGCCTCACGTTTCCCGTCGGCGACGAATGCTGCAGCCTGATCGTCGGCGGCTGGGGCGGTGGCCTCGTCGGGCTGTCGAGCATCGATGGCCAGGATGCGGCCAACAACGACACGACGAAGCTGATGAGTTTCGAGAACGGCCGCTGGTACGGCGTCCGTGTGCGGGTGACGACGGAGCGCATCCAGTGCTTTCTCGACGGAGAGCAGGTGGTGGACCAGCCGCTGGCCGACCGGATCGTGTCTGTGCGCGACGAGGTCCTCCCCTCGCGGCCCCTCGGCATCGCCACCTTCGCCACGACCGCCGAGGTTCGCGATATCCGCTGGCGGCCCGTGGCTGAATGAGTTCCCGGCTTGGCGTCCGTTTCGTCGTCGCCCCGTCCCCGAGCCCATCTGGAGCACATACGCATGGCCCACCAGTCGGATGAGCCCCGGTCGCCCGAAGGCTGCGGGGATCCCGACAGGCTTCGGCAGCGGATCGTCGGCGAGGCCGCGCGGGGCGTGACCGGGGGCAGCGATGCCAGGCGGGCGGTGTTCCGGGCGGCCCGCCGAGTGGCAGGCGAGTGGGTGTCGGCGGATCGCCTGCCCGATGCGGGCGAGATTCGTGCCGACGTGCACCGCAGGCTGGATGCCACGGAATCCCTCGCGCACCTGACAGGCGACCGCTTCGATGCGATTGCGGCCGTGGTCGCCGTGTTGGCGACCGTGCGGCAGAACCCGGAACGGCATCCGGAGGGAGACGCGCTCGAGCATTCGCTGCAGGTCTTCGCCCTCGTTCAAGAGGAGCGGCCCTACGACGAGGAACTGCTCACGGCGGCGCTCGTTCACGACGTGGGCCTGGTGATCGATCGCCGCGATCCGGTGGTGGCAGGGGTCGAGGCCATCGGCGACCTGGTGACCCCGCGGACGCGCTGGCTCGTGGAGTCGCTTCCGGCGGCGGTGGCCTACGCGGAGGGCAGCCTCGGCCATCGGGCCCGCAAGCGGCTCGAGGCCCACCCCGACTTTCTCGACGTCTGCCTGTTGGCCGATGCCGATCGGCGTGGGCGGCAGAAGGGCTATCCGGCGCCGACGCTCACCGATGCCGTGGCACTGCTGCGAGCGCTCGAGGCCGACGCGGCCGGCGACACGGGTGACGCGGATCACGAACGTGGGTGGTGAGCCCTGACAGCGGCTGCGCACCGCGTTGAAGACGCGCGTGGGCTCAGTCGGGCGACTGGCTGTCCAGGGCACCCCGCACCGCCTCACGGGCCTCGCGCCAGCGGCTCTTCACGGTGCGCTCGGAACACCCCACGAGCGTCGCGACCGTCTTCTGGTCGGCGCCGAGATACCAGACGAGGCGGAAAATCTCACGCTGTGGTTCGGGGAGCCCCTCGATGGCCTCGTGAAATGAGGTCCAGCGGTCGAGGCCGGCCGAGGGCGCGACGGCTCGATCGATGAAACGAGACGCCTCGTCGGTGGACTCGGTGGACGGGACCACGTTCGTGCCGTGGTTCGCGGCATAGGACTCGGGGCCGGCATGGCGGCGGGCGAGATCGATCAATTCCCGATGCAGCTGGGTGGCGGCGAGGGCCAGCACCGACCGCGGGGATTCGAGGCGCATCTGGCCCAACGTGCGGTAGAGCCGCAAGGCGGCGTTCTGGAACACGTCGTCCGTGTCATCCCAGCGCCGGACGTTGGGAAAGCGGGACAGCATCCGGTGGGCCAGCGTCCGCAACCGACCGGCGCAAATCTCGATGATCCGATCGCGGGCCGTGAGGTCGCCGGCTGCCATGCGCTCCAGGCAGGCTGCCAGATCGGTGGCGATCGATTCGTCGAGTTCCATAGCCGCTCACGGGATCTGCGCAGGACCGCCACCCGCTTCCGGGCCGGCATCAGGGCCCCCTCGACGCCGGATCAGGCCTGCCACTCGCTGGAAGGACAAAATCCTAACCGATTTTGCCCCTGGGGAGCCCCATTCTCGTCTTCACTGATATGGAGGCTTCACGATCTCAAGCTGCGGCGGGATTTCGGGGCAGTCGCGCCCGGCACACCTCCGCCGACCGGGTCACCACAGTCTGCGGCCAACGGCTCGCCAGACGCTGCATCTGGCGGAGGCGTCTGGGGCTCCGGGGGGACGAGTCCGATCCCGTCCTGATCGTCCAGGCGGCCCAGATCCGGCTGCGCCGGTGGCGTCGCCTGCCACCGGCGCTTTCGAAGTTGGCCAGCCAGCGCGTGCGGCAGATCATCGAAGCCCGCGACCGCCTGATGCGTGAGTCGATGGACGCGGAGGGCTCCTCGCGGGGCGTCACCCGGGCGCGAATCCGTGCGGCGCTCGCCCGTCCGGCGGTCCATCCGCGGGTGGTATAACCGCCAGGATGCCGCGCTCCACGCAGGGGTTTTTCGGACGGGATGAAACCGATACGTCGGCCCAGACGTCCGAGTCTCCGCCTGAGCCGTTGTCAGGCGTCGAGGAAAGCTTCGGCCTCGGCCAGCCCGGTCCATCCGTCGAACTGAATCCGGGCACCGATCTCGGCGGCGTCACGATCGTGCGACTGATCGCCGAGGGAGGCATGGGCAGGGTCTACGAGGGCCTCCAGCATGCCCCGTCGCGGACCGTTGCCGTGAAGGTCATGCGGGACGGGCTCGGCTCGACGGCACTCGTGCGTCGTTTCGAATTCGAGGCCGAGGTGCTGGCCCGGCTTCGGCATCCCCAGATCGCCCAGATCCACACGTTTGGAACCTTCGAAGGTGCGGCTGGGCCGGTTCCCTTTTTCGTCATGGAATATGTCGCCGAGGCGGTGCCGGTCACGGCCTTCGCCACTGCGCGGCAGCTCGACGCCCGGGGTCGCGTCGCCCTGTTCCGCCGCGTCTGCGTGGCCATGGCCCACGCCCACGAGAAGGGTGTCGTCCACAGGGACCTGAAGCCCGGCAACGTGCTCGTCGACCAGGACGGAGAGCTGAAGGTGATCGACTTCGGCGTGGCACTGTCGACGGCAGCCGGTCTCGGCAGCGGCACGATGGCGACCGGGGCGGGCGATCTCGTGGGAACCCTCCGCTACATGAGCCCCGAACAGCTCGGCATCGACGACGCGGTGGTCGATGCCCGCACCGACGTCTACGCCTTGGGCCTCATGCTCTTCGAGCTGCTCACCGGCGAGCTACCCTACGAACTTCGCGGTCGCTCGCCGGTGGAGGCCGCCTGCCTGCTCGCGAGCCGCTCGGATGCTCCGCTGCGGGACTGGGCCCGGCGGTTTCGTGGTGCCGGCATCGGCGCGGCTGATGCGGCCCAGCTCGCCGTCATCGTGGGAACGTGCCTGGAACCTCGGGCCGAGGATCGCTATCGCGGGGCGGGGCACCTGGAAGCCGATCTGGGCCGCTGGCTCGCCGGTGAGGCGATTCTGGCCCGGCCGCCGACGCTGGTCGCATCGCTGCGTCGGCTGGCCCGCAAGCATCGAGCGGCGGCCCTCGCCGCCGCCGGCGTCTTCGCGGCGCTGCTCGTGGCCGTGGCGGGAGTCTCATGGTTCTCGGTAAGCGCCGAACTGCGGCGCCGAGAGGCCATCCTGGCGCGGCAGGCGGCCGACGAACGTGCCATCGAGGCCCGCGGCCAGCTCTCCAGGGCCACGCTGATGTTGGCGTCAGAGGCCCGCGACCGGGGCAACATCGCCGAGGCCCGACGCCGGCTCGGTCAGGTTCGGGAACTGGGCGATGCCGCCGGCAGCGGCCACCCGATCGAGGTCGACTGCCTGTCGGCCTCGCTGGACGACGCGATCGCCGTCCTCGAGGCCGGCACCCCCGCGGCCCGAGCCGTCGCCTGGTCGCCACGTGGAGAGCGCCTCGCGGTGGCGTCCGCCGACCATGCCATCCGACTCTGGACGCGGCACGACGTCGCGGCGCCCTGGGCGACCGCGGCTGCGGTGACACTGACGGGACACACGGGGCCCGTCTGGGCGCTGGCCTTCGCACCGGACGGCGACAGCCTCGCCTCCGCCGCGGCCGACGGTAGCGTCCGAATCTGGGACGTCGCGTCCGGCGTCGAGCGGCAGCGACTCACCGACCACGGCGGCGCGGTCTACGGCGTGCAGTTTTCCCGGGACGGTTCCCTGCTCGTCTCAGCCTCCGAGGATCGCACGGTGCGGCTCCACGACACGTCCACATGGTCGGAACGCAAGGTGCTCCGCGGGCACGACGGCACCGTCTTCACAGCATGCCTGACGGCAGACGGGATGTTGGTCGCCAGCGGCTCCCGTGACTGCACGGCACGGCTCTGGCGCGTGGAAGAGGGCGGCGTAGCGCAGGTGTTCGCAGGCCACACCGGCGGCGTTCTCGACGTGGCGATCTCCGCGGATGGCGCGCTCGTGGCCACGGGCTCCGATGACGCCACGGCCCGGGTCTGGGATCGCGCCACGGGCCGCGAACTGGCCGTGCTCAGGCATCCGACACGGGTCAATGCGGTGGCCTTCATCGGTGTCGACCGGGTCGCGACGGCGTCGGCCGACGGGCTCGTGCGTTGCTGGGACGCGCGTGCCGGGAGTGAAGCCGACGTCTACCGCGGGCACGAGGCCGCCGTCTGGTCGTTGGAGACGGCGGGGGCGGGCCCGCTGGCCGCGAGCTGTGCCGGCGACGGCACCGTGCGGCTCTGGGATCTGGGCCGGGACGCCGCGGCGCTCGTGCGGGGGCCGGAACGGATGCTGACCGTCGCGATCTCCGCGGCTGGCACATGCCTCGCCGTGGGCGACTCCGCTGCGACGGTCCGGGTTCTCGACGCGACCACGCTCCTGGAACGGGGGAGATTGTCCGCCGGGACCGGCCGGGTTGGCAGCGTCGCCTTCTCCCCAGATGGCGCGCTGATCGCGGCAGCCTGCGAGGACGGCGCCATCCGCACCTGGCGGACGGCATCGCTCGAGGCCGAGGAACCGATCAGGCTTCACGAGCGTCGGGCGTACGCCGTGGCCTTCGCACCTGATGGAGAGCGAATGATCACGGCCTCCGAAGACCGCACGGCACGCATCGTCGATCGGGCGGCGAACGAGGAGCCGCTCGTGCTCAAGCATCCGGGGCGGGTGTTCTGTGGCGCATTTGCACCCCATGGCGAGGTCGTGGCTACGGCCTGCGAGGATCGCTGCGGCCGGCTCTGGAACGCCACGACTGGCGAGATGCTGGCACTGCTCGGCGGCCATGACGGCCCGGTCAATTGGGTCGCCTTCTCAGCGGACGGCACGTCGGTCGCCACGGCGTCCTCGGATGGTTCCGTGAGGACGTGGGACACGCAACACGGCACCGCTCGGGCGGTGATGCGCGGCCCGGCCCGTCAGGTCTGGAAGGTCGCCTTCACGCCGGACGGCACTCGGCTTGCCGCCGCGGCCGCCGACGGCACCGTGCAGCTCTGGGACGCGGCATCCGGCGCGCCCCTGTGCATGCTCCGCGGACACCGCGACCAGATCTGGGGCCTGGCCTTCGCTCCGGCGGGCGATGCCATCGCCACGGCATCCTGGGACGGCACGGCACGACTGTGGGGCGTGTCGACGGCGGAGATCGCGGCGCGACGAGCACGGGCGGCCCGAGGTCCATGACCTGCGGGATCAGGCTCGGCAGCCGGGATCGGCGTCAGCTGGCCGTGCCCGAGAGCACCTGCCCCAACGTGTCCTGGAGGACGGCGGCGCTCCGCTTCAGGCCCTGCATCTCCTTGGGCCAGAGTTCGATCTCGAGCGTCTTCTCGGCGCCGGCACGGCCCACGACCGTGGGCACCGAAATTGCAACGTCGCGCATCCCGTAGCAGCCCGACTGCAGCGTCGACACCGGCAGCACCCGCTTGGCGTCGAGGGCGATGGCGTGAATCACCTCGGCGATCGACACGCCCACGGCGAAGCCCGCACCCGTCTTCTTCTTGATCATCTCGGCCCCCGACGTGCGGGCCCGCTGGAAGACGTCGTCGCCGAGCTTGTGCGTGAATCCCGGATACTTCTCCAGCGGCAGTCCGGCCACGCTGGCACTCGACCAGACGGGCACCATGCTGTCGCCATGCTCGCCCAGGATCATGGCCTGCACCTGCGTGGCCGGGGCGCCGAGGTTCAGGGCCAGCAGGCTGCGGAAGCGGAGCGTGTCGAGCAGCGTACCCAGGCCGATGACGTGGCCCCGGGGCAGTCCCAGCTCCTTGTCGGCGAGGTAGGTGAGGATGTCCACCGGGTTCGAGACCACGAGCACGATGGCGTCGGAACGCAGGCCGGCGGAGCGGAGCGACTCGAGAAGCGAACGAAAGAGCACGACGTTGCGGTTGATGAGCGCCAGCCGACTTTCGTCGGGCTTGCGCCGCAGGCCGGCCGTGATGCAGACGACGTCGGCATCGGCCACGGCGTCGTATCCGCCGGCGCGGATCACCTGGTCGGCGATCGCCGGCGTGCCGTGCAGCATGTCCAGGGCCTGCCCGTCGGCGAGGTCGGCATTCGCGTCGACGATCACGATCTCGTGGACGATGCCACCCAGCTGCAGGGCGAATCCGGCGGACGATCCCACGATCCCGCCACCGCCAATGATGCCAACCTTCATGGTGTCGTGCTCCTCGTGTCGATCAGGCCGCGGTGATGCCGAGCTGGCGGCAGACCTGCTCGGTGACGACCTTCACCAGCGCCTCCTGGTCGACGCCGCTGGGCACCGTGGGGCGGGTGACGTTCTGCGGGTCGGCACCCATCGGCGGCGGGGCGTCGAAGGCCTTGCGGGTCACGCCCGTGGCCGCCCAACTGGCACGAAACACGTCGTTGGCACAGATGTCGCAGTTCTCCATGCTCTTCTCCAGCCGGGGGTCGGTGTAGCCCCACTTCTGCTTGAGATCGAGCAGCTCCTTCGTCTCCTGCTTGGTGAGGTAGTTCACCTTGCCGAGATCCTTGGCGAGCATGAGGATCCTGCAGTACGCGTCGAGGATCTCCGTCCACCAGTAGGCCTTCTCAACCGTCTCGCCGAAGCTCACGGTGCCGTGGTTGGCGAGGATCACGACGTTCGATTTCTTCACGAAGGGCTTGACGGTATCGGCGAACTTCTGGCCGCCGGGGGTCTCGTAGCGGGTGATCGGCACGTCGCCGAGGAACACCTCGACCTCGGGAAGCACGCACTGGGGGATCGGCTCACGGGCCACGGCGAAGGCGGTGGCGTGCGGCGGGTGGCAGTGCACCACGCTGTTGATGTCGGGCCGTTCCTTCATGATCGTGAGGTGCAGCAGGACCTCGCTGGAACGCTTGCGGTGGCCCGCCAGCTGGTTGCCCTCCATGTCGACGATGCACAGGTCGGAGGGCTTCATGAAGCCCTTGGAAATCATGGTCGGCGTGCAGAGCACCTCGTTGGGGCCGAGGCGGAAGGAGATGTTGCCGTCGTTGCCGGCGGCGAAGCCCTTGTTGTAGATGCGACGGCCGATGTCGCAGATCTCCTCCTTGAGCTGGGAGAGGGACTTTCCCGGGGTCTTGATGGTCGCCTTGGTGGCCATTGCTGCTTCTCCTGCTGGTCGATGGACTGACGGATTCCTGGTCGTGCGAGTGCCTTTCCTAACGATTCTTGCCCACTCTTTCGGTCGCGGTCGGCTTGCGGATTACGGTTTGCCTGGCGGTCGTGACGGTCGTGCGGGTCGTGACGGAATGTCGAGGTGGTCCACGAGGGCGGCGATGTAGGCGTCCACCGGCTTGTCGGCGGGCCGGAAGGGCTGGGCGGCTTCGCCTCCCTCGCTGAAGGCCACGAGCTGGCCGTCGCCGGCCCCCAGGTCGTCCCAGGCCACGAGAGGCTCCGCACCGCCGTCGCCGCGGGCCAGGTCGGCGCCCGACAGCGGCACGACCACGCGCAGGGCGGCACCCCGCATCGATGGATGCGGTTCGACGAGCGTCACGATGCCGATGGTTTTTCCGAGTCGCATCTGGTCGGTCCCGGGCTTCGGTGTCAGTGTCCGTGCGTCGTGCAGCTGCAGGGCGTGGGGGCGACCGCCAATTCCGGCGGCACGGTGCCGGCCGGGAGCCGCGCGAACTCGGCGCAGGATCGCTCCAGGCTGCCGGAGGTGAACGCGGTGGGATCAACGATGATGAGGTTGGCCGCACACTCCGTGGCGGCGGCGGCCAGCATGCGCGGGTCGCGACCGGTCACGGCCCGCAGGCCCGCGGAGCGGTTGGCGAGCACGACGGCCGCCGCAGGACGGCCCGTGAGCAGGACGGCCCGGGCGGCATCCCGGGATGCGTGCAGCGCGAGGGCGGCGATCACGTCGGCCAGACCCGTGGCCGGAAGCTGCTGCGATCCCGGCACGGCCCGGGCGATCGCCGCCGTCCGGCCGCCCGCGTCACCGGGGCAGCCGGCATGGGCCACGACGAAGGGCCTGGCGGTCGCCGTGGCGGCCGGTGCATCCCCGCGCACGATCATGATCCCCGCCGCCCCAGCCGCATCGCGGGCCGACGGCGTGATCACGGCCCGTGCCGCCACCATGAGCCGCCGTGTCCCTGCGGGCAGGCCGGCGATCGTGGCCGCGCTGATCACGGTGGCGCCGCTGGACACGCCGGCACCGGCGGCCGGGGACGGGCTGGCCGGGCGAGCGGCCGCCTCACCCTGGATCCGGCGCAACACCTCCTCCACCAGACGCTTGATCGCGTCCGCATCGGGGAGGCCGGCGTGTCCTGCGGGGGCTGTCATGGTGCTGTCGCGTCTCGCTGCTCCTCGGGTCAGGCGTCGTCCACCAGGGCGATCGTGCTCCAGCGGGCGGGCGTGGCCTCGCAGGCCAACACCTCGCGGAGCAGTCGGCCGTCGCTGGTGATCACCACCAGATCGCCGATACCGGCGGCCACGGTGTCGACGGCCAGTTGGGGGTCGCCGTCCGGCGCCGCCCGATCGGCCATCAGAGGCTGCACGACGAGCAGCCTCGTGCCCTCGAGCGACGGGTGTTTCACCGTCGCCGTGACGCTGCCGATGATGCGGGCCAGTTGCACGAAAGGGGCCTTTCAGCGGGCGGCAGCGGGGCTGCCCAGAATGCGGAGATCGTCGACGAGCGTGCAGCGCCGCTGCCGTGTGAACGTCAGCGGCGTGGTCACTCCCTCGCCCGTCGGCGTGGCGATCGAGAACGACAGATAGCCCTCGCCGCCAAGGCCCAGCCCGGCCACGCTGGGTCCGTTCTTCACGAACAGCGTGGTGTCGAGGAGCCGGCCCATGCGGGTCATGTTGCGGACGTCATTTGAATGGATGATGGCCGTGTGTCGGAAGCCATGTTCGCTCTCGTGCGCCAGCCTGATCGCCTCATCGGCGTCCTTGCAGCGGACGAAGGGCAGGAAGGGCATCATCTGCTCGACGGGCACGAAGGGGTTGTCGTTGTCGGTCTCCCCGAACACGAGTTCGAGCCCGTCACGGGCGTTGGCACCGGCGGCCTTGGCCAGCAGCGCCGCATCCTGGCCGAGCAGGTCCTTGCAGGGCACCGCGTGCCGGTGGGCCCCTTCGCCGGCCATGACGATGGCCCGCTTCGTGAGCGCGTCCACCTGCTGGCCGTTGAGCCGCAGGGCCCCGGCCCGCTCCATGGCCGCCATCATGGCGTCGAACACGGCGGCCACGACGAATACCTGCTTCTCACCGATGCAGAGCAGGTTGTTGTCGTAGGCGGCACCCTGGATGATCGAGCGGGCGGCGTTGTCGAGGTCGGCGGTTTCATCGACCACGACCGGCGGATTGCCGGGCCCGGCCACGATGGCGCGCTTGCTCGATTGCAGGGCCGCCTTGGCCACGGCCGGTCCGCCCGTCACGCAGATCAGTTTCACGCCGCGATGGGCGAACAACGCGGCCGCCGTGTCGAGCGAGGGCTCGGCGACGAGCGACACAAGGTTGTCGATGCCGATGTCGCGATGAATGGCGGCGTTGAAGCGGCGCACCCCCTCGGCCGCGACCATGCGGCCGCTGGGATGGGGGTTCACGACCACGGTGTTGCCGCCGGCGATCATGTTGATGGCGTTGCAGGCGATCGTGGGCAGCGAGTGCGTGACGGGCGTGATCGCACCGATGACGCCGAAGGGGGCGTGCTCGATCACGGCCAGGCCGTGATCACCGCTGAACACCTCGCTGCCCATGAATTCCACGCCGGGAACCTTCTC
>Ga0129333_10003827_pt1 | contig 14104 bp, 13 predicted proteins | sample CPB6_08_DNA_FD_94474 | JGI IMG/M metagenome (GOLD analysis project Ga0129333, IMG submission 94474) | Freshwater to marine salinity gradient microbial communities from Chesapeake Bay, USA - CPBay_Sum_0.6_0.8_DNA | ecosystem: Environmental > Aquatic > Marine > Coastal | place: USA: Chesapeake... | reverse complement strand
GGAGTTGACGTCGGCGCAGGCGTTGTTGGTGGAGCGCGACGGCGAGTTGCGTTCGATTCAGAGTTCATCGAGAAACCTTGAGTTGATGTTCATCTCTAATCATGTTGAGTTAATTAAGCTGCGTACTCAACTTGACGTTTACATTGAAAAAGAAAAACACCAATGGAAGTTAGAACAATCGTTACGGGCCGCCATGACGGATCTACGACGACTCACCTCCAGCCGTCGGTACCGGATGAGCCGGAAGATAAGACTCGCGCTTGTTTGGCTAACACATCGGGGGACACAAAGGCACGCCAGGAAAAATGATGTGCTTCCTATCGAAGTGGATGTCGAGTTGTATCTCGAGTTTTTACGAACTATTGACGTGAACGAACAACAATTCAAAAGCGCTTTATCTCACGTAACCACCTTTGGTATCAATCCATTCACGTATCACGTGAGATCGCTCAAGAAGTTGTAAATCGAGATTATGTTGAGACACGAAGAAAACACGCCGGTACTAATTCATCAGCATATTTTTAAAAATGCGGGCACAACACTTGGATCCATCCTTTCGCGCGAGTTGAAGGATGGGTTCGGATCGTTGGAATTTGACAAGGGAGACATAAGCGATGAATCTCTTCTACAACTTTTGCGTGATAAGAACTTAAGAGGTCTCACATCCCACACCGTTTTAGGAATGAGGAATCACCCTGACATCATTTCAGTAATTCTTCTTCGGGATCCGTTCAAAAGACAGCTTTCGGCGTGGGAGTTCGAATGCCATGTACAGAAGAAGTCAAATCTTGCTTTTGAAGAATGGATTAACTCGCCAGAACGTTCGGATATTCAGACAAGATTCCTCTCGGGTAAGGGCGCCTGCTTGGACCCCATGGAGTTAAGGGTCAGGGTTGCTACATCAAACAATATCTTCCTGGGTCTCGCCGACGATTTTGATGAAACGATGGTCGCGCTTGAATACTTTCTGAATGCAAGGCAAATTTGTTTTGATCTTAGTTACTACGAACCCCAAAATGTTGCCTTGGCCCCTCGAGATCCTCGAATAGTTGAACTGCAACGAGAGGTTTATCAAAAATCAAATTTAGATAAACTCGATAAAGCGCTACTGGTTGGATTAAACCCGCATTTCGAAATGAGGAAACGTAGTGTTCCTGATTTCCAGGCACGTCTTGACTCGTTTAGAAACAGATGCGCAAAAAGTTGCAGTAAAATCCTTTCGCAACACAGGCGAAAAATAGACACCCCGACTTTTGTCCAGAGCACCTAAAGCTCAACCCTCGGAGTTTGCAACAAGTTGTGTTGACTGCTACGAGGCATCTTCTGGGATAACTTGTTGGGGATACACCCAGGTGGGAACTGAAATAGTTTTTGCATCTATTCAACAACGTCGAAACGAATTCACCTCGCTGAGACGAGTTGTAGATAGGTCAGAATGACCGAACTCCAGGTTGGCAACGAATTCGACTGACGCACGTCAACTTGGCTTTCGTGATGTCGTGCAAGCAGGGCCGCCAACTCAAACTCACTCTTCCAAAATGTCAATTGTCCTTCGTCCAACTCTCGGTTGAAAGGGTTGTCGTGAGCAAAAGTGGGAGTCTGGTGGGAGAGGACGTCGACCAAAATCGGATTAGTTCCTCCAACGCTGTGGCCATGTATGTACCCAGCCGTGTTGCAAATCAAATCACAGAGCATGGCACGATCCCACACTGATCCGAGCAGTTGAATTGCCGGATGTTGCTCTGCCAACTCTTGTATTGATCGCCAGTACTTGGTCGGGTGTTGGGGCGCGCCGACAACCTTGAGAAGTAGGTCGGAGCCACTATTTATGAATGCGTTACAAATTTCGAGAATGTTGTTTTCGGGTTCGGGCCGGGCTACCACGAGGTAGTAGCCACTGCGATTTTTTGTCCACCGATGTCCGACATCGGATTCAGCAATCTCGCAACCACCGTAAGGGACAAAAGTTGTTGGGATGCCAAATTCGTCCATAAATATTCGACCGATCGCTTTGCTGTCAACCAGTAACTCCAAATCACTGTTGGCCGCAATACGCCGTGCTGTTCTGTGAGCGAAGCGGGCGACCCGACCCCACTTGCGCCGCAAATGTTCCATGCCGTCCAGGTGAAGGTGAACGCGCGCACCATGTCGGCGGAGCAACTTCGCCGTCAAGACGTTTATTGGATTCAGTACGATAACCACATCCTCTTGAGTGACCTTCGGTCGGAAAGCCCACGTGAGGAGGGGTGTTTCCAGAAATGCGAAAGCGCTCAAAGCAACTAATCGCCCAGCGATTGATCGCGATACCTCGGTATCACGTGTTCCGAGAACGACAACTTCGAGGCCCTCTGTGCAGAGACCCTTCTGAAGTTGCTGTGCAAGGGTCTCGAAACCCCCATATCGAGCTGGAATCCCGCGTGATCCAATGATGTAGATCAATCGGCCACCTTTCGTAAAAGGGCACTCACCCGCCGACGCCAAGGTGCTGCCTGGGTAAAGCCTCGCACCAATTCACTTGACATACGCCAAACCGATGCCCTGTCTACCGATATTGTATGATTCCTTGCGAAAATGACTTTGGTCGTTAACTCGGAAAGTTTGATGAGCAGTTCAGCGGTCTCCTCTGACACTTCGTCGGGACTGAAAGCTTTGTCGATTCGGTCGACCGATGTTCTCTCGAGCCACTGCACGCCTAATCGCCGAGCGTTGAGAGTCAACCAAATCCACGAAGGAACGACAGGGTCGGGTGCGTGTCTACTTTTCAATCGACGTCGGATCGCGAGAAGACGAATCTTCACGTAGCAAAGTCGCGAACAAATCAAAAAGGAGGTGATCGCTAAACAGATCAGTAAAATCTTGACCAAAAAGCTGAAAGGGTCCTTCTCCTCCTGTGTGGCAAGCCTGGTATCGAACACGACTTTTGTGTTGGGTGTGTTCGTTTCGGGTTTTGGCTTCTCTGTCTTCGGCGGCTGGTGGTTCGACTGTTTATCGACTTTTGTGTTGGGTGTGTTCGTTTCGGGTTTTGGCTTCTCTGTCCATGGTGGTTGAAAATTCAATTCCTGTTTCGAGATGGTCTCTGAGGTCAATGGATCTTTGCTGCGATCAATCTGCCCAACAATCAGATTCGCGAGACCTAGGATTGCGGCTACTAGTGCGAGAAGTAGAAGTGCGATGGGCGCGACGGTTCTCTTTCTGCCGGCAAACCGAGTACGAAATTTGTCAAGATAGATTAGATGGAATGTTGCGACAATCAGTCCTGCGCAGCTAATCACCACGGGCATGACCTCACCCGCTGCCCCATAATTCATTGCTCCGGCGAAAATGCAATACACCCCAACGAGAAACATCGAACTCCGCAGTGTTCGTACACCATAAATGGAGACCCCGCTAGCAACCCCGCACACCGCAGAGGATCGCGCTGATGGCCCGACGAAATCGCCCGAAAGTGCGTTTACGACTAACGACCAGAAGAGGGGCAATGCGATGACTGGGAGAACTGCAAAGGCTGATTTGAAGTGCCTGAACATCAAGTTCGCCAAGACACCGATAACCACGGAAGGGACTACATATTTGTATACCGATGCTTGAGGAACGCATCCGAAGAAAGCTAGAGACGAGACAACGCAAGTTAGCGTTCCTGCAATGAGGGTTCGAGTTCTCATTATTGTTGCAGCTTTGGTGCCTCGAACGAACAACCTGGAAACATCTGAGAAAATCTCCGAACAGGTTCACTTCCATGCGTTACCACGATGTAATTAAGGGCGCGTAAAGAACTGAACTTGCGGGCGATTGTAAATTGATCGCACATGGTGACGTTAGCGAGCCTTCTTTTGGCATTGGAACGTGAGGTGGGATCGAAGGTGGATGAAGTTCCGTCGAGCCAGTCCACGAAAACTGTGTGGCCTATCCTGAGGTTGAAGTTGAGTATCGAGGCGAAAGTTTCCACAGCAGTTTCGAAGTTCAGACCTGAATTGTCGTTCGAAAATTTTGCTGACGTGTTCCATGTGTCGTGTCGCCTGTCAAGAACCAGGACCACCACTGAACTTCGTTGACCTTCTTGTTCCCTCACCATGGGTTTCCCCAGCCGGGCGGTGGATCGCCAGTGGATACGGCGAGGCTCATCGCCTATTTTGTATTCTCGCACTGTTGATGAGCTTTGTTGGGCACGGATGGCGGAATTGGACCGTTCCGACTCTTCGAAATTGGTTGAGTCCTGGTTTGGGCCAGGCCTTTCGAAAATTCGCGGGGTTATAACCAAAGTAATGGGTCCGGTTCGAGAGAGAATTCTTCGAAAGAAACCAAAAGGGTCACGTGCGACCAAAATCATCGGTCCGATCTGCCCATCAAAGCGACGCGATGTATCTATCGGAATTGAGAACTGGTTCGTAGCATTGGCCCCGAATGCGCGGTGAAGGCGTCTCGGGTGCAAGTCCGTTTCCGACTCGACATAGAGTCCAGCAACGGACAAACGCGATTTGACCAATTTGAGGTTTGTGAGCGACAGCCTCTCACATTCAATCGAGGAAGTACTTGCTGAGAGACGATCAGATCTCCGGCTGTAAACGAAACACGCCGCAAGAACCAGAATAAGTATGAACAGAAGTCCGATTACTTGGAGTTCCTTCCAATTCAGCGCCGCTCCGACCGTTAGTGCGATCGCTGAGACCGCGAGGGCCTCCAGTCCTTCTCGAGTCAACTCCATTGTCCTTGAGGCGGGACTGGCGTGTCATTGAGAATTTGCGTTGTTACGTCGCGTGAGTCCATGTCCAAAGAGTGGAGTACAAGTCTGTGACTCATGACTGCCGTCGCCACGTCGGCGATGTCGCTTGGAAGCACATGGTCTCGACCGTTCACTAGTGCTGAGGCTTTTGAAACTCGTAGAAGTCCAATGGCACTTCGCGGGCTACACCCGAGTTTGACGTCGTCATGGTTTCGAGTCGCTTCAACTAGACGAACGATGTATTCCAACGCAGCATCCGCTACATACACTGCCTGGACGATTTTCACCAGGTCTTGAAGTTGAGTCAAGGTGACTACAGGTCGGATATCGCGGAGTCGGTCGGCCCCATTGTCATCTCGGAGAAGCCTTAGCTCCGAGTGTCGATCGGGGTACCCCATATTTATTTTCATGAGAAATCGGTCGAGCTGAGCTTCGGGTAGCGAGTAGGTCCCTTCCAGTTCGACAGGATTTTGGGTGGCAACGACCATAAAGGGCGGCTTGATCGGATAGGTGGTCCCGTCATAGGAGACCGTGCGCTCGGACATGACTTCGAGCAAGGCTGACTGTGTGCGCGGGGAAGCCCGGTTTACCTCATCGGCGAGCACGATGTTGGCAAAGACTGGACCAGGATGGAACTCAAAAGTTGAAGAGTCCTGTCGAAAAATCGAGACTCCCGTGATATCAGTTGGCATCAAATCAGGTGTGAATTGAATTCGACGGAACGTTCCATTGATAGACGCAGCGATCGCTCGGGCGAGAGTTGTTTTCCCGAGCCCAGGGAAATCCTCGATCAAGAGGTGACCCTCGGCGAGAAGGCACAAAACGGACAAACGAATCTTTTCGGGCTTTCCTTGAACCACGGTGTTTAACTGAGCCTCGAGTGCCTCCACAATTTCCCTCATGGGTAACTCCTGCCCCTTGCAAACTTATTGTCCATGTTTCCCTTATTGAACAGTAGGTTAAGGGATACGCTTACTCTATGTTTGAGGCTACTTTGCCAGGGTCAACCTTTCAGGGGGCGAGGTTGGATATTCGCCGCGGGTTATCCATGTGGAAAGGCTGGATTTCCTTGGCAAGGCAAGACGTTGCCAGTAGCTACCGTAGAACGGCTTTGGGTCCGTTTTGGATTTCACTACAACAAGTGGCCTTTGTCGCCGGGATCGGGGTTCTGTACAGTCAGCTGCTCAAAGTCGATGGCCGTGACCACATCCCCTTGGTCGCCTACGGAATCAGCATTTGGGGTCTTTTCACGCGAATGGTGCAGAGTTCAAGTGGAGTCTTTATCGATGGTGGAGGATCAATTCGCTCGTCGAATCTTCCGAGATCGTTCTTTGTGTTTCATTTTGTGGCCCGAGATTTCATGATTTTTCTGAACTCCGTCTTGGTGCTCGCACTTATTCCACTCTTATACCGACGGACACCACATCCGTCAGCTTTAATCGCGGTGCCCATAGGAATCGTGTGCATTCTGTCGCTCGGGGTCGGTTTTGGGCTCTGGCTCGGTCCGCTATCGGTCAGGTATCGAGATGTCAACGTCGGGGTTGGGTCACTTCTGCAAATTGCTTTGTTTTTGACCCCAATTTTTTGGAATCCTAAAACGCTCGGAGAATCTCATTGGGCGGTCAAGTTCAACCCTTTGGGTTGGATAGTGAACCTCATTAGAGAACCTCTATTAGGTCAGATGATCGACGTCCGAACGTTGGTACTGGTGTTTCTGTTTACGGTGGTTAATCTCACTGTGGGCTTTGTCACTTTTGCTAAACGACGCCTAGGGATTTCTTACCTCGCATGACTTGCTCGAGTGATGACCAGCCGGTGAAGGTTGAATTATCCAAAGTAGACGTCGATCTACCGATACTCGGTAGCCATAACATGAACCTCAAAAGGCGAGTTGCTCAGTCGCTGGCACGTAAATCGCCGGAGATTGAAATTGTTGCAGCCCTGAGAGATGTGACCTTGAAAGCCAAAACAGGTGACAGAATCGGTTTGGTAGGACACAACGGGGCGGGTAAGACAACTCTGCTGCGAGTTGTTGCCGGCATTCTCTCGCCGACTCGAGGTGACGTGCGCATCTCGGGAAGTTGCGTGTCGATGATTGACCAGTCACTCGGCCTAGACCCACAGTTCACCGGGATGGAGAACATTTACCGGCGCGGAATATTTCTGAACCAAGATAAGGAGTCGATGGCAGGACGGGTCGAGGACATTGTGGAATTTTCAGGTTTGCGGGACCGCATACATCACCCGCTTTACACTTACTCCAGTGGGATGAGGGCTCGGCTGGCGTTTTCCATTGCGACGTCTGTCGAACCGGAAATTTTGGTTATGGACGAGGGACTCGGTGCCGCCGACAGTGAATTCAACCTTCGAGCCAGCAAGCGCTTCACAGAACTCATTGGGAGGGCCGGCATACTCTTTTTGGCGTCGCACAATCGCAGCATGATCGATGAATATTGCAACAAGACAATAGAGTTGGCTGGCGGACGAATCGTGGGTTGAGACAGCGGATGCTGCCCTCTGATTAGGAATTAGACTTCTTAATCAGTCTATTTGTCTTCGCAAGTAGACTATTCGGCGTAGAAACTAGCGATTTTGCTGCGAGTTCTGTAATGTAAGTTGGGTACCTGACTTAGGGAGATTGATATGAAAAAATTAATTGTTAAGGGTTTGACTTTTGCCCCCGTCGCAGGGTTACTACTTGGCGTTCCGTCAGCGTCGGCGGACTATCCCCCGAGTGGCGGAACTGGTTCGGTCCCCTCACTTCCCGAAACAGGGGCGTCTGCCGTTCATGATGCAACAAGTTTTGGTGGGTGGACGATATTTGTCGGTGCTTCTTTGGTCGCCGTGATTGCGATTCGGCGTCGAGTTGTTAGGACGAGATCTTTGTAAATCATTTCATTCAGCATGTTCCGATCCTTAGGGGTCGTTGTGTTGACAGAGGATGCTTTGAGTGTGGCCATCTGAACCGCCCCTTCGTGAGCAGGCTTACCCTTCGATAGATGGTTCGAAGCAGTTCAACTAGATTTGGACGACCAAGCGCCGCAACAAAGACAGGGTTCGGTCTTACGTGGAGTTTATGAATGATGTTCGCCGACTATTGGCACTACCAACCATCGTTTGTAAATCATGCGTCGAGTCCGCGGCACGAACGTTTCAGTATCTTTTGTTTTTGGTCTCAACCAATCGCCCACTTTCTTTGTGCCATCCCCAGCGTCCTCGGTTCGATGAATTGAGAAAGATTTTCTAAACCGCAAGTAGGAGGTTTGACCCCTGTTGAGGGTGCAGAACCTGGAAAACCGTTGACCGCCTTGTCGTGGGCGATTCGCGAAAGTGGCCTCACGGTTCCTGGTTAGTAGTGCTCATGGTCGAATTAGGTTGGTATTTGCGCTTGACCTTGGAGACCCAGATTTTCGCAACTGAAATCTGCACGCTGCCAACAACCGGAGTCGACGCCGGATCGATCGTGTTGGTGATGTTCCTTCTTGTTGGCGGCGTGATCGCCGTTCGTGGATTGCGGGCGTCGGGACAACCACTGTCTGCCTTTGTGGCCCTGCCGATCCTGGTGATAGGGCTGATGACGTCGTCGATCGACCCCAACCGTGCGACCGGATTCGCGACCACACTTCGTGCACCAACCCCGGCGCAACTTTCGGACTGCTTGGACGTATTGACTCCGTGGTTAGCGACAACTACCGACTATCAGCAGTTGGCTCAGACCTATGATTCCTACGGCTTGGTCGATATCTACGCTAAGGCCGAGGCCTCAAACACAGCGTGACGTCTTGGCCTATCTCGAGGAGCAGATGCGTTAGCGTCACAAAGTCGGACGTGTCGTCGGGCCAGCAGCCTGCGTCGAACAAGACGTCAACAACTCCCTCAGAACGGTGCCCACATAGTTCATCGAGTCGCGCATAGCGTTCCTCGCGAACGGGTTGACAATCTCAACGACTAACGGCGGTAGGTCATCCCAGCCGTCTTGGGCGGCAAGTACCCAGGCCCACTGACGCCAGGCTGCCTCAAGCTTTCAACGGGCCGTCCGATGCGTCCGCCCTCATCATTCGTGGTCCATGCCATAAACGAACATATACTACTACCGACACGATTAGTTGAGGCGGGGTCGGAGTTCACTTTCACGTGAAGCATGCTTCCGTGTGTGCATCAAATCGCACACCTTATTGTGGTGGTCATATGTCTGTCGTCAAGGATGTACAAAATGAGTAATCGTTACGGGGATGTGCTAGTTCATATTGGACGACACAAATCTGGGACTACATCCATACAACAGGCACTTTGCCTTCACGAGCCTCAATTGGCTCTTTCGGGAATTGTTTATTCGAAGTGTGGGAGAAGTCCAACAGGTATAGCAAATCATGCTTTGGCTACATCCTGCATCCAGAATGAGTCTGGCAGACTCAAGGTGTACCAAACCGAACTTGAGAGTGAATTACGGACCGCTCGGTTACTTGTGATAAGCAGCGAGGCCTTTCAAAATCTGCGCGACCCCGCGGTTTTCTTTAGTTTGTTTCCTGCTGGTGTGAAATTCCGAGTCGTATCGTACCTTAGGGATGCGGTTGATTATCTCGCCTCCAGTTATGCGCAAGAAATACAAAGTTCAGGTTCATCTACCGGATTCTTCAATTACGCAGTAAGAAGGGAATTGGGATACGAAGCATTTCTATCAAAATGGAAGTCAGAAAGTAGTTCAGTAAGGGCGATGTTCTATCACCCACGACATCTAGTTGATGGTGATGTTGTAACTGACTTTTTTTCCATACTTGAATCTGCGACATTGGTAAAAGGGAGAATGGTGTTGCGGCAAAACCCCTCAATTGGTGGCAATCTTTTATTCGCTAAACTTCAACTAAACAGAATGAAAGTTCCAATTGATGTTGGGGTTGTGTATGGCAGTCTTGAAAATGCATCTCTGCAATTTGAACGTTTTTCAAGAGGATTCTGGATTGACGATCGATTGGTCGAATTTCTCCGTAAAAGATTCAGTGGGGATTACAAATTTTTGCATAAAGCCTTTGGATACGAAGACGTCGTTTCGTTTTCATCCAGACCCTTTGCCCCTGATTTTTCAAATCTTCAAGAAGATCTGCTGTACATATCATCCTTACCGGGCATGCAGAATTTAGACAGACTCATAGGAATTGACCCTAAATATTTGGGGTCCCAGATTGGAAGTATCTGAGGATTTGGAAATGAGTCTAAAATTTTCTGATTCAAATTGTTGAATCGACTTTGGAATCCTTTTCGACTATTTTTTGTTCGACAATTTCTAGACCTATTGGCGGTCGCAAATTTGCAACCCATTATCAAAATTACCAACAGCTTTGATAGGGAACTCTGACCTTGGCCTGTTTAACGGAAGCGACCGATTCTTCTCCTCCCCACAGACCACCCAGCGAACGACATACCTAAGGACTACGGAGTTGTTCTTGCTACCAGCGTTCTGATTGACCCTCTTGCGAATCTGGATTTCCAGAATGCATAATCGGTCACCTGGACAGCGGCCGAACTCAGGCCACCCTCGGACGATTGGCGAGCCACATCACGTAATGGACGCGACGGATCGTGAGCTACCCGCCTGGGAACTTCGTGAAGACATGCCCATCGTTGCAAGCGCGCCAGTAATCCATCGTGGATCGAGCCACACTAAGGTCTTCGAGGACATCTTTCATCGACTGACTGCTTGTTCCTTGTACTTTCTCCGGCAGAGAGGGATAAGTGGGAATCCTTAGCAAGGAGACCGTATGTGCTGTAGATCAACCTGCACGCAAGTTCGGGTACAACCGTGAACCTTGTTGATTTCCTCGGACAGGGGCGGGACGGTTAGGAAAACAAACTCCGGGGACACAACTGAAAATGGGTTTTGGGGGATTGGATAATCGTTTCCTAAACCGAAGGCCACAGGTTCGATCCCTGCAGGGGGTGCTACTGGTTCTGCCAGCCACCGCTATGATGCCTATTAGTTCTCTGCAACTGGCGCATTACGACAGTGAGGGGCATGCTCTCTGCCAACCTTCGGAGGGTCTCGCGCAGTCTGCGAACAATCTCCTCAGTTGTATAACTTATATAGATATCGGGGTAGGGCACTCTGGGTAAATTCTTCCAACGATTTCAAACGCAACTAACAACTGGTCTCTGGAAAAGAAATAGCAAATTTTGTGAACAGTCGTCGACCTAGCAAGTCAGCGAAATCCATCTAAATTGCGAAACAAAGTCGAACTTTGGACGTGTCAAACTATGATCTTTAATATCCGGTTCGCTTCAACTTCTAAGGCATTTGAAGAGAACTTAGAAGACGGCGAAATTGACTTGAATGAATTTGTGTCCCGAGAAAACGGGGTCAACAACTTCAGAGAGTGGTTGATCAAGGAGTTTGCTCCAAGAATTGCCGACGGTGATGCTCTAATCCAAGACGGTGCAAAACTAAGAGACGACATACGACAACATCTTGCAACGTCTGCTGGCAACGTTTCAGATGAACTTTTGACTGCACTCAGAGATTGCTTTATTTTGTGGATCGCAACTTTCTGGAATCTCAAAGAAGATCAAAAAATTAGGTGGACACCAGGTCTTCAAAATAATTTCGAGATTTCGAGATGGCCAATTGGCCTATACGTAAGGACTGGCAATGTTGAAATGCGGGTTCTTAAGAATTTCGTAAGTGGAGACTTGACTGAAGAGACAGTTCTCGAACTAGAAGGATTTCCGCCCTTACCGAAAGCCTTAGGAAGCAGGCGCAGTTGGCTTGACGATCAGGACATTAATTTAAACATCCGTGAATTGATGACCAATGCAGGCTGGTACCCAGACGACAATTTCAAATTAGATTCATTAATGGATTGGGGTAGCAGATATTTGTCGGCCATCTTGAATGCTGACGGGATTTTTCGAAATACCGGATGCGACTTCTACGAAATGTTTTTTGAATCAAAAAGACTCCGCGAATCCGGACGAGGATTCCGCTATTTGAGGTTTCCTGATTATCGAATGTTTTACAGCATGCTGGAAGGACATAACGTTCTCTTCGTTACGCCATTTTCTAACGAGATTCAGTCTCTCTACGACACCGGAAATCTCTTCAAGATTTGGCGCGACTTTGACCTTCCAAACTTTTCTTTGACATTGATTCAAGCACCCATGTCCATCCATCCGAATCGGCCGAATAAAGATTGGACATCCAGTTTCAAACAGATAGAAGAGAAAATACGCGATTCGTTCTCGCAGCACCCCCACTCCCTCTTTTTCGCTTCATCTGGCTGTTACGGCTTGCCGTTATGTGACATGGTGTTTCGGCGGTTCGGAGTTGCTTCGGTGTACCAAGGAAATTGGACAAATTTCCTGTTTGGGATACGACAAAATTCGACGGAGTCATTCGAACCGGAGAAGCGCAAATTGGAACTTTGGCGCTCATCTTCTCTAGCTAACGTCGAAGGAATCAACGCTGTCGATAATGGGCGCTATGTTCTGGATTAACCCGCGGCCCAAACAGAACTGGCCCGTGTGACTAGAGAGATCACCACAAACTTGCTCGTCACCAGAAAACATTGACATCCAACGATGATGTTTAGGGAATATGCATTTAGGGACGTCGTTCAATGAAGGTAGTTGTCTCATTTAATTGCATAAAGGTAAAATTGGCAAGGTCACTGAAAATTCTTCTACCAATTGCACACGTTGTTTCAATCCCCGATTGTGATTATCACGTAGAAGTTTTGGAGCGTGAATTGATGGACGCTGACTTTTGGTTAGTTTTGAATTTAAATTGTCAATCGGGTCTGAAAGGTTTGAAGAGAAGAACCTTTCGTCGATTGCGGACCACATAATTATTCCCTTCCGAGGGTGACCAGTGTCCGTAACGCGTTGCAGCAAGAAGATTTCAATTTCGTCTCGAAGAAAGACTTGGAACCCTGCCTGTTCGGGTGCCTCTTGACTCAACGCGTTGGTACGAACTTCTCAAATCGCTCGGCCCGTTGCCACGAACTACTTGTAGATTTGTAATCAAGAGGGACATGAAACGAGACAAAGCGTTTGATTACATGCCGGTCAAACACATGTGATGTCTGGGCACCTTCGCTCTCGCGTTGCTTCGCGAGATAACTCCCAAACGCTCGCGTAAGAAGTCCTGGGCCCGTTGATAGCCAAATTGACTCGGAAAACCCTCCCGAGGCGGCTTGTAAGCCCAATTCTATTCCGTTGAGAATTGCCGGATGTGCGGGGGTCGCTCCGATGAAATTGTTGCCAAGGTTTCCAAGATCAGTTTTGTAGAGGACAAGGTCAGCGTTTGGGAACCAAAGCTTAGGGTCAACAAGCGGATAGTCATCGATGTCGGACCATAAACCGCCGAAGGCATGAAGGTATATGAGCCTGAGAAGGTCAGTCTTCGCAGCATTGATTTTAAGGTTTCGAATTAAGTCATTTGCGCGAGGCCCGAGATAGTCCCTGCAAAAATCAAACGGTTCTTCGCCAAAAATGAATCGACACTTTTTCGAGTCGAAGTGCTGACTCCAGAGAGCGTTCATCTTAAGAATCGTTGAATTCACGGGGCTCCCGACCCAAATTTGCGTAATTCCATGCCTTAAAATTTCGTTGGGTACCAGTACGTTGTCCACGCACGGTGTCGGAAAATTGACCTGATTAAACCTTTGTATTTCGGCTATTGACTTGGCAAGAGAATTCTCTAGATCCAACCTTTGACCAGCATTGAGTGCCATTTCGTTGGCGATTTCAAATAGCAGACCTCGCTTAATTCGGTTTCCGACCGCATTATGCGGTTGAACGTTTCGGATTTGCTTCGGCTTTGAAGTGAGTGAACAGCTGTCCAAATACTGAATGGCTTCGAAAGGCAGGCGTTGAGTGAGGCAAGCGGCGACGAACATTGCTTGGTCATCTTCCGAATGCTCGGATATAGGAATTTGTTTGAGGTGCTCAAGCGCGGCTGAAGGCCGGTCCTCTAATAACGATGCAGCCGCCAACGCTCTAGAAAAGTTATGGCGGGACATCCGAGATCTGATGAAGAGATAACGTGCAAGTCGGCGGCCGAGTGACGGTGAACCCCACTCGGAACATAATCGCGACATCGCTAAAGCTTGCGAGGGCTCGATATTTCGGCGCCCACGAACGATCAATGCGATGGCTCGTCTTGGCTCACCGTGGGCGCAAAGTAGTTGAAGCAGACCGGAGAGCTGGTTTATCGCGTTCACCCCAAATTCGACCACCTTTATTAGTTCAGTACGGGCTCGTATTGGCTCGCCGGTGGCGAGCAGGATGCGGGCGTGTTCGAGGTGGGCGGGAAGCGAGTCGGGGTGTTGGGTGAGGTGGGTGGTGATGTGGGTGAGCGCTTCGGTGTGTCGGTGGAGGAGACGGAGTGTTTCG
>Ga0129333_10003826_pt1 | contig 14105 bp, 16 predicted proteins | sample CPB6_08_DNA_FD_94474 | JGI IMG/M metagenome (GOLD analysis project Ga0129333, IMG submission 94474) | Freshwater to marine salinity gradient microbial communities from Chesapeake Bay, USA - CPBay_Sum_0.6_0.8_DNA | ecosystem: Environmental > Aquatic > Marine > Coastal | place: USA: Chesapeake... | reverse complement strand
CAAACAACCCGATGCGTTATCGTCTTTCCACCTCGCTTACAAGGCTTGTCCAGCTTCTCCATCCGACCCTGATAAGGCCCACAAACCCGCTCACACCCGCGCTTACATTCTTTCAAGCTAAACTTAACCACTTTGCTTGAAGTCCCGCACAGTTTTTTAACAACCTTCTTCGCGACCGCACTCGGGCTCGAACCAGAACACGTCCCGCATTCTTTCGAATTGACAATTATTTTAAACTTCCGAGCAGGTTCCATTTATATTATAATCACACAATAAAAAAATCCACGTAAGAGGAATAATTCATTATTTTTTTAGGATTTTTGTCAATAAAGACCAACTTTTCCACGTATTGAATGAAGTCATCTTCCCCGATTTTATTCTCATTCAATTGCACAACCAGTATTTTATAAAGTGATTGTGTAAATATTTCCGTATCGTAATACCCCTTTTCTAAACCGGTCATGAAATAAGAATATGCGTCATCCCGATTTTTGATTTCTAAAAAACCCCGAATGTATTCATTATTTGGGATACGTAAGAGGGAGTAATAATTTTCTGGGTTCTTATTACAAGTGTGATACCGGAATAATTGGATATAGTTCAGTATTTTCCTCATATCGCCGTTCGAGTATTGAATAATCATCTCTAATATATTTGGTTCAATCGAAATCTCCTCCTCTTTCATGATTTCCCCCAGACGCGACGAAATTTGAGTCCCGTCCAAATTGGAGAATTTGAACTTCGAGCACCGCGACTGGATCGCTGGAATGATTTTTCCAATGAAATTACAGATGAAGCAAAAGCGCACGTTATTACAGTATGTCTCCATAATCCTCCTTAAACAGAATTGTGCGTCGTTCGTCATGCTATCCACTTCATCTAAAATAATCAGTTTATATCCCGTGTTGAATAGGGTCTTCGAGCTCGCAAACTCCTTGATTATTTTCCGGACGACTTGGATGTTCCGGTTATCGCTGGCATTCAGTTCTAAAACCATCAGATTGTATTTTTCTTTGTAAATCTCCTTCGCCATTGCGATAATTGTAGATGTTTTACCGGTTCCTGAGGGCCCGTAAAATAAGAGGCTCGGGAAGTTCTGCTTGTCAATGAATGATTGAATACAGTTCATATTTTTCTCATCAAGGAATACTTCATTTATTGAATTGGGCCGGTATTTTTCAACGAGTGTTTTCATTTTAAAAAGAATTCGCGTTTTCTTTTTAAGTTATAATTTCCTGCTTTATCGTCGGAGAATTGAATTAATTTTTTCAGCAATCATCTCATAAACTGAGTTTGAATGCTCTGGGACGGTTTCCCAGCACTTCTCGCACTTGAATCCACTGGCGCCTTCCCGCCACTTCAAGCACGGGACATTCGTATTACAGGCGGGACAGTCATAGGTTTTGATATCATATGGGACATTATAAACAGTTGAGCTCATTGCTCTATATTATAAAATAATTATTTATTTTTTACGAAATCTAAATAAAATCAAATTCTTAAATTAGGAATCGATGATATCCTCTTCCAAAAGTGAGTCAATCGCGCTGGTTGAAGCCGTCGCATCCAGTTTCGCAATTTCCGCCTCAATATTTGCTTTAATATCTTCCACGTTTTCAATTGCTAAAATAGTGATTCTTCCTCCATCCTTATTTGGATTCACAGAATGACACGCTCTGTGATTCGGGTTCTGCTCATTACAGATTCGAATAATAACATCTTTGTGATGAGCTTTTGCGTCATAGGGAATAAATTGGATGAAATTGGGAATCGTTTGAAAAATTTCGTGAAACTGGTCATAAACGGCGTCATCTTCAAAATGAACAATTGTGCTTCCGCCACATCCGATAACATTCTTCGGCTTGATGTCAGGATTCGTTTCCAGAATGATTTTAACCATTATTGGGGGACACTCAAACAGATACTTCTTAATGAAGTCCAAAATCTCTTTCCTTAATTCAACTTTCCTGTCTCCAACAACTGTGATTGACGACGAATATTTCTCGGTCTCCGTAAAATAAGCGGTCGTAATATTCAGAATTTCAAAAAGCTTTTTGACAACCATATGTGAATGCGGTATCTCAAAAGAGAGCTTGTTCGATAATGTATCAAACATTGCTTGTGCGGCGGGTCCAGTCAATGTAATAGTTGTCTCAGTTCCAGAAGAAACTACATTGTATTTAACAAAGCCGGAACTGGTTGCTTGAAGTGCGCGACAGATTCCAACAACGGAGCCGTGGTTCGTCTTTTCTGGCAATTCAATGTTTAATTCTTGGAAAGAAATTGGTTGTTGATTATTCTTAAAATTGAGTTTGGGCATTTTGGTTTAATTACTATAAAAATATTAAAATAATCATTCAATTTTTATGTAATTGTTTTTATAAAGTGAAAACAAACAGTTTTCATATTTTTTGTTACTTCGACGACGATGTTAATTCGTCAAGTCTCTTTCGAAGATTGTCAATTTCAACAAGTCTTTTGATTTCTGGAACGACTGTTTGAATCGCTTCTCGTCTAAAAACAAGTTGAATTTGACCATCTGGAAGAGCAGAACTGAATTCAACGCTGGGTTTCATTTCCTCTGTCAAGAGCGTGTCGCGCTGGGCGGGAGTCATGACAACAGTTCGAGGTGTATTAAATTCTTCATACTTTTGTTGAAACAACACATAAGGCAATCTGCGGTAGTTATATTGAAATGAGTCTGGACTGAGTTCATGAAACACAACAAAACATCCAAACTCATCACCATCAATATAGTAAACATCGCGATCTTTGATACACAATCTTGTGATAATTTCCTGTGCATCAACTTTAGAAATGTTTGGATAATAAGTCTTGGCTATCATACTTTTGATAACAGTCATAATCTGCTCACATAAATAATTAGATTCTTTCACGCAGATAGTAGTTGTATCACCACGACTTCCTGTAATTTCAACAATTCTAGTAAGTCTCATCATTTCTAAAAGCTTTCTCACGAAATTCGGCCGACAGATAACATTTTCTGTAATCTGAATCGGAAAGTTGAGATGTTCTGTACAGTTTTCTGACCCCACATTTGAAATCAGAAAACTTCTTTCGCAATCAGTCAGATTACGCATCCAAATAGACATTTTTATAGTAATATATTTATTCATATACGACATTTTCTAAATTAGATACGATAAAAACGTCTCTAATTTATAATCAATTTTTATAAATGAGCTTTTTGAATTTAAAAATATCCAGACAATTAAATCAATGGACACCAATTCTTTACCACTAACTGAAAAATATCGCATTACCAAGCTCGATGAGTTAATTGGTAATAAAAATCAGGTCATATTCCTGAAAAAATTCATAGAGTCCAACCGTGTCCCCAACCTCATTATTAATGGAAATACCGGCTGTGGAAAAACGTCGGCCGTCATCGCCTTTGCGAAGGAGTATCTCGGTGATTTATACAATGATTACTGTATGGAATTAAATGCGAGTGATGACAGGGGAATAGACGCAGTCCGTTCAAAAATCAAGATATTTTCCCAGAGAAAGATGTCCGACCACAAGTTCAAGATTATCATCTTGGACGAGAGCGACAACATGACCATAATCGCGCAGTTGGCCTTGAAAAGGCTAATTGAGCAGTATTCTGACACGACGCGCTTCTTTTTTACATGTAATAATATCGAAAATATTATATCAGGGATACAGTCGTGTTGTAAGATTATGTATTTTGGTAAAATTGAGAAGGATGATATGATTATGAAATTGAGGGAGATATGTCAGGCAGAGAATATGGAAATCGACGATGAGGCTATGGAGATGATTATTTCCCTGACGGAAAACAAGTCTGATATGAGGGAAATGATTAACAAATTGGAGCTTCTTAAAGCGAACTATACTGCGCATAATGACGCGATAAAGATAACCACAAAGGAAATATGTAGTATTTGTGATAAGCCATCCCCCATTATAATCCAGCATTTTTTGAAAATATTGGGCTCTGATTTGAGGGCGGGAATCCAGATTATTCATAATTTGAAGAATGACGGGTTCCAGAGTTCGGACATTTGTATAACTCTGACAAATGAGATATTAAATATGGACATTTTAGAAATAAAGAAGAAGGAGTTAATAACTTGTATTAGTGAGTATAACCGGTTTTTCTTGGAGGGGAATGACAGTTTATTACAGATGGGGGGGTTGGTGATCCATATTTATAAAATATTGCGTTGTAAATAGTTAAAAAAAATAGAATATATGAATTATATGAATACTGATATTACAGAAGAAGAAGATAGGCCGTTTGATGCGGAGGAGGTCCGAATGTGGAGTGTTAGGACAATGAGCCGGTTTTTAGTAGTTGGCCTCCCCCGACTCATTTTTTTAATACTCATATACATCTTCTTTCTTCCATTTGGCTTCATATTTCACGAGGGTAATTTCCATTTTCAGAATATATTATTCCAGATAATTTCGCGGTTCAAGCTCTATGTATTCGGGTTTTTTAATATAGATATATCGAAGAAAGATAGGGAAATTTTGCGGAAAAGCGACGCCCAAGTTATTGTAGTTAATCACAGTTCCTATTTAGATTGTTGCGTGGTCGATTTGCTCATACCGGATACGAAATATATAGCGTCGGAGTTCATTTCAAAAATGGCGCTGTTTAAGCAATTCCTGAAAACGAAGTGTATATTTTTGGGGAATGATTTCAAGTCGGGGAATATAACGGAGAAAATACAGCGCGAGTTGGATAGGGGGACGCGAATCGTTTTTTTCAGTTCGGGTGTTTGTTCGAGGCCGGAGTTCTTATTGAAACTTCGGAACGGGGCGTTTGTTCCGAAGCTGAAAATATTGTCGGTTCATGTGAATTATTACGATAAATTTTGGGTGATGGGGGAGCAGGATATGAATGCGCATATTATAAATACGATGTCGTCTTTCCGGAATAAAGTGAGCGCCCGTGTATTACCGGAATATATACCGAGCGAAGATGAGAAGAAAGACATCGATTTATTTCGGGAAAATTACCGGAAGTATTACGCGTCGGGATTCGGGTTGAAATTGAGCAACAAGAGCTATAAGGACCATCCGTATTACAGGCATAAAATGAAGGATTAGGATGGGAATCTGTTATTCATCAGAAATTATATCTTTGTATATTGTATAATGGGATGCGCAGAGAGATATTGCGCGTTGTGCGGATGTCCAATTTTACAAAAATCAACGATTTTACAATTGTGTAAAGAAAAAATATATAAAAAATCGAACATAGATTGGTTAAAGGATTGTTATTCGTTATTATCAAATAATAATATTTATAAAAAAGCTATTGTTGAAGATTGTGATATGTATTTTGATGAAACAGAATATAAATTATTTAGTCATGTTTATCGATTTAATCAAATATTAGAAGTTCATAAATTATGTTATAGTATAATTGAGAAAGAAACTAAAATAAAATTGAAGTATTCAGATTTTATAAATAATCCGAATAAAAAAAGTCAATATTTATTGGATTATATCGATTATGGACTTATAGAAAAATACACGACACAAGAATTTATATGGAATCTACAAGAATTGGCTGGTAATAAAAAATTAAGAGAATTATTATTGAATCCATTGAAAAATAATGAAAATAAAAAAAGATTGTTAAAAATATTTAAACAATTCAAAATAAAATCAGATAGAAAAGGACCTAGTATTAGTGCGACATTATTTAAGCCTAATACATATCTGATTGGAAATGATAATTCATTATGGAAAATAGAAAAAGGAAAATGGACGAAAGTAGAAACTATAAAAAACCGGTTGAAATATAATGGGAACAATGATAAATTTAAAAAATATATAATACCGTATCTTGAAAAAATTAGCGCAATTGGTTCTTATAATATGAATGGAATATGTTATAATATATCAAATAATTTTATTGATTTATTTGGAGATAAAAAGCAAAATAATAAATATAATAAAATATACAACTATTTGCGTTCAATTCTATAATTATCATGTAAAAGTATATAAAGACAATCAATATTTACTGGTATATTCTAAACAATCTTACAAGAACTAATTTCATCTGGATTTAGGATTATTCCGCCTTTTGATGAATCAGATTTTTTAGGAATTTGAATATTTAACTTTTTATGAATCCATTCTAATTTCTTTTGTAAAAATTCAATAAATTATTGTATCATAAAAATAATCAATTGAACTATAAAATTATTTTATAAACTAATAATATATGCGACTGATCGGAGGTAAAAACGCAAAGAAGAAATCTTCTTCTTCTTCAACTACAAAACGCCATTTTACAGTTGTTATTGGTTCAAAGGAACATGGCCTCTACGTTTCTTCAAGCCCATCATCCGCGGCCAGAAAGGCAGTTTCCAAACTCTGCGCCACGGACAAAAAGAGGAAAGTCCAATTTAGTATTCGCGAAATAACCCAAGGGTCCAAAAAGAAGACTTATGGACCTTATTTAGGATATATAGAGAAACTTACAGAGCCCATCGAGTTGAAAGGTCGTGTGATTAAGTATAAGCCAGTCGCAAAATTGAGCGGGAAAACCGGTGCGAAAAAAGGAGGTATGAGGGGGGGGAATTGTGTTAAAATATTAAATAATATTAAAAATAAAAAAATTGCAGAAGAATTAAAAAAAGATATAGACAACCTCATTCCAGGAGATTTAGTAGCAACTATTCGTAAATCTAATAATGAATCTAATAACAAATATGAATTACGTATTTACACAGAAGTATTTTTTAATGCTACTCCTGAAAAACTTCGTGGTATTAAAGAAACTGTTGATGAATATCTAAAAAATATATTAAGAGAAACCCCTAATAGTTTTAAAATGATAAATGGTAATAAATCATGGAAAAATAGTCCTTTGTAATAATAACAATAATTAAATTTTCCGAACCTTATTCCGAATAATTCCGAACCCCGACCCCACAAAAACCGGCTTAAAGAAAACTGAACATATATGTATAAGGAGGAAAATGGCAACATTTCAAGAGTTAAGATCTATGGCCTTAGAGGCAAGAAAGGAGAGCGCTACTGAGCGCCAAGCAAAGTATTTTCGGGCGCGTGATGACGCATTCGCCGTAATTACTGATGGAGTAATGGACAAGATTCACACCGCCGCGAAGGAGGGTCGCTTCAAGTATCCCGTCTATCGTTGGACAAATCAGACGCGTTCAAAGGACGGGGTCAAGGAGGAGGCTCCCCCCGCCGATGACAATGCGCAATTGTATTTTGGAAACGATGAGAGTGGCAAGAATGGCCTTCACATTATGGCCCTTCTTCAACCGACCGGCCTTAAATACGAGGACACTCTTCTCGCAAAGCTTCGTGAGTTTTTCAACAGTCAGACACAGACACAAGCAGATGGTGATAGCGCTCGTCAAAATCATCTACGTGTATTCCTTCAACGTCGTCCGACGAATCCGAATATGTGCGCGATTTTCGTGAGTTGGGAGAAGATTCTTCCTAACCGCGCGACTGTTCGCCCTGCGTCTGGATTTGTTAGAAGACCATTCGATAAGTCCGAGAGAAAGCCGGTTGAGCGGGTTGTTGAGGCGACTGGCGCAGGTGAGGCAGGTGCGCAAGCCGTTGCGGAGGGTTTTCGTGTAGTCGTTCGTAGGGGAGAGAAGAAGATCCGTGGCGCCCCTGTTAGTGCTCGTCGTTAGATGAAAGTGCGGTCTCGGATTTTGGATATAAAATAAAAAATGATTGTTTATTTACTATAATTTTAGGTTATCATATAATCTAAAAATACTATAAGATGTTTTCGTGTTTTTGTTCAAAGAAACAGCCTCCGCGTGAGTATTACATTGAAGAGCGCGTATATGAATCAGAGAAGATTTTAATTGATAATAACCGGCTCAAATTGGTTTGCGATGGGAAAATCGTTGTTGAATCGGACGGGTTTGCGGATTCAATAAAAATGGCGCGGTTTTGCGCGATTGAGGACCGCAGGTTCGTAGTAGTGGTTCTACCGCGTGAAATTATAGTTTTGTCGCAGGAGAAGCTCGATGAAATAACGCGTGTGAAATTGGAGACGACTGAAATATTGTGTTTGGAAATTGACACGCGGAAAAATGCGCATAAATCAACGATTTATGTTGGGACGAAGTCTGGGAAAATAGAAGTTTATATTTTTCATGTCCGGAATATGAAATTGGCGCGGATTTATGTCTTCGATTGCTTCCGGCCGATTTATGGAATATACATTGTTTATGAGAAGGTGCGAGTCATATATGCTAATTTTTCGAGGTGGAACCGCGATTCATTTGAAAGGATATATATGACTATGTAATTTGATAAGACATGATGTTATAATTTACTTAATCTTTTTTGATAAAACTTTTTCTAAAAAAGTTTACTCATTAAAATATTTTGCGACGACTGGATTAACGCGGATTCGCGATTCGTCAAATTCCTCAATGAATAACCCTTCTAAACTTCGGACCCTTGAAAGTGCGACATAAGTCTGTCCGTATTCAAAAATGTTTCGCCCGATATTTATTTGGATATAATCCAAGCTCTGGCCCTGCGATTTGTGGATGGTTGTGCACCAAGCCAAATCGAGTGGGATTTGCTTTGCGATGATTTGCGTAGTCGCGTTTATTTCGTATGAATAGGAATGATGGACTATTTTCTCGACATCTCCATTAATAAAGCGGACATAGGGAAAACCATCGACGAAGTCAATAATTACACCGCGCGACCCATTGACGAGTCCCCGCTCTTGGTCCAAGTTCGTCAGAAGCATAACCTGCGTTCCTACTGCGAGTTGGAGCGTTTGTACGTAGTTGTTATCTTTATTGATAATATCGACCCACATCGCGTATTCATCGTCTTTCATTTTGAGGGCTTTATCGCCCGTTATTTCGTAATGGACATCGTATTCTAAAATTTCTTCGGACGCCAATTTGTTGAATTCGCGCTCATTTATTTTATCAACATCTTCCCTTTTAGAGTAGATTATTGTGGGGAGGATTCCGGTGTCTGTGCTTGGTTTTACGCCGACGCGCGACCGAATAATATCGATGGTTTCGCGAGATGGTCTCCCAACGCGGACCTCTGAGAGGACCTTTTGGAATGCCGGTTCTTTTTGGCGAATAATTTCAGTGAGCGTTATTTTATGGTCGATTACATCTTCCCACCTTTCGCTTTCAAAGCAGAATTTCTGGGGTTCCGATGCCTTGGAAACAGGCGGGAGCTGGTAGAAATCGCCTATTAAAACGACTTGGATTCCCCCGAATGGGCGACCACTACCACGGACATTTCGGGCGACTTCTTCAATTAATTCGAAGAATTGTGCAGTTAGCATCGACACTTCGTCAATAATGAGGACGCGACATTTTTTCCATTTGGTCTTTTTGGGCCATGATGCGAGAATTCGTTCGGAATAGTATTTCGCGTCGCGATTACCGAGTCCGAGGGCCCCCCACGAATGGACTGTTTTTCCACCGATTAGACTTGATGCTGTCCCAGTCATTGCGGTTATTGCGACGGTTTTTTCCATCTGATTACAATAATCGACCATTTTCTTGATAAGATGGGATTTACCGGTTCCGGCTTGGCCAGTTATTAGAAGATTTTGACCTTTTTTAAAGGCTTCGTATGCTTCATTTTGGTCTTTCGTCAATGAAGAAGTTGGTTTTATTTTGAAATAGCGTTCCATTTTTGATATATATGACTTTTATTATTATAAAAAATCATTTTTTACAAAAACGGCTTAAAGAAAACTGGTTATAGTAATGTAGTGAGGATGAAAATTTTTCAACCAGAGTTAGAGGACCAAGACGAGGGCTACGCTACCAGTTTCACATTCGATTCTTTAGATGAGCAGAATAGCTTTGCGAGTTTCCTTGAAAATATGGGGATTGGTTTTTTGAAGTCAAAATTTCCAGTTATTGAGGACGGAAAGATGAAGTTTCAGACTGGATTCGTCGTTCCTGTTCCGAAACCGGAGAGCGAACCAGTTCATGAGGTCGAAGTTGTTCAAGAGGTGAGTGAAGAACCAACTGATGAGGTTGTTAGTAAGAAAAAGAGTAAGAAAGTCCCGAAAGAATAAATAAAAATATTTAGTATAGTATAATGGAAAAAAAAGAAACTTTGACAAAAAAGAAAACCAAAACGAAAACAAAAACGAAAACTATGATTGTTAGACGTAAAACAATTCCGCGAAAGTTTAAAGGAGGACAAGCAGAATTAATCCCTTGGGATTATGGTGGAACTGAACCAATTGATTTACCTGCTGATATTATTGGTGTAATTGTTCATACAATTAATACGATTGTTAATGCTGTTATGGTTATTGATAATGTTGCTGGATTGCCGGCGAATATGGGTGCTGCGTTTTCTTCTCCTGTTGAACCAAATCCAGATAATGTAGATGTAACCGGCCTTTGAAAAAAATTATACTTTTTTTTGGAAAAAGTATAATAAATAGCAGATAACCTTTTATTTACTAAAATGTGCCTTGACTGATTTTCCTTCTCCTCTCTTGAATTTTCATATCTTTAACTGGATTTTTATCAAAATCGAAGTCTAAAACAACTAAAACGGCCAATAGAAAATTTAATTGCGTTTTTATATAAAGTTCGTCTAATATATTCTTAACTGATGCGCTTATTTCATTCAATTCATTAGTGCTAATCGTAAAATTAGACTCTAACTTTTCAAGTATTGTAAGAAGAGCCCTAATAGACTCCTGATATATCGTATTTATTTTATTTGCGTATTCAAAGTATTTTTTACCGAATGCTTCATCTGCCAACATATCATTCATCTGTTTTTCTTTTAATTCATATATTATCCCGCCCGATTTTCGACATGTTTCATCATCCATCATATTCAAAAATCTCATAATTTTATGGATGCGAACATAATCTTCATTACTTTGAATATCTGATAATGGAGGTGGAGCACAAAATCTCCCTTTTTTTAATGATGTCAATCGCTCAAATGTAAAACTTCCTTGATAATCTCCGTTTTTATTTGGAACTGGAATCGCCGACAGAATTGCTAAAATTATATTGTTTCGCGTCATCAAATTCAAAACAATCTTTACACACATCTCCATTTTAGTTAATTTACAAGGGACTGTTGGGTCGGAGCATAGATTGTCTTCATCTGGGATAATGATTGGTCTTGATTTAGTGGTGGGAAGTTGTGGTGGAGGAGCAATTGGAATTTGTTTATTTTTTGAATTATTATTTTGTTGTCGATTATTGGTGGGTTTTTGTTCTTTTTCTTTTTCGAATTCTTCGAGTTCTTTTTCAATTGAAGATAATGATTTTTTGTTTTGTCTTGGAGGATATTTTGGTTGTTCTTTAATATTCAATCCAATTTTTTTTGGTCTATTAAAACCATTTCCATTTTTATTTTCACCATTAGAATTAGAACTATTATAATTATTAGAATTACCGTTATAAGGGTCATTTCCATTTTCATTAAAATTATTCATAGGAAAACCACCTTGAAAATTATATTTAGCATTTTTATTGTTTTTATTCATATTTAGGGTTCTTACTTGATTTGTTGGTAGTTCCCCATCATTGCTTAAAGCAAGAGGGCTAAAATAGATTCCACCCTTTTGTTGTTCCAATTTATTATTCTCTCTCTGTTGAATTCCATCCAATAGTAATGCGACCTTATTGTGAATATAATATAAATCCGGTAATTGTAGTTTTATACCGTTTCTTTCAACTTCTGCTGGAATCTTCTTATTTTTGAAGTTTTCAACTATTTTCCCAGTTAATTGATTAACTATGTATTTTTCCTCTTCTAATCCGTCATATTTTAGAGAAAGTTCCAAAAACGGTTTGAGTTCGTTTTTTACGGCGCTCTGACCCTCCATTTGCGAATAGATTGTCTCAATCTTTTCCAACGGTATTTTATATAATTGATTTGAATAAGTTATAACTAATCTATCATACAATTCTTTATCTCCGAGCTGTTCTTTATTCCTGCTATATATCGCTCTCGATTTTTCCAATATTTTATCAAAGAGTTGCTTATCATCAGTATATGCTTCTTTTATTGATTCTTTTATTTCTGGATTCGTCGCAATTGTATTTCCCATTTATTTATAATAGATATTTTTATTTTATTTATTCAATATTTCTTCTTCAAACATTTTCAGCGCATTGAAGAATAAATGGTTCTTCAATTTAACAAGAGGATATTTATATGAAATGAGCTGATAAACTTCTTCTAATTTCATTTGCGTTTTATAAAGAATATAAGCAATAATTAGACATGTCGACCTATATTTTCCATGACGACAATGAACCAAAATATTTTTATTCTTCTCTAAATTTTTATCAATCATCAAACACAGACTCCCTAATTGGTAATAATATTCCCGATTATGTTTCATCCGGTTTTCATCAGTATGTCGGTCAGATATGCTAATTCTCACACATTGTATCCCGTTTTTTACACATCCGTTCATGAATTCAACTTCATCTGTCGTATTTATTATAATATCTATCTGGCGAGTTTTTAAGAAATGCGCATTATATGCATCTCTCTTATTACCAAGATAAAGACCACTAATTATTTCAACGACCATTATTCTATTATTATAATCCAGATTTAATTTTGAAATGCCAAATACGCGATAAGAACCGAAATAATAACCGCCATAAATATCAAGCTAAGTGCGATATACAAATAATTGATATTTCTAGTGTTCCTCTTGGTATCTGTTTCTGTGTCAGGTGTAATCATTGACTTATCGCCCATTCCCAAAACTGCGCGACATTGTTGTGTGTCTAAATTGTTCTGGTAATCAATTGTTGGGCCGACGAACCATTCCACTCCAAAAAAGCCCCACATCGATACAACTGATACAAATAATATGATATAACCATTCGATAATATAGAACTTTGGTCAAGATTGTTCGATAAAAATAGAACGGGATATAAGAAAAATGGGATGACGAACTTATTTTCGTATGTGCTATCAGACTTGAAAAAATAGAAAGAGAAGTATAGAATTGCTAAAATGGGAAGAGACAATAATATAGTTTTCCTTTCATCTGTATCAATATATTGAAAATATGTGATAAAATACCCCAATATAATTGCGGAGTAAATCGCAACAATAATACAAATCAACCAGACTTGTGCCCGATTTTTACCATTCGCCTTATCATTCTGTGTTTGTAAATCAAGAACCCTCTTTGAATAGCAATATATGAAAACTAAAATGAATGTCATAACTAAAACAAAATAGCTGAACCAGTTGTTCATATTGACGGCCGGTTCGCAGAAGTAGCCGACCAATCCAATTAGAACCAGCGCAGTAATAAAATTCTGAGTATAATTCTTCGCGGAAGGAATGCCCCCGCTATCTATATATGTCCCCCATATTTGCGCGAATATTTGGAATGCGAAATAAATAAAGAAAAAGAGCAACACCATTTTTTTGTCAATCATTAATTATTATCCAGAAAAAATAAAAGACAATAAAACAGGTTTAAAACAGTTTAAAGCTTTCTCGCGAATTCATAAAAATTGATTATTAAATGAACAAAACCATGAATTTATTAAACATGAATATACTATCACAGCATATAGGAGTCTTCGATTCTAAAAAATTCAATGAAATGTTGAATACATTTTATGAAGATGAGCATAAAGATGTGGAGGCGGAGCCAGTCATTAAAAAAAAGAATAGTCATTATTGTAAATTCTGTGGAGAGTTCGAGTGCGTCATCGAAGATGGCGGATATGTTTGTTCTAAATGTGGAAAAAGCAATGGCGAAATTTTGGATGAAAGCCAAGAGTGGAGAACACTGACATCAGATGATTATTCAAGAGGCGACCCATCTCGTGTAGGAATGCCCGTCAATGAGCATTTTTTGAAGTCTTCGCTATCGACAACTATCTCCGGATGGAGTGGTTTCTATAATTTTCGCCGTCATCAGAAATTCATCCAAATGGATTATAAGGAGCGCAGTCTTCTCAAAAATTTTCAGTATATTGATACAAGTGCCGACGATACTGTCTCAGAGGCCGTCAAGAATCACGCAAAAAATTTGTTTGAGAAAATCAGTAAGAATGAGAATAAGAGGGGGTCCAAGAAGCATAGT
>Ga0129333_10003823_pt1 | contig 14114 bp, 12 predicted proteins | sample CPB6_08_DNA_FD_94474 | JGI IMG/M metagenome (GOLD analysis project Ga0129333, IMG submission 94474) | Freshwater to marine salinity gradient microbial communities from Chesapeake Bay, USA - CPBay_Sum_0.6_0.8_DNA | ecosystem: Environmental > Aquatic > Marine > Coastal | place: USA: Chesapeake... | reverse complement strand
TGGGAACAAAGAGTGCGACTCATAGAGCATCAATGGTCTATGTGATTGAGAATGCTTGGCCTGAACAAATAGATGCTGTCCCTGTTGAATATGGAACATCACAGATTACAGAGACCACAGCAAACTTTAGGTACACCAGACACCACATCATCTACAACAACATTAAGTCATACGACTATAGCAATAAATAATATTACTGAACGGAGTTAACATTATGGCTTTGCCAAAGGTAGGTCTTCCCTCTTATGAGTTGGAACTTCCATCAACAGGAAAGACGATTAAATACAGACCATTTCTAGTTAAAGAAGAGAAGGTATTACTTCTTGCACTGGAATCAGAAGATGAAAAGCAAGTTACAAATGCTGTTCTAGATCTTCTCAAGTCATGCATCTTAACAAGGGGCGTTAAGGTAGAATCTCTTGCCTCATTTGATATCGAATATCTCTTCCTCAAGATTAGAGCGGCATCTATTGGGGAATATGTAGAGATGCTAGTTACATGTCAGGATGATGGCGAGACACAGATTCCAGTCAACATTAACATCAATGAAGTTGGGGTTATCAAACCAGAAGGTCATACAAATAAGATCATGCTTGATGATAAGGTTGGTATTATTCTGAAGTATCCTGCATTTGATAGATTTGTTAAGAATGTATTCATGGGCAACCCAGTAGAAACTGACGAGGTATTTGAACTGGTTGCAGAATCAATTGATCAGATCTTTGATGACTCTGAAGTATATGATTCTTCTACGACAACGAAGAAAGAGTTCCTTGAATTTGTTGAGGGTCTAACTGCCAAGCAGTTCGAAAAGATTCAGCAGTTCTATGAGACATCTCCAAAACTATCTCATACTGTCAAAGCAACTAACCCAACCACTGGTGTCGAATCAGAATATACTTTTGAGGGGCTGCAGAGTTTTTTCGCATAAGCCTCTTCCAAAATAGTTTAGAGAATTACTTCAAAACTAATTTTGCTTTGATGCAATATCACAAGTATAGTTTGACAGAGATTGAAGAGATGATACCTTGGGAGAGGACTGTCTATGTTACATTACTGATGCAGTTCCTTGAAGAGCAAGTTAAAAATCAGAACAAGTAATGGCATCTAAATAATTTTGTCATGCTATACTATCCTTAATGATCTTCATAGATCCGCCAGAGGGAATACTACATCCAACGCAACCATGGGGTAGGATTAATCCTAACTCTAGATTGTGGTTGGTTTTAAAATCTAAATTAACTGGCAGAAGGCAGGGAGATGAACACTATACTTCGTATGTAAATCTTTCTGATGCAGATGCTGATAGACTGATTGCAAATATGAAGAAGGATCCTCGTGGATATCCTTCTTTGGATCAGGAGAGTGGCACCCCTCTTCAGTGGATGGATAGGCAGAAAAGATATCAAGAGTGGTTAGTAGAAGCGTATTTAGAAATACCATTCAGGGAAGAAGTAGATAGAAAAATTGAAGAACGAGAGATAGAACGTAGATCGGAAGAGATACGTAATAAGAGAGAGAAAGCTGCCGACATAGCAGATACTATCAACGTAGACAAGAAAGTAAATCCAGAAAAGTTTATTCCAAATCCAGTTAGCATACCCGATCCATGGGAGGGAAGTGCTACTGTACCACAGGGAGTAAGACCAGATCCATCTTCTACTGAAGCAGATCAAGCGGTAGCAACCCCACCACCATCTACAGAACCACCATCTGCAGAGCAGCAACAATTAGATCAGGGTATCTTTCCAAAGATAGAAGGGTTTGGATTACTTGAGGGTCTTTCCGTACAGTTAGTTCAACTAAAGGATACTCTCAACGGAACTAGAGAAAATATTTCTGCGATCAAGAAAGAAACAGAAGAGCATAACACTATTCTTTCCAAACTTGCTGATACATTAAAGGATAGCATTGAATTAAAACAGAAGTTAAAGCAGCAAGAAGATATCAATAGAGAAAAAGAATCTGTTGCTTCTACTACAGATACATCTGGATTCTCTGAACCAGATAGAGGACTAGATGGAGAAGATGATGGTGAAGATAGCGGTGGTATATTCGATTCCATAAAAGATTTCTTGGATCTAGATCTTCCAGATGGTAGAAGAAGGAGAAGGGGAGCTAAAAGAAGACTCTTAAGAAGAAGATTAAGTAGATTCAGACGAAGAATACGTCTTCCAAAATTCAGAGGGAGACTACCAAAATTCAGAATGCCAAACATCAGGATGCCTGGTGGATCTGGTCGTGCTGCTAAATTCTTTAGTGGTGCATCTAGACTTGGCGGTAGAGCACTTCAGATATTAAACATTCCAGTCCTGGGAGATATGATTTTCCCAGAAGGAACATCACAATATGATCAAACTTCTGGTCCCAATGCATACTACAATGCTCCTGGATATAAGGGACCAAAACCTCCCCAGTATGAACGAGGCGGCATTGCAAGAGGTCCGAAGTCTGGATTCACTGCAATACTTCATGGAAGAGAGGCGGTCATTCCAATTGGTGGATCCAGAAGATCTATCAGGTCTGGTGGAAAGTATGAGACTGGAAATATTATAGAGATACTACAAAAGCAGGTTGGTATTTCTGGTGGTCCAGATAAAAAATTATTGGAAAAGAAAAAGAAAGAGCAAGACGATAGAATTTTTAGCGAAGCAGTTCAGAAAGGTTTGCTTCTTTTTGAAAAGAAAAAACCAATGGACATCTTGCGAAAGATGTTAGGTGCTACTGGCGAAAGTATGTTTGATTTTTGGAAAAGAATATTTGCTGCTGCGTGGAATGGAGTTGGTGAAGCTGCTAAAGCACTAATTAATTTTGCTAGAAAGATTGGTGGAGATATTGTTAACAATATTTTTAAAACTACAAGGGAAGTAACTCAAAATATTACTGATAATATTACTGCACTTGGCGAGGCATTGACTGGAGGAACAAAGGCGTTTGCTTCTGTCTCTGGAGTTAGTGGATCTGTTGCATATGGTGGTAAAGAAAATGCAAAGATTGGAGTAGCATATAGTCCATTCTCTCAAGCAGATGTTAGATCAAAAGGTATATCTATTATATCGGGAAAAGGATATAGGAGAAACACTGGTTCAAATCATAAAGGATATGATTTATCTGCCCCACAAGGTACGCCTTTGTACGCATATCTTCCTGGTACAGTTACCGATGTTTATATCAATGGACAAAATGATGGTGGATATGGAAACGGTATTGAATGGAGAGATGATGTATATGGACAAACACATTTCTTTGGACACATGGTATCACCGACTCCCTTTAAAAAGGGCAGTAAAATAAAACAAGGTGTGATGCTTGGAAAAGTTGGAAGTACTGGAAGATCTTTTGGACCACATCTTCACTGGGAAATTGGTGGATTTGGTAGTCAGATTGATCCAGGTGCATGGACAAAAGCAAACCCATTGCCAGAAGTAAAACCACCAGCAACAAAGCCAACACCAAAACAAGATCCAACAGAAGGAAAAGGTGGAACTACCATTGTCAATAATATTGTTAGCACTGTTGAGAACATTGGAACAACAGCAAGCAGAGCAATGTCCACGGTTCAGAATGCATTGAACCCATTGAGTGCAATTAAACAGTTGTCATTGATTAAATAAATACCTCCAGATAACTGTTGGTAGTCTAGAATGCCAAATTATAGCCCATTGATGGGTGGAGATCTCACTGTCGGTATCACCCAGAGTTTGTATAAGAGAACTCGTGGTGCTGCACAGATGGCAGCTGCCGAGAGAAAGAGAGCTGTTGAATATGGAACAAGAAAGGAATTAGAAAATCCACTGAATGGATTTAAGAAAGGTAAGGACGGTAAATATAGCAAAGAAGATGTTGCAACTGCTAGAAGATTAGCAGAACAAAAACTAAAAAGAGGAGAGTTTTTTGGAGCATCACTTAAAAGTAAATTTGGTGGAGATAAAGCGAGAAGATTAAAAGGATATCTGGGACAGGGAATCAACAAAGCTGGAGAATTATTCGGTAAAAAGAATCTAATTGATCTGAAGGGTGGAAAGAATGATCCGAGTGCTACTGCCAGACAAAGAGTTAGATCTGCAGTTGGATATGAATCAAGGTTTGAATCTTCCATGGCGGAAGCATATAAGAAAGATCTTGAGCGATGGAATCAAAGAGTACAAGCAAACAAACCACCAGAACCACCTGGGCAAGGCGGAAAGGGTGGAGGTATATCTAGAGTAGAAGGAATTGATGATCTTCAATCTATACTAGAAGATACAAATCAAACTGCGACTTACATTAAAAAAGATACAGAATCTTTAGTTGAATCATTTAAGAAACAGACTAAAGTTTTAGCAGAAATAGCAAAACATTTTGGTGTCCAGTTGGACATGCAGAAAGATGCTATAGAAGATGCTAAAATAGATGCAGAAGCCCAGTCTATCGCTTCTGCTACAGATACTTCTGGATTTGCTACTCCAGATAGAGGTCTAGATGGTGAACAACAGGGAGGAAAAAAAGGACTTCTTGGTAAACTTGGAGACTTTTTTGGAGATGCTATTGGTTCAGGACTAGATCCTTTCAATGGCGATGGACTTGATCTTCCAAACGGTAGAAGAGGAAGAAGAAGAGGAGCTAGAAGAAGACTTGCAAGACGAAGACTTAATAGATTTGGTAGTGGTTTAAGAAATAGATTTAGATTTCCTGGTGGTGGGGGAGGACCAAAACCTCCTGGCGGTGGACCTCTTGGTAAATTAAAAAACTTTGGATCTGGATTATTAAATCGTGGTAAAAATTTTGGTGCTGGATTATTAAATCGTGGTAAAAATTTTGGTGCTGGATTATTAAATCGCGGAAGAGGTTTGGTTGGTGGACTAAAGAAAGGTGCAATAAACATAGGTGCTCAAGCACTTGGCAGAGGAAAGTCTTTACTTGGCGCAGCAAAGGGAGGCATTGGTAGAGCAGCATCAGCAACTAAAGGATGGTGGGACAATGCTGGTGTGTCTATCGCAAAGAGATTTGCATTTGCTGGAGCAAAGAACGCTGGGAAGTATGCTCCTGGCGCATTGTCAACGGGATTCTATGCAGCAGACACTGCAGATAGATTGAAGAGGGGAGACAAGTTTGGTGCTTGGTTGAATGCTATCGGTATGGGTTCTGATCTAGCTGCAACAGGATTCGCTGCAGCATCTGCTGGACCACAGGCAGTTGGAACTGGACCAGCTGCTGGTATTGCTTCGATTATATCTGCTATTGCTGACTCTATTAATTTTGGTAGAGATGTTATCGCTGGACCAGGATCTCAAAATGAATTAGGTGGGGTGGTTGATGGTCCAGACAGTGGATATCCAGTGAAGTTGCATGGAACAGAAGCAATCATTCCTCTCGATAATAAGTTTACTCGTGGCGAAAACCCAGTAACTCGCGGTGGACAATATGAAAGAGGTAATTTAATAACTTCTACAATGGGATTAGCACAAAGTAAGTTTGAGGAGAGGCAAAGAGCAGAATCATTATCTAAATCATTCGCAAAAGGATTTGAAAAGTATCAAGAAAAGGCACCATTTGGTGGAATATTTGGGGCAATGTTCGGATCAAATGGAAACCCAGGATTCATACAAAGGTTGATGGGATTAAAAGAAATTGGTGATCCAAATACAGATCCAAATAATGATCCAAATAATCCACCTCCTGGTCCTGGAGATAATCCAGGTGCGCCTAGTGTCGCAAAAGATGAAGAGGAATTGCTACTGCGATTAATAACAGCTGAAGCTGGTGGTCAAGGAAAGCTTGGAATGGCTGGAGTTGCGAGATCAGTTTTAAATAGAGCTGGTTTAGTTCAGTCTGGTAGACTTGGTGCTGGACAGTTTAATGCCAATAGCGGTAGCGTCAATGATATAATTAAAGCAAGCGGTCAATATCAACCATATGCTCAAGGAAAGTTAAATCGTGGTATATCAGCGTCACAGAGAGCAAAAGCATTGGAAGCTCTCAATTTAGCAAGAGATCCAGAAGCAATGAGACAGCAATTAGCAGCTTCGGGAATGAATGAATCTCAAGTTAAGAAATTGATGGCGGCAACTGGATTTAGAGCTGGATACGCTTTTAATGACCCATCTCAAAATGTAAACGTTACTAAACTTGGGGATCATTATTTTAATACTGCTGGTAATACTGGACTTGCTGTTCCAGGTGCTAAAGTTGAGAAGAAACCAGAGGGAACAGATAAACCAGCTCCTGCACCATCATCTCCACCACCAAAACCACAACAAAATCCTGTGGTTGGTGCTTTATCTAATGCAGCATCTGCTGCTGGTAGATTACTTGGATTATCTCAAGAGGATAAGAACAACAAAGCAAAACCAACAACAGTTACATTAAATAATGGACAGTCAACTGTGAATAATTCTGGTGCAGGTAGTGGCAACAAAGGTGGAAGTTCTATCAAACCAACTGCAAACCCATTGGATATTTTTGGAAACATAACTGGCAACATATTGTCTGGAGGTAAGAAATAATGGCATCAGCATCCACAGGATTTAGAATAACAAATCTAAAATTCACTGACGTTAGAGGAAAGCAGCAAGCATTTCCTACAATTCTAAACTTTGAATATGAAGAAGATATCTTCCTCCCATTTACATACGCTTCATTGACTGTCAATGACTCCACAAAAAACTTATTGGGAACTTTACCAATACAAGGTGGAGAAAAACTTGATATTACTATATCAAATTCAGATGGTACATTTGATTACACATTTATTGTGTATGGAATATCATCAAGAACTTCAACAGAAAGAGTTCAGATCTACAATTTGAAATTAATATCAGAAGTAGCATTGAAAAATGAATCTGTTCGTCCAAGAGAGGTCTTTTCTGGGAAGTCTTCTGAAATTGCACTGAAACTTTTATCAGATTCAGAGTATCTTGGTATTGATAAAGGTAAAATATTTGTGGAGGAGTCTCAATTCAAGACTAAATTCATTGCTGATTCAACCAAAAATCCTTTCTCGATCATCAATCAATTGGCTCTTCAATCTGTATCCAACAAGTCAGTGTTTGGATCACCAAAAGGATCAAATAAATCTGGAGACAAGAAACAAAGTGTTGGCACATCTGGATATCTTTTTTACGAGAATAGAGAGGGACACCATTTCAAGTCTGTTGATTTGTTATGTGCTAGAAAGAATAATGATGCTGGGTTTGAAGGACAAGATCCAGCAGGAGAATACATCTTCACATCAGCAAACATGGGGGGAGAAAATGATGATGAAAAAAGTAAGAATGCAATAATTGAATACTCATTTGATACAGAGATCGATGTTTTAGAAAACTTGAGAAAGGGAACCTACTCCTCTCTCTATTGTTTTTATAATGTATCAACTGGAAAGTACGAAGAGTATCAATACTCAATGGCAGATACTTTTAATAGTATGATCAAGCTTGGCAATCAATCCAAGTTGGGCAAGTCACAGATAGAATTTTCAAAGACTCCTACAAAAATCATGTCAAAATTAATTGATCACGAGACATGGTACAATGAAAATGGTATAGCTTCTCCAGAAGATGCTGATGGTGGTGATGGATCAAATGAAATTACTGATAGCGCGAAGTTTTATTCCTCTCAATCAATTGCAAGGATAGGAATCTTGGGAACGTATAAACTAACAGTAGTCATACCAGGAAATCCAAACCTAATGATAGGACAAAAGATTGATGTGAAGTTGCCAAACATGGTTCCATCTTCAGAAAAACAATCACAACAGTTTGATGAAGAAAACAGTGGAACATATCTTATCTCTCATGTTCAACATAGATTTGATATTACCTCTAACACTGCAGTGACACAACTATCATTGATGCGTGATTCGATTGGCATGAAGAATGTACCAAGCAAGGCAAAGTGATTACCAAGTTCATGAGTATTCGCTTGAGAGTTGTGAAATAATTACCGTTCATAAGTTTAAATCAATTGGACGTAGTGGTTCGAAAATAATATACTCATATGATGTTAGTACTGGTTTGCTTGAGGGATACCAGATACTTTTTGATGGAAAGAATGATGTGCAGATAGTTCACGCTGCTTTTGATATGGATGATCGTCTGGTGAAAATTGATTTGAGAATTCCTATTTCCAAATTACCAAATCCAGAATTGATTTCGCCAAATCTGGAAAAAATTTTCGCCATAAAAAATCTTCTAAAAAGTTCGATGAAATTTTGCAGAGGATTTAATGGTACAAAACCTAACGTACATGTTCAACTATACAAGAACGGTTCTTCATCTATAGAATTTGTAAACATATATGATAGGGAATTGTTCTTTGATTGTTGTAGAGACAATGCATTATTAACTGATGAGCAGATATCCTTTTGCAAACAGAAATCTGGTTGTAACTTTTTTAGCATCAAATTTAAATGGGTAGATGACAAGATGCAGAGGAAGCTGTATCATAGGGCAACTAAATAAATTAGTTGTGGAATATAAAAATATGGATAATATTGATCAACACATTAAAAAAGACAGGGAGATCTTGGATGACCCACAGACATCTCCACAGTCGCGCAGACATACGCAAGAAGAGTTGGCAGCACTAGAATCATATAAATCAAATCACCCAGAAGATACCCACGATCCAACTCCATTAGAACTATTTTGCGATGCGAATCCGAATGCTTTAGAGTGTAGAGTATACGAGGATTGATAGATGTTAGATTCTTCTTTATCATCTGTATTTCCATCCCAAGTTATTGGTGGTGATGGATTCAAGTGGTGGATCGGTCAGGTAGAAGCTAAAGATACCGATCCGCCATTCAGTCTGACAGAAAAATCATCAAACAGATATAAAGTAAGAATCGTTGGTAAGCATCTCAAAGAGGGTGCTAACATACCAACGAGTGAATTGCCATGGGCAATGACAATGCTTCCAGTTACAACTCCTTATTCAGATGGTGGTGTAACTGGAGCAGTACCAAAATTAACAACTGGTAGTTGGGTTGTAGGTTTCTTTTTAGATCCAGAAGGTCAGAAACCAATGATCCTAGGATCTATTGGACACACAGCTGGATCAACAGTAGAAAGAAATAATGATCCAAATCCCAACGCGACCGAGAAAGGATTTACTACATATACAAATTCAAAGTCAGATCCATATACAGACTTGCCCGAAAACTATGAGGCAAGTGGTCCAACAAAGGTAGGTGAACGTGGTGGTGTTGCTGATAGTAGTGCAACAACTATCACATCACAGATTAAATCTTTCTATGGAGACAATAATGCATCAACTCCAGGAGGATATAATTTCTGTGTAAGTATAGCTGATCCAAATTGTGGTTCGGAAAGTGATGTGAAAGGAGAGTTTTCTAGAATTCTTGGAGAGATGTTGGCTGCAACACAGAATTCTGGTGGAAGACTTGGTGATTACATTGTAGGGCAGGCAATGGGTGAGATAACATCCATAACTGACACTGCCAGACGTTATATTAATAAGATGCTTCGTGTTGTTAAGACTCTACTTGCAAGAGTCAAGGGCATCATTGTAGAAAAAATCAGACAAGCAATCAAGTGGTTAACTGATTCTATCTTAAGACCAGATGAAAGTGGCAACTCACTTACTCCAGTAACAAAATTCTTCAATAAACTTCTTGCTGATCTTGGTTGCAAGATGGCAGATCTCGGACAAAGACTTGAGCAGTGGTTGACTGATCTTCTATTCAATTATATCTACACTATCTTTAAGAATGCAGCATGTCAGGTAGATATTCTTGTTAATGGAATCATTGCAGAAATTCAATCACTTTTGGATGAGTTACTTGAGAGCATTTTGGGACCATTGCAATCAATTTTGGGTGGTGTTGCGAGTGCATTGAATATCATTGGTGGTGCTATCAATACGGTATTAAAACTCCTAGGTATTCAATGTGATGGACCTGGAACAAAGTGCCAGAAGAGAAAAACTGTTTGCACGGATTGTTCTGCGGAAAAAGGAGAGCAAGATTTCTTGGATAAACTTCTGGAAGATCTAGAAGATGGTCCTCTAGAACCAGATTATGTCTGCAGTGATGCAATTGCTGGAATCCAAACAAAAGATACTGAAGTTGAATTTGTTGGTGGATCTTTTGTCGATCAAAAGAGTATCACATATACTATCAATGATATTAAAGTTAGTGAGGGTCAAATTGCAACCTTTACTGTTACTAGAACTGGATATACAGCAGAGACATCTAGCTTAAAGTATTATACTTTAGATGGAACAGCAAAGGGTGGATCAGATTATACAACTGATGAGGGAATTGTTGGATTTTCTCCTGGTGAAACAGAAAAAGAGATCAAGATTCAGACACTCACTGATGATGAGGAAGAGGGAAAGGAAGATTTCTTTGTTGTCTTGTCATTTAACACTCCCATCGATGGTTCATCAATAACTTCCGACTTCAAAAAGAATGTTGGACAATGCTTTATTGTAAAACTTCTAAACCCAATTTCTCCTCTGGATGAAACTGATCTTGAAAATCTTGAGATACCAGAGAATGATTATGATACTACAACAAATAAAAAGACGGTAGATCCAATTACTGAATTTGTTAAAAAAGTTGGTGAAGATTATGATCCAAAAACAAAAATAACGGTGGATGGAATTGATACTGATCTATTCGACTATAACGATGGAATAACACCGTCTTACTCTGTAAAAGCTTTTATAAACGGAGACAAAACATCATCAAATATTGTTGCAAAAGAAGGTGACTTTATTTTGTATGTCATTGATACTCTAAACGTTACCGAAGGAACTAAATTATACTACACTTTATATGGAACTGGTATTACTACGAATGATATTCTTGGTGGTCAGTTAACAGGATCTTTCATAATCAATAATAACAAAGCTCTTGTTACTGTTGGTATCGAAGAAGATACTGAACTGGAATCAGTTGAGGCATTGATATTCTCAATCAATGGCACTGGAGCGACAGCAACTGTATTGATTGATGCTGATGATACAATTATCAATAAATCAGAGGATGATATTATCGAATATACTCCTCCAACCACTCCAACGGTCATTCCACCAATTACAGATGACAATGGTGGAATAATTGATATACAAATAGATGATCAAGGTGATTCTTATGTTGAACCACCAACAGTGTTTATCACTGGTGCTGGGTTTGGAGCAAAAGGACTTGCTTTGCTTGACGATAAAGGAAAGGTAAGCGAAATTAGAATTTTACAGAAAGGGTCTGGATATAAGATTAATACTCCAGAAAGCAATAATCTTCAGTGTATTATTGATAGTTTTACTTTGGTTAGACCTGGAAAAGGATACACAGAGGCACCAACCGTTTATGTTGACGGAAGAACTGACGTTGCAAGAGCTGTAATAGACGAGCAAGGATTTATCGTTAGTTTAATCGTCCTAGATAGATATACGAAATACACAAGATATCCTGACATCACTATTTTAGGTGGTAATGGATTCGGAGCATTGTTCGTACCCAATCTCGTCTGTCTCGATAATGTTGGCATTGAGTCTGCAGGAGTTGCGAAGATTGGAACAGGTAAATATATTGATTGCCCATAATGACTACACCTCCTACAAATAAACCAGCAGCGGATACTCCGTTAGCAAAACCAACAACTCCCAATGAGACTGATCCAGATAAACTTTTAGAAGAGTTTGATATGAAAGTGTGGGACAAAGATGGTCCCATTAAAATTGTATCAATCAAAAGAGGTCCTGGACCAGATGAATATGATTTTCACCTTGCAAATGGAAACGGGCATATCTCTTTTCAGAATGGAAATCTAGTATTGATTTCTGGAACCAATGGATCACCAACAAACCCATGTGGTGGTAAGTTGGTTGTAAAAAATTCTGGTGAAATAAGAAAAAGCGAAGGATCAATTAATATTGAGGCTACCGCAAGTTCTTCGGAACAAGAAAACTTAACTGCGAATCCAGATTCACAAGAACCACCAGCATACTCTATTAAATGCTATGGTCCATATTCTGTTGAAGCAGTTGGGGGAACAGTTGGAATTAAAGGAACCGATGTTGTAATCACTGCTGCTGGTATGCTGACTTTAGTTGGCGAGAGCGGAGTAAATATACAAGCAGGTAAAACTGGTGGCGGTACAATTAATATGTCTGCTGGTAAATTTACCAAGACCGTTTCTACAGAAGAAGAGATAATCGTAAGTCAAAAAACAAAGATTGTTTCCGAAGATAGCACATTTCAGTATGACCCCAGAGCATCAGTCAATATTGTGTCTCCTGGGCACATGAATATCAAGGCTGCAGGAGATATTTCTTTTGGTGCTGGTGGAATTATTGATTCATATGCAGCTGGTAAACCTCCAACTGGTCTTCCTTTGGTTAAGGATAGAACAGCAACTTATAAGATAAGAGCACTAAAAGCAGAAGCATATGGTATCAGCATTGATGCAATACAAGGTGAGATTGGAATCAATGCCACTGCAGGTGGAGTTGACATCCTAGGTACTACTGACGTAACCATTGGAAGCAGTGCAAACGTTGTTGTTACTGGTGCGATGATCATGCTGAATTGAAAATTGAATTTTCGATTCTGTAAATTCGGGAAAAATTTTTCCGCCAAAAAACAATAAAAAAAGTCGCACTAAATAAATTCAGTTGTGATCGAGGGTTTTATGCTTTCTACCCAATATCGTCTTCGTTTAGAAGCGATCTGTGAATGCATTGTAGCACATAAAGATGTTAGTTTGGAGGATATGATATGGGCAGAAAAATTAGCAAAATCCAATAGATCAGCAGCAACAATTCTTCGACAAGCAAGAAGAACAGCAGAAAATCCCGACATGCAGGAGGGAGATATGGACGATTTTTTAAACCAACTTGATATTGGTGGAATCGGGCATGAACGCTTCGGAAAACGAGGATTTGATGATATTGACGATATGGTGGATTGGTGGACTGGGGATAAACCAGACGATTGGCGTCAGAGGGATTGACAACACCCAAGAAACCGAGTAGGATAACTCTGTCCAAGGTTCAGATGAGTGTAGGTAGTTAAAGAATGCATAAGAGACACATTTGGAGACTTTGGTGTAAATCTTTAGGAAAAAAGGCTCTAGACAATGACCGAGAAGCAGATCACGTTGCTATCATACGGACTGTTATACTTTTCACTTATCTTATCACTAACTGTTTCATTGTTGCGGGGGTAATCCGTCACTGGAATGATGAGACAAAGATTGAGATTTTTATTGAAACTTTGCAACCAGAAAATCATGGGAATGTTCGATTACTTTAGATCATCTTATGATCTAGGAGATTTCACAAATGTAGTGTGTCAAACGAAAGATATCGAAGAGGGTATCGGTGGCACAATGACTGATTATTGGTTAGATCCAAATGGTCTGTTGTGGTATCCAAGTTATCAAGGCACACACGATCTGGAAATCTACGAAGAGGGTCATCCAAAGTATGATCCAGAAAGAAAATATTTTAATCACGAATGGGTGCCAACTGGTGTGCATGGTAGATATCAACCGCACTATCTAACAAAATATATTGAAGTATATCCAGAGAGATGGGATGGCGAGTGGGAAGATTGGCCTAGGTTGCTTTTACACTTCAAATGTGGTAGACTACAAGAGTATAGACGTATCTCACGAGGAGAACAATGGCATTAGGTAAACAAGTTGAAGAAAGTTTGCAAGAAGCTGCAGCTTCTCTTCGAAATGCTTTAGCATATGCTGCTAGGCAAGAACGCCCAATTGTATGCAAGCAAATCGCTAATATGATTAGTGAGATTGAAGGCATCGGGTCATTTGACACTATTTTAGACAAACTGGAGGAACTGAAAAGTGAGTAATCCCAAAAAGCAATGGATCGATAAAAAGGGTCGCACCTGGGAATGGGAAGAAACCCCAGAGCTTCGGGCATTCATTGCCCAGCAGAGTGCCAGAAAGGTAACTGTCACACTACCATTGACAATCTCCTGATAGTCGGGTATTATACATACATACAGAACACGAGAGGACAATGACTACGCTTCCCAACTGGCAGCATCACAGCAAAAAACAGCAGAAGCGTAGTCTGAAACCCCAGGCGATACGCCAAGCAAAAGCACGTCGCCAGGCGTTGAAGAAAAAACTGTTAAG
>Ga0129333_10003822_pt1 | contig 14114 bp, 13 predicted proteins | sample CPB6_08_DNA_FD_94474 | JGI IMG/M metagenome (GOLD analysis project Ga0129333, IMG submission 94474) | Freshwater to marine salinity gradient microbial communities from Chesapeake Bay, USA - CPBay_Sum_0.6_0.8_DNA | ecosystem: Environmental > Aquatic > Marine > Coastal | place: USA: Chesapeake... | reverse complement strand
TCGCATTGTTTCTGTTGGCGGCTACTGGCAGCCAAAATACTCGTTGCCCAATGCATCGATGATTGAGGCGGTGAAGCTTTTTGCGGCCACAGAGGGAATATTGCTGGATCCGGTTTATACCGGGAAGGTTGCCGCTGGAATGATCGGCATGATTCGCGAAGGGCGATTTAGATCAAGTGAAAATATTCTCTTCATGCATACGGGTGGGGCCACTGCATTATCTGCCTACGAAACTGTCCTGCGCTAGGACAGAATGATCATCTTTTTGATTTACACTTGAATTCTCCCGATGTCATTGTGATTGGCGCAGGCGCTGCAGGAATGTTCTGTGCAGGAGTGCTGGGCCAGCGTAAAAAGCGAGTTTTGTTACTGGACCACGCCAAAACCCTTGGCGAAAAAATCCGCATTAGCGGCGGAGGCCGATGCAACTTCACCAATCGCGATAGCAGCCCGAGCTACTTTTTGTCGCTCAATCCCGATTTCGCGCGCAGCGCACTGGCCCGCTATTCACCCGATGATTTTGTCGCCCTGGTGAATCGTTATCGAATTCGGTTTCACGAAAAACATCGTGGACAGTTATTCTGTGATGAGTCCTCTCATTTGATTATTCGGATGCTGTGGGAGGAGTGTCTTCTGGGCGGTGTCGAGATTTTGCATCCTGTCGAGGTACGGGCAGTGATTCGAGAGGGACATCAATGGCGCGTTGAGACTGAAATGCGTTCGTATCAGGCCAGTTCGATTGTGATGGCCACGGGTGGGCTGCCAGTCCCCGCGATTGGGGCGACTGCATTTGCTCTGGATTTTGCAAAAACGCTTGATATTCCAGTCACACCAGTTCGGCCAGGTCTTGTGCCGCTGGCCTTCACGTCCGACGCTTTCCGCGGGCTGGAGTCTCTCGCGGGACTAAGCCTTCCGGTCTGCATTTCGGCCGGCCGAAAAGGAGTGCGATACGGTGCCTCAACATTTGATGAAGATCTCTTGATGACGCACAAAGGACTGTCCGGACCGGCGGTACTGCAGGCGAGCAATTACTGGGAAGAAGGCGAGGACATCGCTTTGGATTGGTCTGCAGGATTGGATCTTGAGGCCGCATTGGATGAGAAGCTGGTCGGTGCGAAGACCGCGGAGAGTGCGCTTGCTACATTTCTGCCGGAGCGTCTGGCCAAAGTATTTTCAGCAAAAACCCACTTGCAGGGCAAGAAGTGGGCGGAGATTTCGAGAGCGGATCGGCAGTCGATGATGCATCAGATACGGCACTGGCAAGTCAAGCCTGCGGGAACCTTGGGGTGGAAAAAAGCGGAGGTCATGTTAGGTGGTATTGATACCGACGCGCTCGATAGCAAAACCATGATGGCGAAAAATTTTCCAGGACTTTACTTTATTGGTGAATGTGTCGATGTCACCGGCCACCTCGGGGGCCACAACTTTCAGTGGGCCTGGGCCAGCGGCTATGCCTGTGCCCAGGCGATTTCAGCCTGAGGATGTCGTCAATATCAGTCGAGCCGAACCCGCCCCGATGTGATGACGGGACGCCAGCGCTCGATATCGGAAGCGATGAGCTTGCCAAACTCTTCCGGAGTGGTTGGCGTCGCAATAGCGCCCTCGGTATTTAGGCGTACCTTGAGCGCCTCACTACCCAGTGCCTCATTGACGGCTCGGTTGAGTTTCATCACGACATCACGTGGCGTTCCGGCGGGCGCGACGAGTCCGTACCACTGATCTGCCTCGAATCCACGAAGTCCCAGCGCCTCGGCAACCGTAGGGACATCAGGAAGAATATCGAGTCGTTTAGGGCTTGATACTGCAAGCGCTGTTAATTGCCCCGAGCGGATATGACCAATCAAAGCGGGCGCCCCGGTGAAAATAAGTTGTACTGAGCCCCCAATCACATCTGCTACGGCGGGTGCAGCCCCCCGGTACGGAATGTGAACCATTGCGACCCCAGTCTGCATTTTAAAGTACTCCGTTGCAAGATGAGCAGCGCTGCCGTTACCTCCGGTGCTGTAGTTCAGAGAACCTGGCTTTGATTTGGCCAGCGCAACAAGTTCTTTGAGATTTCGCGCTGGAACCGTTTTATTGACCACCATCACGTTGGGGACCCTCGCCACCCAAGCCACTGGCACAAAGTCTTTCACGGGGTTATAGGGTAGATTGGGATAGAGGCTGGGATTGACCGCCAGCGTTCCGATGTGGCCCATCAGGAGGGTATAGCCATCAGCAGCGCTCTTGGCGACTCGATCAGAGCCAATACTTCCGCCTGCTCCCGCAACATTTTCGATCACGAAACTTTGGCCAAGAGATTTGCTGAGCTCGCCGCCGATTGCCCGGGCAAGAATATCGGAGCTTCCGCCAGGCGTAAATGGAACGACGATCTTGACCGGTTTATTCGGATAGACCGACTGGGCATAGCCCGGCGATATCACAGCGAGAGAACAGATCATTAAAAAAGGGAGCATTAATTTCATCATGTTTTGATTCAACCTAGCCAGAGATCGTAAGTAATACCATTTGCAATCAGCGAGAGGACATTTGACTGATTTTCGGGCGATTCGGCAAAATCGGCCAGGACTTTTTTCCAGGTTTTCTCTGGATTGTTTTGCAGCTGGTCGATCCACCAAGCGTAGCCACCCTGATCGGGGGATCGATCCAGGACATTTTGATAAAGACGTGTGAGAAAGTCACCGTTACTGGGATTCGAACCATAAAGTGTCCTGAATTCATTGGAGTCAATAAAGCGGGCCGCAACCTCAACAGTGCTCATACCCCTATCCATCTGCGAAATCCAGTAGCCCAGCCCCACGGTATCGCCGGCCATTGGATCGCGATCGAAGGCCGCCTTGTAAATTCGGTAAGCCTGGCCAGCATTGCCGGCGAGATCAAGGCCGATTGCCTTGTCGTTGAGAAAAATTCTTTCGTATCCGATTAGTTTTGCAATCGAAAACCCAGCGACATCCACTACAGCCCAGGCACCATCACTCATTTTTCGGGCGCTGATTTGGGCGATGGAGTATTCCAGGCGTGCGCCAGTGACTCCGGCTGCCGCCTTGAATTCCTGCAACCGAATCAGTTGGTCGGCACCGCTGGAGATTTGTACGTCGCGAATAATGACGGGTGAGTTTGGAACGTTTTCGAATCCGTTATTCGTGGAAACAGGAACTTTTGCGATGGCATCTGCCACGTCTAGTCCTGATGTAATCCTGCCAAATACCGCATAGCCTGGCCGCTCAGCACTCGAATAATTCAGCCCTGGGTTATCCACAAGATTTATGAAGAATTGGGAGGTAGCGGTATTGGGTTGATCCGTGCGGGCCATACCGACCGTGCCCCGAAGATGTGTCAGCCCGTTATCCGACTCGAGGGCGATCGGCCCGCGTTGGGCAGTGAGCTTTGCCCGGCCCTGGATATCAAAGAGCCCCGCCTGAATTACGAAATTATTAACGACCCGATGAAAAAGTATGCTGTCGTAGTAATTATCGAATGCATAGTGCAAGAAGTTGCCAACGGACAGCGGCGCCTTGTCCGGAAATAATTCGATTGTGATATCTCCGAAATTGGTCTTGATGACCGCCGAGGGTGGTGAGGCCGTCGTGTAGAAGTGGGCGGCTGGAAGTTCAAAATAAAGCGGGGCGGAAGCTTGCATGTGATCGACAGCGGTATCAACGGGAGAGATAGCCTCCTATTATCTCTCAAAGCCCATCAATGCGAGGCGTCCGCGACTCGAGACGTGACCGTTTACGCGACTCGGCCTGAGCGAGCCATAGCGAGCACAACTCCGAGCGTCATCAGGCAGATTGCGATGAGGAGCAGTGGCCCAGTAACCTCAGTCTGCCGTTGCTGTCGAAAGACAATGTTTTTGCCCATTGACTCATAGACACGATGGAGTTCGGCAAGGCTCGAGGCCCCAAAGTAGTCCGCTGAGGTTTCGGCTGCGATCAGTTTGAGCAGGTCTTCCTCGAGCCGAACCCGTATGGCCATTCCCTGAGCTCGGAGCACTGCGCCCTGCGGGGTGCCAATGCCAACGGTGTAAATTCTCACGCCCTGTCGTGCCGCAAGCTTGGCCATAGCACGTGCGTCTGGCTCCATGTTGCCAGCGCCATCAGACAGCATCACGATGGCGATGCTGTCTCGGGTCGAGGCCGCTGTCTCAGGGGCCGCCGGCTCTTTGTACTCACCGTTGAGAATCGATTGGAGGGGGACAGTTCCTGGAGGTAGCACAGCGGCAAGCGCCACGGCGATCCCCGCCCCGAGTGCTGAACCACGTTGCAAGGCGATGCCATCCAGGGCGGAGAGAAGCGCCTCTCGATCGGTCGTGGGCATCTGCGTCACCACGGCGGTTGCAGCTACGGAGACAAGGCCGACCTTCATCGAGGCCGGCTGCCGCTCAATGAACCCCCGAATGGCTTCTTTTGCGGCCTCGATTCGGCTAGGCAGCACATCATCAGCGCGCATGCTGCCCGAGGTGTCCAGCACCAGCATGACCGCATCAACCCGCTGCGGCACCAAGATCACGGCCTGGGGCCGCGCTGTTGCGAGCGTCATCATGACAAGACCCAGAAGCAGTAAAACTGCCGATCCATAGGAGGCCTGCTGTACTTTACCGACCGCCACTAGCCAGGGGATTGAGCTGCTCGTGGCCGCAATTTTTCGACGGCGTCGAACGTAGATCGTCACCATCATCGGCAGTAAGCATAAAAGCCAGAGCATCTGGGGCCAGATCCAGACGATTTCAGCGAATTTCATCTCGAGGCCCGAGCCCCCGACAGTGATCGGCGTTTTTTTCGGAAGGCAAGATATCCCATGAGCTGACGCAGTAAGGACTGATTCGTTTGCATCTGAAGTAAATCAGCACCGGCGAGTACGCAGGTTTGCGCGATTTTTTCCTGACGTTGCCTCATGATGTCGTCATAGCGCGCTCGGATGATTGCATCTCCGGTGTCCACGAGGATCTGCTCGCCAGATTCCGAGTCTTGAATCGTCAACATGCCGACGTTGGGAAGCTGCATCTCCAGGGGATCCGTGATCTGAATACAAAGCACATCATGCCGATGGGCCAGTCGGCGCAGTGCCGCCTCCCAGCCGGAGGCGATCCAGAAATCAGAAACGATCATCACAAGACTGCGGCGCCGAATCACGGCCAGCGCGCGCTCGAGCATCGGGGTGAGTTGCGTGGAACTGGGCAGGCCCTCTTGGGCGGCAGAAGTCTTGCCCGCCAGTCCGGAAGTCAGCGGGGCTGAATCTTCGCGACGCATCTCCATCATGTCGAGTAGACGAATCACGTGCGATTGCCCACTTCCTGGCGGCAGTAGTCGCAGTGGCATATTGCCCAGGCCGTCATCCAGCATCGCCGCAATGCGATCTCCGTGCCGCACCAAAAGCCCGGCAAGCGTCTCCACCGTCTGCCTTGCCATCTGTCTTTTACTTAGGCCCGCCGATTGAAAGGCCAACGATTCTGAGGTGTCGATCAGAAACCAGGCGGTGAGTTCACGCTCTTCATAGAACGTGCGGACGTGGAGTGCCCCGGTTCTGGCGCTGACATTCCAGTCAAGATGTCGGACATCGTCGCCCGCTTGATATTCACGAATGTCGGACATTCGCATGCCCGTCCCATGAAAGAGTGTCTCGTGATCACCCTGAAAAATGCCATCGAGCCGTCGAATGATTGTCCACGATAGCGCCTGGTAAAGCGCCTCTGGCCGGCCAGAGGCGCCTGTCGCTGGCCGGCTGCTGACCTCGCTTTCAGGCGCAGAGGGCGAGGCGGCGGTGGATTTAGCCCGACGCCGGAATCCGAACATGGCCATCGAATGGACGATCTGGTGCGGGAACAGCTTGCAAGACTTGGATGACGATGTCATCAGCACTCATGCCCTCAGACAAGGCATCATAAGACAGTACCATTCTATGGCGCAGCACATCGGCGGCGATATCCGTCATGTCTTGAGGCAGCGCATACGCACGGCCACGCAGAAACGCCAAAGCGCGGGCCCCTTCGACTAGGCCGATCGTTGCACGCGGACTCGCACCAAATCGCAAGAGCCGTGCAAGATCAGGAATGCCGAAACGGGCCGGTTCTCGAGTTGCGCAGACCAATTGAACTGCATGTTGAATCAGGCGCGCATCAACATGGCCCTGTCGACAATCCGACTGCAGCGCAGTCAAGCGTTGCATATCCAGGACAGGCGCAGCCCGTGCGGGAATGCCGGTAAAGCGTTGCGCAATGACAAATTCCTCTTCCTCGTTGGGGTAGCCGATGAGGACTTTCATCATGAATCGGTCCATCTGAGCTTCGGGTAAGGGGTACGTACCCTCGGTCTCAATTGGATTCTGCGTGGCCATCACCAAGAAGGGGTCGGGCACCATGAATGTCTGCCCTGAAATGGTGACCTGGCGTTCTTGCATTACCTCGAGCAAAGCGCTTTGTACTTTTGCGGGAGCCCGGTTGATCTCATCGGCCAGCAACAGATTATTGAATACAGGACCGAGCACCGTGCTGAATTCAGATGTCTTCTGATTGTAGATTCGCGTGCCCGTCATATCGGATGGAAGCAAATCGGGTGTGAATTGGACCCGGCCAAAGCTCCCCTGCAGCGTGCTGGCGAGTGTTTTCACGGTCAAGGTTTTTGCTAAGCCCGGCACACCCTCAATGAGCAGGTGGCCACGGGCAAGCAGCGCCACCAGCACACGCTCAAGGAATCTGTCCTGCCCGACGACCACCCGCTTGACTTCATAGAGTAGCCGCTCCATGAGGGCTGCACTCTCTGAGATGCGCTCCGCGGAAGGCCCCGAAAGCGAGGCCGCAGCTGCTGCCCCCCATGGGTCTCGAGATAGATTCATCGCAATATCCTTTTTTTGAAAGGGCCAAACAAAAGATGGGGTTGTCAGTGAACTTTTAACTTAAAACGGCGGAATACCCACCGCACTTGCAGCGCCTTCAATTGTGGTTGCAAATCCGATTCCGATAAACGTTCCCGATTTCGTTGGGTTGAGAATAGCGGTCACGATGCCAATCACCTCGCCCGACATATTGATCAGCGGGCCGCCCGAATTTCCGGAATTTACGGCAGCATCAAATTGAATCAATCCGGTGAGAGCGGGTCGATCATCACGGCTGCGGAACTCTCGATTCATGCCGGACACCACGCCCGCCGAAACCGAGGGCCCAATGCCAAAAGGAAATCCGATCGCGACCACCTCATCGCCGGGTGAAACTCGGCCAGTAGATCCGAGCACCGCCGGCTCAAGGTCATCCGGGATGCGCTGGGGCTTGACCAACGCCAAATCCTGCGCCGGCATGATTGCAACAATCGCAGCCGGCGATTCGGTGCCATCATGGAAAACGACGTCAATGCGTTCCATGCCGTGCACAACATGAAAGTTGGTGAGGAGGGTGCCGTCTTCCATAATGACCACGCCACTGCCGACGCCAAGCTGTTTTTCGGGACTTTTTGGCCGTTTGGGATCGCGGCCATATCCCCGCACTCGGACCACCGCCGGCAGCACGGCTTTTGCGGCCCTTGCGGTCCTCGACGGGAGGTCGTTATCCTGAAGGCTGCGTAAGACGGCGGCATCGATGTCTTTTTGGGTAATGGGTTGGGGAGCATCGCGGAGTACGACGCTCAATGCCAGGCCAATGCCGAGGGCCAGTCCGCCAATCGAGATGATCCAGTGTGCGGTTTGTTTCATTTTTGCAAACGTTGAAAGGCGCCCGATGTCCCTTGGGTGTATTGATCAAGGAACCTGAAGTATGCGTTTTTTATGGCCTGAAATGTTGTGGACGCTGCTTCTTATCCCAATACTCTTGGCGGGATACCTGTGGCTGCTGCGGCGACGCATGAGGGTGGCGGCCATCGCCCCGGATCTTTCGGCAATTCGCCTGGCGCAGGTCGGCCGACGGCCCTTTCGCAGGCACATTCCCCCAGCGCTGTGTTTGGTCGCGATCACCTGTGGGCTGATTGGCTCGGCAGGGCCGAGCGCCCGAGTGGTGCTTCCAGCGGATTACATGACGTTGATTCTGGCAATGGATGTCTCGCGCAGCATGCTTGCCGAAGATGTACCGCCCAATCGCATCAAAGCCAGCCAGGAGGCCGTAAAAGCCTTTGTGGAGGGGCTGCCGCAAAACGTGCGGGTCGGACTGGTGACGTTTGCTGGAACTGCGCAGCGAGCCCACGGGATCACCGATAACCGTCAGGATATTTACGAGGCCATCGACCGATTTCAGCTGCAGCGAGGCACTGCTACCGGATCGGGCTTGCTGATGGCGCTTGATATGTTGCTTCCTGATGCCGGCATCAAACTGGAGTCTGTGGTTTATGGCTGGGAGACGGGAGGCAATCCGGTAGCACCAGATGCGAAGCGGGATCGCGCGAGTATCGCGGGAGCAGGGGGCGGCCCTTCGCGGGCCGATCAAGCCTCCGGCCCTCCGGGCTCTTATCGCAGCGGAGCGGTGGTGCTGCTTTCCGATGGCCGCAGAACGACGGGCTCTGATCCTGTTGAGGCGGCCCGTCTGGCGGCTCGTCTGGGGGTGCGGGTTCATACGGTCGCCTTCGGTACGCCAGAGGGCTTTATTCCTGGTTTTGAGGGCCTATCGTTTTACGCTCGGGTGGACGAGGAGACGCTGCGGCAGATGGCGCAAGTAACGCAAGGCGAGTTTTTTCGAGCCTCCAACGCAGCCGATCTTCAGGGCATTTACGAGCACTTGGCGACCCGAATCCGACTCGAGCGTCAGGATACCCAAATTGGTGCGCTTTTTGCTGCTGCGGCATTGGCGCTGACGCTCCTGGCCATTGGGCTATCACTGGCTTGGTTCCGATCGATGCCGGTGCGGGCGTAAGATTTTTCGCAAGAGTCGAATTTTCACGTCTAAATTGATTCGACTGGTCCATTCGGTTTGTTTCTAATAGAGGAATGCGATGATGAAATTCGTGCGTGTTTGGTTTGGCTTTTTGATTGTGATGATGTGCTGCGCAAAAGCGGTGGCCCAGGGCTATCCGAATCGGCCGATCACGCTGATCATCCCTTTTCCCCCGGGTGGATCAACCGATATCGTTGGACGTATCGTTGCCGAAGGCCTCAGTAAAGAGCTCGGGCAGCAGGTCGTGGTTGATAATCGCGGAGGGGCGGGCGGCGCCATTGGCGCAAAAGCCATTTCCGATGCGCCCCCTGATGGCTACACCATTGGTGTGGCCACCGTATCGACACATGTGATCAATCCGATTGCACAGGCGAAGGTTGTGAAATACGACCCGATCAACGACTTTGCGCTGATCAGTCAGCTTGCGGGTGTGCCGAATGTGGTTTCTGTTCACCCAGGTGTTCCGGCGCAGTCGATGCCAGAGTTCATTGCTTACCTGAAAAAGAATCCCTCGAAGGTCAATTACGCAACGCCTGGAATGGGCAGTCTTGGCCATATGATGGGGGAGAGCTTTCAGTTCGATGCGAAGGTGATCATGACGCATATTCCCTACCGGGGAGCAGGGCCCGCGTTAAATGATGCGCTGGCGGGTCAGGTCCAAGTCTTTTTTGATAATCTACCGTCGTCATTGCCGCATATTCAGTCCGGCAAATTGCGGGCACTTGCGGTCGCGTCGGACAAGCGGGTTTCTGCGTTGCCTAATGTGCCGACCTTTGCAGAGGCGGGACTGCCGCTGGTCAACGATTCGGCTTGGTTTGGGCTGGTAGGGCCGCGGCAGCTCTCACCCGACGTTGTAAGACGATTAAATGAGGCGGCGAGTCGCGTGCTTGCTCAGCCCGAGGTGATGAAACGTCTTGATGGAGTAACAGCGATTCCGATTGGGGGCTCTTCTGATGCCTTTCGTCAGGCGTTGCAAAAGCATATTGGCAACACTCGAAAAGTAGTCGATGCCGCCAAGTTGGCGTTCGAGTAAACGGGGTTGGGCAGAGCGCGCAGGCGGCGGGCCAATCGGCGAACTCGGAAAAACCCTGATACCGTAACCGGTCTCGAATGCCACGGTCGTTTTATAGTCTCGCCAGTGTTTTTGATAAGGAAAAATTCATGAATAAGGCAGCACTCAGCGCGCTTCTTCTGGCGTTTGGCTTCTCGTTGCAGGCCTATGCCCAGGGGGCCTGTCAGCACCGTGGGGACCTTGATGCTCAGTATTGCGACAACAATAAAGACATGGTCGCGGATACGCCCTCGGATCCTGCAAAACTGAAAAATCCAAATACGATTGTTTTCACGTACACACCGGTTGAAGATCCGGCAGTCTACGAAAAAATATTCCGTCCGTTTACCGACCACCTTGCTCAATGCACAAAGAAACGCGTGATTTTTTTTCAGGTTCAGTCCAACGCAGCCGAGATTGAGGCCATGCGCTCGGGGCGGCTTCATGTTGGAGGCTTTTCAACCGGCCCCACTGCCTTTGCGGTGAATATCGCTGGTGCCGTCCCGTTCGCTGTAAAGGGCTATGAAAAAGAGTTTCAAGGCTACAACTTAATTGTGGTCGTGAAAAAAGACAGTCCCTACCAAAAACTAGCGGATTTAAAGGGAAAAAAATTCGCGCACACATCGCCTTCATCCAACTCGGGCCACATGGCTCCGATGGCACTCTTTCCGAAAGAAGGCTTGAGTCCAGGCAAAGACTACAACATCTTGTTCTCCGGAAAGCATGATCAGTCGGTGCTGGGTGTTCGGTCGGGTGATTATGATGGGGCGGCGGTTGCCTCTGATGTGTTTTATCGAATGGCAACCCGGGGCCAGATCAAGGAAGATGATTTTCGCGTGATCTATAAAAGCGCTAAATTTCCGACATCCTCTTTTGCCTACGCGCACGATTTAGAGCCGAAATTTCGTGATCAGATGCTGAAATGTTTCTATGACTATCGTTTCACAGAGGAAATGAAGAAAGCTTTTGATGGTGCTGATCGTTTTTTTCCAGTGAGTTATCAAAAGGACTGGGCAATCGTCAGACAAGTGGCAGAGGCGGGCGGTGAAAAGTTCAACAGCGCCGCTTATGAACGTGAGTCCGCTCGCGAGGCAGAAGCACGAAAACGCGCTGCTGAAGCTAAGGGAAAATAGCGGCGAGCTTCAGGCTTGAAGGGGCATGATTTGGTCGATGCGCGAAGCGTCACCTTATCCATACGTGGACTCTCAAAGGAGTACGTCCCTGGCAAGCCTGTTCTGCAATCAATCGATCTCGATATTGATTCAGATGGCATCACCGCTATTATTGGACCCTCAGGAACTGGGAAATCAACCCTGATTCGCTGCATCAATCGTTTGGTAGAGCCAACGATAGGGTCGATTCATTTCAATCATCAGGATATTGTCGGTCTGAGTCGTTCTGACTTGCGGTTGGTTCGTCGACAGATCGGAATGGTGTTTCAGGAGTACAACCTCGTCGAGCGTCTCACCGTCATGGAGAATCTTCTGACTGGCCGGCTCGGCTTTGTATCCGCCTGGCGAGCCTGGCGTCGAGACTACCCCCAGGAAGATATTTCCCAGGCATTTGCATTGCTTGAGATCGTGGGGCTCAGTGGATTTGAAAATCAGCGGGCAGACAGTCTTTCAGGCGGCCAGCGTCAGCGGGTGGGAATCGCGAGGGCCGTCATGCAGAAGCCACAACTGCTGCTTGCCGACGAGCCCACTTCTTCGCTTGACCCAAAGACATCAGTGGAGATCATGCAGCTTCTGGTGTCAATTAGCGAAAAATTTCAAATACCAGTTGTCGTGAATATGCATGACGTTAGCCTGGCAAAGCGATTTGCGTCCCGAATTATTGGAATGTCCGCAGGGCGGATCGTCTATGACGGGGATGCATTGGGCCTGTCTGACCAAGTATTGCAGGCGATCTATGGGGGAGAGGATTGGATGCAGTAGCGTTCCGGCCGCGACCATGGATCAGGTTGGCGTGGGGTCTGCTTGTTTTGTATGTGGTGTGGGCGGGTGCCCGATTGGACTTTACTTGGTCTCGCTTTGTCGTGGGCCTCGACAACGCTGAAAAATTCATCGGTCGGATGTTCCCTCCTGAGATTCTCCAGCCCGACAGCATGCTGAATGGTTTGGTGGAGAGCCTCGAGATCGCGATCCTTGCCTCCTTCTTGGGAATTCTTCTTTCCTTGCCTCTCGGGGTTTTGGCTGCGAGAAATCTCATGCCCGCTTGGGTCTCTTGGCCGGCCCGCAGTCTGATCGCACTTTGCCGATCATTTCATCCGGTGATTGTTGCGATTTTATTTGTCAAAGCTGTGGGGTTTGGTGCGCTTGCAGGAATTCTTACGCTGACGGTTGCCTCTCTGGGATTTATTGGAAAACTCTTTGCAGAGGCGATCGAGGAAATCTCGCTGAAGCAGGTGGAAGCTGTTCGCGCAACCGGTTCACCGTTTATCAGTGTGTTGACTTATGGTGTGTTTCCACAGGTATTTTCTCGGTTTATTGGATTCTCAACCTACCAAATTGATTCAAATCTTCGAAATTCAACGATGGTAGGAATTGTCGGTGCAGGAGGAATCGGCTCGACGCTTTTTGCGGCATTTCAAAGATTTGACTATAGCTTTGTTTGCGCAATTTTGATTGCCATCATTTGCATGATCATGATTGGCGAAACCCTTGCTCGAGTCGTGCGCCGACTCCTTGGTGTTGATGTCCAAAAAAGTGATGTTTAAAGAAAATTTTATGCATCCCGACAAGTCAATGTGGCAGCGGCACAGTCGTTCCGAGCGTCTCACCCGTCTTTTTTTGATGATTATGGTGCTCGCGGCTGTTGGCTACTCTGCGCAAAATATTGAAATCATCCCGGAGTTTTTGTTGGATGCTCCGGCCCAGGTCAAAGACCTATTCGTTCGAATGTGGCCCATTCAGTTCGGCTTTTATCAAAAAGGGGTTCATGAGGCACTCATGGATACGGTTCACATCGCCTCTTTGGGAACGATTCTCGCGGTAGTCTTGGCAGTACCCATCGGAGTTCTATCCGCAAAAAATCTTATCCGTAATGTTTTTGTAAATAGTTTTGCTAGATTCATCTTGGTGGCAACGCGGTCGGTGAATTCATTGATATGGGCACTACTTTTTGTTGCGATTTTTGGCCCAGGTGCGTTGGCGGGCACGCTCGCGATAGCGTTTCGCTCAATTGGATTTGTGGGCAAGCTGGTTGGGGAAGCACTCGAAGAGGTTGACCCGAGGAGCATTGAGGCGCTTCACGCGACTGGAGCCAGTTGGATGTCGGTGCTTTTGAAGGGCTACTGGCCGCAATGTGAACCTACTTTTTGGTCGGTGGCCTTGTTTCGATGGGATATCAATATTCGAGAATCGTCCGTGTTGGGGCTTGTCGGCGCCGGAGGGATTGGAATGGCACTTGATTCCGCACTTAACCTTTTTCAGTGGACCAGGGTGTCGTTGATCTTATTATCGATTTTTGTGATTGTCATCATCGCAGAGATCGTCGTGACTCAAATTCGCAAACGGATTCTCTAAGAGATATGCCGGAGCCGCTTCAGAGAATGCCACTGCGGCCTCGAATCCAATTTTTATGGTTCGATATCGATGATACGTTCACCAGCGGTGGCCTGGTCGATGCCGATGCTTTTTTAGCGCTAGAAGCATGGCGGAATTCAGGCCGTATCGCCATCGCAGTGACAGGCCGTCCTGCTGGGTGGTGCGATCACATCGCCCGTATGTGGCCCATCGACGCCGTGATCGGAGAAAATGGCGGCTTCTGGTTCGCATATGATCGTGACTTTCGCAAAATGGAACGTGTATCAATGCAGTCGGATGAGGAAAAAAAGGAGTCATTGAGACTTTTTCCTAAACTTACCGCGTTGATACAGCAGCGATTTCCTCAATCGAGGATCGCAGCCGATCAGGAATATCGGACCTGTGATCTTGCGATTGATTTTGCAGAGGATGTCGGCCCCTTGTCTCTCCGGGACGCACATGAGATTGCCACCCTCATGCAATCATTTGGCATGAGTGCGAAAGTGAGTTCCATTCATGTTAATGGATGGTTTGGCCAGTATGACAAATTGAGTACGGCGCAAAGCCTGGCGACAAGGCGACTGGGTTTAAGTGGAGAATCGCTCAATCAGTCATCGATTTATATTGGCGACTCACCCAACGACAGCCCCATGTTTCGGTTCTTTGATCGGTCGATTGGCGTTTCCAATGT
>Ga0129333_10003821_pt1 | contig 14117 bp, 14 predicted proteins | sample CPB6_08_DNA_FD_94474 | JGI IMG/M metagenome (GOLD analysis project Ga0129333, IMG submission 94474) | Freshwater to marine salinity gradient microbial communities from Chesapeake Bay, USA - CPBay_Sum_0.6_0.8_DNA | ecosystem: Environmental > Aquatic > Marine > Coastal | place: USA: Chesapeake... | reverse complement strand
GCATCACTCACCATTCGCACATCACCAGCCGTAACCGAGATATTATTGCCGCTAGCGATCGTTAGGCCAAGAAGCGACCCGACCGAGGTAAGGCTAGAGTTTACAACGCCGCTCCCGAGGGTCGTCGCCGAGAGGACATCGACCGCCGTGCCGCCCCCGTTAAGGATCTTATACGTCTCCCCGAGCGCGACCCGGACCCCGCTTGAGAACGTAACGCTGTTAGAAAACGTGTAGGTCGCGCCCGAGAACGTGCCGGCAGTAACGTTGTTTGCAGAGACCGAGCCGGCGGACGGGATCGCCCACGTGCCATCGGCCCGCAGGAAGTAGGTTGCGCCGACGCCGTTCGATCCGGGGACATACCCCGCTGTCGTGGTCGTCGTACTAAAGTTTGGCGGGGTCGCCCAGAGGATATCGCCCGAGGAGCCCGCGGACTGTAGGAACTGACCCGCGGTGCCGGCGGCGACGGCCTCGAATGCGCCCGAGACGATATCGTAGACGATCGCCCGCGTCCCGGTCCCCGACGCCCCGTAGCTCGTCGTGCCGGTCCCGCCGTAGGATGCCCCGATCGCGGTCCCCTGCCAGACGCCGGTGCCGATTGTTCCGACCGAGGTCAGGCTAGAGGCCGTGACGCCGGTACCGAGGGCTGTCGCCGTCAAGACGTTCGTGCTATTGATCTGAAACGCCGAGCCGCTAGACAGGTTGACATTCCCAACCACGCTCACCGCATCGCCGAACCGCACCAGACCGGCGTTCGTATAGATGGCATAGTTCGTCGTCGCCCCGGTCTGCGCTTCAACGTGCAAGCCGTAGTTTATCGCAATCGTGCCGCCCGCCGTAATCGTCGGGGTGCGAATGTACGCGCCATAGGCGTTTGTTAGTGCGGTCGTCGCAGAGATTACCACACGCGCTTCGATGGCGCGGTAGTTCGTGACCGTCCCCTGCGCCGTCGGTTGCATCAACATCCCGTAGGACGTAGCCGAGGTAAGTTGCGCGTGGTCAGTCCCGACCTGAATTGCGACTCCCGTTTTGCTCGGGATAGTCGTTAGCGAAAGCGACCCGCTAATAATCCGCAGATCGTCGCCGAACCGTACCTGCCCAGTCCCGGTGTAGATTGCGTAGTTATTCGTACCGCCAGTTACGCTACCAATCTGAATACCATACTTCGCCGTCGCGGCGTGTGACGATGCTCCGATAAACACGCCATAAGCGTCTGTAACCGTTTGTCCCGCGCCAAGGGTATGCGGCTGAACATTGACGCCGATGACGTTTGTCGTGGTATAGGTTCCCGCCGCGCCAATCGTCGCTACATAGACGCCGTGCATTCCGGACGTTGCCGCTACGGGGAACGTGGCCTGCACCAACGCGGCGTATTGATTAGTGCCGGTCCCGACCATCGTACCACGCACATATAACTGCGCGTTGGCGGATACCGCGCCGCCGACTGCCGCATAACTAGACGCCGAGAACGTCGAACTCGTCGAGAGCGCATTGGTAACGGCAAGCGAGCCGGGGATCAAGACCGCATCCGTCGCGCCCCGCGTGACCTGAATCGTCCACTTTGACGCGGTGCGGTCGTACAGGCCCCACAACGTTGCCGCGCCATTAAGTACAAGCTCGACGCCGCCAGTTGCTACGCTATTCGTGAGCCGGAACCGCTGTTCCTGCGTGACCGCCGCCGTTGTGCCGAGCGTCAGCGTTCCAACCGCGTTGCCCGTGTTAAACAACGTGCTGGCACCGCTCACCGTAAGGCCGGTCAGCGTTCCGACCGAGGTCAGGCTGGAGTTAACAACATTCGAGGCAAGTGTTGTGCCGGTCAAACTTCCGGCAGGGGCCGCACCATTTAGGGTCGCCGTAATCGTCCCGGCGCTGAAGTTGCCCGAGGCGTCACGCGCAACGACCTTGCTGGCCGTGTTCGTCGTCGTCGCATCGACCGCCGCGGTTACACTCACCGAGCCGTCGTAGCTCCCGCCGGTAAGATAGCCCCCAAGCGTCAGCGTAGCCTGCCCCGCAATACTCGAGGCCTGCGCCGTGTTTAGCAGGTCGTCCGGGATACCGATCGGGACCCCGTTTCGGGCCGTGCCCGGGGTGCCATCGAGGAAACCAGAGAGCCGATAAAACACCCGATACCAGCGCGTAATGCCATCGGACGGGAGGACATCAACGTAGGTCGTCGTCAGCGGCGGGAGCGTGTCCAAATCCGTCCACGTACCGGGGGCACCCGAGACATCCGGCGCACGTTGTACGACGATATAGTATCCCTCGATCGCGCCGATCATTAGGGCGACACCCGTCGTCTGCCCCGCGTTGGCAAAGGAGCTGTAGAGCTTCATCTTTGGCGCGGCGGGTGCCGACACCGTATTAACCGATGCGGTCGTTACCGTCGCCGTAGCAAAGGCGGAATACGCGCCCGTCCCCTCGTCCCGGAATGCGGCCCCGAACGTATACTGAGTCGAGGCCGCTAGGTCGCGAATCGTCGTTGTCGTCGAGCTTGCCGAGAGGGTCGAGATTCGGTAGGGGGTCCAGTCGGCGGGAGCCGAGGCCCCCGGGTACGCAAACACATCGACGGGATCGTTTGTATTTGCCGTCGGCGTTCCGAGCCCGATTGTCAGCGTAACAGAGTCTGCCGTAACGTTTGAAGTCGTCAGCGAGTTTGGCGCAACCCACGCGCCGAGGTCGACATAGGCCCACGCGGTCCACGCCGACGCCCGAAGCTCGCTCTTTTCTGTGCGCATCCGGACATAGACGCGGCTTCCCGGGGGAACCGCTGGAAGTAGGAACGCGCTCGTCGGGATTGTCCCGGGCCGGAAGCGCGTAAAGAGCGTCCCCGTCTTGGTCGGCGTTGAAGCCGAGACCTGATACTGCACCGCAAGGGTAACGCCCGCCGTGTTGAGGCCGGACGGCCCCGCGGCATTCGTTACCGTAACCGCCGCGACCCGCCGCGGTTCACCGGACCACGCGGCAATCGTAAAGGTCGGCGCAAGGGGCTGAAGGTCAACGCCAGAGTCGACAAGCTTATAGATTGGTCCCTCGGGCGTCTCGGTGCGCCGGACAACCTGCGCGATCCGGTTCCCGACGTTAGACTCGCCGATCCGATAGTTCTTGTTCGGGTAGTATGAAGCTCCGATGTTTACCTCGTCGCCGACCTGTAGGGCCGCGGCGGGGGAACTTGCAAGGACCTGCACCTCGGACGCGACCGCGCCACGACCGAAGCGATCGAAGCCCTCGGCAATAATGCCGGTAAAGAACCGCTGAACGACCTCTGGGGAAAAGGCAAACGCGCCGTTCGTCGCCGAGCCATCGTGAATCATCCCGGGGATTTTGTACGCGACCTCTCTGGTCGAGAAGGTCGACGTATCTGCGTTCTGCGCGGCGAGGCTTACGTCCTGCGCCGTTAGGCCGTCCGGGGGCGGCGTTTCCTTTAGCTCGGGGTCCGGGTCGAACACCGACAGGCTCGTCGACGTAAGCTGAAAGCCAGTAACAACGGTCCCTTCGTCGATGTCGAAGATCGCCGGCGGCGTATCGCCGACGATATCCGCATCGGTAATCGTAACGCTCGGCGCGGTCGTTTGACTAATGCGGGTCGGGAAGAACTCCCGCTCCCCTGCCGCGTTCGTGCGCACGGAGAAGCCGAACGGCCCAAAGATCGAGGAGGAAAGAAACTCGCCCATATTAACTGGCTCGGTCACGCGCAGGGCGAGGCGCACATCGTCACCGACCGCGGCCTTCGTACTCGCTACCGAGGCGGCATTAAAGCTAATGTTGACCGTTTCGTAGATCTTGGTCACGATATCAACGGGATGCTCGTTGATATAGAGCGCACTTTCCGGCGTTACCTCCTGACTCACGAGGCGGACGCGGACGCGGGCATTCGTCGACGGGTACGATGTCGACTGGCCCGGGAGGAGTTGCACAAAGAGGTAGTTCTGTTCACCGAATGGCGGGATATAAGTCTGGCCCATTCCAGTTAGCGAGTAGGCCGGCGGCGTAAACATTCCGCGCACGGTCCCATACCACGTAGACGCGCCAGACTCAACCACCGCGAGGACGGACGGGTACGCGTTTACATACTGACGATCGCGCAACTGCACATAGTTGCTCCCCGTAAGGTTCGCAACTGGCGGTTGCTTTTCGTAGAACCGTTGCATCGCGGACTTAACCTTCGCGAGCGGCGGGATAACGGTGCGGTTATACGATGGCGGATCGAATGCGGCGACAAAGGCGAGCGCAAGGTATTCGCTCTGTACCTCTCTCCACGCAAACTCCCAGCCGCCTGACGCACGGATCGGCCCAAACGTATCCCGAACCGGTCCACCGACAAGACAGCCACGGTTCGGAAACTCGATGCGCTCGAGCGGGGACCACGTAAACAGGGTATGCGTCGACTCGATTCGGCGCGAGTCGGAAATGGTGAAGCTGTAGCTAATCGCGTCCGACTGCTGAATGCCGGTAAGGTAGCCAAGGGTCCAGACATCCCACGTAGAACCACCGTTCCGCGAACACTCGAGCTTGGCGCGGCGCGACAGAAGCTGTTGCCGAGCGTTGTTGTCCTCAAGGATATGTGTAATAAGTCGGACCGTGCCTGTCGCGTCAGTCCCGGTCTGTACGTCAGCGACGGTAACGACATAGGCCCCGGATCGCACGGCCCCCGTCAGGAGGTCAACCTCCTGCCCGTCCCCGCTCGGTATATCGACGATGTACGGGTTCGATCCGCCCCGCTGTGAGGTAACGGTTAGGTCCGGGCTGGTTCCAAGCGCATCGTAAATCGTGAACCGGAAAAGAACCGTCATTGACCGTGTGGCAGGGGGTTAGTAGATGCAGAGCATCGCGCCGGGGCTTGCCGCTATGTTGATTAGAGCGAATGACATAGAATACCGCAACTCCACCTTGTCTTGCAGGGTGATGTCAACGGCCCCGTCGGGCGCAAGGCAACAGGTCGCGTAGGTACGCGAGGCCGAGTCACCGGTCGCGACCGAGACGGTACCCCCGCCGAGAAGATGCGCCTGTAGGCGGAGCATTACGGACATCGAGCTATTCGGGATATCATTCATTGTAAAGCTCGCGCCGTAGTCCGTGCGGAACGCGAACTGATACCGAGCCCCCGTTCCGAGGGCCGTAACTGCCGGCCCGACCGGTCGCTGAAACGGGGTCCAGTCCGCGAAGCGGGAACCGACCCCGCCGGCAACGCCGGTCATCCCGTTGTCAAGGGTCGCCGATGTCCCGTCATTAAAGGTGATACTTGCCATTACCCGACCCTCCCACGGCTATTTGCCTTTGCCATAAGCTCTTGTATTGCCCGCTGTGCGGTCGGGTCGTTCGGTCCAATAATCGTAACATTCATCGGGGCACGCGGAGCCATCCCCGCGGCGGTCGTCGCCGAGGTATTGCCAAAGACGAGTTGCGTTGTCATCCCCGTCGTGCCCCGGGACGACCCGCTAAAGCTCACGGTAGACCCCGCGGAGCCGCCCCGCCCGCCACCGCCAAAGGAGGCGCGGGCGACACCCTTAAGCGCGGCACCGGCGGCGATCATAGCGATCGAGGCGGCGATCGCCCCGCCCGGGAGCGCGGCGGCGAGCGAGTCAAAGATCTTCTGCATAAGCTCTGCCGTAAACAGCGCGGCGGTACCAAACGAAACCATCGCATCACCGAGGCCCGCGAGCATAATCGAGGTTAGGGCCTGAAAGCCAGCCCCGATATTGCCGGACGCGATCGCCTCCTCGATGCCAGAGGAAAAGCCGGCGACAATTGCTGTCGAGACGCTGGTCGCAAAGGTATCGCGCAACTGCAAATCAATCTTCTCTACTTCCGTTAGGACGGGTCCGATTGCGGTGCGCATCGTCGCCGCAATCTTTTTGAACCGGTCGCCTACTGATATTGCCATCGTTTCAGGGCGGAATATCGTCGCCGAAGATGCCGCGCCGAGCTGTTCGATGGTTGGCGGGCCGGTCCTGCGGCCTCCTCCTGCGCCAGTCACAGGGGGCGGCGTAATCGGCTTCGCCGTCTCCTGACGCACCCCGGCGAGGCGGTCGTAGATTCCCTGCTCCCACGCCTTCCACTCGGCCTGTTGCTCGATAAGGGCCGTCTCCGTATGGTCAAACCCTTCGAGCCAGCTATCGACGGCGCGATCAAACTCGGGCGTAAGCCGGCCCGTAAAGAGCGCGGCGACCTTTACAAGCTGTGCCCCGAAGTTTGCAAAGAACTGCACGATGCGGTTTACAAACCGCATAAAAGCTAAGAAGATATTGTTGAGTGCGGTCCAGATTGTCGTAAGGCCACCGACCACTACTACGATAAGCCTGCTAATAATGCCAGCGATCGGCTGTAGGAGCTTTGATAGGCCGTTGATTGCCGTAACAAGGGGAGCCGTCGAGCCCGAGTCTGCTTCAAACAGATTGTCGAAATCGTTCTTAAGACCCTGCAACGCACCGCCAATCGTATTTCGAGCGGCGGCGGCACTGCCCGCAAACTGTGTGTCAAGCTCTTTAAGGATAATCGCTTGCGCCTGTACCGTCTGACCCGTCTCGATAAGCGACTTGACTAACGCCTTCTGCTCCTCGGTAAACTGAATCCCTGACCTACTAAGGGCCGTCATTCCGCGAAGCGGGTCGTTTAGGGCCTTGCCGACCTGAATCGCGGCCCCGCGGAGATCTCCGCCCATCGCTTGCGCAACGTTTAGGACAGCCTCGGTCGCCTTTGGAAAAACATCGCCCTGAATCTTCGTGAATGTAAGCAAGAGGGCTTGCGCCCCGCCGATCGCCTCGTCGTCAAAAACGCTCAGGCGAGATAGGGCTTCCGCGTGTGCATTAAGGCTTTCAATACTCTGGCCCGCCGCGTTCCCCGTCGAGGTTAGGGCGGCGGAGAGTTGCGCCTGTACGTACTGCGCCTGTGCCGTTGCGTCGACGACCTTCTTAATCGTTGCGCCGATCGCGAGAGCCCCGGCAAGCCGCTTTGCCGCGGACCCAAGCCCGTTAAATGCCTTATCGGTCTTGTTCGCCTGCGCCGTCGTATCTGCCATCGACGCGGCGAGCTTCTTCATCGCCGCCTGTACGACCGCGGCCCCTTCTTCCTTTAGCCGGATTGAAAGCGCGTAGATATCCATCGGTTACTGCGCCTCCGTGACAGGCTGAGCTTTTGCCATCTCTGCGGCAAGGGCCGTTAGTCGCTCCCGCGTATCCTTAAACATTTGCGACAACCGTCCCGCCGCCTTGAGGTACCGCGTCTCCATCTTCTGTAGGTCTTGCGGCTGATGAAACGCGACGGCAACGAGGCCGGCAAGATCCGTCCGTTCCCCAAGTCGCGTAACACCGGCCTCCCGCTCCATCTCGCGAAGCTCGGCCCAGACCCACATCGTCAGGGCAAAACTCTGCTGTGCAACGTCTGCTACCCCACGTCCCGTTCGGCTCGCCGTTTCCACAATAACGCGCCGGATATACTGCTCTGCACTCCACGCGACCGAGACAGCGGCCTGCTCCCCGGTCGCGTCGGTTAGTTTTTTTCCGACCGCTCCGCCAACATCGTTTCGACCTCGGCGATCTGTCCGCGGGCAAGCTGTACTAACGCGGCGATCTGATCGACCGTCAACGCGGCAAGCTCACTCTCGGACAGATCCGGACACGAAGCGTGAATCACATCAAGCAACGCCGCCAACATCGACGCCCCGCCAGAATCGTCGTCCTGCAGTGCCGCAATACGATGAGCCGCGGCCCCCGTCAGGGGCTTTACCGAAATCTTTCGCCCGAACAGCTTTACGATCGGAAGCCGCTTCGGGTTGGTCAGGGCATCGAGGTCGATGACGGTCATATCCTTTAGGCGTTAGTAAGGGCCGTGAGGTACTCGATCCGGTACGGCGCGGTGCCGGTCCCGTCGAGGTAGCCTGCCCAGCCGGTGTCGAGACGGGCTTCAACTTCGATCGCGATTGCAACCTCTTGCCCGTCCTGTGAGGTGACATCGTACTTGGTAATGATTGCGGACGGGAAGCGGACCTGAACGTACTTTGGCGAGGCGTTCGTGTGCCCACCGCGGAGCCAGATCGCCCGCACATCCGTGATATAGTCACCCGCAACGAGAAGCGCACCCGCGGCCTGTGGCGCATAGGACGAGGTAGCCCCGGTCCAGCCGCCGGTCGCCTGCACATCGGCCCCCGGCTCAAGCTGAGACACGCCGCCGGCGACGAGCGCGGTCGCGGCGGGCGGGAGCGTAATCACGGTGCCGGAGATCTTCGGCATCTGCGACTGCTTGATGTCGAGGAGCTTCATCGGCGAACGCTTGCCGTCGAAGTCGACGTTGCGGTAGGTGATCCCGGGGTCGAACTTCAGGCCCCCCTGAAAGGCACCATACACAACGTTGCCGACGTACAGGACGCCGGAATCAAGGAGGACGCCCTCCTTGAACTCTGAGGTAAAGCCAGTAAGCGGAGCGGTCATTGCAGTATCCTACGGTAAAGGGACAGGGAGAAAGTTAAGCGCGGGAGGTTAAAACAACAGGCCAGAGGTAGAGATCGTAGTTGCCAACAACGGCGACGACCGAGCTATCCGCCGGCTCGGTCATCTGCGGGACGGTCTGCCGCATCCGGGACCGGCACACCATAAAGCCTGAGGTGTTCTCCATTAGGGCCGTCAGGCATTGATCGACAATATCCATCGCGCCCTCGACAAGGGCGATCTGGCTGTCCGGCTTCCCGACGCACTGCACTTCAAGGACCGCCGTCTCCCGGTAGCCGTTGTAGGCCGGCTGACTAACCCGATCGAGGCGGAGCGTAATGTAGGGGAAGATCGGACGCTCGGGCGCGGCCCGGACCCAGACGCGGGTCCCGACGTAATCGTTTAACGTGTCGCTACTCGGGCTGGTGTATGTCAAGAGGGCGTCCCGCAGGGTCCCGTAAATCTGAACCGTCGAGGCGGTCGAGGGCAGGGTAAGGCTACCCGGGACGACATACTTCGGCAGGGGGGTCATACGGCCTCCGCCTTAAGGGAGCGTGTCAAGACCCGGGCGTAGGCCTTGCCGATCGCGTCGACGCTGTCAAGGGCGACCGGCTTAAAGATCTCGACCCGCTCGAATCGGCGCGAAAAGAGGTTGTGATGCCCTAGCTCCCACGCGAGGGCGATCTCCCCGACCGTAAACGGGCGGGTCTTGCCGAGGCGCGTAAGCTGGACCGTAATGCCCTGCGGGATCCCGACCCGCGAGATCCAGCCCTCCTGCCCCCACACCGGACGCTCCCGCTGAACGTGCTGTACGATCTGCGCGGTCGACCGGAACGCCTGACTCGTGTAGTAGCCCTGATAGAACCGCTTCTTGACGTTCCCCTCGTAGAGCGCGGCGGCGGCGTCCGTCGCCTTCCGGCTCGCCTCTTTATAGGCCCGCAGGAACTTGCCAGAGTTATCCGTTACACTAACGGACATCGTTTACCCCCATCTCCTGCCGCAGACGGCGCATCGCGTCACAGGCCGTAGTGCCAACCGCGCTTACGACCTGCGCGTTCGGCGCAAACCAGCGGAGGCCAATCGCTACATTCCCGACAGGGAACGCTTCAAGCGACCCACCGTATTCGTGTACAAACGTATCGATACGCGCCTGATCGGTAGGCCAGATGCCAGACCGTCGTACATCCTGTCCGCAAAGGATGCGGGCGTCGACGCCGTAAATCGTCACCGGATAAACCCAACCGCCGACAAGGTGAGGCTCGTCGCCGTGACCGCCGTCGTGTCCGTCTCGTTGCGGACAAACACCGAGATGGTGTCGTTCTGCGATGTCGGTAGCAGAGCGGTAATCGAGAACCCGTAGCCCTTGCCGGAATCCGAGAGGATTGCCGAAACGTGAATCCCCGTAATCGCCACGCCGTTCTTGGCGAACGTAATGCCAAAGGTCTTGTTATTGGACGCACACACCAACTCAACGTTGGCGGTAATCAACAGCACTTGGTTAACCGCCTTCGTCGCCCGGATCTCGTTGTTCGAGGCCTGCGAAAATCCGTCCTGCCCGAGCGTGGCGTCAAACGCGGTCGTCCCCGCCAGCTTGTACCACGTATTCGTCAAAGCGAATGTCGTAGCCGCCGTCGCGGTCAGGTCCAACTGACCACGGCTCGGGAACAGACTGACTACCGCGTCACGGATGTCCTCGGGGGAGATTAGGCCGGTCGTGTTGTCCGGGAGTTGCGCCAAGAGCGCGGCAAGGACCTTCGGGGTTTCAGCCATTAGTCGTATCCTTCGTCAAAGCCAAGCGTAAATGCGCTCCCCGCGACGAGGAGATGCACACCGTCTGCAACGGCATCGGGATCCGCGGCGACAAACTCTGCATAGGCGGTCGGGTCGACCTCCTCGAGCGTGATCTGCTTACAGCGCATCTGCCGCACTTCGTACACGCCGCGGACAAAGTAGAGGACGGTCCCGCCTTCCTCTTTCACCACGCCGAACGGGTCGACGGCGACATCATCGGCGACGGTCGCGACCGCGGTCGTGCGGCTGTCCGTATGCGCTTCGGGAGCCCCGGCGACCGTAAAGGCGTTTGCCGTTGTATCGAGCCGGCCCCAGTAGACGCCGAGCTTCGTATACAGTGGCCGCTGAAAGCCATACGCCCCGTCATTCGACCGGGAGTAGAACCCAAGCCGCTGATCAAGCAGACCCGGGGCGATATACATCAGACGGCGACCCCGAGCTTTAGGCCGCGGATAACCTTAAGTACGCGGGCCGCGGTATCTCGGGAAACATCCCACGAAATGGTCGTTGCCGCGCTCGTCTCGCTACTAGCGTTCGGCGTCCGCTTCTGATAGAGGTCCGCCGCGAGGTCAAGGATGCACTGCGAGATAACCGGCTCCCACGCCGTATAGAACTGCGACAGCGAGAGGCCGACATTCGCGGTCACGGTATACCGCGGGTTGCTAAAGCTGTAGGTATCGTCCGAGTAGATGATACCGTTCTGCCCATCGACCCAATACTCGGCGGTCGGGACGGTTACGCCCTCGACATCGACGATGCTCGTTACCGCGATCGGGCGACGAGGGAAGACAATCGAGGTGACGGGGCGATCTGCAAGGGTTTCGCACCGGTCGATATACGTCTGCGAGACTGCCGTAATCGGGCAGTCGATCCACAACTCCAACTGCCCCTGTGCCCGAGCAAGCAGGGCGGCGAGGAGCGTGTTCTCCGCGTTCGACTCAATGCGGAGGTAGTCTTTGAGGTCTGTAACGGTCGGGAGAGCCACGCGAGCCTCAGGACAGTCGGAGAGAGGAACAGTCTACAAAGCGAACCGGCAGAGCCGTAGAGGATCCTCCCCCTACGGCCCTACCGTGCGACGGCTTACGCCGCCGGCTCGTCAAGCACAACGAACGGCGAGTGCGGCATCACCTTGTTGCCAGACCCGTCGACCTTGTACGCGAACGTGCTGGTCGGGAGCGGAATGCCACCGGCGCGAGCGACGAAGCGGTAGGTCGTGATGTCGTCCGTGAACTTGTAGTGAATCGACGACTCGACCGTCAGGGCCTGACGCAGGCCCATCGCGTAGAAGTCGGGGTTCACCAGCGCGATGTCGGCCTCGGTCCCGAGGGTCGGGAGGAGGTCCGTCACGATGACCGGAAGCCCGAGGAGGGTCGCCGGGGCCCCATCCCGCAGGTTCGGGAGGAACGTTACCATCGTGTTGTTGGTCGTCTGCAGGGCGTAGAGCGCGGGGAGCGAATACCGCGAGATCATCCACACCGAGCGGGGGCCAACCGTGTGTTGCTTGTACATCGAGAACATATCCGCCGCCGTAAAGGTGTTCGCGGTCGCCCGGGCAACCTTGATCAGCGCGGTGTTGTTGGTGTTAAAGGCACCAAGCGGCTGGCTCGAGCCCGTGCCGTCGATGGTGATGTCTTCGTTGATCTTGTTGATCGCCTGACCGCCGACCGCCGACGTCACCTCGGACGGAAGCTCGCCGGTAAAGTCGTCGCCGAGAAGCTCGTCGCCGAACTCCGTAATCGCGGCGTACTTGTACATCGTAAGCACGCGCTGACCGAACGACGGCTCGCGGGCCGGCTTCGCCGAGCCTTCGCCGACGATGGTCACGTTCGCGATCTTACCAGCCATCGGACGGTTAAGGGTCGAGGTCCCCTCGTCCTGCAGGAGGTACGGGATACGGAGCGACCGACCCGGGACGTTGTAGCGACGGGCAAGCTGAAACATTCCGGCCTGCGTGTTCGCGGTCGAGAAGATCTCGGGAACCTGCGTCAGCGGGAGGAGGTACTCGCCGCCGTTGGTGGAGCCGGTGATGGTGCGGGTCATCAGGTCGACGCGCTTGAGGCACTCGGCCTCGGTCGCGTTCGACGGGCCCTTGGCAACAGCGCGGAGGTAGGCACCGATGTTACGGAATCCGCGCTTAAGCTCACGACGAACCTCGTCCTGAGCCCCCTGCATTCCGGCGAAGTCCGGGCTGTTCGCGTCCACGCGGACGAGGCCCTCGTCGCCGCCCTGACGGGCGATCTCGGCGTCGGCGGTAAACTCCGCGGCGGCGGCGGCTCGCATCTCGATGGCGCGGATATCCGCGGTGCGCTTCTCCACTTCCTCGGCAGTAAACTGCACGGAAGCGTCCATAAGCTCGGCACGGAGCTTGTTAGCCTGCTCGCGAAGCTCGTTCGCGGCACGGTTCTTGGAAACTAGTGGGGTCTTCATTGTGCGATCCTAGTGGGTGGTGTATGTCGAACGGATAGCCGAGGCTCGCTCGGCAAGGGACGCATACCGCGCTGTCGTCTCGGTCGAGGTGGGCGTCGTCGTCACGGCAGGCGTGACAACGGTGGCCGTCTCGGTGCGGGTCGGCGGGAGGTAGCGGGACAGCACCGCGAGGCGTTCGCTATCTGGGAGCGCATCCAGAGCAACGCGAGCGGCAAGGGTCAGCAGGTCGTTCTCCGTGCGCTCGGAGACGGCCTCCTGTACTTCGTTGCGGGCAGAGGCGATCTCTGCACCCGGAACCGCGGGCATCGGGGTAATCGATACCTCCCGCAGTTCAATCTCGGTAAACCGCTCGACCGTCCGGTTGTCGACCGTCACCATTTCCGAGGCGCGGGGGACAAAGCCAATCGAGAAGCCGGTCGAGGAGCCAGACGCGAGGACCGCCTTGACATACTCGAGGGCGGAGCGGCCCTCGGCGGTGTCGAAGATGTCCGCACTCATAACGAGCGCGTCACCGGCGTCGGACATCGAGGTAATAACGCCCACGTGCGCCTTCGAGGTACGCTCGTGATCCATCAGGAGCGGGACCTTGCGAGCGGCGACCCGTCCATCGATAGACCGCTTCGCGCATTTCCGGGCGAACATCGTCCCGTAGGAATCCACGACCTCGTAGGTTAGGGCGACCCCGGACACACGGCCCGCGATGCCCGCGGGCAGTTCGGCCTCGGCGCGGATCTCGAGAGCCGCGTCGGTAAGGTGCCAGACGGTCGTGCGCGGGGTCTTGGTCATCGTTACTCCTTTGGCGCGATATCCGGCTTATCAGCGGTAGCCGGCGCGATCTTTCTGGCAAGGACGGTTGCGGCCTCAGCGACCTGTAGCCCGCCGGTCTTAACGGCAAGGTCAATGAGTTGCATAAGGGCGGAGGCTTCTTCCTTCGACAGTTCAATCGCGGTCATCGTGTCCTCAAAAGGGTGTAAGAGTCAGCGTTATGCGGGCTCATCGCTATATGCCAGTACGCACCGGCAGTTAATAACTTCGTCTGCCTCACCATCCGGGTCAAGCGGGAACATTAGGCCGTTCGCCGAGAACGCCTGCCCGATCGGGATCCGGCCTTCTTTCATACAGGCGGTATGCGTATCCCGCGTCTCCTTATCGGAGAATGCCAGCCATTCCTTCGACTGATACACATCGCCCATCTCCTGCGCCTGATCCCACGACCCCTGCGACAGGGCCCCGGCGGACTCCGTTCGCGCAATCATCGTAGCGCGGGCGTCCATCCGTTCCTCCCCGTAGACGGCCCGAGCGACGAGCCGGGAGGCCTCGGTAATCGTCAGGCCGGCCCTCTCCGAGGCCACGAGGACGGCAGTAATCTCGTCCGCCGTCGTGCCCCCGACCCGCTCGGCAAGCTTCTTCCCGCGGCGGCGGATCGCGCTTTCAACGCTCGCGACTGATCGCTTCGTTAGGCCTGACTCGACGGTATCCGCG
>Ga0129333_10003820_pt1 | contig 14118 bp, 26 predicted proteins | sample CPB6_08_DNA_FD_94474 | JGI IMG/M metagenome (GOLD analysis project Ga0129333, IMG submission 94474) | Freshwater to marine salinity gradient microbial communities from Chesapeake Bay, USA - CPBay_Sum_0.6_0.8_DNA | ecosystem: Environmental > Aquatic > Marine > Coastal | place: USA: Chesapeake... | reverse complement strand
GCAGAAGAATTCTGTAAAGATCACATGATCGAATTTAAAATCATCACAGAAAACGAACTCGGTATCAAATGACATCTCCACGAGTCAAAAAACTTCAACAAAAATTGGATGGTTCTGAAGATGCGGAACTCATTATGATGAATATTCTTGAAGTTTTTACGGATGCCGAGTTCATTCCCGATGTTGGCAAATATTATACCTTTATATACGTATCAAAGACTCCAAATATTCAATATGATCAACACCCATTGATTGCTGTTACTGCTGTAGAACGTTGGGGATTCAAAGGAATCAATTTTCACTGGGGGCAATCACGCAATTATACATGGGAAGAAGTTGCAGGAAAGATGCATGTTGTAAGAAACAATGAGATTGAATATTTGCGGTCATTACCTTTTGCAAAATTTGTAAATAAATAGATAAAAAAGTCTCATGGCAACCAAATACATATATTCCGATGGGACTGGTCCAAAGTTAAATGGAACTCAGTTATTTTTTAGAACATTAACACGTTATCAAGTAGATAATAATGGAAAAGTTGTAGGAAGCCCAGTAACTGGTGTTTATTATACTACAAAAGGTGGCGGTAGATCCAGTACAGGTGAAGTTTGGACTCCTGGTGATATAAACAACGGAAATGGGTTTAATCAAGGAGGTTATGTATTTGCTGCGGTCACCACCGATAAAGGAAAAACATTTCGTCCAACATACTATACTCAAAATGATGCAGATAAAGGACTCATTCCTTTCGGAAAAAATGTAGGAGATCCAGTCTTAAGTGCAACAGCACTTCAATCATTAAATGACCCAAATGGAGTTTTGAATCAAGCAATACAAAACTCCATTATTAATACAGCGGTAAAAACTCAACCAGGATTGGCACCACAGTTAGCTGCAAAGTTATCAAATACACAACCAGATCCTGATGGCGATCCTGACGGCAGCGGTGGTGGTGGAGGATCAGGTGGTAGTGGCAACCAAAAACCGACTCCACTTGATACATCAATTGCAGGATCTACAGAACAAACTGCAGGTTCTTATGGTAGTTGGATTTATCCAACTGGACTGGGAAATAATCAACAAGATTATATTCAATTTGAGATGATTGAATATATTGGAAGAGGATCACAATTTCAGAACTCCAGTGTACCTTCATTGGCACAAAGAAATTTTGGTGTTGGAGAAACAAAAATACTTGGTAAAGTATACTTACCAATTCAACCAACAATCAGTGATAATAACTCTGTAGATTGGCAAAATGATACCATCAACCCACTTCAACTGTTAGGAGCACAATTATCATTAAAAGGTCAGCAATCTGGATATACCGAAGCTGATTTCGCTAAACTTAAAAATATATTCAAAGATAATCCAGCAATTCAATCATATCTTCAACAATGGTTTGCCGGAAAAGCAGTTGGAACTAATCTATTCTCAAGATTCTCTGGTGCTGTCGTAAACCCAAACTTAGAACTTTTATTCAATGGTCCCCAACTTAGACCATTTAATTTTAGTTTTAGACTTTCACCAAGAAGTGAGGCTGAAGCAAATCAAGTCAAAGGCATTATTCGTTTCTTTAAAAAAGGAATGGCAGTTCGCAAAACAAGTCAAGATTTATTCTTAAAAGCACCAAATGTTTTTAGAATAAAGTACATTAATGGAAATAACGAGAAACAAGAACATACATCAATCAATAAAATTAAAACCTGCTCTTTGACACAATGTTCTGTTGACTACACTCCTGATGGATCATATTCTACTTTTTATGATAAAGAAGCAACGATGACTCAATATAGTTTGACTCTTCAGTTTAATGAACTTGAACCAATCTTTAATGAAGATTATGATGAAAAAGCTAAAACTTCTATAGGTTACTAAAATGTCAAAACCATACTTTCGCCAAGTTCCCAATTTTGAATATATTAGTCGCAACAAAGACGAACATTACATTTCAAACTATGATAATGTAAAAAATCTTTTTAAGCGCGGAAAGATTCGTGAAGATATTTTTGGAGATCTTTCATTTTTTACCAAATATCAAGTTGTAGGTGATGAAAGACCAGATAATGTTGCATACAAATTCTATAAAGAAACTACTTTAGACTGGGTAGTTCTTCTGTCAAACAATATTCTCAACATTCAAACTGAGTGGCCTATGACTCAGTTTACCTTTGACAAATATCTTTTGGAAAAGTATGGAGATTATGATACCTTGTACAGCGGTATTCATCACTACGAAACTGAAGAAATTTTAAACACAAACGGCATCACAATAATTCCAAAAGGAACACAAGTTTCTGCTGGTTATTCAATTACTTATTATGATGATTTACTTGGTCAAGAAGTCACAAAATCAAACATTGGAAACGCAGTAACAAATTATGATTATGAGAATCAAATTCAAGAAGATAAAAGAAATATCTACATTTTAAAATCAAGATACCTGAATGTATTGTTCAATGACTTGGATGATATTATGGAATACAAAAAAGGTGGAGATCAATACGTGAACTCCACCTTAAAAAGAGGCAATAATATTAGATTATTTGAATAATCACTCGTCAACCAGTTTCTGGAAATACTTCATCGCATCATCTTCATCCTCATCTTCCACAGGTGAAAGATTGGGAAGAGAAGGAGCAGACTTGCTCTTTTGATAAGATGCTTCCAATTCTTCCATTACTTTATCTTCTTTCGAAGGAGTCTGAGCATAGGACTCGTACTCTTCTTCTTCCTCAAAGCTCTGCATACGTGGAGTTCCTTTGGTTCCCAGCACATACTTCAGACGCTTATCCAGATCATCATAGGACTTGAATTGATCGGGAGCAACGATTGCTGACAGGGAATACTCTTTCTTCCAAAGAGTTTCCAGAGCATCATCATCTTCCAGAAGAGGAGCAGACTTATCAAACTCCGACTTGTCATAGTTCCAATAACCTTCAACCTTACGAATCTTCAGGCGGAAGTTAGCACCAGACCAGAAATCAAAAGGATTGATTGGCTCTTCATCTTCAAATTCTGGTTGCATTGCATTCAGAATCTTGTCGAAGATCTTCTTACCGAACTTGAACAGGAACACTTTACCCTCGTTCTGAGGATTTGCAGGATCTTTCACAACATAGATGTTGCTGTAGTAGTTCAGTTTGCGCTTCTGCTTACGCACAGTTTCTTTATCTTTCTCGCTACCGCTGTTCCACAGTTCACGATTGTGCTCCGACACAGGATCTTTCTGACCCAAAGTGGTCAGAGAGTTCTCAATATACCAACCACCAGGGCCCTGGAATGCATGGGAATACATCTTCACCCAAGGAAGATCTTCACCCTCAGGGGCAGGCAGGAAACGAATCACTGCAGAACCAACACCGGTTTTGTCCATTTCTGGTTTCCAGAAACGTTCATCTGCACCACCAGAACCAGTGCTCATTTTCTCAACTTCTTTCACCAGTTTTTCGGTGAGAGAACCAAGTTTAGATTGCTTTTTAAGATTAGCAAAAGACATGTGTACCTCGTGTAAATTGGATTTGGCCTTTGTGTACCCCGTTATTCTAATCCTTCAGGTCGTTTTTGTCAATCTGCTCACGCATCACGTCGATCAGTTTGGACATATTACCAAAAATGATGTTCATGTCCACATTTTCGTCAAGACCCATCATCGTTGCAGATTCTGAGATCTTTTGCTTCATTGCTTTAGCTTCAGGATCATCAGAAAGACTCAAACGAGTATAAAGAACCTGCTGCTTGTTCAGTAATTTCTGAAGCAAGTCAACATGTTTGATCTTATCTTCCCGAGACATTTTAAAGAAGCGAAATACGTTATGATATATTTCTTCTTGCATCTCGGAAATTTCTGTCATCTCAGAACGGACGACTTCGGAATCAAAAAAACTCATTGAGCACCTACCACGATTTCTTTCAAGATTTTTTTATAACGGAATACATCGATATTTAGAAAAGGAGAATACTTTTTCATTTTCAAACTGACAATCTCCCAAATCGGGTCTTTTAACTTCTTGTCAAAAGATTTTGCGAACATAAAGATTCTATCATAGATTACCAGTGTTTCAAGGCTAATTTTCCCACTCAAGAAACTTTTCAAAACTGGAGGGTGTCCGCTTTTGCAGTCAAAAACATCCTCAAATTTATTCTCAGAGAAAAGTTTATCTGATTCTTCCTTAAAAATATAACTCAACGATTGAATCTTTCTTTGCCAGTCTGTATAATTTCGGTCACCTTCACGAATAATACTTCCGACCCACAAATTAGCAGGATCAGAGGCCATAACAAAATTGCTGACAAAAAAGTCCTCAATTTCTTTGTCAGTTTTATTACGGGACAGTTTTTCGAACCAAAATCGGTCCTTTCGTTTGTAAAAGGACTGGACACTCGCTTTAATTTTTCCACAATACTTTTGGTAATCATAATTAGGTTGCGTAAAGTGATTTTTCAGTGCAATATAGGTTTTATAGGTATCAAAGGGCATCATTAAATTCTATATTAAATGCTAATGTGATTCTTTCTTCGTCTTTTTTTTGAGGATCTACACGATGATAAGTACTACTAGGAAATAATAACATAGTTTTATTGTCTCCAGTATATTGAAGATTATAATCTGGAAAAATAGTTGGATGATTGTGATTTTGATAATAAATCACACCAGATATATTTCCTGAATGGCAGTGTGTTGGGTTTTCATTTCCAATGTATGCAAAATTTGCCCATATATCGTATCCATCAAAATGTCCATCCCATTTCCTAATTTTATAATTCCTATGATCCCCTCCAAAAATATGAGAACATGCCCTTAATGTATAAGCCAACCAGAAAGAATTTTCAATCAATGATGGAGATATACTACACTGATATGCATTATGTTTTTTATTTGATAGTGGATTGTATCCAATATTTTCATGAGCCTTAAGATAATATAGTGGATGTGACTTAATTTTTTTTGCTTCATGAACCCAAATATCAATTTCTAAAACTATTTCATCTGGAATTTTTAATCCAAAAATGGGTACATTCTGTAAAAGTTGTTTTACATCAAAATAAGAATCCATTCTAAAAAAGTAATAAGTGAAAAATTTTACCGGGATTTTTTTCGCCCAAAAAATAGAATCAAAGCTAAATTTTGCTGGCCGTCAAAGTAGGTATTGTGGTATAAACGGAAGGTTATCACGAGTCCACTCTACAAGTTGACGAACTTTATGATTATTGTAGCATACTTCATCAGAAATAATTCCAAAATCAGACTCAACACAAATACCTTGATCTAAATTTACGCAAACTTTATTTAATTCGATGTCATTGTGATTCATTCCAATAGATTTGACATGAATGTCTGCCAATTCAATATTTTTTATCTTTTCTATTTCAAAATGATCGCAAACAAAATCTAAAGTTTCTTTTTTATTGGTTAAAAATTCGTTGGTATTGATCCACGAAATATCAGGACACTCGGATATCCACATGATTCTATTAGCCCATAAAAAAATATTCATTTTTTCTATAGTATCAAACTCAATGTTTTTTAAACTTGGATGAATATTTTTACGAAAATATGGATAATAATTACTATCAATATATGCTATTTTTCTATCGGGAAGAATTTTAAGAAGATGTTGCTTTAACTGACGATATAAAAATATTTTTTTTCCATTTGACTGTGACGCAAAATGACATAATGCGCTAGGTAGTTTTATTGTACCAGCATTATATTGACCAATATGTTCAAAAAAATCAATATTATGATTTATTACCTGATGAGTCCAAAATGGTTCAGAATATGCCTCTGTAACTTCCTTTAATAAAGAAATTAGTAGCGTAGATCCACAGTGAGAAGTGTGATAGATTTGATTAATCATCTTTATCTGGAATAGTATATACAAATTGAGTCATACAATATCTACCATATCCAGAAAAATAATCATTATCTGATATTTTTATTTCTCTAACTCCATGGTAAAAATATGAGGGTACAATAACACAAAGATTATTATCGCAGTTTATTTGATAGTTGTAATCTGGGAAATAAAGTTCCCCACCAGAAAATTTTTTTGGAGTTTTGTGAAAATATGTGCAAGCTAATGTGTCAAATTTTGTGTCTGCATGTGGTGAATACGATTCACCATCATGATAATATCTAATTTTTGTAATATCGTGGTTTGATCTTTCAAATTTTATGTGATGTGGGCTCAATTTTCCATAAATTTGAGAATAATTAAATAATTTTCTATTTACATTTAAAATATTGGAAATATTTCTATTAGTGTAAGCATCATCCAATTGAATTCCTAATGCAGTTGTATGTGGATTTCCATTTTTTGCTCCTGCTACACCATAATCTTCGGGATTTAGCAATTTCCCTGGTTTGGTTAGGAAGTTAAGTTCTTCCCAAATCAATTCAAGTTCTTGTTCATCGTACATGTTTTCCACAATTAAATGTGGAAAGGGATCTTTTATTTCGTGAATAATTGCCATTAGAAAATTAATCTAGCTCTTGAACTGCGTTTAAGAAAGTTTAATTGCATTGCTTCATATTTAATCTTTTCCTTAAGTGGTTTTGAAATCAACTTAGGAACGCTTTCCAAATCGATGCTATTTTTTTCACAAAAATACACGATAGCATCTATGTAATTCATGCTTAAATCGCTATGCACTAAACCCTCAATTTCTTGAGCAAATTTTGCTGGGCAGAAAAACTTGTCTTCGAATACTTTTTCGAGTTCATTGTGCATTTGTCCTAAAACCGTGATGTACATTTATAATAAAACTTTTGATCATCATAATACATAACTTATTATTTGTCAAGACTTGACAGTTTATCTGTGACAAATTTTTTAATGTATTGAGTTAAAAGACGAATATATTTTTCCTTATCTCGCTCTTCGTAGATTACACACTCTCCTGTTTCACAAGTCATAATGATCACAAACTTTTTAACCGATAATCCTGTTAATTCATGAAGCATACATGCATATGCCGCACACTGAACAAAATAATGCTCAATCCATTCTTTTGGCTTTGGTTTTTTAGAAGTCTTGAAGTCAATAATAGAAAGTTCTCCGTCATGCTCTGCAATGCAATCTACAGTACCAGCGATACCAAGATATTTACTGTAAAGAGAACCTTCTAGTGCATAGATATTATTTATACGCTTCAACTCTGGAACTGAAACTTGAAATAGCATTTCAGAAATTGGAAGAACATCCGAATTGCAATCCATGTTGCGAAGATATTGCTCGATTAAAGTATGAGTATCAGTCCCTCTTGCAGTGGCCATGCGAGTAATTTTATCTGCCTCAGCATCACCAACTTTCTTGCGCCAAGAGGCAAAAAAATCTTTATTAAAATGACTGATGACAGAAGTAATTGAAACCAATTTGATTAAATCAGTTTCACCAGGGACATTATAATACCTTACACCATCAATGGTGTCTCTCTCCAATCTGGGAAGATCAAGTTCTACATGATTGAATGTCATCGGTCGTATAAGAATTTAAATGGACATGTCTTTTCTTGTTTTTTTGAAAATATTTTTGTTTTCCAATTTGATGCGTTTTTATCTATTGAATGATACTTTTCTGAAATTTTAGACACTTGATCTGGGTTAGTAATTTTTTTTAAAATAATACCAGAGTCTAGATTTGGAGAGTAAAAACAAACTCTAAAAAGAGGATCTCCTTTTTTAATTATAACGGGTTTTTTTTCATCAACAATCGTAACAGCAGTGCTATGACTTCTTGGCCAAGTTGAAATATTAAACCACCCTTCGACACCAACCATATTGTTGTTTAAAGATGTCATTGGATGATCTCTATATTCAAACCAAACATTGGGCTCATCAGTCCAAAATAAAAATTTAGGAAATCTTAATTGCAAAACTGGATTTGGTGAATTTATATGTTCATCATCACAATGAACATAATTTATATTGTCACATATGATTGAATTTTTAAATCTATCAACTTCAATTGAGAAATCTATTGGAGAAAATCCAACAAAAGTTCTATTAGATTTATGATTGAATACTGGGCATTGAGTAAAAACATAATCATCATTATACAGGTCTCTTTCTCTATGCAGATAATTATTATCTCCAAATTCGCCAAGAGTAAAATCCAAATAATATATTTTTATATTTGCCATTACATTCCCAGTTCAGCTTTGGCAACAAGGTATTCTTTACAGAGACCAGATCTTACAATATCTTCCAGTCCAAATTCAATCAGTTCCATGGACGGCATTTGATGAAGAATACGCATGAAATCAATGATTCCATTCTTCTCATTCGTTTTCACCAAATCACTTTGAGTTGCATCTCCACAGAACATAATTTTTGTATTCTCACCAACACGAGTGATAATACTATCTAATTCGTGAAAATTAAGGTTTTGAAACTCGTCAACAATGATAACTGCATTGTCAAGAGTTGTACCGCGAATAAATGATGTGCTCCAGAAACTAATCGTTCCCTGATTTTTTAAGTTACCATACAGCATTTCAAAATCATTATCTGTTGGCATCTCAAACATATACTTTACCATGTTCTTATAAGGAATTTGATAAAGTGAAGATTTATCTTCATGATCGCCAGGAAGAAAACCAATCTCACGAGTAGCAACCAGAGACCTAACGATGTAAATTTTTTCGTATGGAGATTTTTCGTTTAAAACATCTTGAAGTGCATTGTAAAGAGTAATAAATGTTTTACCCGTTCCAGCAGCTCCATATGCAACGATGTTTTTACCATCATCATATGCATCAAATAAAAGTTCCTGGTTATCTGTAAGAGGATCAATAGCTCTGATGTAATCGAGATTGATTGGTTTCTTCCTCTTCATTTGTTTGTTGCTCATTCCAAAGGGAACTGGACTGGTTCCGATTCCTGCTGATTTTTTTCTTGGCATACTAATTAAAAGGTCTAACTTTTGATCCTGGAGCTTTAGAAGCTTTTCTTAACACATCATTCCACCCTGGGTTTTTTTGAATGAGTTTGTCAGCCCATTCTCCAATTTCCCCTGCAGATGCACACCCTTCAGACCAATCCCTTTTCCATTCGGGATTGTCTTTATACCATTGAGTAATGTCATGAACACTCATTTCGATTACTCGTTTTTCTCCCGTCTCTACGTGAATAATCGGATAAATTGCCATAATATTTAATAATATGTAATGTTATTTAGACCCACTCCAGTGCTTCCGAAACTGATGGAAACTGTTCCGAGAATACTTTTTTACACTCAAGTGCAATATCCATGTGCTCTTTCTGAGTCCCATTTGCCGAACGAAGATTGATATAATGAATCCAACTGCGGCAAGAACCCGTCATATAGATGCGTGTGGGCGTCGCCAAGGGCAGTACAAACCTTGCACACTCTTTTGCCACTCCATGATCAAGAAGTTTCTTATAAAGTTTGTTTGATTCTTCAAAATGCTTTGCAATTTCACCTTGAAGAGTGAGTTTTAAATATCCATCAAGATCATCTGTTGAGTTTTGACGATTCTTAGTATCCTGACGACGAAGGTCTGGAGTTGGAATATATTCAGTCAAAAGATTTGTATCGGCATAACGTTGTGAAAACTCTTGGAATGTGAAACTGCGGTGACGAAGTATCTGAGCCGCGATACCACGAGTAGTTTCAATCTCAAGTGTCATAGAAGACTGCTCAAACACAGACCAATGATTATGCTTAATACAATAAGCAAGCAACTTGGCATAGTTCTCGTTGTCCTGATTAGCAGGATTAGAGACTCTTGCAATAAATGCCATTGTTTTTTCGGCATCTGGAGTAATGGAAATAAGTTTTACTGTCATTTAATTAATCGGGGTAACCATCATCATCTTCAAACACCTCATCATAATCATTGAGAGCTGCTGTAATTTTATCATACTCCATATAACTTTGAGTATCCGAATAAACTTCAGACTTCAAAGAATCAACAAGCAATTCTAGATTGCGAACAATCAATTTAAGTTTGTCTTTGTCCATAAAATGATATTCTTTCAATCCATTTTACCACAAAAAAAGGAGGGTGTAAACCCTCCTGATTTTATTTGAATAAAAATTGAATATAAAGAGACAATAAAGTAATTACAACCGCACAACCTGCGGTAATTTGTAATACTGCAAACATCACTTTGCTCCAACGAGTTGTGCTAGTTGTGCTTGGTGACGACGCTCTTCTTTTTGTTTTTGTTCTTTGATAAGTTGTAGGAAGTTAAGTTTTTTCATCACTTGTGCCCCTCTTTTACAAACTTGACCCCACGATATGTTTCATTATATTGTTGAGGCTGTTGCATCATTTGCTGTTGGTATTCAATACGCTTTTGGGTGTCATATTCAACACCACGATATACAACTTTAGACATTAGGTTGCTCCTTTACTTTGTGGTAAATTTGCGTTCCTTCAGTTTCCCTACTTCCGTCCCTATTGGGATGAACGTATAATATATTATATACTTTTTTTGTAACTTTTGTTACCGTTCTATGTAACTCAGGGTGTGATTCTGAGCATAGAGTTGCTGAATAATTATATCACATCCTATCTTTGGATTACAATCTCCACAGGTATAAACATCCACTGCCGCTTTACCTTCTTCTGGCCAAGTATGAATGCTGATATGACTTTCTGACAATAAACAAATAACAGTGACTCCTTGTGGTTCAAACTTTTTTGAAATAGTTTGAACCACTGTGGCACCACTTGCTACCGCAGCATTTTCTAATAGATCTATAAGGCATCGTTCGTCATCTAATAAGACAAACGAACACCCATATAAATTCAAAAGATAATGCTTACCCATCTTCTTCTAGTTCCTTAAGTAAATCACTCACAAGAGTTTCTGTTCCATCCATAGTTTTAATTTCAAATAAACTAGATCTTTGATATCGCTTAATTCTTTTATAAACTTTCAAAACTTCTTGGAGTTTATCTTTATCAATCGATACTTCAATTTTCTCTTCACTAAAACCTGAACTCATTTTTTTGTTTTCTCCGTTCTAGATTGCCATAGTTTGGGATTAACTCTCCCATCGGTCCATCGTATGTCTTGTAATCCTTCACGGTATTTATCCCAATACATATCAAAGATATCAACCTGTTTGTTACAAATTACAATATCATAAAAAGTTTCCTCTTCAGAAATATATGTAACAAGATAAGAGTTCAAAGGCAGCGATTTATCTTTCGCTGCCGATTTTTCACATTTCTGATGAAGAACCAAGCACATCAGGAACGGCCTCCCCACTGAATGTCGGGGTAAGCTTCAGATACAAGTTCCTTCGTAATCTTATATTTGGATTGTAATTGCTTATCCTTTACAAGACAAAGAACTTCTGCTTCATCAGGATGAAGACCTTCAAGAATCTGAATGAAAATAGTTTCTCTACGAATACTAGGCAGAGTATCATTGCCACCTTTTACAAAATTGTAAAAGTGCTTGAACTCTCGTCTCAGTGATGAGTGATCAGTTCCTAATGGACTTTCGTTTGGTTTAAAAGGAACTTCCCCTTGTGGGAGAACAGAAATAATTGATTCATCAAAGTTCCAAATGAGTAGCGATTTCAACGCATCGTTCTCATGCTCTTTCAAAACTTCAACTTTTTTTGCATTCGTTTTTTGTTTTGAAACGAGATCCAGGATCTCATTCATAAATGGATTGGGTGGAAGTTTAACTTCAGTTTCAGTCGTCTTCCTCGTCTTCGTCGTAGTCATAATCGTTTTCAAATCTCACAGCTAAAATTTCATCGGGAATGATGTTTCCATTCGAGTCAAACATCTCTGGGTGCGTATACACTGGCGAAGTTTGATAAAAATGTTCCTTTGCCATCCATCCTATTACACCACCAACAAAAAAGAACATGATTGAAACTAATGTGCCGATGGTAAGTGCTACTGCTAACATTTTTTTTCTCCAGAGAGTTATTTGTTTCTTACATCAAAGTGAAACTCAATGTAGAAATGATACTCTCTGCGGAAAAGAGAAATCATTTTACCAAATTTCACTTGAAAAGTTTTTGGCTTTGATGATCTCTTCCTCCTATTTCGTAGTAGTAACTCAATGCCCCGATTAATTTGGGGTTCGTTTCTATTTAGTTTGCTTTTTGCGTCGCCCACGTCTCTTGTCATGATTATACTTCCAAGCATCTTCTAAGATGCCATACAAATATTCTTTGATTTTTCTTGCAGTTGGTTTTGGGATATGCCCATAAGCTTCACGAAGTTGTTTATACATACCATCAGAACCACCTTCAAGATATTCCTCAAGTTCCATTACAAGATTATTGATTTCGTGTGCTGTTGAACTCTCAATGAATTCTTCAACTTCTACTTTTTTAGTTCCACGAATCTTAAGATAGTCGTAGAACTTCATTACAAATTGACCGTTAAATGCATAATCAATTGCTTTTTCTACGTCAGAATAAATTTCCTGAGTATTATTTGTCATCAAACCAAGTTCTGCTCCTTCAGATATTGAACTGTTTCTGTACAGCCACCAATATGTTGCTGATTTACAACTACTTGAGGAAAAGTAGATCCTTCTCCGAATTCTGCATAGAATTCTTCACGAGTAAAATCAGTATTCAGTTTGTATACGATATACTGCAACTCTACCAATTGTAGCACCTGCTGCACCTTTGTGCAATAGGGGCAACCGTCTTTAGAATAAACTGTAAATTTCATGTTCATATGTATTAATTATTTTGTATCCAATTTCTAAATGAAAAAATTCCCCATTGGGAATATATATCTTCCGACACTGCATCACTGTTTTTTGCCATTTGAATCATAGAATTAAATTCATCATCTGGAGTAAATGGTAATGTCTTTGCATATTGCCAAAACGGAGTATCAAATTTTGAACCTAATTGATAATGCCACAAAATAAACGTCTGGATTTTAAACATTTCTTTTCGAATATTTTGGTTACAAACTTCTTTACTTTCACCATTTACGATATGATCCCAGGCATACCTAGCTATTTTTAGATAAAACCCTACGGAAGTTGCCTCTAAGGGTTCTAAAAATGAACCACGATTTCCATTTAAGATAGTTCTTTCTCCTTCAAAAAAGTTTTTAGCAATGTAATTTTCAAATTCTAGATGACCATCGGGAATAACTCCAAATATATCTATTAAATTTTTAGCCGCATCATTTTTATCTGTTATTGTATTATTGAAAATGTATCCATAAGAAACACTGTCATGATTCGGAATTACAAACGTCCAACCATCAGGAGTGGCAACGCATCTAGTATAATGTAAAGTTGGATCTGGTGTATTATCTCTACCAAGTATTACAGAATTCAATGGATTTATGAGTTTTTCATACAGATCTTTGTTACGATTATGTCTTCCTCTACAATCAAAAATGTAATCCGCATCAATTTCTTCTTCGGGGTTTTGAACATTTTTTTCTATGACATCAAATAGCCCACAACTTAAAATTAATTTTGATAATAGTTGAGGAATATAATGAATAGAACAATTGTTCAATGGGAATGGATGAAAATTTTTTTCAGTTTTTTTACCCCAGTTTTCATAAAGAATCCCGTCTTTCCTAGTTCCTTTTATTAAATTTAATTGATTGTACCAATTTATACCAAAAACTCCATTCAATAGACTTGGGATCATTAATGTTGTTCCTTGACCAGTTCTTTCTATTGGAATTGATGGATCGTAGTATATAGTAATTTTATCAAATAAATCTTTACCATGAAAATAATAGTGCATTGCAGTGATACAAGCAGCATTACCAGCACCAATGATTGCAATTTTTTTCTTTCTGGTTATCATGCTCATACGCGAACTGAAAAATATTTAGAGAAAATAAAAGGAGGGTTATCCCCTCCTAGTATATCACAGAGCATTGCCTCGGGGCAACACTTCTTCTGGAAATACAAAGTTCTCATGAGGTTGGTCTACTGGTGCCATCCACGCTCTAAGACCCTCATTAAGGAGGATATTCTTCGTGTAGAACGTCTCAAACTCAGGGTCCTCTGCCGCTCTAATCTCCTGAGATACAAAGTCGTATGCACGGAGGTTAAGAGCAAGACCGATGATACCAATAGAAGAAGTCCAGAGACCCATAACTGGTACAAAAAGCATAAAGAAGTGC
>Ga0129333_10003818_pt1 | contig 14126 bp, 10 predicted proteins | sample CPB6_08_DNA_FD_94474 | JGI IMG/M metagenome (GOLD analysis project Ga0129333, IMG submission 94474) | Freshwater to marine salinity gradient microbial communities from Chesapeake Bay, USA - CPBay_Sum_0.6_0.8_DNA | ecosystem: Environmental > Aquatic > Marine > Coastal | place: USA: Chesapeake... | reverse complement strand
CTTGAAATAAAAAAGTACATATCTGTGAAAATTTTATTTTATTCTGAAATTAAAAACTTTTTTGTGAAAATGATGTGATATGTACTTTTTTATTTTAGGAATATAAACTATATAAATATATTGATTATATAATATAATCATAGCATAATGCTAATAGATGATTACATCGAATATTCGAATACATATAAAATAAAGTATGGGGATAAATGCATAGTCTTAATGCAAGTGGGTAGCTTTTATGAAATGTATTCTATAAAGGATGATATGACAGAAGAAATTTATCAAATTGCTGATTTGTGTAAAATTTTAGTTTCTAAGAAAAATAAATCAATTAAAGAAGTGTCGATTTCTAATCCATTAATGGCAGGATTTCCATTATATACAATTAGAAAATTTACAAATATTTTGTTAGAAAACAATTATACGATTGTTTTAATCGAGCAAGTAACTCCTCCGCCAAATCCTGAACGTAAAGTTACTGAAATTCTTAGCCCAGGTATGAATATTGATGTTGAATCAAAAAACAGTAATTATATGATGGTATTGTATTATGAATATATCAATGAATTGCCAGTTGTAGGAATATCAGGCGTTGATTTATCAACTGGTAATTCATTTGTATACGAGGTTGGTTCTACAAAAACAGATCCAGAATTTACAAATGACGAAGTATATAGATTACTGACAGCCTATAATCCATGTGAATTAATAATTTTATCAGATAAAGATTATGGACATGATAAAAAAAATTATCTTATTAAATCATTGAATTTATCATGTATTATGACCCATTTTAAATGGGAAACATTTGAACACATCTTATCAATGTCTAAGATATCTTATCAAATTTCATTGTTGGAAAAAGTATTTACAAATAAATACATGATGACAATAATTGAATATCTAAATATTGAAAAATATATGTTTGGTAGAATTGCATTATGTTGTTTGTTACAATTCGCATATGAACATAATGCTGATATAATTAAAAAAATAAATGTTCCTGAAATTTTAAACGATACTTCTTTTTTAAATATAGAATATAACAGCGCTATTCAATTGAATGTTTTGGGAATCCACAAACACGACAAACCACTTATCAATATTTTGAATAGATGCAATACATCATTTGGATCGCGAGCATTCAAAGATAGAATATTGAAACCAATTGTAGATAAAGAAGTTTTGAAACAGCGATATGATGCTATTGATTTTATGTTAACTGATAAAAAATTCTATGAAATATCAAAGAATTTGTGTCATATTCTTGATTTAGAAAGAATCAAACGTAAAATGGCAATTAATAAAATGAATCCATGCGAATGGTATGGGTTTAATACTTCTATAGAAAATGCTATTTCTATTTTAGAAGAGTATTACAATGATGATGATTTGGTAGAATATAAAGATATGATAGATTATTATACAAATATTTTAGATCTAGAAGAATGTTGTAAATACAATTTATGTGACATTAAGGGAAATATTTTTGTCAAAGGCATATATGAAGAGATTGATAAATGTGTAGAAAATATTGAAAATACATATAGCAAAATAGTTGAAATATGTAACAATATAAATAAAATAGGAACAGGAGACACAACATCGTGCAAAATAGAATACAATGACAGAGAATCGTATTATATATCAATGACTAAGAAAAGGTATGATACTGCTAAGGCAAAAGATGGGTTGTACATGAAATCATTTAATATAAAGCAACAAACATCAACATGTAATGTTAAACTATCAAATAATGAAATTTCAAATTTTTCTCAAACTATAGAAAAGAATGAAAGCATTATTGTAAAAAGTGTAATCAAAGCATATAAAGAGTTTGTTACTGATTTTATATCAAAATATGATAATATTATTGGTAATTTGATCAAAAAAGTAATAGAAATAGACATAGCATGTTGTAATGCAAGAAATGCTTATGAATATAGATATTATCGTCCAGAAATAATAGAAGATGAAGCATCTTTTATAAAAGCAAATGATATTAGACATCCAATCGTTGAAAGAATAACAGATTCGACAGAATATATAGGAAATGATATTGATCTATCGCCACAAAATAGAAATGGTATGTTGTTGTATGGAATTAATTCATCTGGAAAAAGCACACTTATGAAATCAATAGGATTAAATATAATTATGGCTCAAAGTGGCATGTTTGTTGCATCGTCGAAAATGGAATTCAGCCCTTACAAACACATATTTACAAGAATATCAGGAATGGATAATATATACAAAGGAATGAGTAGTTTTGTAGTAGAAATGACAGAATTGAGAAACATTTTACAACGTTGTGATAAAAATAGTTTAGTATTGGGAGATGAGATATGTTGTGGAACAGAATCTACATCTGCTGTTGCTATTGTTGCTGCAGGAATAGAAACACTAGTTGAGAAAAAATCAAGTTTTATTTTTGCAACACATTTGCATGAACTTGTTAACATAAAAAAAATAAAACACATGATTGAATTTCAAAAATATATTTCAGTGTGCCATGTTCATATATCAATAGACAATAATAATAGAATCATTTTCAACAGGAAATTAATGGAAGGCAAAGGACACGATACATATGGGATAGAAGTATGCAAATCACTAGATATGCCTAATATATTTATGAGAACCGCCGAAGAAATAAGAAAAGAGATGATGGGAATGGAAACTATTATAACAAATACAACAAGTTCAAGGTATAATAATGATATATATATATCTAAATGTAAAATATGTAACAAACCTGCAGAGGATACTCATCATATAAAATATCAATGTAATAGTGATAGTGACGGATTTTTTACGAATCATCATAAAAATGTCAAACATAATCTAATTACGTTATGTAAAGAATGCCATAATAAAGAACACAATGGAACAATTAAAATTAAAGGATATATTGAAACAACAGAAGGAGTCGTTGTTGATCTAGAAGATAATGTACAAAAATTATCAACCGAAATTGAAAACACAGATGATATTGACTGTGAATTGACATTTGATGAAATCAAAAAATTAAAACAATATGTAAAACGTGGTAAATGTAATGAGTGGTATGTTCGATCAGCGAGAACAAATAAATTCAAGAAAAGTAATGAAGTTTCTGTATTAAAAGCCATTCAAAAACATATAAATTATAAAAATATTGTTGAAATAACCGATACAATTTCCAATTTATTATATGATTATACAATGTAATAAAAATAGCATCATTCTGTTTGTGTTTTATTATTGTAATGTTGTTTTAATTTAGGCTCTAAAAAATGAATATAATAAATATCTTCTATTTTTTTTAAAGTTATTGATAAAATTTTAATAATTTTATGTAGTGCAATATTATAATTATTTTGATCTTTTGGATTATCATTTAGAATTATGTGATGCAAAATGTTTTTTATTTCGATAAATAAATTTATTGTGTACTTTTTTGAAAACAAAAATGTCATGGTATTATTACTTCAATTAAATGTAATTTGTTATTATTCTTTATATTACTTATATTATAGAGCGTATATTAATATTCAAATAGAACAAGTAATATGATTAAGTCGAATATTGATAAAATTAATAATAATTTAAAAAACGAGACTGTAACAACACTTGTACCCGATAGATTGAGAAATGCAATCTTTGATAAAATAAAAGATACAAATATTGATAAAGGTAGTTTAACTGATATTAAGAAAAGTGTAAATGATGTAATGAAGTCATTTGCAGCGGATCAAAATGCAAATATAAGTTCTTCTACAGACACCAACAATTTAATAAAAAATGTACCTGACAAATTAAGAAATGCTATTTTTGATAAAATAAAAGATGCAAATATTGATAAAGGTAGCTTAACTGATATTAAGAAAGGTATAACTGACGCAATGAAGACATTTGCTGTAGATCAAAATGCAAATATGGGTTCTTCTATAAAACCCAATATAACTATGAGTAATGAAAGTACATCAGCTACACAAGCAATTCCAAAACCGACTACACAAGCAATTCCAAAACCGACTACACAAGCAATTCCAAAACCGACTACACAAGCAATGGCACAACAACGGAAAACGTTTATAACAGCCCCTAAAGCAACAGCTTTACAGAAAAATCAACAACAAAAATCATCTGTTTCACAAACAACAACACAGCGTACAATATCTCCAGTAACGCCTAAATCAATACCATCACAACAAACGGCACAAAAAAAAGAAAATACAGAAGATTCTTATTTAGTGAGACTTGGTAATAATATTGCTGAAAAAATAAAATATATAATTACAAAATTATCAGAAATTTATGAACAACATATCAAGAATAATAAGTCATTCACCATAGAAGATTTTTTAAATTTTACACCAAAACAAGATTTTATAAATGAAAAAGGAGAAATTGAATCAAGAGAAATAGAAAAATTAGAAAAATATTCATATACATACTTTTTGTTATACAGTATGTTGATATTTAGTATGGAAATCATACCAATTATAATATGCATATTGACCTTTACATATTTATTCTTATGTATAAAATCTACAATATTCATGTTCAAAAAGAAAATGTTCTTGGGGGATGAAAGAAAATATGTTGATGTAGGAAATATGATACATGTATTTAATAAGATTTACATACCAGATTATATTTTCATATTATGTGTACTGTGTATAATATATATTATATTTACTACATATTTACAATATAGTAAATTCATTGATTTTACTAATCCAAAAATTGTTGATAAATATAATAATGTAAACACGTTTATAAGGTTATGTATTATGATGATTATCATTAATTTTATAGTATACTACCATCCATATCAAATGATGGGATATAAGAAGGACAATTTTGATCAAAGAGTATATGAAAATATTAACTATGATTATTTGGAATACTTAGAGAACGTGCAGAAAAATGAAAAGAAATGTAATAATGATTGTAATATAAATTTAGTGGAAGTAAATACATTACAAAATTTGAAAAACTATATAATTGATATGCAAATGCAGGTAATTTCTAAAAACGGAATAGATGACCTAGCAATATTATCAACTGAACAAATTAAAAAGTATACTGTTACATTTGCAGATAGTAAGGAAGAAAAGTCATTCTATAATCAAATAAGAAATGCAATAATGACTTATTATTTAATTTCAAATTTTTCTCAAACAAAATATGATATTTTATTAACACCTTCGTTTTTTTACAATAAAGTATCTATCCTAAGTGCAGTTAATGCAAATAAAAGTAGTATTTTTTCATTTAAAAATTCAATAGAATCCTGTTTAAACATAGATATTGATGGGAAAAACAATCAATCGCAATATATGAAAGATATATGCGAAGACTGTGCAACTATCAAAAATAATATACATAAAGAATTAGGCACAGTAATTGATTTGCTAAGTAATTATCAATTTTCATTGCAATTTTTTTTGATTGTTTTGGTATCATTAGTGTGTATTATTTATATTATATATTCAATGAAAAGTAAGTAATGATTTATATAAAAAATGATTCTTGATACATATTGGTGGAAGTATGAATAAATATGGGAAATTCTGCGTCATTTAATAACCGCATAGATAAACAAGAACAGTATGTTGATATAAATTTTGAAAAAGTAAAAAAACCAATTGAATAAAGATTACACTAGTCTTCAAATCAAGGCTAAACTACGACAGGAATATCATAGAAATTCAAATAATAATGATTATATAATGGCTCATGTATGGAATTCTGTAAGATTATGATTATGATAAAACCATGAAAAAAATGTATTAAATTAGTAAAGAACTAATGGGATTAAAGCGAAATCACAAAACAAAAAAACATATAGGAGGAATTGCGCCTGTAGCAGCAGCTGCCGCTGCTTCAAGAGTAGCACCAATGCTTGCGCGAGCAAAGTCAATGCAATCTATGGCAAAAACTACTCAAGGACAAAGTAAAGGTTTATCCAATTCTGCTGCAAATCTGTTTAAAAAACATTCATCGCCAAGCACAACTGGTCAATCAAACAGTAATAAAGCACAATCTTTTTTTAATAAATTTAAAACAAAAATGGATAGTAATAATAAACAAACAAATGGAGAAAAAAAACCATCATTCTTTGATAAATTTAAGAAAAAGCCAGAAAATGCAGTAACCGCAAATGGAGAAAAAAAACCATCATTCTTTGATAAATTTAAGAAAAAGCCAGAAAATGCACTAACCGCAAATGGAGAACAAAAACCATCATTCTTTGATAAATTATTGGGAAGAAATAATAATCAAACCGATATGTCTCAGAGTAGTGAGGGAAATAATAGGGCATCATTGGCAATTCCAGGATCATCGTTATCCAACGCACAACCAATACACGATAGTAGTACACCCACATATCAACAAAGGTCTACACAACAATATGTTGCACAAAAGTCAGGAGAAGATAGCATTATTCATATTATTGAAAATATGGCGAGTGCTTTAAAAGTAATTATATCATTGATTAGATATATACTATTTATGTTATGCTTACTTATATTAATACATTCTATACAGAATGTATTTTCTTTCTTAAAGACTTATATTACAAAACTGATACAATCTACTAACAATAATGTATTAGTTAAAGATACGTTAAAGTATGGATTATTACAATATGTAGATTTGTTTTACTTACGCAAAGACAAAGATAACAATACAAATACAAGAGAAAAATTATTTTATATATCAAATATTTTTCAAATTATACAAATTATACTAATAGTATATTTTGTATTGTTATTAATATTTATTATTACTATGTTGTTTGTATTCTTTTTACAGTTATTTGCAGAAGTAGGACTTGGTTGGAAAATAGATAAAATGACAGATGATAAAGGAAATGAAAGATTTGTGGAGATGATATTAAAAACTGATTTATTTTACCCTCTTATTTTGGTTATGATTTTATTTTTCATATACAAGTATTATTTCAAAGATTTTATGATTCAAAAGATGGCAAGTACTCAAGAAAACATTTATAAAATAGACGAATACATATTTTCGAAATTGACAGAATACTCTTCAAATATTGACGGTGATGTTTATAACATTTTAATAAATAGAACCAAAAATAATGCAAATGGAGAAAGTCAAAAAATAAACACAATTATTATGAAAAATTTAAATGAAGGAGACATATCTCGTGCAAAACAAAATCTGTTATATTACACTTTTTATTCTCAAGTTCATGACAACATTCCAGACACTAATTTGAAAGGACTCAAATTAATAAATCAATACTTTTTTGGTACTGATCCATCAAGTCAAAATAAATATAGTGATTTGCCAGATAATGACATCACATATATTTCATTGATGATAAATTCACTTGGATTCAGTAAAAATGTAGATATGCAAATTTATACTAATTTGGATGTATTCAAAAGCCAAGATCCTAAATCTCAAGAACTATTAAAAGAAATGAATCTAGTGATAGAAACATTTAATGATGATATACTGACATTAACTGCTGATTTTCCAAATATGACAATATATTTCGCATTTATGATTTTTCTTATTTTATATATGACAGGCTTGTTTATGCTTGGCTATGGCACATTATTAAACAAAATTTCTTATGAAGAGAAGGATAAAAATAACTACGATGCTGCTCTTATTCGTAATCTTCAAACCATATCTCAGTATGTAACCCTTGCAATAGTAACATTTATAAAACCATTGGATATACTACATAAAAATTTACCAGAAAAACTCAAATAAAAGTCTAATAATATATTAGATTTATGAATGAACGATATTGACGTTTATGCGATAATATCATTAGTAATGGTAATATTACTGGTGTTATTTTATTATAATTTTATGTCAATTTTGAAATTCAAGTGGATTTTGGATTATATGAAAACAGAAGAAAATGTATGTTATGAAAGCAATGGTGCTAAATATGAAGGAGATACGAAAAAACATAAAATGGCAAAATTTCTGTATGATAAATTGTTTGAAATATCTTATTTTTCACTAAAAGACGATTTCACAAAGAGTTTTTATGTTTATGTTACGTTTTATAGCATAATATGTATTGCATTATTAATATCATTCTATCCATATATATTTACAATGTATAAATTCTATTTGATATTATTTATAATCTATGTATCATATACTACAGTGAACAGTTTGATTGTAAAAAACTTTCAAGATATTGATTTCAAAAGAAACGAAGACGATGGTTACATAAGACAATATTATAAATTATATAAAATAATAAACGCTTTGTTGATAGTTGCAAATATTTATGATGAGCCCATGGAATATATGTATGATAAGTTAAATTATAAACAACGTACATTCGATGACATGTTAAAGAAACATATTTCATCTCATTTTAATCTATCAAATACATCTAATATTCTTCAATATAAAACTAAACTGATAAATGATTTAGATATTGCCCAAGTGTTTGTATTTGATAAATTATCACCATATTATTTGAAATATTTTGATAATATTTATTTGATCAATACTACCAATGATAATATTGAAGATAAAATATATCTACGTGATATATTTTCATATAGAAATAGTTCGGTTAATTTCCATAAAGTTCGTGTAGAATTTGATTTGTTAAATAAATTGATAACCGAGTATGATGAAAATAGTGAAAGTATCCCGATAGAAACAAATAGTACTTACAAAAAAATACAAGAGGTAATAGAAAATTATCCACCAGATGCATTGGATATAGAAACACAATATAATAACTTATGGGATATTTTAAGAAATATAAATGTTATTATTGATAATGATAAACAATTAAGTGCTTTTAACAGTGTTTTATTTACAAAAGTAATGAATCAAATAAATAGCATTAAAAGATCTTTATATAGCCAGAAAAACAACGAAGTATATAATGAAATTAATGTAAAGATAAAGGAATTATTGAAAAAAGAAGCGATTGATGTTGAAGAAGACGATTATATTAAATTTTTCTTTAGACATCAAGATTTAATTATGAATATGGATGATAACAATGCATTCAAAATATATTCAGATGTATTCAATTTACTAACATATCAATCAGAATATGTATATGCATATATTGTATTTTGTACAATCATTCTATTATCAATAATGCATTATATATATGTTAGTTTTGATAATTACACATATTTATCGGCAATGTCTTTAATGATATTGATTTTTGGGTTTACAATGTATTTCAAAACAACATTAAATAAGTAATAAAAGAATATAGCACATTATATTATATACAATATATTATCAAACTATGTCCAAACCAATAAATTTAATCCTCGCCATGACTTTTAATGGTGGAATCGGTTATCAAAATAAAATTCCATGGAGTATTCCGAAAGAAATGAAGAAATTTCGCGAGATAACAAAACATGTCGTTGATAATAATAAACAAAATGCTGTTATAATGGGTAGAAAAACATGGGAGTCTATCTCAAAATGTTTACCTAATAGAAAAAATATTGTTATATCGAGCAATAAATACTATAGAAATCAAATAACAGACGAAAACGTATTGATTTTTCCAAACATAGATGAGGCCATGATATATTGCTTTATAAACAGTATGATTGAACAAATATTTATTATAGGAGGTACAACATTATACAATGAATTGATGCATAATCATACCTATAATGTTAATAAAATATTTTTGTCTGTCATTTTTGAATATAAAATTAAAACAGATTCATATATAAATTTGGATATTCTATATAAAAACTTTTATTTGGAAAAAGATGAAAATTATAAAAAAGAGCATAAAGAAAGGCTATTTGCATCATATATATGTTATTTGAAATAATTGAAAATGTATTTCAAAGTAAAACATTACATAGAAATGCTTCTATATAAAGAGGTTCGCGACCTTTATTTGTTTTGTTAAGTATTGCATCGTAATATGATGCTTTTTCAATTAGCATAATTTTCTTTTTTTTTGGCATGATTTTCAAAAGATCATCTAATATTAAAGGTATTGTTACATTATACTGGAAACATTGATATGATATTTTTTTAATAGAATCCAAACTACTTTTTTTGGCGGTAAAGGTTTTAATAAAATCATATAATGGTGGAAAATGGAATGTGCAGAATTCTTTTGTAATCAAAGATGGATTAATAAGTTCGACTTCAGCAATAAAAATAGATTTTATAATATCGCGCGTTTTGCATTCTTTTAAATATTTGTTTAGTTCTATATCCAAATACGACTTGAAAATATCACATATTTCAATATTTTGAAATAATGGCATTCGTATTAAATCAAAACGACTTTTTATAGGAACATCAATTTTATCTAATTTCAATGTTGTACAGAAGAAAAACGCATTGTTAGAATACCTTTCTAAAATAATTCTAAAACTATTAAAATCACTTTGAGATAACATATCAATATGTTTTATGATAATACAATGTTTTGTATTATTAATGTGTTTTGTATTAATAATATTTTTTAAGAAATCGGAAATTTGATTCAGATTTTTTGTCATAGAAGGATTTAATAAATCTATTTCAAGAAAGTGTTGATTATGTAGGTAAGGTATGTCTTTTTTCCACACACATTCTTGTTTATGTAAATAAAGTAATTTAAATCTATACTTGAGTAATTCATCTAAAAACTCATCAGTAGGAAATCCAGAACAGCCAAAAAGCAGCGCATTGTTATTAGTTATATTTAAAAATTTGAAAATTCTATTATAATACTCATGTTTTTCAATTATTTTTAAAAAATTGTTTTTAAATTTTGACCATAATGGTTGTTTTTCATATATATCTTGCATATCATTTTATTATATAAACATAATTATTTTTATATAATATAATATGTATTCTCAAGCATATAATTATTATAGTGTTCTTGGATTAAACTTAAATGCTTCTACTGAAGAAGTTAAAAAAGCATATCGTGATATTGCATTGACATGTCATCCAGACAAGTTGATTCACATCAAAGATGATGATGAAAAGAAAAAGCGAGTTGAAAAGTTTAAAGAGGCAACAAAGGCATATGAAATTTTAATGAATAGCAATAAAAATCAGTATGAAAATATTGCTTGGGCAGATGATACGAAATGGAATAATATGTGGAATACTTTTTTTGGGGACGTAACAACAGAAGATTATAAAAATACTACAAATATTTTGAAGGACGCATTTGTTGATATTGCGACATCATTTATAAAAAACAAAATTTATCCCAAGCAATATTACAATCCTTCTTCAAATTTGAATAAAGTCATAGACCACGATATTAAATTATTGGTTACTTATGATGAGGTAAAAAACAACGTGAAAAAAAAATTACGTCTAATTCTAATAAATATAGATGAGCCTATATTCTTAGATGTATATTGTGGTTCATATCCTGAAATAGTAAGAGAATATACTGATGAAAATGATTGCGAACATGAAATAAAAATTAGAATGGAGTTTATTGAGAATGAAGAATATTCTCATATTTCTTCTTCTGCAGGAAAGATTGATTTAGTGAAAATAATAGAAATAAATTTATTAGAATATATATCAGGGTGTGAAAAAGATATTAAATATATTGATAATAAACCATTAACAATATCAATTCCTCCATTCCAAAAAGAATTTTATGAAATTAATGATAAGGGTATATTTGGTGGTTCATTGATATTAAATATTAAACTGAAGAATATTGAATTTGACAATTGGAATAATTTAATAGACAAAGACAAGCACAACATGCTAAGAATATTAAATTTAATGTATAAAATGATATAAAGATAATATCAGTAGTATGAATCATAAAAATGGTAGTAAAAAAAGTGACAGCGACGGACAAGACCCAAGACAATGCTCCTGCAAAAAAAACTGTAGTAAAAACAGCAGAAAAAAAACAAGCCCCTGTTGTAGAACAGGCGAAGGAACCTGTTAAGGTTGAGGAAGCCGTCGAAGTTTCCGAAGATACTGATTCTCAATCTGGAAAATCTGTAATTTCTGATCTTGTAGATAAAATTGCTATGCTTTCAACCCAACTTAAACTCATCCAAACATCTCTAAAGCTAGTAGCCAAAGAATTTGATAAACAAAAAAAAGTAGTAGACAAAGTACAAAAAAAGAAAGAAAAAGCTAAGAAATCTCCATCTGGTTTTGCCAAGCCTTGCAAAATTTCTGATCAACTATGTGAATTTCTTGGCGTAGAAAAAGGCACCGAACTTTCACGAACTGATATCACTAGAAGTATCAATTCATATGTAAAACAACACAATCTTAATAATCCCGAAAATAGAAGAGAATTTTTCCCCGATGCTAAACTTAAATCAATTCTCAATATCCAGAAAGGAGAAAAAGTAACCTACTTTATCCTTCAACGTCTTATTGCTCATCACTTTCCCTCAAGCCAAAATAAACAGTGATAATTATTATTAATTTTTTTTATATAAAAATATAAAATATTATATTGTTATACATAGTAATGGAAAAATACAAAAGCGACAATAATATTGAAATCATTGAACAGGCCACGAGCAAAATGTTAAAAGATTTATTCAATATTGAACAAGAATATAATAAAACAAGAGAATTGGTATATGATATAATGTATATAATTGAAAACAATTACAGCACAGAAAAACTAAGTATTCAAGATTTAAATAAATTAACATTAACAAAAATAAAAGAAGTATATAGTGATAGTCAAAAACAAGATTTTGACTCACATGACATTAATGAGAATGTTACTGAAAATTTCAATGATATTGCCATTGACGAAAACAATATATCATTAAAACTAAATGAATTAGAGAAAAGAAGAAACATGATACCTAAATATAAACACGAACAAACAAATATTGAAACAGATTTTATAAAAAAAGATTCTACAGATGATAGAATATTTGAAAAACATATTTCTCAAGTTGTTTTTTCACCTTCATCGCATAAAGAGCAGAACAATTTTAAAACACTTATTATTAACAGTTTAAATAGAGATTGTGAAAAATGTCCAAAGCGTAATAATTTGAAGATTAATGTAACATTATCGTGTATTAACAATACAATAATACCATATTGTATATGTTTTCCATCTTACGTGAAGACACTAACACCATATGTATTGATGCATATAACAGACGGAAATAAAAATATATACTACAGTTTCACTTGCAATAAAAGCAATGACAACAATATATGGGATGTATGGCAAACAATTGATAATGCAGAAGCTATAAACATGGGTGAAAATATATGGTGTATAAACTTTCTCGATTTTACAAACAATGAATTACAACTCGGTTATGACAATGTGTCAATTACATCTGTTAAAAATAAAAACGAAGATGATATTTCTTTGACATTGAATAATGAAGATTTTAGCGTAGGTGATAATATATGCTTAAGATTACCAAATAAAAAACAAATTTATAAAAAAGTCAAATCAAAAATGGGAGATGTTATTGATATAGATAATAATATTAACATGCCAATAGAAGAGATTATTAACGCAAGTGTAATGAATTTAAATAAACAATATTCATTTATAGTTAAATATGCATTAAGAACTTAATAATAAATCGGTTATAGATATAAATGTAAATACTGCTATTGATATTAGTTCTAATTTATATATTAAATTTAATTTTTCTACTTCACTAAGTTGTTTATATTCTAACTTATGTATGTCAGGGTTCATAAAGTATACTAGAGTATATATTATAAATGTAAATCCAATCACCATAGTAACATGTGTAAATATACCAGGTTTATTGATATGTAAATTAAAGAAATTTAACACTATTCTCAGTTTATAATCATCTACATTTATAACTATAATCATTGATATCAAGATTATTGTATATATCACTAAGTATGCTATCAGCGAATAGAATACATTTGATATTATGCTTTTGTCAATAAGGGTTTCTACGATAGCTAAACACACTTGTCTTATTACAAAACATATGACAATATATATTATTACATCGTCTCGTGTAAGTTTAAGAACCTTTGAAGGATCTAAATTATTAGAAACGACATTTCTAAAGAATTTATCCTTCGCTTCCTCTATTATCATATCACCATTGTTGATATTTTGTAAATATTGTTCCCAGACATTTTCATACTTTGATTTTGTACTATCG
>Ga0129333_10003817_pt1 | contig 14128 bp, 12 predicted proteins | sample CPB6_08_DNA_FD_94474 | JGI IMG/M metagenome (GOLD analysis project Ga0129333, IMG submission 94474) | Freshwater to marine salinity gradient microbial communities from Chesapeake Bay, USA - CPBay_Sum_0.6_0.8_DNA | ecosystem: Environmental > Aquatic > Marine > Coastal | place: USA: Chesapeake... | reverse complement strand
TGCCAACTCGCCCTCTAGCATACGGGATTACAGTTTTTTCTCCTTAGTGGCTAATGCAATGACGCTGATAGGAGCTTTTTTGATGCTTCGGCTGAAAAAAAATGGGTTTAGGCTCTATGTTTTAGGGTCACTTATCGGCATCATATCTCCCTTATTGGTATTTGGAAGTGATAACTTCCTTGGATTTTCATATGCATTCATGGGGTTCCTTATAGGGCTCTTGTTTGTAACCCTTTATGCATTGAAAATCAAGCATATGCGCTAAAAAGTCTGTCCTCTGTTGAAAGCGAGTCTCTATTGGGAAAAATTGGTTACCTTTGCACCGAAATTTTGGATGTAAAAAATTAGATGAATTAAAAATTTTGAGATGTCAAGCGTAACGAAAGAAAAAAAGACTTCAATTGTTGCTGAATTCGGTGGCAACGCAAAAAATACCGGATCAATCGATGCACAAATTGCTTTGCTTACGGAAGAAATCAATGAGATTTCCAAGCACCTTCAAGTCAACAGCAAAGATTTTTCAACCCACCGAGGATTGATGAGAAAAGTAGGTCAGCGTAAACGACTGCTTACCTATATGAGTAAACACAACCTGACCGGTTATCGAGCACTCATCGAAAAACTCGGTTTAAGAAAATAACATTCACTGATCAGTTCTATTCCCAGCCCAGGTTGGGAATATTGCTTTTTGGTAATTCCAAAAAACGAATTCATGCTACAACAACCTTTTCAATCAAGTTTTGATCTTGGTAACGGCAGGACCGTAACCATCGAAACAGGACGTCTTGCTCGCCAAGCAGATGGTTCCGTTACTGTTCGCCAAGGCAATTGCATTTTGCTTGCAACAGTTTGTGCCAATAAAGAGCCCAAAGAGGGACAAGATTTTTTCCCGCTTTCGGTGGATTATCAGGAGAAATTCGCATCCGCGGGTAGAATCCCTGGTTCCTTTTTTAAACGTGAGGGTCGATTGAGCGACTATGAAATTTTGATTAGCCGTCTGATCGATCGTGCACTCCGTCCTTTGTTCCCAGAAGATTATTTCTGCGACGTCCAAGTACTGGTGACGCTCATTTCTTCCGATCCTGAGATCATGCCTGATTCATTGGCTTGTCTCGCTGCATCAGCCGCTTTGGCCGTTTCAGATATTCCCATCAAAGAAATCATTTCAGAAGTAAGGGTAGCGCGTGTAAATGGGCAATATATTGTAAATCCCTCTCGTACAGAATTAGCATCTGCAGATATGGATTTCATGATCGGTGCAACGGAGAAGAATTTGATGATGGTTGAAGGGGAATCAAAAGAGTGTCTTGAATCTGATGTGATTAAAGCACTTGAGGTTGCACATGATGCCATACGCATTCAGATAAAGGCACAGGAGGAATTAAGACAGAAAGTGGGAGTGAGCACCAAGCGCGATTATACAAAGCCACCTCAAGATGAAGCCATTCAAACCAAAGTAACCGAACTGGCTAAAGATCGTATTCATGCAATTTCAAAAGCAGCAAGCAATAAGAATGACCGCAGTTCTGCGTACGATCAGTTGAAGAAAGAGGTAGTAGCATCGCTTGGTGAAGAAGCTACAGACGCGCAAGTTAAACTAGCAAAGAAGTATTTTGAAGATCTTAAGTGGGAAGTGGTTCGCAATATGATATTGGATGAAAAAGTGCGCTTAGACGGAAGGGCTTTGGATCAAGTGCGACCACTGAACATGGAAGTGGATGTCCTTCCTGGTCCCCATGGATCAGCATTATTTACTCGTGGGGAAACACAATCGCTCACGACCATTACATTTGGTACCCCGCTAGACGAATTATTGATTGAAAGTGCAGCAAAATCAGATTATAATAAAGTAATTCTGCATTATAATTTCCCAGCATTTTCTACAGGCGAAGTAAAGCCGATGCGTGGGCCTGGCAGAAGGGAAGTGGGACATGGAAATCTTGCATTGCGTTCTTTGAAGCAAATGATGCCAGGAAACGATTATGCCTACACCGTGCGAATTGTTTCTGATATTCTTGAATCTAATGGTTCATCATCCATGGCAACTGTTTGCGCAGGATCACTTGCCTTGATGGATGCTGGTGTTCCTATTCCAAAGCACGTGAGTGGTGTGGCCATGGGACTCATTACCCGTTCTACCGATGGGAAAAATGCAATTCTAACTGATATTCTGGGTGATGAAGATCATTTGGGAGATATGGATTTTAAGGTAACTGGTACTCGTGATGGAATTTGCGGCATTCAGATGGATATCAAGATTGATGGCCTCAGCATGGCAACCATGATGGAAGCCTTAGAGCAGGCACGTAAAGGAAGGTTACACATTCTTGAAGAAATGTACAACTGTATTGATGCTGCTCGTGCTGAAGTCAAAGGTCATGCACCTCGCATGCAAAAACTCTTTATCGATAAGGAGTTCATTGGAGCAGTTATTGGCCCACAAGGTAAAATCATTCAAGAAATTCAGCGTACAACTGGAACAACCATTACGATTGAAGAAATTGGTAACCAAGGGGAGGTCAGCATCTTTAGTCCTGCTAAAGAAGGCTTAGACAAAGCTGTTGCATGGATTAAGGGAATTGTTGCAATGCCAGAAGTTGGTGAAGAATACGAGTCCACTGTCAAGTCCATTATGCCATATGGTGCTTTCGTTGAATTTATGCCAGGAAAACAGGGATTGTTGCACATCAGTGAAGTCAGTTGGAAACGACTGGAAAACCTTGATGGTATCCTCAAAGAGGGTGATACAGTTCGCGTAAAATTGATCGGCATCGATCACAAAACAGGAAAGTTCAAATTGAGCAGAAAAGCCTTGATACCTAAACCTGATTTTAAACAGGATAGGGATAAAGAGGCAGAGTCAAATTAATACTACAAGCCGACCCTGGGTCGGCTTTTTTTATGAATCATCTCGCTTTTCATATACAGGTAAGTCGCTCAGAACTCCGGGAGATTTTATTGGGACTACTTCCCGAAGTGGGTGTGGAAGGTATCGAAGAATTAGATGATCAGCTCATTGCTTATGCAAAAAGCAATGGTATCGATGAACAACAAATCAAGGAATTATTGGAGCGCCTTGGATGCTCCTATGCCATTGAAGTGGTGAACGAGACAAATTGGAATCAGAGCTGGGAGTCAAATTTCGAGCCTGTCGTAATTGCTGGAGCTGTACAAATTCGAGCTTCCTTTCATAAAAAAGATGAGGGGGTTCCCTACAACATGCTGATTACCCCAAAAATGAGCTTTGGAACTGGTCATCATGCTACAACTCGGATGATGATTAAGTTACTTCTGAACCATTTCATAAAAGGGGCCTCGGTAATGGACTTTGGCACAGGTACCGGTGTTCTGGCTATCCTTTCAGAAATGATGGGAGCCAATCATGTGGTAGCGATAGACGTCGATGACTGGAGCATCGCCAATGCAGTTGAAAATTTCGCCTTAAATGGATGTAGTTGCATCTCCATCATAAAAGATGATTCCGTCCAAAAAACAGGGAATTTTGACATCCTATTAGCCAATATCAATAAGAATGTGTTGCTGGATCAGGCAAGCGAATTGCATGATCATATCAATAAAAATGGGTTTTTATTCATAAGTGGTTTGTTATCAAATGATTACCAAGATATTTGCAAAGCCTATAGCCCGATATTCGGACCACCTTTTGTTCAATTGGAAGAAAATGGCTGGATTGCGCTTGGCATGCGTAAGTCTTGATGCGTAAGGCCGTTTGTTATTTTTTCATTAATTTTACGATCTACCACCCTTGATCCAATGACTGAATTATACCTCATCATTTTAGCCTACTTGATAGGTTCCATTCCTACGTCACTTATTGTTAGCCGATCGGTTTTCAATATTGATATTCGCGACTATGGTAGCGGGAATGCAGGCGCAACCAATACCTTTAGGGTGTTAGGGTCTAGGTGGGGTACTTTCGTCATGATTGTTGATGTGTTGAAGGGAATGATTGCCGTAAAGTTGGCATTACTGCTTCCAAATTATATTGCTAATGAATTTGAGCGCACCAATTTTCAAATTGGTCTTGGCTTAGCTGCTGTTTTGGGTCACATTTTTCCTATTTGGGCTGAATTCAGGGGAGGAAAGGGTGTAGCAACTCTTTTTGGATTAATTATCTCTGTATCTCCTTGGACAGCAGTAAGTTGTGCGGGGGTATTTGCAATTGTGCTTTACCTTACTCGCTTTGTTTCATTGAGCTCGATTCTTGCAAGTTTAGCTTTTCCAGTCTTCATTTTAGTAGTTTTCAATGTAGATAATATCGCCTATCGAATTTTTGCCATAGCCGTTGCGTTGATGGTCGTTTTAACGCACCAAAAGAACATCAGCCGATTGCTCGCGGGCAATGAGAACAAGGTGCCCATTTTCAAAAATCGTGACCGTAGAAAATCCAAGCGACTCTTCTAATCGTTTGTACATTTCTTGACTACGCTCCGTAATTCTGTAAAACTTCAATGGTAGAATCATTTTTGTGGAAAAAATGTTAATTTTGTCGTCCCTCCAAAACTGACCAATTATGCTGATTAACATTCTTGAGAAATTGCAACTTTCGGAAGAAAAAAATCTCTTGATTCAAGGAATACCTTCAACATTGGAAAAGCATTTTTCGAAGTTGTCATTTGCAAAGAATGTAACCCCACTGCTTAAAAGTCGCAAAATAGATTTTGCGCTTGTCTTCGCACTGAACTACAAACAGCTTTCTGGAATCATGAAGGATGTTATACCAGCACTTAAGGACAAGGGGAAGTTATGGATTGCTTATCCAAAGCCTACTTCTAAAATTGTTAGTGATCTCAACCGCGATTGCAATTGGGATTGTCTATTATCCAGTGGATTCTCAAAATTTGATGAGGTAGTTATTGATCACGTATGGACTGCACAACGCTTTTGTACATCGAAGTCCAAGTCGAATTACACTCATCTGGAATTGGGGGTAATGGAAATGACCGTAAAAGATGTCAAGATCCATTCTGCTGTTTCTTAATCAACAACTCAGCGTTTCGCAAAATCTAATCAATTTATTCAAACTTCGAATTGAAGTTGTTTTTTCTGGTAATGCATCTGCAGATCCAAATCCTGGACCGGCAAGGGCTAGCTTAGTTTCCCCACACGCTTTCTGTAAATTCCGAGCCAGATCATTGGCAGTACTATCAGTGAAATTCGTAATCAGATAAGCCAGCACGACATCGGGTTGTGTTTTCTTGACTGCTTGATCGATGGATTCTAGTGAGGCATTTACACCCAAGTAGCGGGTTGGAAATTTATTTTTTCTCAGCAAATAGTTACAGAACAACAGCGGTAATTCATGATGTTCGTTATGAGGACAAAATAACAACACCAATGGCCCTGCTGATCGTTGTACAAGGGGCAATGCATTGATAGAACGGATCAATTCATTTCGGACCAACGTACTTGCAAAGTGTTCCTGCACAGGAGAAATGCTGTTGATGGTCCAAAGTTGGCCCAGCTTAACCAAAAATGGGAAAAGTACATGGATGATAAGGTCTTTTTGATCCATGGTTTCTTTTAGCTCTGCTACCAGTTGTTTGAATTCCTGTTCGTTAAAGTCAATGCTGAATTCAATTAGTCTGTTAATAAAGACTTCAAAATTTGATTTTTTTTCTATTTGAATAGTAGCTGCCATCATCTCTTCAACACTCATGTCAGCAATCTTGGAAATCTTAAAACCGTAGTGATAAAGGAGTGAAATTCTTAAGATATGTTTGAGGTCATTATTGTCGTATACTCGGTGTTTTCCAGGAAGTGTTGGAGGAATAATGATTCCATACCGTTTTTCCCACGTGCGTAACGTATGTGCTTTTATTCCGGTAAGATTTTCAATGTCTCTAATTGTAAACTGATTCAACCAATTGTATTTGTCCTTGAATTTAACCAATCATCTTTGATTTTAATCGAACAACGCGCATAATTATTAAAATCCTGCTTTATTGTTACATTTGACGATACAAAGCTTAAACAACAAGTATGGGTTGGATGATTTTTATAGTCGCGACAGTTGGCTTTCATATGGGGTTATATGGAATGTTTAAAAAAGCAGGAATATCCCCTTGGAAAGCTTTTGTTCCGTTTTATAATACGTGGGAGATGACCCAAAAAATGGAATTACCATTGCATTGGTTTTTGCTTCAATTCATTCCAATTGTTGGTCAATTCATTACAATTTGGCTTTGCATAAAATTTGTTGAGCACTTTGGAAGATTTTCAATTGCTCATCATGCATTGACAGTTCTGGTGCCGTTTATTTATTTTCCTTACTTAGGATTCTCTTCTAACGAGCGGTATGCTGGTATACCAGTTGTTAAAAATTATAAGAAGTCTTCCTTTCGAGAATGGATTGACGCTGCAGTTTTTGCAGTAGTAGCCGCTACAATCATCCGTACGTTTATTTTTGAAGCATATGTGATTCCAACTGGTTCAATGGAAAAAACCTTATTGGTAAATGACTTTCTTTTTGTCAGCAAAACCAGTTACGGGCCTCGTATTCCTAACACACCGTTATCATTTCCTTTTGTGCATCATACCTTACCGTTTGGAAGTGCACAATCTTATCTGGAGTGGATCCGTCTTCCATATAAGCGGATATTTCCAAGTGAAATCAAACGAAATGATGTGGTTGTATTCAATTATCCAGTAGGGGATACGGTAATTGCTGAATTTCAATCAGAGATCAATTATTATGACTACTTCCGTGCCTATGAGTCCAGAGGGGGCACTCGAGAAATGCTCATGGCAGAACGGGATGATATTTTAATTCGTCCTGTTGACAAACGGGAAAACTTCATCAAACGATGTGTGGGTATACCAGGAGATACATTGACTCTTAAAGAGGGCGTTCTTTTTGTGAACAATTCCATTGCGGAGATACCGCCTTTCTCTGAATTGCCTTACTGGGTGAGATTAAATGGCAATGGATTTTTCTCTGACGCTTTTATCCGTGACGAACTCAATATAGATCCCAACGATCCAGATCAACGGGATCTGCTTCAATACCAAGATAGCTCAAATCTTTATCGCATAACCCTTACCCCGCGCCAGGTAGAAATGGTAAAATCCTTTCCTTTTGTGGATGCTTCATCCGTCCGACCTGATTTGAACACTGCTGGATTTGGGAACACCTATCCTTATGATACCACTCTCTTTAAATGGAGTGAAGATAATTTCGGTCCTATTTGGGTTCCGAAAAAGGGGAGTACCATTGAACTAAATGCTACAAACCGTTCTTTGTATCGAAGGATCATTGAGGTCTACGAATCCAATACTTGGGAAGTGAGAGATGGGGTTGTTTTTCTAAATGGAACTCCGGCAGCTTCCTATACGTTTAAAATGGATTATTTCTGGATGATGGGGGATAACCGCCATAATTCACAAGATTCCCGTTTTTGGGGATTTGTACCTGAAGATCATATCGTGGGTAAGGCGACGCTTATTTGGTTCAGTTGGCAGAATGGTCCACGCTGGGATAGAATTTTCAAGCGGATTAAATAACATACATGCAGAAAGAACATCTTGGCGCAGAATTTTCAGTTTACGATGATTTATCTGAATTGAGTGATTCAGATAAATCTCTTTTACTGGATGCCCAACGTGCTGCAACAACTGCATATGCGCCCTATTCCCACTTCCGTGTAGGAGCAGCAGCTCATCTTAGTGATGGAAGGAGAGTGACGGGCTCCAATCAAGAGAATGCTTCTTATCCAGTTGGAATATGTGCAGAGCGGGTACTCTTGTCTACGCTTTCATCCATAGCTCCCAATGCAATCATTGCAACAATGGCCATTTCGTATGAAAGCGATGAAGTAGCGTCTAATCAACCCATCGCACCCTGCGGAATGTGTCGCCAATCCATGGTAGAATATGAAACTCGGGTGAAAGCACCCATGCGACTTATCCTCTCTGGCTTGTCTGGAAAGATCTATGTTTTTGATAGTTGCAGTGATTTATTACCACTCGCTTTTCATCATTACCATTTGGGGAAATAATATCCCAGTCTTACTTTGAAATTTCTCCACTCAGAAATTTCAGCGTATTAACAGCAACTTGAGCCCTGAATTGAGCATTGATGTACCTATTCTGTGCTTCAATGAGACTCAGCTGCGCTTGCCTTAATTCGATGGAATTGCTGAATAACTTTCTAAAGCGTTCGGTTGATATAAAATTATTTTCTTCAGCAAGTTTTACATTTTCTTTTTCAATTCTTGCCACCACCAGTGCATTCTTGTAATCCTGATAGGCAATCATCATATCACGTTGAATTGTATTGCGCAGTTGTTCAATTTGCAGTTCCTGTCGCTTTTGCTGCACTGAATTTACTTTTAACTGAGTTTTGTTGATGTTTCCGTTAAAAATTGGAATACCAACTGAAAGTCCAACGTTGGGACCAAACGTCTGGTTGGTTAAAAAGAAGCCTGCAGTTGATTTTGAACGATTCAAAACTGTATTTGAATTGAGACTTAAGATAGGCAGTCGTTGTGAATTGATGATTTTTCTCTCGTTCAGTAAATTATTCTTTTCCTGTTGAGCAATCAATAACTGATAGTTTTGTTTTTCGAGGTTTGCTAATAGTTTCCCAAGTGCGATGTCTTCAATATTGAAGTCCTGATCCATCACATGAACGGCTTCTTCTGTACCTCTTTTCAAGATGGCATTGAGTTGTGATTTTGCATTCGCCAACAGATTAAATGTATTCTCCAGGTCTACTTCTTGAGCATTAAGATCAATTTCAGCCTGAAGCAGATCGGTTTTCGCACCACTTCCTACATTAAAACGGGTTTCTGCTATTTTTTGTCTTTCCCTGGAGAGGTTGATGATGGCTTCAGTTGCTACAACTTCCTTATTTAAACGAACGATATCATAATACAAATTGGAGACATCGAATACAATTTGATCAATTTGCTGTTGGAGTGCAATACTGCCAATGCGTTCCAAAATTTCAAATCGCTCTTTGGTAGAGCGAATCCTCAATCCATTGAAAATTCTCCAGCTGAAGCTTAGATTAGAATTGATCGCACTGTTGGATACATTATTTCGTTGTATGCTACTTCCGTTTGCTAATTTTTGGTCGATATTGGATACTGCTTCAGTATTTGAGAGGTTTGCAGACACAACCGGAAGGGCTCCTGCATTTCCCCAATTGTTATTGATCTTGGCCATTTCTAGATCTGAATTGGCTATCTGAATTTCTAAATTCTGTCGAATAGCCAAATCAATTGCCTGCTTCAATGTAAAACTGGTGTCTTGGGCCGAAACGGACACAAAGAAGAGAAGGAATACCACTAAGAACCTGCTAGCTTTCATGAACCATCCTTTTTTTCCTGGAAATGTATAAATAGAGTGAGGGTACCACAAAGAGCGTAAGGATCAGGGAGAAAAGCAATCCGCCAATGATCACAATTCCGAGAGGAATGCGACTTTTCCCTGCGGATCCCAATGCTAGTGCAATTGGAAGTGCTCCTAATGCCGTTGCCAATGTTGTCATAAGAATTGGTCGTAAACGCGCAACGGAAGCTTCCAAAACTGCTTCAAATTTTTGAATTCCCTGTTCTCGTTTCTGATTGGCAAATTCCACGATGAGGATACCGTTTTTAGTCACCAATCCAATCAGCATGATGATTCCAATTTGTGAGAAAATATTCAAGGATTGATCAAAAAGGTAGAGGCTCAATACTGCTCCTGCAAGTGCCAAGGGTACAGTTATCATGATGATGAGGGGGTCAACAAAACTTTCAAACTGTGCGGCCAAAATAAGGAAAATCAATACCAATGCCAGTAGGAACGCATTTTGCGTATTAGAGGAACTCTCTGCAAAATCTCGGGATGTTCCACTTAGACCTGTAGTGAAGGTGTCGTCAAGCACCAAGGTAGAAATGCGCCTCATTTCAGCAATACCCTCGCCAAGAGTTTTGCCCGGGGCAAGGCCGGCAGAAATCGTTGCACTTTTTAAGCGGTTAAAATGAAAGATGGTAGGAGGGTTAGCTGTTTCAACAATGGTCACCAGATTATCCAATTGAATCAGCTGTCCATCTCTGCTTCGGAGATAAAACGATTTTAGGTCTACCGGTGCATCACGGTCTTTTCTGTCAACCTGTCCTATTACCTGATATTGTTTTCCGTTGCGAATGAAATAGCCAAACCTTCTGCCGCTCAATGCCAATTGAAGGGTATTTGATATGTCCAAGATGGAAATACCCAGCTCGCTTGCTTTTAAACGATCGATGCTGATCTGAATTTCGGGCTTGTTGAATTTAAGGTTCACGTCATTGCCTTGGAAAATGGGACTTTTCACTACCTCATCCATGAACAATGGAACTTTCTCCTTGAGTTTATCAAAGTTGAGGTTCTGCAGAACAAATTGAACAGGCAATTGCCCTCTTCCTGCCATTCCCACAGATATCGTCTGCTCTTGTAAAACCAAGACCCGGACATTGGTATAATTCCTAAACATTTTATTTAGGTTTTGAGCGATATCATTTTGACTTCTCTTGCGTTCTGATGCATCTACTAGTCCCAAGCTTACCGATGCATTGTTTGCACCGCCCGCTCCAGCAAAGTTTGGTGCAAACGAAAGCACTACGTATCGCTCAGGGACTGAGTCCAGAATAGTTTGTGTAATCTGGTAAACGGCTCTGTCCATGTAATCGAAGTCGGTGCCTTCAGGGGCCTGAATACTCGCTCTGAGCCTATTTCTATCTTCCATTGGCGCCAACTCAGAAGGGAGCTCTTTTCCAACAAAATAGATGATCGACATGCATATTGCTACAATAACCAATGCCATCCATTTACGGTGCATAAATGCTTGTAACAATCGCTTATATCCGCTTTCCATACCATTGTAGAACGGCTCGGTTTTGGTGTAAAACCAGGAGTGCTTGTGGACGTTCTTTTTGGTCAAATAAATATTTAACACTGGGGTCAAGGAGAGCGATACAAACGCAGAAATTAGAACTGCACCTGCAACTACGATACCAAACTCTCGGAACAATCGACCAACAAAGCCCTCCAGAAAAATAATGGGTAAGAAAACAATTGCAAGGGTCAGGGAGGTGGAGATAACGGCAAAGAAGATCTCTTTCGATCCTTCTCTTGCTGCCCTCCATTTATCCATTCCCTGTTCGATCTTTTTATAGATGTTTTCCGTCACCACAATACCATCGTCCACAACAAGGCCAGTGGCCAACACCAACGAAAGCAGTGTCAATACGTTGATCGAAAACCCTGCCACGTACATGATGAAGAATGCACCTACTAAGGCAACGGGAATGTCGATCAGTGGTCGAAATGCAATTGACCATTCTCTGAAAAACAGGTAAATGATAATGACGACCAACAAAATGGCAATGATCAGTGTTTCTTCCACCTCTTCAATAGCCTTTCTAACAAACAAGGTTTTGTCAAATCCTATCTCAAGTATAATATCAGGTGGAAGATCTTTTTTTATGATTTCCAGTCGTTTATATATTTCATCTGCAATTGCAACCTGATTGGATCCGGGCTGAGCTACAATTCCCAAGTTGACAGAACGAACATTATTTTTTCGGGTAGCAGATTCCTCGTTTTCCGGACCCATAATGGCATACCCTACGTCTTTAAGTCGGATTACATTTCCTTCTGTTTGTCGGACGATCAGGTTGTTAAAGTCTTCTTCGGTAGTAAGCTTGCCGTAGGCTTTTACCGTCATCTCGGTGGTATTTCCTCGGACTTTCCCTCCGGGCAATTCAATGTTCTCTCGATCTAAGGCAGATTTTACGTCTTGGATTGTTAATTGGTAAGCAGACAATCGAACCGGGTCAAACCATATTCGCATTGCAGGACGCTGACCGAAAACGTTAACACTGCTTACCCCAGCAATGGTTTGCAACCGTTCTTGTACAATATTTTCAGCTAAGTCAGACAGATCCAAGTAGGTCCGTCTATTGCTTTGCATCTGCATGAAAATGATCGGCTCAGAATCGGAATCTTGTTTTGCAACGGTAGGAGGTGCATCTAAATCTTGGGGAAGTTGGCCACTTACTTGTGAAACTTTTTCACGTACATCATTTGCGGCACGTTCCAAATCGACTCCCAGTTCAAATTCAACTGTAATATTGCAACTGCCTTGAGAGCTGGATGAGGTGATGTTTTTAACTCCTTCTACACCGTTGACTGCTTTTTCCAGAGGTTCTGTGACTTGTTGCTCGATGATCTCTGCATTGGCACCCACATAGGATGCTCGCACATTGACAACAGGCGGATCAATTGCCGGGTACTCTCTTACTCCCAAAAACGAAAATCCTATTGCACCAAAAATGATGATTACGATGCTGCAGACTACTGCGAATACGGGACGTTTTATGCTGAGTTCTGATAGATTCATCTTTGCCGGTTGAAAATGTTCTTATTGGACCTTGGACAGCTTCAATTTCGAATCTTTACGGATAAACAATAAGCCTGTGGTGACTATCGTATCACCCACTGAGAGCCCACTGGTAATTTGTACATTGTCCTCACTTCTGATACCAGTAGTTACATCGATGAACACAGGTAGGCTGTCCCGGTACACAATTACTTGTTTTGATCGGGCACTGGGTATAATGGCCATCGATGGGATGCTAACGGCTGCATTGTTTGTTCCCATGATCAATTTGACCTTTGCAAAACTTCCGGGTACTAAAGCGTTGCTTCCGTCCTTTACCGTTGCAAGCACCTTTAAATTTCTGGTTTCCGATTCTATTGTCGTTTCTGAAGCAAGAACGCTGGCTGTGAACGTATCAGCACTTCCCGCAATTGTGAATTCAACATTCATATTGGGACGGATGGCTGAGCTGTATTTTTCTGGAATACTGAAGCTGATTTTTTTTAAGTTGACCTGACTGATCGATGTTATGATATTGGACGGAGTAACATAGGCGCCGAGGCTGATGTTTCTTAAACCGATTCTACCGCTATAAGGAGCGCGGATTTCAGTTTTGGAAATGGCGACTTTTGTCAGTTCTATATCGGCTTTAATGTTATTCACCTGCAGTAGACTAAGATCGTAATCTTGTTGACTGATGCCGTTGATCTTGAGTAGCTCTCGCTCCCGTTCTTCTGTTTTTTCTGCTATCTGCAATTGAACCTCCAATTTTCTCAATTGCGCTTGGAGATCACCATCAAATAACTTCACCAGAAGAGCTTTTGATTCCACGCTAGAACCTTCTTTGAAAAGGATATTCGTTACTCTTCCAGATATTTCTGGGCGTATTTCGGTGATTTCGAATGGTAGAATATTTCCGGCCACTTCAACTACATCCGATACCGTAGCTGGTTGGATGACCAGACCCTCAACATTGAGGGGACCCATCTTGCCGGATTCCGTGGTTTTTTGATTGAATTTCTGCTCTTTACAGGAAAAAATGACTAAAAAAAATGGAAGTGCTAATATGATCTTTTTCATATTGTTCTAAACTAAGCTGATTTTTGGGTCAATAACCAGCAATATAGATGATTTTAGTCGCAAAAACCTTCACCATTCGCTGTCGAGTCCCCCGGCAATGCGATTTATTTCCTTTTGGGAATGGATGCGGCCGCTTGCTTTTTCCATTTTCGCAATTTCAAACAACCAATTTTTGACAAAATCCAACGTAGGGGAAGCCTTCATTGTCATTGGATGCGGTATATAATCGATTTTTTTCAAGTATTTCTCAACATCCAACACCGAGTAAACTTGACCATTTAAGGGGTCTATGAAGAAAATGACTTCATCCTCCTCATCCTCTTTTATGTATGCTTCTTCATTCACATAGCACAAAAGGTTTTGTTTAGGAATATTCGCCGGACGAATCGGTAATCCCAGCATTTCACCCATGGTCAGGTAGATGGATGCCATGGGGTAAGTATTCCCAGACTTATGCTCCATTAAATGCATCGTATCGAAGTGCGCTGGTTGTTCATACTGAGTATCTTCTCCTCTTAGTTTATAGTTTCCCAATATGACCTTATTGAAAATATTGATTTCTTCTAATGGAGTCAAATAGTCGTTTAATTCCAACCAGATGCTTTTTCGCATCTTTTCAATCTCCTGAATGAATGCATTTTTATCATTTTCTCTATTCAGGTAATCCGAGATGATCATTGA
>Ga0129333_10003816_pt1 | contig 14129 bp, 11 predicted proteins | sample CPB6_08_DNA_FD_94474 | JGI IMG/M metagenome (GOLD analysis project Ga0129333, IMG submission 94474) | Freshwater to marine salinity gradient microbial communities from Chesapeake Bay, USA - CPBay_Sum_0.6_0.8_DNA | ecosystem: Environmental > Aquatic > Marine > Coastal | place: USA: Chesapeake... | reverse complement strand
TAAGCTTGCTGGAATCAACGAATCGTTGAAGACAAAGGCTTCTGAACTCCGCAAACAAAATGTTCTTTTAGAACAAACAATTTTAGCATTGAAAGGTAAGCTTGAAGAAGTAAACCTAAGCAATGCAAAACTTCTGTATCAAAACGAAGTACTTACGAACCCCTCGTTGAATGAGCGACAAAAATCACAAGTTGTCGAATCCATTCGTAAGGCAGCTTCTGTTTCAGAAGCGAAGGTTATTTTTGAAACACTTCAAAGTGCAGCGCGTTCTGTCGGAACCGATAGAAAGGTTGAATCGCTGAACGAGGCAATCAGAAGACCTTCTCACACAATACACGGCAAGAAGCCACTAACCGAATCGGTTGACAACAACCAATTTGATTATTGGAAGAAACTTGCTGGTATCCAAAAATAGAAAGCAATAATCCTAAAAATAAAGGGGGTGATAATATGTCTCGTAATCTAATTGAAAGATTAACAGAGGGCGTCGTTAACCGCGACCTCCAGAAAGAAGGTGCTGCTCTTCTCAACAAGTGGGAGAAGACCGGACTTCTAGAAGGACTCGCAAGCGACCATCAACGTGCTGGCATGGCACGCCTTCTCGAAAATCAAGCAAAACAACTCTTAAAAGAATCTACTACAATGGCCGGTGGCGAAGTCCAAGGCTTTTCAGCAGTAGCATTCCCACTCGTTCGCCGCGTATTCGCTGGTCTTCTCGCCCAGGATATCGTCAGCGTTCAACCAATGAGCCTTCCATCCGGCCTCATTTTCTTCCTTGACTTCAAGTTCTCGGATGATGCCTATGGATCTCGCCTCGGAAATGTCGGCAATACTTCCATCTATGGTGGTGGTGTTGTTGGTTCTCAAATCACCGGAGGTGTTGATCTAACCGGTGTTAATGCTGAAAACAGCGGTCGTGCCCTTAACAACGGCTATGCTTCAACAACTGGTTCCAAAGGAATCGGTGGTTCTGTTACTGTTGTGGCATCTGGCTCCATTACTGCTGGCGGTATTCCCGTTTTTGGTGGTTATACTACTGGTTATAATCTTGATAGCTTGCTTCGTTTTGACGCAGATCTAGTTTCAGGTTCTAACTTTGCTGTTGGTCGTGTTGCTACTAGCGCATTTGATGCTTTGGCAGAGAAGGACTTTGTTTCCATTACCCTAACTGGTAGTGGTCTAAATGCTGCCGATAGACAAGTTCGCAGACTAACAAGACTTGACCCTGTTACTGCTGGTAATGTCTTGCTCGTTCTAACAGATCCAGCAGCCGGTAGAACATCAACCAATCTTAGTTCTTCACTCGTTAGCACAAGTACTACAGCTTCATACGTCATTCAAGATACCTTTACTACTGCTGGCGGTGTTGGTGGTATTGCAGCCGCAAGTGCAGGTTTAACAACTGGTTGGGGTCTAGAAGGCAATCCTAGTATTCCAGAAATCGATATCAAGGTTGATTCGATTGCTGTTACAGCACAAACCAAGAAGCTAAAGGCCAAGTGGACTCCAGAGTTAGGCCAAGACCTCAATGCTTACCACAACCTCGATGCCGAAGTTGAACTCACCTCAATTCTCTCTGAGCAAATTGCTCTTGAAATTGATCGTGAAATCCTTGAAGACTTGATTAAGGGTGCCACCGCTGGTACTTACTACTGGTCACGTTCTCCTGGTCTATTCGTCAATCGCGTAACTGGTGTTGAAATCGGGCAGTCTGCCGCTGCTCCTGAATTCACCGGTAACGTGTCAATGTGGTACGAAACACTCATTGAAACCATCAATGATGTCTCTGCACAAATTCACCGCAAGACTCTCCGTGGTGGCGCTAACTTCGTGATTACCTCACCAGAAGTTGCCAACATTCTAGAGTTCACCGCTGGCTTCCGTGCAAGCGTTACCGCTGACGACGAACGCGGCACCATCGGTGCTGTCAAGGTCGGTTCACTCAGCAAGAAGTGGGATGTCTACGTTGATCCTTACTTCCCCCGCAACCTCGTCCTCGTTGGTCGTCGTGGCGGTTCCTTCTTAGAGAGCGGCTACGTTTACGCTCCTTACGTTCCACTACAAGTCACTCCTACCATCTTTGGTACTGAGGACTTCGTGCCACGCAAGGGTGTCATGACTCGCTACGCTAAGAAGATGGTTCGCCCCGATATGTACGGCTTGGTCGTCGTTCGTGGCCTCATTGGTGAAAGTGGCGGATCCTGATAATAACTGAATAGTTATTTCGCAAGTGCCCCCTGTAGTTTCGGCTACAGGGGGTTTCTTGTTTTTATAAGAACTATTTATTTTATTCCAACAGGGGGATTTATTATGGCTAAAAGAAATCAATATAATAGAAGCACATTTCCAAATGATATGAGCGTCGTTCTTTACAATGCTGCTGCCGCACAAGTAGGACCATCGGCAAACTTTACTGTAAATGCAGATGCCGGATTTTTAGCCTATGTTCCAACTGCCGGTACTTTTACTGGTACTATTGATGTGTCTTCTATGAAGAACGGACAAAAACTTGATATTTATATCCCACCAGGCAATGGCTTCCTTCTATCTTGTTCCGATGGAGGAGGTAAGTTATTTACTGGTACTGGATTCGTTAATACTTCTAGTCTTTCTGCTGGTAAAACTTATTTCTGCTATAAACTCGATACAGTCGATTTAGGCACTCCTACCTATAATGTTCTTGTTGTAGCAGGAACTTCTTCCTTTACTGGCTTCTGATATTCTGTTTAGTCTATCTACCGAGCCGATCCTGTGGGTCGGCTTTTTTATTTGTGCCTAAACTATTTACTTGACGGAGGGGTTATGAATGTCCTATCCAGCGTATTCGCCGGTAAGCAAGACAAATGTGGTTATTTTGACCGCAACAGGTTCCACAGCAACAACTGGAAATGGTGCTGGGAATCTGGTCCATTATCCGTTCGGCATTTATGCTGACCCCGCTTCTCCGCGTTATGATGTTAACTTTATTTCTGGTGCTTCCGATCAAGTAGCTTATACTTACAAGAAACTTGGTGGCGATGTCCTGGACCTAGAAATAACCGTTGGAAATGTCTATGCTGCCTATGAAGAAGCAACATTAGAGTATTCCTACATAATGAATCTCCATCAGTCCAAGAATGCCTTACCAAGTTTGATTGGTAAGACTACTGGTTCATTCGATCAAGACGGTCAGTTAAAAGAAGCAGGATTGGCTGGAGCTAACATAAACCTTCGTTATCCAAGGTTTGAAGTTGGATATGCTAAACAAGTCTCTATTGGAATGGCTAACGAGGCTGGTGTCGCTGGTGGGACAACTCCACATTATCAAGCTTCATTCAACCTTGTCACGGATCAGCAGGATTACGATTTACAACAAATAATAACAGACAACGTAATCAATAATAAAGAACCCGCTACTGGCGCTCCTGTAGCTTACTCGGCTTCGTTTGTTAGTGCTAGCTCTAATAGAATAACCATTAGAAGAGTGTTTTATAAAAGCCCAGCAGCAGTTTGGAGATTCTATGGTTATTATGGTGGTTTAAATGTCGTTGGCAATTTGAACTACTACGGCCAGTTTGCTGATGATACTACATTTGAAATTATTCCTGCTTGGCAAAATAAACTTCAAGCAATGGCTTATGAGGATCATATCTATACTAGATTATCTCATTATTCCTATGAGATATTTAATAATAAAATGAGAATATTTCCGGTTCCTATTATTGGAACAATTAATCATATGTGGTTTGAATTTACATTTGATAATGGCGTTGATCCTTGGAATCCCGTTCCCGGTGTGTCTGGAAGCGTGAAGGGAAACGAGCAAGGCATCTCAAACATGAACACCTTACCATTTGATAACCTTCCTTATCAAAACATCAATGCTATTGGCAAGCAATGGATTCGTCGTTATGCTTTGGCCCTAGTAAAAGAAACACTTGGACTTATTCGTTCCAAGTTCGCGACCATTCCAATCCCAGGCGATAGCGTAAATCTGAATGGTGGTGATCTTATTTCTTCCGCAAGAGAAGAACAAGAGAAACTTAAAGAAGAATTGAAGACAACCCTAGACGAATTGACTTACGCCAAGCTTGCCGAAATAAACGCTACCATTATGGATAGCACGACCAAGGTTCAAGAGAAACTACCACTTCTCATTTATCAAGGGTGATGAATGACACACAATAAATGGACCGAACCAGAATTCGCACCACCTCCTTTGTTTTTGGGACAAAAGGAAAAAGACCTTGTTAAGCAAGTCAACGACGAGCTTATTGAAAGAGTTATTGGTCAAGAAGTTTTTTATTATCCCATCGATCACATAACAACGAACTACCATCCTCTTTATGGAGAAGCAATCGTAAAAAACTTTCTACCTCCAATAAGAATTTACGCTTTGGTTGAGTGGTCTTCTTATGGTTCAGCTATGACCGAAGGTTTCGGTATGGATAAGAAATCACAAATTATTATTCACTTCCATCATAGAAGATTAAAAGAAGATCAAGACCTTTTTGTTCGTGAAGGTGACTTTGTAAAATATGATGGTCTTTACTATGAGATCTTTACTCTTGAAGAACCAAAACAATTGTTCGGTCAAATTGGTAACTCACTTGAACTGAAGGCTACATGTGGAATTTCAAGACAAGGACTTTTCGATGCCACCTAAAACACCACCGGATAAACCACCAGAAGAGTTGTATTCTCATACTGGTATAAAGGATGCAGATAGGATTATTCGTGAAATTACTATGATGCCTTCTACAATTGAAACGATTGATGTGGCAATGTACAATTATCTTAACGAAACTTTGAACCTCCACACTCAAACAAACAAAGGTTTCAAAAAGGTTCCTGTTGTTTGGGTTGCATCAGAAAGATCCAACCAAATAAAGAATAAGAAAGAACTTAGAGATGAAAACGGTTTTTTGATTTTTCCAATGATGACTTTGGAAAGAACTAGTATTTCAAAGGATCCGAACTTTAAGGGAGTTGCTTCGGCACATCTTGGAAACATTGCTGATGAGAAAGGAGGGGCAATTGAAGTTGCTCGTCGTATCAGACAAGATAAAACAGCAAACTTTATAAATGCTGATAAACGTCGCACAGTTCCTACGCTTACTACTGGTAGAGGCCCAGGACAAGATAACTATCCAGGTTCAAGTTCTAAAGTTGTATATGAAACCTTATCAATGCCTATTCCAACCTACATTGAAGTAAAATATAGCATTTCGATAAGAGCCGAATATCAACAACAGATAAACGATTTGATAACTCCGTTCTTGACCAGAACAGGGCAGATAACTGCGATATCTATTAGAAACGAAGGCCACAAATACGAAGCGTTTATTCAAGGTAGTTTTGGACAGAACTATAACGTAAAGTCATTTCAAGACGAAGAAAGAATATACAAAACCGATATTGAAATTAAAGTTCTTGGTTATTTGCTCGGTGAAGCTTCTAACTCTGATAGACCAAAGATAGCCATTAGAGAGAATGCAGTTGAATTCAAAATTGGAAGAGAACAAGTAATTCTTGGAGAAGAACCAATTTATACCCCACGTTCTTTTTACAAACGCTAAGAGAAAAGACGTTTGGGAGCAATAATAACTATTTATTTATGAAGTTTCTATAGAGGAGAATTCTATGCCAGCTAATAGTTTTAAGTTTGTTTCACCAGGTATCTTTCTCAACGAGATCGATAACTCCCAAATTCCTCAACCTCCCGGTGCTATTGGACCAACCATTATTGGTCGCGCTACAAAGGGTCGTGCTATGCACCCAATCAAGGTTGACTCGTTTTCCGATTTCGTTGATCAATTCGGTCCTCCTGTAGCTGGTGGTATTGACTCTGATTACAGAGCTTCCACTTTTGCTGGTCCCACCTACGGTGTTTATGGCGCACAAGCTTATCTCGCTGCTGGTGTTGGACCAGTTAACTTCATTCGTTTGCTTGGAACTCCACACGCTGAAACAACCGACGCTAATGGAGAAGCAGGCTGGACAACCTATGATTATTCAGGCGGCTCATCACCTAGCTCAGTTTCTTATGGCACCGCTACTGGTGGTGGAGCTTATGGTCTATTCGTTGCTCCATCTGCTAGCAATGGTCAACATACAGCCACTTTGGCTGCTGTATTCTACGTTACCAAGGGCGGTATCGTACTTTCTGGTACACTTGATAGAACTGGTGCGGCAGGTACTGGTTCTAATGAAGTTATTCGCTTTAGTGGTTCTAACGCTGCTGTTGAACTTACCGCACAAGTTTTCTCCACTAATGCTTATGGAACTCCAATCAAGTTCAAGTTCAATCTTGATAGAGACAGTTCACAATTTGCAAGAAATGTGTTCAATACCAACCCTGTGTTGACCAACACCATTCTTGTTGATTCCACATCTCTAACCAAGAATGAAGGAGTTTACTGGCTTGGAGAGACTTACGAAACACAAGTTCAGCAAATTCTAACTGGTACATTCAGCGAAGTATTCGCTTGGCTTTCACCAGTTGCTAAGACAACCGGTTCAGTTTTATCCGATGGATATGCCTACAACGGAATGAGATTTGGTCCAAACTTCTCAATGCGTACAGATTCCAACATCATTGATGCAAGAACTGGTTGGTTTTTCTCGCAAGATCTAAACACAGATACAGGCTCTTATTCTTACGATACGATGACTAAGCTATTCCGTTTCCACGGCTTAGATGCCGGTGAATGGACACAAAAGAATATCAAAGTTTCTATTGAGAATCTACAAGTATCTCCAAATGCCGATGTCGAACCTTACGGAAAGTTCAGCGTTGTTATTCGCTCAATTCGCGATACAGATGCTTCGCCAACTGTTCTTGAAAGATTCGATAACGTAAATCTAAATCCAAACTCAACCGATTATATCGGTGTGCGTATTGGTGATAAGACAAGAAAGTTTGATTACACACTTCGTATCAATAAAGAATATGGTCAATATGATAACCAATCACGTTATATCCGCGTTGAAGTTAATCCTTCTTTGGAAGAAGGTCTATTTGGAGCAGAACTATTACCGTTTGGTGTCTATGGTCCAATTCGTCCAAAGACTGTTTCTCAACTAAGAACCGGCACAACCGCTGGTACACTTGTTAGTATGATTGGACACGGTAGCTTCTGGCCTGCCAGTAGAACTGATTCTTACATTAGTGGTGCTAGTACCTTTACTTCTTCGGTTGTATTCCCAGGTACTTCACAAAGACTTTCTGCTTCTGATGGTTCTATCACAGATCCAACCAAAGCTTACTTTGGCGCTCGTACAACCATTAGTGCTGACTCTAGCCGCTACGATGCTAGCGTTCCAGATTGCCTAAGACTATACGGTATTGATGAGAGCCAAAACATTGGTATTGGTGGTCTTTCCGCTAGCTCTGTATTTGAACATCAATGGGTATTCTCGCTTGATGATCTTATCGTCGGTGGCAGCAATAATAACCAAGCTTATTACCTAAGCGGTTCTCGCGCTGCTGGTACCTCCAAGACCGCTCTAAATGCCTCTGCAACCGGTAGTGACTCTGGCTACAAGTCAGTCATCAATGCTGGCTTCGCACGCTTCACAGCACTATTCCAAGGCGGCTCTGATGGTCTAAACATTCAAGAAGCCGAACCTTTCCAATACAGAAGATTGTCTGGTACCAACAACAAGGCTAGCGCAGAATACAACTCGGTTGAAGTAGCTATTGACTTGGCTTCTGATCCAAATATGCTTGAAACAAACATGATCGTTGTCCCAGGCATTCGTAATAGTGCAATCACAGATAAGGTTATTACTGCTTGCGAATCCCGTGCTGACGCTCTTGCTGTCATTGATATTGATGATGGTTACAAAGCTTCTACCGAAGCAAACGCTACTACAAGAACATTCAAGTCAAGACTTGGTTCTGTTAACAACGCAGTAACCAACCTCCGCGCCCGTAGAATCAATTCCTCGTATGCTTGTACTTACTACCCTTGGGTACAAATTCGCGATTCAATCAATGGTCAATTGGTTTGGGTTCCACCTTCAGTTGTCGCACTCGGAACTATGGCTTCCTCTGAAAGAGTTAGCGAAGTTTGGTTTGCTCCTGCTGGTTTCAACCGTGGTGGTCTAAGCACAGGTGCTGCTGGTTTGCCTGTCGTCAACGTTGTTGAGAAGCTAACCTCTAAGCAACGTGATGACCTTTACGCCGCAAACATCAACCCAATTGCTTCTTTCCCATCTGAGGGCATTGTGGTCTTTGGTCAAAAGACGCTTCAAGTCACTCCTTCTGCTCTTGACCGTATCAATGTTCGTAGACTAATGATCTACGTCAAGAAGCAGATTTCTAGATTTGCTGCTAACGTTCTTTTCGATCCAAACGTCACCGTAACTTGGAATCGTTTCAAGGCTGCTGTTGAACCATTCTTGGGTTCAGTCCAAGCCAGACTGGGTTTGACCGAATACAGACTTATCCTTGATGAAACTACAACAACTCCAGACTTGATAGATCGTAACATTCTATACGCCAAGATCTACTTGAAACCAGCAAGAGCTATCGAATTCATCGCAGTTGACTTCGTTATCTCCAGAACCGGTGCTTCTTTCGAAGACTGAAAAATAAGTTCACACTACTTACTATAGAATAGGAGAAACAAATAATGGCAAATGCTTTCTGGACAGACGCAACACTTAGAGATCCAAAAAGAAAGTTTCGGTTCACAGTACAACTTCTAGCATATCCAGGTGCTGCTACTTGGTATGCTAAAACAGTTACTAAGCCAAAATTTAATATTGGTTCTGCTCAACATACTTTCTTAAACCATACCTTCAATTACCCAGGTAAGGTCGAATGGCAGGATGTATCAGTTACTCTGGTCGATCCAGTTGAACCAGACGCTGTTGCAAACACAATGGCTATTATCCAGAATGCAGGCTATCATCCTCCAATGGACGTTCAAGACTTATCCACAATGTCCAAGTCCCGTGCTGTTGGTGCCCTAAAGGGTGTCATCATCAAGCAGATTGGTTCCGAAGGTGATCTTGATGTCCTTGAAGAATGGACCCTAAGAAATGCCTTTATCGCCGGTATTGACTTGGGCGACCTATCTTATGGTACTGAAGACTTATCAGAAATTTCTCTTACCCTAAAATACGATTGGGCTACTTGCTTTGTCCCTGGTGCTGGTTCTTCGGTCGATATTTCTGGTCAACCAACAAACGTGGCCGAGCCATTCCAGTCAGTTAGAAACACTTTCTTTGATTTGAGCAATAGAAGATAATTTATATTTGAGAGGTAAAATTGTCTAGAAATAACCAGAGCAGGCTGCAAGCTCCACAGCCTGCTTTTTCCGTTGATCCTGTGAGCGCAATGCCACAAACGCACATTAGTATTTCAGTTCCAAGTGAGTTTGTTGAGCTACCATCCCGTGGAATGTTTTATCCACCAAGCCACCCGCTTCATCGCAAACCTTCTATTGAGATAAAGCATATGACAGCTAAGGAAGAAGATATCCTTACGTCAGAAGCTTTGATCAAGAAAGGTCTTGTATTGGACCGTTTAATTCAAAGTGTTATTCTTGATAAGAATATAGATCCTTCAAGCCTATTGGTATGTGATAGAAATGCTATTCTAATAGCTATTCGCATTACTGGCTATGGTCCAGAGTATGAGGCAACAGCTACTTGTCCTGCTTGTGGACAAAAGCATGATATCAACTATGACCTTGAACAAGCAGAAAATATTGAGTATGTTAAACCAGAAGATGTACATTTCTCAGATCGTGGCTCTTGCATTGTAAAGCTTCCAAAGAGCGGTGATACGATTGAGTTTAGACTTCTTACCGGTTACGACGAAAAAGAAGTTCTCAATGTTGACAAGACATCCGTTGCTAGTACGTTGGTCACAGACCAGTTAAAAAGTTTGATTCTTACCATAAATGGTAATGAAGATATAGCCTTCATCAACGCATATGTTACAGGTATGTCCGCATTTGATTCACGATACTTGCGAAAGGCTATTAAGTCCAGTACTCCAAACGTTGACTTGAAATATAGCTTGTCTTGTAATAAGTGTAATACTCAATCGGTCGTGGAGGTACCGATTGGCATCAAGTTTTTTTGGCCTGACGCATAAGTATATCCAGGGAGTTTATGAAGAGATATTTCAATTGAAGTATCACGGTGGGTTTTCCATTTTTGAATCTTATAACCTCCCTATCAATATTCGTCGTTGGTTTCTGAATCGCTTGGGCGAACAGTTCAAGAAAGAAGCAGAACAAATAAAGAAAGCTAGAAGCAAATCGAAATAACCCTGACCGCCGTAAAGGCGGTCTTTTTATTTATCAACTATTTATAATGAGGTGTAACCATGCCAAAAGACGATAATGTAATTGATTTAAATGAAGTCAAGAAAATGTTCAACAACCAACTGAACGAAGCGTTAGCTGACGCTATGAGTTGGTGGACAAGCACTCTCCTAAAAGCAACGTATGGTTCCAAAGGAATTGAACTTCCTTTCCGTCTGGTTGGTTCCAGAAACGAATTAGCTGCTCTTATTTCCGCTATGGGTTTGGAGCGTCGTTATATGGCTGATGCTCAACGTTATGGTCTTGATAACCCAGTAACGTATAGAACTAAAAATGTATTAGAGAAAGCTATTCGTGATTTTGAAGGCAAGACTGGTATTCCTTGGCCTTTCAAGAACTGATTTGTTTTATATAATAAGGGAGTAATATTATGGGGGCTGAAGGAGGAGGAACTGGAGGTGGTGGTACAGGAGGTGGAAGTTCGCCTCCTGGTATGACGGAAGTTGAAGCAAGAAGACTACAAAAACAAGCCGATCAAGCAAAAAAATCACTTGAGAGTCAAGAAGCTGCTGTTGTGGCTTTGAATGAAAAACTTAAATCTCTAGCGTTAACACAAAAGCAACGTTTAGAAATCGAAAAGTCAATTGCTGATGCCGAGATAAAAAAAGCAGAAGCAACCCAAAGATATTTTGACTTACTCCAAGAACAGGACAAGGCGAACGAGGAACAGCTAAAATTTCTCGCAGAGTATGATAAAAAGCTAGAAGAACTCAACAAAAACCTAGATAAATCTACAGAAACATTAGGTATATTTAATTCGTCCATGACGATGGGCGCATCAGCCGGTAACCAATTCGCACAGTCAATTGGTATTACTGATAGTGCTTTATCTAATTTGTTTGAAAATATTGAAGAAGGTAATTTCTCCATTGGCGGTTATATTGAAGGTATAAAGTCTTCTTTTACTGCTACCAAAATTGCTACTTCTATAGTAAACACATTTATTGACGCAAACTTAGAGCTTTTCAGTTCACTTCAGAAAGTCACTTCAGAACTTAGAAAATCTTACGGTCCAGAATACGGGGATAAATTAGTCAATTCTACAAACTCAATTGAAAGAAATCTAAGAAAATTAAATATAGGGTATGAAGAATCATCCCAGGCTGTTGAATCATTAAACGTCAACATGTCCGACTTTACCGAGTTAACAGATGATCAAATAGAAACTCTGGCAACTGATTCGGCATTGATGACAAAGTTTGGTGTTTCTAATGAGGACTATGCCTCTACTATTCAAGATATGACCAAAGGGTTTGGAGATTCTATAGAAGCAGCCCAAGAAAATATGCGTGAAATGAGAACTTTCTCTAACGCTATCGGAAAGTCTACCAAAGAAGTCATGGCGGATTTCGGTAAAGTAAAAGGTTTCTTGGCGCAATTTGGTTCAAATTATGAAAATATATTCCGTAAAATGGAAGTCATAACAAGAAAGACTGGTGTTGCTATTGAAGACCTTCAATCTATTGCACAGGGTTTTGATCAATTCGATGGTGCTTCTGAATCAGTTGGTAAGTTTAATGCATTGTTGGGAGGCCCGTTCTTAAACACAATTGATATGCTAAACACAGAAGACCCTGCCGAACAAATAATGAAGATGAAGCAAGCATTCGACGCTGCTGGGAAGTCGGTTAACTCCATGCATAGAAGAGAACTTCAAGCTTTTGCGGGTAGCATTCCGGGTATTAACGGTGACATCGATAAGATGAAAAAGTTATTCGGTCAGCTTGACGAAGGAGTATTGGACTCTGCCGAATCTATCAATAGCTTTATCGAAGGTTCTGATGATTCGTCAGACACTATGAAAAAACAAGCAGAAGCTACTTTAACTATAGCTGAATCGCTTGAAGCAATTCAGAAGCAAATGGCTTTGAGCGGCGAGGCATTAACAGCAATCCTAAGACCTATGATGTCAGTAATGCAATTTTTTGCTAGCTTCGGAGACAACGTTGGTTTTGCCGCAATGGGCGTTGCTAAAATGATTAATAAAGTAAGCACCCTTTTTAAGCTGTTTGGAGAAATTACTACTGTTACAAAGAGTTTTTTCACAGCTTTAAAAGAAATAAAAAGTATAGGTGGCATGTTTGGTAAAGTTTTTGGTATGGAATTCCTTAAAAAAATACCCGGTCTTTCCATTTTGATTGGCGGAATGATGGCTATTAGTAGATGGATGGAAGGTGATTATGCTGGAGCAGCACTTGAATTTGGTTCTGGACTTGCGGCCATGATACCAGGCTGGGGTACCGCAGTATCGTTGGGTATTGATGCTAGTTTAATGGCTTCCGATTATGCTGGGTATACAGGTGTGAAGTCAAAGGAAGCGCAGGAAGAAGAAACAGAAATGGCTGTTGGTGGTATCGTAACCAGAGAAGTCAATAACGTTACAATAGGTGAAAGAGGCAGAGAAGCTGTTATTCCTCTTGAAGACGGCAAAGACTATTTGGTTGATCCACTTGCTAAAGCTGTCAAACAAGTAGGTGGTGGAGGTTTCGGTGGAACTCCAAACATAAACCTTACAGTAATGCTTGAAGGCAGAGAGCTTCGCGCATTTGTCAAGAATGTTATTGTTGAAAACCTCAACCCGCTAAAGTAAAGGTGACAAATGGCTTCTCATTATGATACAAGCATTATTGATAATTATGTAAAGAAAAGAGACTATGTAATTCATTTCACCCATATTCCAACCGGGGGAATAGTTTCTTTCCCAGCATTTCTTACTTCTTTCACAGATACTTACACATCAAACTGGGACTCAACATCGGTATTCGGCAGGATGGATGAAATTTTTACTTTCAAACAAACAACGAGGTCAATCAACTTTTCCATAGACATTCCTTGTGCAGATGAAAAAGAATCAGCTAAAGTTCTTAAAGACCTTAGAAAATTAAGCAGGTTCTTGTACCCAACTTACGAGAACGATAGAAACGCAACCACCATGAAGAAAGCTCCTCTAATAAGAATTAAGTTTGCTAACTTTATTAGTCGAACTGTCAATGGAGATGATAGGAGAGGTTTACTTGGAGTTGTAAAAGACATTTCCATAGTCCCAGAGGTTGAACCAGGTTTCTTTGACCCAGACACAAAGTTATATGCTAAAGTATATAAGTTACAAGTACCTTTTGATGTTATCCACGAAAGTTATCCAGGCAACCCTGCTGATGTTCCAGCGGGTACAGGAGAGCCTGAAGTACAGACTACAACAAAGAACCAGCCAAATATTAAACAAGATACTGATGGGCCAGCTACCAATAGTTCTCAGGCAGATGCGAAAGCTTCAGAAGCCCAAGTACTAAAAGTTTTTACTAGTTGGGCAGCCCAAGTAGCAAAAGGATAAACAATGTATACAGATGCAGCTATTATAACTTATTCTGAACTAAAAGGATATAACATTTCCTTTGAGCGTGTCTATGGTAAGGGAGATACAATAAGATTCCATGCTTTTTTGAAGGACTTCTCGGATAGTTACAAGTCAAACTGGACTGCTGATAACATTTATGGTCGGCATGAGCCAATATATTCTTTTGGACAAACAACAAGGTCAATTAGTTTTTCCATAGATATTCCAAGTGCTAGTTCGGAAGAGGGCGAACAAAACTTCCTGAAGGTGAAGAACCTTGCTACATATCTGTATCCAACATATAAACTGGTGAACGGTATTGCTAATATTATTGATAAGCCACCATTATTTCGCGTTAGGTTTTCTAATTTTATTGGTAGAGGGTTTAGCAGAGAAGACGGCGCGTTACTCGGAAGAATAACAAGTGTTGCAGTATCTCCCGCTGTTGAAAATGGTTTTTATGATGTTGG
>Ga0129333_10003814_pt1 | contig 14138 bp, 13 predicted proteins | sample CPB6_08_DNA_FD_94474 | JGI IMG/M metagenome (GOLD analysis project Ga0129333, IMG submission 94474) | Freshwater to marine salinity gradient microbial communities from Chesapeake Bay, USA - CPBay_Sum_0.6_0.8_DNA | ecosystem: Environmental > Aquatic > Marine > Coastal | place: USA: Chesapeake... | reverse complement strand
GATGTCGCCCTCGCGGTTCGCGTACTCCTCGAACTTGCGGTCGCGCTCGGCCTCACGGATGCGCTGCCCCATCACCTGACGGAAGGTCTGGGCAGCGATGCGGCCCATCTCCTCCTTCTTCGGTGTGTCGTCGCGCTCGTTCACCCAGTTGCCGTCCTCGTCGACGTCGTACGCCGTGAAGCGGAACTCGAGCGTGTCGGGGTTCATCTCGACGATCACCTCGTCGGCTGCACCCTGACGGCGCTTGTACGCGGTTGCCAGGGCGTCCACGAGCACGTGGAGCAAGGTGTCGACGGAGATGCCCTTCTCGGCGGCGAGCACACGGACGGCTTCGGCCATGTCCAGATTGCTCATTCGGAGGCCTCCTTACTGCTGGAAGTCTGGTTGTCGGATTTCTCGGTGGGTGCGGCAGTGCCGGACGGGTTCTCGAGCAACTGTGCAGATGCCTCGAGGAAGTTGTCGAGCGATGCGGTGGAGGTGCGGCGGTTTGCGCCCGACCCCGGCTTGCCACCCTTCGGGCCGCCTGCGGGACGGGCCCCCTTCGCCGGGGTACCCCATTCGAACACCGTGCGCGCACGGTCGATCTGGCCGAACACGATGGAGTGCTCGATATGCGGTGGCTCGTCGGAGCGCACGCGGATCCCCATACCGTCGACGGCGACGAGGGTGCCCTGCACCCGACGTGCCTGATTCGTGACGTCGCGCAGGCGTACGCTCACCGTGGCACCCATCGCAGCACGGAAGTGCTCGGGACGGCGCAGGGGTCGCTCGAGTCCGGGGCTCGACACCTCGAGGGTGTACTCGCCGGGTACGGGATCGCTGTGCTCGAACTCACGCTTGATGAGGCGCGTGGCGAGCGAGAGCACCTCGAGATCCACACCGCCGGGTTTGTCGAGGGTGATCTTCAGCAGACCGGCGCCGAAGTCGATGTCGTAGAGATCGAGACCGAGGTCGAGCAGGATCGGGGTGATCAACGTCTCGACGCGCAGGATCACGGCGTTGTCGGCCATCTACCTCACCTCGCTCCTCGTCTCACCAACCGGTTGTACTGTCGCCGTAAGCAACAACGGCGCGGGCCGCAAAGCCCACGCCGTTCAGCAGAACGTCAATAGCGTCCCTAGATGATACCGGGCGAACCGTAGGCTGAGGCCGTGATCCGGCTCGTCGGTGCCCCCCAGCACTATGCCTGGGGCTCGGAGTCCGCCATCCCCCATGCGCTGGGCCTCGATCCCGACGGGCGCCCGTGGGCCGAGGTGTGGTGGGGGACCCACCCGGGAGGGCGCACCCTCGCCGAGACCAACGGCACCGCCGAACCCCTCGTCGACCTCGCCGGCCACCTGCCGTTCCTCGTGAAGTTGATCGCCGCCGAGCACCCCCTGTCGCTCCAGGCCCACCCGAGCGCCCTCCAGGCTGCCGCCGGGTACGCCCGCGAGGAGCGGATGGGTGTACCCATCACCGCCCCGCACCGCACCTATCGCGACCCCTACGCCAAGCCCGAGTTGATCATCGCCGTGACACCGTTCCGTGCCCTGTGCGGGTTCCGGCCTACAGGAGAGGCGGCAGACGACATCGAGTCGGCCGGTTCGCACCCGATCGCCGACCACCTGCGCACGCACGGCCCCGCCGCCACCGTTGCCTGGTTGCTCCGGGAGCGCCCGGCGATCCGGGTCGATCACCCCCGATTCCGTCACCTCGACGCCGCCTACCCGGGCGACCCCGGCGCGCTCGTGGCACTCCTGCTCAACGACGTACTGCTTGCCCCGGGCGAGGGCCTCTTCGTAGGTACGGGGGTGCTCCACACGTATCTCGGCGGCGTCGGCCTCGAGGTCATGGGGGCATCGGACAACGTCATGCGGGGCGGACTCACGCCCAAACACGTCGATGTCGAGGAACTCGTCCGGGTGCTCGCCCCCGAAGCCGACTCACCAACCGTCGTCCGGCCCGGCGTGTCCGGTTGGTACCCGATCCCGACCGACACCTTCGCCGTGTGCGGTCTGGCGGGTCCCGAGCGCTGGACCGCAGAGGGTCCCGAGATCATCGTGCGGCTGTCCGGCGCCGGCGACACCACCGCATGGTTCGCTCCCCCGGGTTCGGCCGTGGAGTGGACCGGCGGCCTCGGCTGCCGCGTCACTTGCCCCGCCTAACCCCTCGCTCCGGGTCTACTTCCCGCCCGTTTCGGGAGTTTTTGGACCCAGAGTCAGGGGTTCATGCGCTTGCGGATCTCGACGATCTTCTCGTTGGAGCGGTTGGCGTCGTCGCCCTGGGCCTCGAGCAGCGTTCCCCGATCGAGACGCGCCTCGCGCTCGGCCTTCGCAACGTCGGCACGTGCGATCGCGGCCTCGGTGCCGTGCTCGTTGATGAACTCGGCCCACTCGACGAGTGCCTCCACCATTTCGCTCTCGGGAACGACGGCGACGTTGATGCCCTTCACGAAGAGGTGCCCACGCTTGTTGCCGGCGGCGATACCGAGATCGGCTTCACGTGCCTCGCCGGGCCCGTTCACCACACAACCCATCACGGCAATCTGCAGCGGCAACTGACGATCGGCGAACGCAGCCATCGCTCGGTTCGCCACGTCGATCACATCAACCTCGGCGCGACCGCAACTCGGGCACGCAATGAGGTCGACGTTCTTGCGCTCGCGGAGGCCGAGTGCCTCGAGCAACTGCCGGCCGGCGCGTGCTTCCTCCACCGGATCGGCGGTGAGGCTGTAGCGGATGGTGTCGCCGATGCCCTCCATGAGCAGTGTGGCGATACCGGCGGTGGCCTTCACCAGTCCTGCGGGCGGCGGGCCGGCCTCCGTGACACCGAGGTGCAGCGGATACGGGGTGACCTCCGACAGCTGCCGGTAGGCCTCCACCATCAGCGGCACGCTCGACGCCTTCACGCTGATCTTCACGAGGTCGAAACCCACCTCGTCGAAGTAGGCGATTTCCTGCAGCGCGGACTCCACCATCGCCTCGGGGCGGATACCGCCGTACTTCTCATAGAGCGCCGGGTCGAGCGATCCACCGTTCACACCGATGCGAATCGGCACGTTGCGGTCCTTGCACTCCTGCGCCACTGCCTTGATGTGTTCGGGCCGGCGGATATTGCCCGGATTCAGCCGCAGACCATGCACACCTGCGTCGAGCGCGGCAAGCGCCATCTTGTACTGGTGGTGAATGTCCGCAATCACCGGGATGGGTGACCGAGGCACGATGTGCGCAAGCCCCTCTGCAGCCTCGGGCTCGTTGCAGGTGCAGCGCACGATGTCGCAACCGGCTGCTGCCAGTGCGTAGATCTGCTCGAGCGTTCCCTGCACGTCGGCCGTCTTCGTGGTGGTCATCGACTGCACCGTGATGGGCGCGCCGCCACCGACGGCAACCTTGCCGACGTGGATCTGACGCGTCGCCCGGCGCGCGAAACGCCCGTCGGCTGCGGTGCCTTGAGGGTTACCGGACGCAGTCACTGGTGCAACCTCCTAGAACAGCTTCAGCGTGTCGAGGTAGAGCGCCGAGAACATCACGAAGGCGATGAGCACGATGGCAACGCTGAAGAACGGCAGGGCCTTGGCGTAGTCGATGACGTAGCGCGGGTTCTTGCGGCGCCTGAACCGCTCGATCGCAGTCATCAGCAGGTGCCCACCGTCGAGCGGGAGCACCGGCAGGAGGTTGAGCATGCCGAGCGCAAGGTTCACCACGGAGATGAGGAGGATGGTTGCCTGCGCACCGGACTCCACTGCCTGGCCACCGATCTGGCTGATGCCGATGATGGAGATCGGTCGGGTCGTGATGTCGTCGCACTCGCTGCGGGTGACCGTGCGGAAGATGCGTCCGATGCCCGACGGGCCGAAGACCTTGGCGATACCGCTCACGGTGTCTACCGCAGCCGTTGCGAAGAAGCGTACACCGTGCGCTGCCCCCGTCGCCACATTGCGCTCGATCATGTCGGCGGCAAGTGACGGCCGGACGCCGAGATAGCCCTGCGACGCACAACCCGGGCGGGTGCCGAGTGTTGCCGCGGTAGTGACGATCTCGCCGTTGCGCTCCACCACGACCTCGACGGTCTCGTTCGGCCTCGACCGCACGATGTCGCCGACCTGCGAGTAAGCACCGTCGGGGTCGATGGCAACACCGTCGATCGAGCGGAGCACGTCGCCGGACTGCAGGCCGGCGAGTGCTGCAGGGCTGGAGGGATCGCCCTCGAGGTTGGCGACCTCGATCACGGGGAAGGCGTCGATCACGGCGGGCTCGTCGAAGACGGCAAACACCGCACAGAAGCCGACGAGGGCCAGCAGCAGGTTCATCGCAGGCCCGGCAAAGATCATGAGTGCACGTCGGCCGGAGGACGACGCACGGAAGGTGCGCGGCTCGTCCTCCTCAGGGACGTCCTTCTCGAGATTCGTCATCCCCGGTGTCTTCACGTAGGCGCCGAGCGGGATGGCCTTCAACCCGTACTCGACCTCACCACGCCGGAAACTCCAGATGCGCGGACCGAACCCGATGAAGAACTCGGTGACCTTCATCCCGGAGCGGCGGGCCACGATGTAGTGACCGAACTCGTGGGCGATGATCGAGAACACGAACAGCAGGATGAACAGCAGGATCGACCACGAGAAGATCCCCGCAACGATCAACAAGCCGATGACGAGCCCGAGGCGAACGAACGTCTCGAACTTCCCGTAACGCTTCTCCGGCGCATCGGGCCGGGCAGCCATGATGGTTCCGACGGTCATTGAGGAAGCAGGCTACGGGCGACCTCGCGTGCGCGGGCGTCAACCCCGACCACATCGCCCACGGTGGTGAGCGGACACGGCTCGTGCCGGTCGAGGGCGGTGGCGAGCACCGCCGCGATGTCGAGCCACTCGATCCGGCCGGCGAGGAACGCCTCGACCACCACCTCGTTCGCAGCATTCAGCCATGCCGGCGCCGAACCACCCGCACGACCGGCGTCGTAGGCGAGCCCCAGACAGCGGAAGGTCCCGACATCCGGTTGCTCGAAGTCAAGGCGACGCAGCGACGACCAGTCGATCCGGCCGAACGGGGTGGCGATCCGGTTGGGGTAGGCGAGGGCGTACCCGATCGGCAGGCGCATGTCGGGCATCGACAGCTGCGCAATCGTGGACCCGTCGGTGAACTCGACCATCGAGTGCACGACCGACTGCGGGTGCACCACCACCTCGATGTCGTCGTACGCCGTGCCGAACAACTCGTGTGCCTCGATCACCTCGAGACCCTTGTTCATCAGCGTGGAGGAGTCGATCGTGATCTTCGGCCCCATCTTCCACGTGGGATGCGCAAGCGCCTGCTCGACGGAGATACCGACGAGATCATCGCGGGTGCGACCGCGGAACGGTCCCCCGCTGGCGGTGAGCACGATGCGCGACACCTCACGCCCGGTGTCGACGGACGAACGGAGGCACTGGTGCACGGCACAGTGTTCGGAGTCGACGGGGACCAACTCAGCGCCGGGTACCGACCGGAGCGGCTGCACCACCGGACCACCGGCGATGAGGCTCTCCTTGTTGGCGAGCGCCAGACGCTTGCCCGCGCGAAGGGTCTCCACGGTGATCCCCAGGCCGGCGAACCCCACCACGCCGTTCACCACTACGTCGGCAACCCCGACGATGTCGGTGAGTTGATCGCTCACCTCGCACCACGGCAGTGCCTCGGCAACGGCGACACGGCTCGCAGGATCACCGACCACCACCAATTCCGGTCGCAACGCCCGCGCCTGCTCGACGAGCAGATCCACCGACCGACCCGCCGAGAGCGCGGTCACCCGATACGAGGGGTCCTCGGCAGCAACCACGTCGATGGTCTGCGTGCCGATCGAACCGGTGGACCCCGCGATGGCAACGCGAGTGGGCGATCCGGTTGCACCAGTGCTGGACGACTGGCTCATCTCGCGATGGGGCATCAGCCCCAGGGCTGCAGCACGATCAGCATGTAGTAGGTGAACGGCGCCGCAAAGAGGAAGCCGTCGAAGCGGTCGAGCACACCGCCGTGACCCTTGATGAGCGTGCCGAAGTCCTTGATGTCGAGGTTGCGCTTGAACATCGACTCGGTGAGATCACCGAGAGGGGCGAAGATGCCGATACCGATACCGAGGAGCAGCACATTTCCCTTGCCGTTCCAGGTGTCGTTCTGCAGCGAGATGAGCGCAACGGCGATGATCGTGGCGAGCCATCCGCCCACCAGTCCCTCGACCGTCTTGCCGGGGCTCACCCAGCCGCGCAGTGGTGTGCGGCCAATCGATTGCCCGATGAAGAGGCCGGCGACGTCGGAGGCAACCACGCCGACCACCAGGATGAACATGGTGTCGGTGCCCACATTGCCGTAGTAGCCACCACCCGACAGCACCAAGCCGCCGAACGAGCCGAGCAGGCCGAGATACACCACGCCGAGCGTGGTCATTGCCATGTTGGGGAGTGGTCCGCTCTGCACGCCGTCGGCCGCCATGAAGACGATCGACGACCCCATGAACGCCAGCACCAGCGTGAGCACCAGACCGGCCTCGCCGGCGTTGTATGCCGCGATCGGCCCGAGCGCGATCGCCGTGATCCCGGTGGCGAGCACCGGGTGATAGCCGCGCTCGCTGGTCTTGCTGAAGAACTCGGTGGCACCGATGGCCATCACGACGGACACGAGGATGGTGACCATCCAGGCACTGCCCACCGTGTCGAGCAGTACGAAGAGTGCTGCGAGGCCGAGGCCGACACCGACTGCCGTGGGCATGTCGCGTCCGCCCGGTTCGTCGAGCGAGGGTTCCTGCCGACCACGACCACGTCGCGGCTGGCGCGGTGGCCGGGACCCCGGTCGCTCACCACGCGGGGCGGAGCCACGCCCGCCAAGGCCGCCGCCGATTCCCCGTCGGGGTGGGGCCTGCATGCCCGCCGTCGGCGACTCGTCGTACTCATCCTGATAGCCGCCGCGGTACTGGTCGTCGTACTCGTCGCGATCGTCGCCCGGGTACTGCGAACGCCCACGAGTCGCCCGAGGCTCCTCGCCGAGGAACGGGTCGTCCTCGTCGTCGAACGCCCCCCACGACTCTTCGCGGCGGCCGCCTCGCTGGCTCGGCGCCTCGGTCCAGTGCGGCAGTTCACCGGTGTCACCAGCGCCGAACGACAGGCCGGAGGTAGCGGCCGTAGTGCCGTCGGGCGTGGTGGAGTCCCGACGCGGCGCCGGCTCGTCGGCGAAGCGAACCTCGCCGAACTCGTCGTCGAGATCGTCGAAAGGATCTCGGTCGTCCCTACCCCATCGGTCGTCGCTCATCGGTCTCCTCAGCCAGTTCCACCTGCACCCGGGTGATCACACCTCGAGCAGCTCTGCTTCCTTCTTGTGCAATGCCTTGTCGATTGCCTCGACGTGATCGTGGGTGATCTTGTCGAGTTCCTTCTCGGCGCGCTCGAGGTCGTCGCTCGAGATCTCGTGCGCCTTCTCCATGGCCTCGAGGGCCTTGCGAGCGTCGCGGCGCACGTTGCGCACGGCCACACGGCCGTCCTCGGCCATGTTCTTCACGACCTTCACGTACTCCTTGCGCCGCTCCTCGGTGAGCGGCGGCAGCGCCAGGCGGATGACCACACCGTCGTTGCTCGGGTTCACACCGAGGTCGCTGTCGCGGATGGCCTTCTCGATGGCAGACATCGAACCACGGTCGTGCGGCTTCACGATGAGCACACGGGCCTCGGGCACCTGGAAGGTGGCGAGCTGCTGCAGGGGCACGTCGGCGCCGTAGTACTGCACCTGGAGCTTGTCCACGAGGGCGGGGGTCGCCCGACCCGTACGCACCGTGCCGAACTGGCTCTGCGTGTGCTCGAGGGCCTTGTCCATCTTCTCGATGGCCTCAAGCAGGGTCTCGTCGATCACCCGACCAGCGTACCGATCGGCTTGCCCTCCAAGATGGACCGTAGGTTGCCGGGGCGCAGCAGGTCGAACACCACGATCGGAATGGCGTTGTCCCGGCAGAACGCAATCGCCGTGGCATCCATCACCTTGAGGTCCTTGGCCATCACCTCGGCGAACGACACCTGGTCGTAGCGGGTAGCCGTTGGGTCCTTCTTCGGGTCGGCGGTGTACACGCCGTCGACACCCGAGTGCGTGCCCTTCAGGATCACCTCGGCGTCGATCTCGGCGGCCCGGAGCGCAGCGGCGGTGTCGGTGGTGAAGAACGGGTTGCCGGTACCAGCGGCAAAGATGACGACCCGGCCCTTCTCGAGATGGCGCATGGCCCGCCGACGGATGTAGGCCTCGGCCACACGGGGCATCTCGAGTGCTGTCTGCACCCGCGTGTCCTGCCCGCGGCGCTCGAGCGCGTCCTGGAGGGCAAGCGCATTCATCACCGTGCCGAGCATGCCGATGTGGTCGGACTGGGTGTGGTCCATCCCCTCTGCGGCGCCGCGGGCGCCGCGCCAGAGATTGCCGCCACCGGGTACCACGGCGACGGACACACCGAGATTGGCGCACACGTCGTGGATCTCCACGGCGAGTTGATGCACGACGTCGACGTCGATACCGCCGCGACCGGGTTCACCGAGGGCCTCACCCGACAGTTTGAGCACCACCCGCTTCCAACGAGGACGCTGTGCTGCGCTGGCGGAGTCGGCGGAGTTGCTCATGTGTGCGTGGCCCGTGGTGCTTCCTGTGCGATGTGGTCCCCGTGCGGGTCGGCAGGTGCTCAGCCGATGGTGACCTGGGCCCAGCGTACGACGCTGGCACCACCGAGCAGGTCCTTTACGGCCTTCTTGTCGTCCTTGGCGTAGGGCTGCTCGAGCAGGACGATGTCCTTGAAGAAGCCCTGGATGCGCCCATCCACGATCTTGCCGATGGCCGCCTCGGGCTTGCCCTCGTTGCGGGTGATCGTCTCGAGGGTGGCGCGCTCCTTGGCGATCTCCTCGGCCGGCACGTCTTCCTTGGTGAGGTAGCGCGGGCGGGCGAAGGCGACGTGCACCGCAATGTCGTGACCGAGATCGGCGGAGCCGCCCTTCATCTCGACGAGCACCACGTTCACCCCACGACCTCCCTGGACGTGGGTGTACGACTCGAGCAGGTTGCCGGCGGCGGCCTCGAAGCGCACCACCTGACCGAGCTCGATCTTCTCCTTGAGCGTGATCTTCATGTCCTCGAGCTGGGCGCTGCGCTCACCCACTGCGGCCTCGCCCTTGGCGACGACGAGCTTGGCGAGTGCGTCGGCCTCACCGACGAAGGCCTCGGACGACGCCACGAAGTCGGTCTCACACTTCAACTGCACGACAGCGCCGACGTTGCCCTCGATGCAGAGCGCAACCACACCCTGGTTGTTGTCGCGGTCGTCACGCTTGGCGGACTGGGCAAGGCCCTTCTCGCGGAGCCACTGCTTGGCAGCCTCCATGTCGCCGCCATTGGCCTCGAGGGCCTTCTTGGCATCCATCATCCCGGCGCCGGTCGACTGGCGCAGGCTCTGTACATCTTTTGCGGTGAACGACATGGGGGGTCAGCTCTCCTGGGGCGCGGCCGAGGCGTCGTCGGCGGGGGTGGTCTTGGAAGCGGCGAGGCGCGCATCGCGCTCGGCCTGTGCGGCGGCGGCCTGACGACGGGCGTCGGCCTGGGCGGCGGCGAACACTGCCTCGTCCTCGGCGGTGCGCTTCGGCGCCGCAGCCGGGTTGCGCTTCGAGGCGATGTAACGGCCCTCGAGGATGGCCTCGGCGATGACGTGGCACATCAGCGTGGTGGAGCGGATGGCGTCGTCGTTGCCGGGGATCGGGAACTGGATGACGTCGGGGTCGACGTTGGTGTCGACGACAGCAATCACGGGGATGCCGAGCTTGTTGGCCTCGGTGACGCCGATGTGCTCCTTCTTCGTGTCGAGCACGAACACTGCCGACGGGAGCGACTTCATGTCGCGCATACCGCCAAGGTTCTTCTGAAGCTTCTCGAGCTCGCGGGTGAGGAGCAGGGCTTCCTTCTTCGGCATGGCCTCGAACTCGCCCGATGCGCGCATGCGCTCGTACTCGAGCATCTTGCCGACGCGCTTGGAGATGGTCTCGAAGTTGGTGAGCATGCCGCCGAGCCAGCGCTCGTTGATGTACGGCATGCCGGTCTTCTCGGCGTAGGAGCGGATGGGGTCCTGCGCCTGCTTCTTCGTGCCGATGAACAGGATCGACCCACCGTTGGCAACGAGGTCACGGGTGAAGGCGTACGCAGTCTCGATGCGCTCGAGGGTCTGGTTGAGGTCGAGGATGTAGATCCCACCCCGCTCACCGAAGATGAAGCGCTTCATCTTCGGGTTCCAGCGGCGGGTCTGGTGCCCGAAGTGGACACCTGCCTCGAGCAGCTGACGCATCGTCACGACGGCCATGGCAATTCACGCTCCTTGCTGCGGTTGCGGGCACACGGCGCCGCGTCGACCGGCGAACCGGAGCGACGACCGCAGGAGGGCCGTGTGCATCTGGGATGCGGTCCGGACAGGGTGTCCGGGCCGTCGGAGAATGCTATCGGCTGCTATCGCTGCTGCTCACGTGCGGTACAGGTCGAGCGCTGGACGCCGCCCACCCGGGGTGGCCGGGCCCGCGAACCATCGGTGGGCACCAGACGAACCCGGCGGGCGAATCGCAACAGGTAGTCGCCGGGATCTGCGTATCGGCCCGGTCCTTCCCGGACACCGAAGAAGAGTCGTGCCCCGGCCCGTCCGAGGCCCTGACCTGCAACAACCCGTTGACCGGGGGTGACGAGCACCGAGGCGAGTCGCCCGTAGGTGGAGCGCACCCTGCCCCTCGGGCCGGGGCCGTGGTCGATCACCACATACGTGGTCCCGGCCACCGTCCCGACGAAGGTGACCGTGCCGCCGGCCCCCGCCCGTACCGCCTGGCCGGGCCGGGTGGAGTACTCGAGGCCACGGTTGCCGGGGCACCAGCGACACCCCGGCACCCGGTAGGGATCGGCCACCACGGCGACCACCGGGACCAGCAAGCACGGCCGAGGAGGTTCGGAAGCCACGGCGGGGCCGGTGACCATCAGCGCGAGAACCAGCGACAGGGCGGCCGCAATGCGGACCACGGCTAGGCGCGGGGATGGGTCTCGCGGTACACGGTCTTCAGCCGTTCCTTCGACACGTGTGTGTACCGCTGTGTGGTGGCCACGTCCCGGTGTCCGAGGAGTTCCTGCACCACGCGCAGGTCGGCGCCGTGGTCGAGCAGGTGCGTGGCGAAGGTGTGCCGAAGCGCATGCGGGTGCGTGGGAGTTGCGCTGCGGCGGTCGAGGATGCGGCGTACATCCCGCGGTGCGAGCCGACGGCCGCGCGAGTTCAGGAACAGTGCCGTTGCCGACGCATCGTCGACCACCCGGTCGGATCGGTGGCGCAGCCAGCCGCGCAACGCATCGACGGCGGGTTCGCTGAGCGGCACGCGCCGCTCCTTGCCGCCCTTGCCCCACACCGTTGCCGCACCAGTCCGCAGGTCGAGCGAATCGAGGTCGAGCCCACACAATTCCGACACGCGCACACCGCTGCCGTAGAGCACCTCGAGCACGGCGTCGTCGCGCAGTCGCCGCCACACATCGTCGTCCTCGTCGGCCGGCGTGTCGAGCAGGACGTCGAGTTGCTGTGCATCGAGCACGTGAGGCAGACGGCCCTCGCCCGTGGGCGCCCGCAGGCCCACGGAGGGGTCTGCGCCGATGAGTCCGCGACGACGCGCCCAGTCGAAATAGCGGCGCAGTCCGGACGCATGCCGGGCAATGGACCGCTTGGCGCGTCCCTTCGTGGTGAGGAACGCCAGATACCGGCGGAGGGCGATCCGGTCGACACCCTCGGGCCCCTCGAGCCCGAGTCGTTCCGCCCACTCGACGAACTGCTCGACATCGCGCCGATACGCCGCAGCAGTGTTGGCCGACGACGCAGTCAGCGACTGCACGAACTCGTCGACGCACCAGGCCATGGCGGTCACGGTACCGGTGACGCCGGTACCGGGAGTGCGCGGGGAACATCGCACCACGAGACTCATGGCGCGACCGCCACGAACCACCCGCCGCTTCTCTCCACGTGTCCGCCCGCCTCGAGTCGGCCGAGCGACGTCGCCACCTCGACCAACGGACGGCCGGAGCGGAGCACAAGTTCGTCGACCGTCACGGCATCGGCACCGAGGAGGTCGAGCAGTGATCGTTCGTCGACCGAGACACAGGGACGCGGGTCGAATCTGCGTCCCTGCGAGCGACGCGTATCGAGGCCGAGGGCGATCAACACGTCGTCGACGTCGAGGACCACGGAGGCAACGCCGTCGCGCAGCAGTTGGTTGGTGCCCTCGCTCGCACGACTCGCTACCGAACCGGGTAGCGCCATCACGGTGACGTCTCGCTTGAGCGCCTCGCGCGCCGTGATGAGCGACCCTCCCGTGGTACGGGACTCGACCACGACGAGTACCTCGCTGAGCGCGGCGAGGACGCGGTTGCGGGCGGGGAACCCGTGAGCCACCGGAGTGGCCCCCGGCGGGCGCTCCGCAACCAGGAGACCCCTCGACGCAACGTCGTCCCAGAGTTGGCGGTGCTCGCGCGGGTACACGACATCGAGACCGCTTGCCACCACCGCGACCGGGGCGGACACGACCGACCGCAGGGCCCCACGATGGGCAGCACCGTCAATCCCGCGCGCCAGACCCGACACCACGCTGACACCTCGCTCGCTCAGCGCCGCTCCGAGCAGGTCGGCGAAACGGAGCGCACCTGCGGTGGCACTGCGGGTGCCGACGATGCCTACCCGTCGACGGTGGAGCACCTCGAGCGATCCCCTCCAGAAGAGCACTGCAGGAGCCTCCGGATCGTCGGCGAGTACCGCGGGATAGTGCGGCTCACCGAGCACGACCGCATCGATCCACGCAGAGCGCATGGACTCGAGGCAGTCGTGCACACGTTCCTGCTCCAGCAACCGGCTCCATCCATGCGAGGCACCCAACTCTGCGAGGTCGGCAAGCAACGGATCGTGCAGTTCACCTCGAGCAACGCGCACGGCACTCGCCGGCGTGTGCCGTGCGAGCAGACGCCGCAGGCGGTGCGGGGTGATGGCCGGCAACGATGCGAGTGCCACCGCACAAGCGCGGGCGTCGTCGGTCAGGCGGACCGCGTCGGTGGCGCCGTCGGACAGGTGGTCGCTCATGCCGGTACCCGCCCCATCGGTGCCACCCGCAGGTCGACCCGCATCTGCAGCGCAACGAGCACATGCGCGACCTCGATCTCGCTCGGTGCACCCTGCAGATCAGCAACGGTGCGCGCCACACGCCGGATTCGGTGGAGGCCGCGACCCGAGAGTCGACCACGGTCGAGTTCGACCCGGAGCAGATCCGTGGCGGCTGCACTCATGGGCGCGACCTCGTCGAGTTGTGCTGCCGACAGCGATGAGTTCGGGCCGTGACCGCGTCGTGCTGCGTGCGCGCGGGCGGCAAGGACGCGCTTGCGTACCGCCGCCGACGACTCGGCAGGTTGCTGGTCGAGCAGTTGCTCGGGCGAGGGTCGGCCCACCCACACACGGACATCGAACCGATCCAGCAACGGTCCCGAGAGCCGGCGAAGGTACTTCGCCTTCGCCGCCTCGCCGCACGAGCACTCCCCCGGTCTGCCCCCACCACACGGGCACGGGTTGGTGGCCGCAACGAGCAGAAAGCGCGCCGGCATCTCGGCCGAGGCGCGCGCCCTGCTGACGCGCACGGTGCCGTCCTCCAGTGGTTGACGGAGTGCGTCGATGACCACCGGCGGGAACTCCCCCAACTCGTCGAGGAACAGCACTCCCCCGGACGCGAGCGACACCTCCCCGGGGCGCAGTGCGGCGGTACCCCCACCGACCATCGCAATCAGCGAGGCGGTGTGGTGCGGCGCCCGCCACGGTGGCCGCGTGGTGAGTCCGCCGGGCGGCAGCGGCATGCCCGCCGCCGAGTGCACCATGGTCACCTCGAGGGCAGTGTGGTCATCGAGTCGCGGGAGCAGACCGGGCAGGCGACGCGCCAGCATCGTCTTGCCGGCACCCGGCGGACCTGCGAGCAGCAGGTGATGCTGTCCCGCCGCGGCTACCTCGAGGGCATGGCGCGCCAGGGCCTGACCGCGCACCTCGGCAAGGTCTGGCTCGGGATCGATCACGGCGCCCGTGGACGAGATCTCGAGCGAGGGCCATGGCTCGCCCTCGACGAGGATCCGCACGAG
>Ga0129333_10003813_pt1 | contig 14139 bp, 8 predicted proteins | sample CPB6_08_DNA_FD_94474 | JGI IMG/M metagenome (GOLD analysis project Ga0129333, IMG submission 94474) | Freshwater to marine salinity gradient microbial communities from Chesapeake Bay, USA - CPBay_Sum_0.6_0.8_DNA | ecosystem: Environmental > Aquatic > Marine > Coastal | place: USA: Chesapeake Bay... | reverse complement strand
TCTATATTAGGTGCTGCTGGTCCTGGTACTGCTGCAGGTGCTGCTGGTGCTGGTACTGGTGCTGGTGCTGGTGCTGGTGCTGGTACTGCTGCAGGTGCTGCTGGTGCTGGTGCTGCTGGTGCTGGTGCTGGTACTGGTGCAGGTGCTGCTGGTGCTGCTGGTGCTGCTGGTCCTGGTACTGCTGCAGGTGCTGCTGCAGCATTGGCGACTAGAGTATCTACCACATGTAATTCATTATTTATTTTATCTATAAAATCTTTTCTAGCTCCTATAAATTTTGTTGTGAGATTAGTTAATAAATTTCTAAATACATTTGGCTTTAAATTTTCTAAACCTATATTAGTATGTTTAAAATTACTATCAATCATTACTAAGTAACTATTATTAGGTAAAAAATATTCAACATTATTAATAATATATTTCCAATATTTAATTTTTGGCATTGTTATATTAATTCTTTTAATATAAACATTATTTTTTAATGAAAAATTATTAAAAATTATATTTTCTTTTATTAAAAAATAAATTCCAATTAATAATTGGAATAAAATATTTTTTAATATAGTTAAATCTTTAGAACCAGTATTAGACATAATTGTAATAATAGTATCATTTATTGTGTTTGTGTTTGTGTTAGTTGTTGGTGAAGCCCAATTAATAATATTTTGTGATATACCTTCAGTTAAATTTACTAAACAAAAACTACTATTGGTACTTTTAGGTATTTCTATTTGATTTGTCATATTTGCTATACTATTCCAATCAATAGTATAATTTCCAAAAATCATACCATATGATAATACAAAATTAGGACATTGATTATTTTGTATTATATCTTTTATTTTTTCATAATATCTTATTTCATTACTAATTGCGTTTCCAGTGACAATATTATAAACACGCATATTACCTTTTTGACTATTATGATCACATTCAATATTATTATTAGATGTATTTACAAAAATAGGATAACAAATATTAAACATAAAGAAATTTGCCGGAGCTCGTACCATTGAACTAATAATAGTGCTATTTGAATCTGTATAATATGAATTATATCCATTTATTTTTATTCGACCAAATAAAAAATCTAAATTTTGATTTGATTGAGTATTTATATCATTTGTAGGATTGTTACTATAATTTGAACCAAATACTGTTTCAAAATATTCATAGATATTTAAACGATCTATAATTAAAGCAGAATACCCTAGTTCAGGATTTATTGGTTTTGGTAATAAATCCTGGTATATATGTGTTATACCATTTAAATTAGCATGTGATACATGAATATTATATTTATTTGTAGTTATTTTATTAATTTCAGGTTGATAATTTGCAAATACTGGAAAAGATCCTGGTACAGGAACTACTGGAATAGGATTTATAGGATGACTACTAATGTTTTGAGGAAATACATTCATAACAGGAGGAGTTTGGGCATATACAGGTATATTATTATATGAATTACCTAAATTATTATATGGATTAACTAAATTATATGGATTAATTAAGTTTCTATTACTATATGGATTAATTATATTTTCATAATTTCGATATGGTTTAATAGTTTTTTCATATATTCTACTTTTATTTTTTTTTGTTTGTAATCTTTCATAAACTCCTGATTGTTTTTTTTGTTGATTTTCATCTTTATTTTGCATATAACCAATTTTATTTGGATAATAATTATTTTTTACTTCAGGTATATGATATTTATTTAATCCACCTTTTTGATTAATTTTTTTTAAAAAAAAAAATTTTTTTTTTTACTACCTCCCATTTGTTCCATTTCCATTTGGGGCATCTGGCCCATTCCCATTTGGGGCATCTGGTCCATTCCCATTTGGGGCATCTGGCCCATTCCCATTTGGGGCATCTGGCCCATTCCCATTTGGGGCATCTGGTCCATTCCCATTTGGGACATCTGTCCCATACCCATTTGGGGCATCTGGTCCATTCCCATTTGGGGCATTTGGGACATCTGTCCCATTCCCATTTGGGGCATTTGGCCCATTTCCATTTGGGGCATCTGGCCCATTCCCATTTGTTCCATACCCATCTGCCCCATACCCATTTGGGGCATCTGCCCCATACCCATTTGGGGCATCTGGCCCATTCCCATTTGTTCCATACCCATCTGCCCCATACCCATTTGTTCCATACCCATCTGCCCCATACCCATATGACTCATTTTGTTTAAATAATTAGAATCTACACCGAATACAGAACCTAATTTATTAATATTTGATTTATAATTATTATTATTATTATATTTATATTTTAGTTTATCAGTACTGTTAATAGTAATAGCATCTAATGAATCATTTATACTTGATATATCTTTAGATCTCGATTTTTTACTGGATTTTCTATTTTTAGATCTAGATTTTTTACTAGATTTTTTACTAGATTTTCTATCTTTAGATTTTTTACTAGATCTTTTACTAGATCTTTTTAATCTATTTTCATTTTCTTGATTAAGTTTATTAAGTTTAATATTTCTAACACCTTTAAATACTTCATTATTTTCGCTATTATCACTTGATACTGTTGTAGTATCTGTATGTTTTATTTTAGAATTCATTATATTATTATTAGATATATTTTTTTTTAAAGAATTAAAATAATTATGTGATAAAATTAAATTAATAGGTATTACAGATTCATTATTAATATTTAAATTTAACATTTCATTAACAAATTTTTTTGTTTTTGGTGGTAAATTTTTAATTTCTAAACTATTAATAAATGTTAACCAATCATAAGATTTATTAATTTTTTTTTCTTTATCTGTTAAATCTTCATTATCCCATTTAGAATATATATTAGATTTATCATAATGATATAATTTAATATCAAATCCAATATCAGGAACATTAAATACAACATTTTCAAAACTATAATTATTTTTTTTATTTTTAAAATAACAATATATTTTGTTAGGATATAATTGATTATGTATAAATTCTGGATATTGTTTTTGAATTATAGCTAATGTATGTAAAATTTGAAAAAATAATACTTGATATTTTTCATCTGTAAAAGTATCAGTTTTTAATACTTCATCAAGAGTTTTTATTTTAAAAAAATGTTCTGTAACTGATAAACCAATTTTTTTATATTTTAATAAATTTTCAATATCTATTTCTGGAAATTTAATTAAAAAATCTTTTATATCATTTGAATCAATATCAATATTTAATAAATTTAATAATAAATGTCTTGTTTTATTATTTATAGATAATTCACTAAGAATATAACTTATAACCGCATTCATATTATATTGTGAATGTAAATTATCTAAATTATTTTCATCTAATGGATATAAATGTATATTCATTGATAAATTATTTGAACTTCTTTTAAAAATATATACATTATTTATTTTTTTTATAAAAGTAATGTTATTATTTAATATATTATTTATCCAAAATTTTGTATTTGATACTTCTTTAATAGTATCTTTATTTATGTTTTGTAATGATATAGAATATTTATTATAATCTTTTTGATTATGATTATAAATATAATCATAAATAATTCGTGCACGTTCGTCTATATTATCAACAATATTATTAACAATATTCATAATATATAATATATATTATATAATAAAAATTGATTAATTTATTTATAGATATAAAAATATAAAAATAAATAATTATAAATATGTTATTAATAGATAAATATCATATTAAAAATAAAGAAGATATTGTTTTTCATGAAGATATTTATATAAAATTATTTAATAATAAATATAATGATTTACCTAATTTATTAATTCATGGTCCTCCAGGTTGTGGAAAACATACATTAATAAACTTATTATTAAAAGATATTTATGGAGAAGATAATAACATTAGAAATGAAATTTATGAGATTAATGAGTATGGAAATAATACTAAAGAAATTATTATAAAACAAAGTAATAATCATATTGTTATTGAACCAAATAATAATGGATTAGATAAATATATTATACAAGAAATTGTTAATGAATATGCAAAAAGATATAATATTAATAAAATACCATATAAAATAATATTTATAAATAATATAGATAATTTATCATATTATGCTCAAACATCATTAAGATGTATTATGGAAAAATATTATAAAACATGTAAATTTATATTATGTAGTAATCAATTATCAAAAATAATAGAACCATTACGTAGTAGATGTCTAAATATTCGTATTCCTAGCCCTTCTAATTTAATATTATTACAAATAGTATTAGATATTTCTATAAAAGAAAAGATTAATATAAATTTAGAACAATGTTTTACTATTATAAAAAAATCAAAAGGAAATGTAAAAATATGTATTTGGATGTTAGAATTAATAAAAAATAAAATATATGATTTAGATTTATTATGGAAAGATTTATTAAATCAAATTGTTGATATAATTAATTATTGTTCTGAAAAAAAAATTACATTACAGTATATATCTGATATTCGTAATATTTTATACACTATACTTATTACTAATATATCAGGAACAGAAATTATGATCGAGTTATTAGAAAAATTAATAAATTATAATTATGATAATTTATTAAAAGATAAAATTATTGAGACTTTTGCTAAATATGAGTATAGATTAATTAAAGGAAAACGTAATATTATACATTTAGAAAGCTTAATTATTCATATTATTTATATTATGAATGTGCATAAGAATAAATAGTCTTTCTCATCAGAATTAACAGGTTTAATTACAACAGGTTTACGTTAATTTTAAACAGCTTTGACGTTTTTATAATCTGGTTCAACAGGTTTAATTACAACAGGTTTACGTTCATTTTCAACAGGCGAGCCAATTTTATAATCTGGTTCAACATAATTAACAGATGAGTCAATTTCATAATTTTCATTTTTATATGTTGGTATAAATAGTTTATTTTGTGATTGATGACAATAAATTCTATTATTTTCTTCAATTCTTTCAAAAGGTTGAATGCATGTATCTATTACACATTTAGTTGGATCTTTAGAATAAGTACTATAATTTTGTTGACATTTTTTGTAACATGTACCGTTTACATAATCATAATCATTATTATTACAAGATATATCAAAAATATTATAATTAGATATCATAGGGGTATATGAGTTAACATATTTGCAAATATTATTTTTTTCTAGTTTATAATTTTCTGAACAATCTTCAAAACATATATATTGATTATTTACTTTATTTAATTTATATCCCAAAGGACAAACACTTTTCTCTTTAGGACTATATCCAGGTCTACAAATATTATCTTTATCTAATACATATCCTGTAGGACAATCTTCTATACAATTATAATTACCATTTAATTCTTTAATACTATAACCTATAGGACATATTTCAGGTTGTTTATTTTCTTTATGATATAACTTGTATTCTTTATTTATTTTACAATTATTATCTTTATCCAATACATATTCAGAAGGGCAATTTTCTAAACAATAATCGTCGCCATTTGTATTTTGTATATACATATAATTTTCTGGGCAACTTATACAAACTTCTTTACCATTTTTTTCTTTTTTATAAAAAAAACCATCTGGACATTTATAAACTTCTCTATTTAATGTTTTATCTTCTTTAATTTTTTCTATTTTAATACATACAGGAATACCACTATCTATATTAAAACTACTATCAATTGGACACTTGGAATAACATTTATCATTATATAAATTAGGCCAAGCAGATCTATTACATTGTGCACTATTTTTTAAGTTTAAATATTTACTAGTAAAATCCAACAACTTACTATCAATTTGATTTCTAGTTGATTCAATTGTAGTATCATTTATCACATTAAAACGTAATTTTAATTCATTATTTATAATGTTTGCATTATTAGAAATATAATTTTCATCTACTAAAGATTTTATATACATTTTATATATTTGTTCAATATTTTCTTCTACTTTTTGAGTTTGAACAGGTATAATTTTATTTAAATTATTATAATCTTCGACTATGACTAAAAATTGTTTTTTTATTTCATAATAATCATTTATATATGATGAAATTATTAATTTGTTATTTATCTGATTATCAATATCTTTAATATATTTTTGTATAGTATCAATTTGAATATTATTTAAATCTATAATATCTAATCTTTTTTTACGAAGTACTGGATATTCTTTATTAAATTTATCATAATTATTAAAAAAATCTTTTATTTCCTTATTTAAAGGTGTTTCTCTACTTTGTTTTTGACCCATAATATATTATATAATATTAAATATATTATTTTTTAATATATTATCAAAAAAATTTTTATTGGTATTGTATTTTTTACTGATAGTATTGTATTTTTTGGATGTAATAAATAAATAGATGAATATAAAAAAAATAAATATTCCTGTTGGGAGTTGAACCCAATCTAAAGGCTCATAAGACCTCTGTGCTAACCGTTACACTACAGGAACGAGTGACATATAATATATAACATATAAATATTCCTGTTGGGAGTTGAACCCAATCTAAAGGCTCATAAGACCTCTGTGCTAACCGTTACACTACAGGAACAAGTGACATATAATATATAACATATAAATATTCCTGTTGGGAGTTGAACCCAATCTAAAGGCTCATAAGACCTCTGTGCTAACCGTTACACTACAGGAACAAGTGATATGAAAATATATAATATTTGTTGCTGTCATAGAATTATAAATGCAATTTTTTTTTTAATAAAATATACATATTTAATAAAATATACATAAAAATAAAACATTTATATAAGTAATAATGTTAGAGCTAGAAATAGATAAAATATATAATAATATGATTATCGATGGAGTTTCTGGTTGTGGTAAAACAAGTTTTATATATAAAATAGGTAATTATTTATTAAAATCAAAAATTCTTGTATTATCAAATACTAAAAATAATAAAAATATTGACAATATTGATATATATGATTTTAATTCATTTAGTGAAGAATATTATAATTGTATAGATATTAAAAAAGTATTAAAAACAATATTTACTAATAAATTTAATTATGATATAATAATAATAGATGATGTACAAAATATATCAGAATTGCAATATAATTTAATTAAAAAAATATATAATGATAATTTGAATAAACCATATTTATATATATTTGGTGATAAATATTCTAATACAAATATTAATAGTTTAAATTATTTATTATTAGCTGAACAAACTTTTAATTTTAATAATTATAGTTGGAAAAAAATAATTATTTCAAATAGTGAAAGAAGTAATGATAAAATAGCTTCATTTGTTAATAATTGTTTATTATTTAATGATGTAATTAAAACAACAAAAACATCAAATAATAAACCAAAGTATTATATATGTAATATTAATACTAAATCATTAACATTAATTAATGAATATTTAGATATGGGATATAAAAATGATGATTTATTAATTTTATCGCCTTCATTAAAAACAAATTCAATTAAATTATTAATAAAAAATTTAGTAAAACAAAAAATATCAATTAGTACAACTAAAGAAGATAATTTAAATAAAATATTAATATTACCTTTTTGTGGAATAAAAGATATTGAAAGAAAAATAGTAATTATATTTAATTTTGACTCATCATATTTAAAATATTATCAAAACATAAATTATTTATATATTGCTACAATGAGAAGTACAGAAGAATTAGTATTATTGCATCATTTTAAATATAATTATTTACCTTTTCTAAAATATAATATTTTAGAACAAAATTGCAACATTTATAAATTTTATAATATATTAAATGATGTAAATAAGATACAACAAATTAATTTAAATAATTTATCAACGGATATAATAGACAACTGTATGAAATATATTGATATAGAAAATATTCAAAAATCAGATAATAATTATTATATAATTAATAAATTTGATAATAACGTTAAAGATTATATAATATCAAAATTAAATATTTCAAAAAATGCTAAATATGAAATAAATAAAGAGATTATAATTGAAAATTATAAATTTAAACAAATAATAGATTGTATAGATGATAATAATATATATAAATTTATATATTCAGAAAATATAGATAATATTAATTATATATTATTTGCAATACAAAAATATATAAATGATAATATTCCAATTAATACTAATTTTGAATTATATGAAAATGTTTGTTATAATAACGAAGATTATATAATTAACAAAATTAATAAAGATACTATTGAAATAATAAATTTAAATACTGCACATACTGATAAAGTATCTTTTGATGTGGTTTATAAAAAAAACTATGAAAATAAATATTATTTGTATAATATTTATACAAATGAAATAAATATTATAACAAGTAATAAGGATAAAATATATAATATGATAAAATATATTATTAGTCAAAATTTTAATATTAATTAATAATAATATTACTTTTGATCTAAAACTTTAAAAATTTTGTAACAATTTAATGTATCATCCATTGCATTATGTGCGTTTATCATATTTTCGTTAAATATATATTTATATGCATCGCATAATTTTGGATAATATCTAGATGACATATGATTTTGTGACATTATCATGATACAACTATTGCTATTACTTTCCAGTTTTTTTACTATTTCTGTTTTATTATATCTAATTAATTCACTTTTTAATATATTATAATCAAAATTAATATTGTATGATAATATACAATTTGTTTTCTCTAAAACTTTTTCAATTCGTTGAAATATTTCTTCAATAGGTAGTCCAAATTTATGTGCATATTCAGTACTTATATTATGAATTTTTGTAACAAATTCAGGTATTATAAAATTATCAGGTTTTATAATATAATATTCTTGTTGAATAATTTCATTATCATCATTTATTACTATCCATGCAATTGATACAATACGAGAAGAATTATAACTATCTAAATCTTCAGGATTGGGAAATTTTTTTTTTATCATTGTTGGTAATCCTGTTGTTTCAATATCAAATATTAATTTCATTTAATATTTAATATATAATTATAAATGTTTAAATATATTTTTAGAAAAATTATAATATTGGCTCTAATATACAATATAATGTTTTAATACTATCGCTAAAATAAGTTAAATAACTATTATTTGTTGTATTATTTGACCATCCGTATATTTGCGAATCACCATTTGCAATTCTATTTTTTATAATATTTCTAATACCGCCATTAAAACTCGATATATATATAAAATCTGTTTCAATCTCATTACCACTTATATCAAAAGTTGTTAACCTAAACACTTGTATATTATTACTATTAATTGTCTGATTGGTAGTATAATATTTTGATAAATTTATATTATAATAATAGACATTATTTGAAGTAATAGGATCAATTAAAGATTTTATTGTAAATCTAAATCCTACTTTACTTATTGTATTTTTTCCATATATATTACCTTTGATAATTAAATTTCCCGAAGTATCTAATGTAAATTTATTATTAACAATCATATTATTTTTATTTAATGTCAATACACTAGTATTATTTGATTGTAAATCAATTATATTATAATTATCATTATATTGATTTATTTTTAATCCTATATTGTTATTTACAGATATATCAATTTTTGCATTAGGATTAGTAACACCTACACCGATTAAACCATCATTTAATACTTGTAATACAGTTGTATTTGTTCCTTGTAATTGTAATATTGGTTGGTTTCCTAATTGGTTAATAATTACTGCAGGACCCGTTCCATCATTTGTAATTATTAATTGTTCTGTTGTTTGGGTATTAGTATCAATAATAGTAGTTGTACCATTAACAGTTAAATTACGTACAGTTAGCATACCATCAACTTTAGTATTACCATTAATATGTAAAGTTGTAGATGGAGTACTAGTACCAATACCAACTCTATTATTTATACTATCAACATATAAAGTATCACTATCAAAATTTACATCGCCATTACTTTGAACACGGAATCTTTCATTACCATTTGTATAAAAACCAATTGTACTTGTTGTAGGTTTCCCTATACCTGTATTAGTATCATTTAACCAACTATAAGATATGTTTGTTCCAGTACCTAAAAACTGTAAATTTGTTAATATATTACCAGATACATCTAAATTAGTTCCAGGATTTGTTTTACCAATACCTAAAAAACTACTTATATTATTCCAAGTAAAATTATTATTTTGTATAACTGATCCTGTACCATTACCAACTAATATTTGACCACTATTTAAAGTATTTACACCTGTTCCGCCTTGAGTAACATTTAAAGTTCCTAGAGTAACTAGTGAAGCATTTATAGCAGTTATTCCTGATCCTGAACCTATAAAATTAGTAGCGCTTAAGGTATTAGATGTATTATTCCAAGATAAATTAGCTGTTTGTATAACTGATCCTGTCCCATTACCAACTAATATTTGCCCACTATTTAAAGTATTTACACCAGTACCACCTTGACCAACATTTAATGTTCCAAGAGTAACTCGTGAAGCATTTATAGCAGTTATACCTGATCCAGAACCTATAAAATTAGTAGCACTTAAAGTGTTAGATGTATTATTCCAAGTAAAATTATTTGATTGTATCACAGTACTAGTTCCATTACCTACTAATATAGAACTCGCACTTAAAGTTGTAGTACCGGTGCCTCCTTGAGATACATTTAATGTTCCTAAAGTAACTTGGGAAGCATTTATTGCAGTTATTCCAGTACCTGAGCCAATAAAATTAGTAGCACTTAAAGTATTAGATGTATTATTCCAAGTTAAATTATTTGATTGTATAACAGCACTTGTCCCGTTACCTACCAAAAGTTGATTACTTGCTAAATTTGTAGCACCAGTACCACCATAATTTACTAATAATGTACCTGTTTTAGTATTAGAAACATTTAAATCATTAATAGTATTTAGTAATACTTGAGACATATTTAATATAATATATTATATTAAATATATAATATATATAAATATATATTATATAGTATCAGAATAATAATTATTAGAAGAAATAAATTATTATCTATTACAATTTTTTAAAAATGTCAGATACAAGATTAATAGACATACAATTAATTAAACATAATAACTATTAATAGTATTTAGTATATAGGTCTCTTCTTTTGACATAAAATTTTGAATTTGTTTCAATTCAACTAAACACTTTTTATATTCTTTCTCTTTGCAATAATCATTAATATTTTTAAATGTTTTCTTTATTTTATCCATTTTGTTATTTGACATTATAATATTGATTTAAATTATTTAAAAAAAAATTGATTTAAATTTATTTAAATAATTTAAATAAATTTTGTCATTTAACATTACCACAATCAACAGCAAGCAATCAGCGAGCTATCAGCAAGCCTCATATACTATGAACGTTATGGACTTTACTGATCAGGATTATTATAAAAACATTGTGAAGTATTTTCAAGACTATAGTGAACTCAAAATGTTGAGTGAAATAAATAAGTCTTCTAATATCTTTGTTAAAAGCGAGACAAATTTCAAAAGTATAGTGAGAGAGAAGAAAAATAAGTATTATTGTGATATGTTAAAATATTATTTAATTAAAAAAATTAGTTATGAGATTAATAATGATTATAAGAAAATACTAAATAAGGTTAGAAAAAGTTTTAACAACTTCAGAAGTCTTACAGATAAAGAAAGTTTGTATATGACATATAAAATAAATGCGTGTGTGTATACCAATTCAATGAATAAAGGATGCTTGCCTTATTTAGAATATATTATTTCATATTATTTTAATGAAAGAAATAAAAATAATCGGGCTAATAACGATATCCATAAGGCATCGATACAAATATCAAAAACTTTATATAATATAATATTATCAATAGATAATAATTATAAATTAAAAGACGAAAATATTGTATTGTGGCTATCAAACAAATAGAATAAGCTATACCATACCTTATGGATATCGTTATTAGCCTAGTTGCAACCCAGGAATACCGATTATTCCGTACCAATAAATGAATGTTTTAGATATTCTTAAATATATATACTATATATATCTCTATTCTTTATATTTTAATTTTATTTTTTTGTTGTTAATCGGCATTTTAAAAGTGCAAAGGTGTAAAAACAGAATATTAAAATGTAACACCATATGATTCTACTCTTTTGTATTATAAAATAAAAAACAATATCAAAACTATATTAAAAAATATAAAATATATTAAAAGAATTTATTAGAAGAATTATTTATTAAAAATTAATATAAACAAAAAATAATATATAAAATTAGAATCAATATGTTAAGTATTGAACAAATTAATATTATTAATACAATTAAAGAAAATAAGAATGTTATATGCGATGCGGTTGCGGGATCAGGAAAAACGACAACAATATTAGAATTAGCGAAAGCATTGCCCGAAAAATTAATACTTCAAATAACATATAACAGCATGTTGAGACACGAAGTGAAAGATAAAGCAAGAAATATAAAAAATTTAAAAATCCATTCATATCATAGTTTATATGTGAATTATTATAATAATAATGCTCATACTGATAATATATTAAATGATATTATAATTAATAATAAAATACCAATAAAAGAATTACCAAAATTTGATATTATAGTAATAGATGAAGTACAGGACATGACAATATTATTTTTTTCTGCTATACAAAAATTTATTAATGATTTGCAAAAAAATGTACAATATTTAATTTTAGGTGATAAAAACCAAGCTGTATATGATTTTAAAGGCGCGGATAATAGATTTTTAACATTAGCAAAGGACATATATCCAAATTCCATAGTACTACCATTGTCGCAAAGTTTCCGTGTTACGAAACCAATTGCTAACTTTGTGAATTTTGTATTATTAGGAGAATATAGAATTAAAACGGTAAAAAAAGGATCAAATGTTAATTATTTAATTTGTAATACATTTAAAATATATAAATATTTAATTATTAAAATCAAAGAATTTTTTAATGCAGGTTATAAACCGGAAGATATATTTGTTTTATGTCCTAGTTTTAAATCAAAAAAATTAAATCCTGTTAAATTACTTGAAAATGAATTAACAAAATCAAATATACCTTGTTATATATCATTGGATACAAAATTAGATGATAATTATATAAAAAATAAAGTAGTATTTACTACTTTTCATCAATCAAAAGGCAGAGAAAGAAAAATTGTTATCATATATAATTTTGATAGCTCATATTTTGATTTTTATAATAAAACTGCACCAAAATATAAATGTCCAGCTTCTTTTTACGTTGCTATTACAAGAGCTTCTGAACATCTAATTTTATTAGAAGATATAAACTATCATCCATTACAATTTTTAAAATATAATTATTTAGAAATGTCAGATACAGGATTAATAAACATACAATTAATTAAACATAATTTAAATAATAAAAAAGAAACAAATATTCCAGAAATTTGGATAAATGATTTGGTTAAATATATAGATGATAATAAACTCAATGATATTAATAAATATATTGATTTAACATTTAATACACCTACAAATAAATTTAATAATATTAATATTAAAACTAATAATAATATAAATGAAATAAATAGTTTAGTAATTTCATCGATAAGAGAATATAAATATTATAATGATATGACAATATTTAATAAAACTATTGATTATATTGAGCAATATTTAACAAATTATATAACAATTTTTGAAAAGATAGTTACAAAAATAGAAACAAATATGAATATATATAATTTATCTGAAATAAAAAAAAATTGTTTAAAATTAAAATATTCATATTTGTTTTGGTTTGATAAATTTATTCAAAAAATTAATTTTCCTTCCGATAATATTAATGATAACTTGTATTTGGCTAATTTTTATTTATCATTAGTAGAAAATGTATTTTTTAAATTAGTTGATATAAAAAATTATGATTGGATTAATAAAAATCAAATTAATACATGTATAGAAAATATGGATAATAAAATTATAAAAGAATTAGAATATGAAAAAATAATTACTTTTAATTATCAATCTAATAAATATGGAGATTTAAATATTATCGGAAGAATAAATGCATATAATCATGATAATATTTATCAAATTGTAAGTGTAGATAATATAAATATTGAACATTTATTAGATTTAATTTGTAAAGCATGGTTACATTTAAATATTAATAATAATAAAT
>Ga0129333_10003812_pt1 | contig 14141 bp, 9 predicted proteins | sample CPB6_08_DNA_FD_94474 | JGI IMG/M metagenome (GOLD analysis project Ga0129333, IMG submission 94474) | Freshwater to marine salinity gradient microbial communities from Chesapeake Bay, USA - CPBay_Sum_0.6_0.8_DNA | ecosystem: Environmental > Aquatic > Marine > Coastal | place: USA: Chesapeake Bay... | reverse complement strand
GTCCTGACCCACCACGCGGCGATGCAGGAGATCCTCGAGATGGACGAGCTTGGCCATCTCGCCCTCCATGAGCCGCGTGACCGGAACCCCGGTCCACTTGCTCACCACCTCGGCGATGTCCTCGGCATCGACCTCTTCTTTCAGCATGCGCTGCTTCGACTGCAGGTCGTCGAGGTGCAAGGTCGCGTCGGAGATGCGCGTCTCCAGTTCTGGAATGCGTCCGTAGCGGATCTCCGACGCCTTCTGGTAGTCGCCGGACTTCTCGGCGTTGTCGGCGTTGACCCGCATCTGCTCGAGTTCCTCTTTCAGGTTCTGGATCGCGAGAATCGCGTCCTTCTCCTGCTGCCAGTGCTCGCGCATGACCCCCGACTCGTTCTTCAGAATCACGAGTTCGTCCTCGAGGGCCCCGAGTCGCTCGCGCGATGCCTGGTCGGTCTCTTTCTCCAGCGCCACCTTCTCGATCTCGAGTTGCATGATGCGTCGCTCGATGACGTCGATCTCGGTGGGCAAGGAGTCGATCTCGATGCGCAACTTGCTGGCGGCCTCGTCGACGAGGTCGATCGCCTTGTCGGGCAGGAAACGATTGGTGAGATAGCGGTTCGAGAGCACCGCCGCGCTCACCAGGGCCGAATCCTGGATGCGCACTCCGTGGTGCACCTCGTAGCGCTCCTTCAGTCCGCGCAGGATGGCGATCGAGTCCTCCACCGAGGGCTCGCCCACGTACACCTGCTGGAAGCGACGCTCGAGCGCCGGGTCCTTCTCGACGTACTTGCGGTACTCGTCGAGCGTCGTGGCACCGATCATGCGCAGTTCGCCGCGGGCGAGCATCGGCTTGATCATGTTGCCGGCGTCCATGGCTCCCTCGGCGCCGCCGGCACCGACGATGGTGTGCAACTCGTCGACGAACGTGATGACCTCACCGGCCGAGTCGGTGATCTCCTTCAGCACCGCCTTCAGACGTTCCTCGAACTCGCCGCGGTACTTGGCCCCGGCCAGCAAGGCCGCGATGTCGAGCGAGATGAGCCGCTTGTTCTTCAGACCTTCGGGCACGTCACCGTCGGCGATGCGACGGGCCAACCCTTCCACGATCGCGGTCTTGCCGACGCCGGGCTCGCCGATGAGCACCGGGTTGTTCTTCGTCCGGCGGCTGAGCACCTGGATCACGCGCCGGATCTCGTCGTCACGACCGATGACCGGATCGATCTTGCCGTCGCGCGCCTTCTTGGTGAGATCCTGCCCGTACTTCTCGAGGGCCTGGAACTGCTCCTCGGGGTTCTGGCTGGTGACGCGGTGGCTGCCGCGCACCTCGCGGAGGGCCTGCAGCAGTTCCTCGCTGGCGACACCGAGCCGTTGATTCATCGCGAGCAACAGATGCTCCACCGACAAGAAGTCGTCCTTGAAGTCCTTGCGGTAACGCTCGGCGTTGGCGAACACGTTGTTCAGTTCGCGGTTCATGTGCGGATCGCCGCCGCCGTAGGCCTTCGGCAACTTGGCAACCGCCTCGTCGGCCTGGTTTCGCACCATCAACGGCGCGAGTCCGAGTTTGGCGAGCACCGGTGGAACGATCGTGTCGTCCTGGCGCATCATCGCGGCCAGCACGTGGTCGGGTGTGAGTTCGGGATTGGACAACGATTTGGCTTGCTCGAGGGCGGCCGACACCGCCTCACTCGTCTTCATCGTCCACTGCTTTGGGTTGATGGCCATGGTTACTACCTCCGGTTCAGGTCTCGGCCCCTCGGGCCGTCGTCGGGATCCCCCCGGATCCACCTCCGGTCGACAACGACGTCAGCCAGTGCCGCGCCGCCTCCGACAGTTCGGTGACCTTCTTGTACTCGGCGACGTCGTCGGGCAGGTTCGCCAGCGCGTCGGCCAACCGCTCGGCGTCGTCGGGCCGTTCGGCCAGATGACGGAGCGGACGAATGTATGTGCGGATGGTGAAGAGCACGCACGACTCGAATCGACGGATCGTTTCGCGTTCGACCCGCAGGAAGAGACGGTCGGCGACGTCGGGCGCACCGACCGCGGGAACCGGCGGCGGGACCGAGGCGGTGCCGTCGAGCGGTTGGTAGAGATCGTCGGTGTCGAGTACTCCCCAACCGAGCCGCCAGAACGGACGGTCCGACGACAGTCGGGTGAAGAAGTCATCGATCGGACGTTCGAGTTGCTCGTTGAGTTTGGCGACCGGTGCGTGAACCTCGGTGAGCGTCAGACCCAGTTTCGATCGGAGATCCCAGCGATTCGGGAAACACACCGCTCCGGCACCGAACACCATCCGACCCGTCGCATCGGGAACGAGGATGGCCATGTCCTCCTGCACCAGACGACCGGCGATCGCGAGTGGATGCTCGCTCCACGAGCCGTCGACGGCCGGAGCGAGCGGAAGAATCTCGCCGCGGTGATGATTGACGATGGTGTCACCGACGCGTTCGAACCACTCCGGAAAACGATGCACCAGATGGTCGACCATCGACAGCAGCACCTCGGCGCCGGCGACCTCGGAACCCGGCAGTGCCGCCACCGCCGTGGAGAAACGAGTCCGCAACACCTCGGCCTTCATGTCCATCTCGTGGTCGTAGTCGTCACCGATCTGGATCCAGTCGGCGACGTCGAGGGGCCGCAACGCGAGACGCCAACGGAACGAGCCGGCCACGTAGGGCTGGTAGTCGGGTGTGGGTCGAACGGTCACGGGCGTCTCCGTCGATCGGGACGCAACACCGGCGGCACCTCGCCGAACACCGCGACCCCTTGGCGGAGGGGCACGAGTCCACCGCGACTCGGGCGCACCGCGCTCGGGTCGACGGCCTCGATGGCCTGCGCGGCGAGTAGACGCAGACGATCGACTTCGTCGCGCAGGCGCAACACCTCGGCCTCGAGAGCCATCACGCGTCGAATGCCCTCGACGTTCATGCCCTCGGCGGTGAGCTCGGCGATACGACGAAGGCGCGAGATGTCGGCGTCGGAGTAACGACGATTTCCACCGGTGGTGCGCGCGGGCTGCAGCAATCCGCGACGCTCGTAGATGCGCAACGTCTGCGGGTGCATGCCGGCCAGTTGGGCGGCTACCGAGATCACGTACCAGCGCGTCGCGTCGGATCCGTGACCGTTCGCGTCTCGCCGGGGCACGATCAGCGCCCCTCTCCGAAGAGATGCGACCGCGGGTCGGCGGACAACGACCGTGACAACGCCTCGACCGCCGAGCGCTGTTCGTCGGTGAGATCGGTGGGAACGGTCACCTCCACCGTGACGATGAGGTCGCCACGGGACTTGGAGGTCTCGATGCCTCGACCCTTCACGCGGTGACGGGTGCCGCTCTGCGTGCCGGGCTTGAGCCGGAGCTTCACCTTCTCGCCCACCAGAGTGGGAACGTCGATGTCGGCTCCGAGCGCGGCCTCGGCGAAGGTGACCGGCACCTTCACCGTGAGATTGTCCCCGTCACGGCCGAACAACTGATGAGCCGTCACGTGGCACACGATGAAGAGGTCGCCCGATGGCCCGCCGTTGAAGCCCGGTGTGCCCTTGCCGGCGAGGCGGATCCTCTGACCGTTCGACACGCCAGCCGGCACGCGAACCTTCACCTCTCGGTTGCGACGCTCGATTCCGGTGCCGCGGCAGTTCTTGCACGGATCGTCGATCACCGTGCCGCGTCCTCCACATCTGGTGCACGGGCTGGCGAACGAGAAGAAACCCTGGTTGTCGTCCACCTGACCGCGACCAGAGCACGCCGGGCAGGTGCGCGCCGACGTGCCGGGATGCGCACCCGAACCCGAACACGAGGTGCATCGGTCGTCACTGGTGAGGTGCACGGTGGTGGTGACGCCCAACGCGGCCTCGGTGAACTCGAGCATCAGTTGCGCCTCGAGATCGGCACCGCGACGAGGGCTCACACCACTGCGACCGGCACCACCGCGTCCCCGTCCCCCGCCGAACATCCGGAAGAGGTCCTCGAAAGAACCGGTCTCGCCCCCGACGGTGAAGCGCATGCCTCCCATGCCGCCACCCATCGGACCGAGACGACGCACCTCGTCGTACTCGCGACGCTTCTCCTCGTCGGACAAGACGTCGTAGGCCGACGAGATCTCCTTGAATCTCTCCTCGGCGGCGGCATCACCGGGCTTGGCGTCGGGATGGTTCTCGCGGGCGAGCTTGCGGTAGGCCTTGGTGATGTCCTTGGCCGAGGCCTCCTTGGGAACGCCGAGGACGGCGTAGTAGTCCTTCTCGAACCACTCGCGTTGCGCTGTCATCGTCGTCCCCTCCTCCCTCTCGAACTCTGTTCCGACATCGATCGCCCACGGTCGGCCGTCGTCGACGACTCGACGGACCACGAACCTTCGATCAGCCCTTCACCTTCACCATCGCCGGTCGAAGAACGCGACCCTTCCACTGGTACCCGGAGCGCAGAACGTCGACCACCACGGTCTCGCCTCCGTCCCCTTCCTCGTGCAGGACCGCTTCGGCGAGCGCCGGGTCGAAGGGCTTGCCGGCCAGATCGAGCACCTCGAGTCCCTGCTTGCGCAACTCGACGAGGAGGAGATTGAAGAGCGGCTCGACCTCGGCGGGATGAGCCAGGTAGGCGGCTTCGCACGCGTCGAGCATCGGCAACAACGCCTCGGCCAGACGGCCGGTGGCCCGCTCGACTTCGTCGGCGGTCTGAGTCGCCACTCGCTTGCGATAGTTCTCGAAATCGGCCTGCAGACGCTGCGCGATGTCGCGGAACGAGTCGCGCTCGACGAGCAAGGCCGCGATGTCGTGCTCGACGACCTCGGCGGCCTCACCGGTTGCCATCGCCTCGTCGACGAACGATGCCGCGCCACTCGCGGCTCCTCCCGTCGGTTCGTCCACCGGTGCGGCTGCGGGACCGGACGACTCCGTTGCCGAATCGTCGACCATGTCGGCGTCCATGGTTCAGCGGCTCACTTGTCGCCGTCGACGATCTCGGCGTCGACGATCTCGTCGTCGTTCGGGGTGCTCTGACCCGACGCCGATGATCCGGCGGCGTTGGCATCGCGCGCCGCGGTCTCGTAGAGCTTCTGGCTGAACGCCTGGCTGGCGGTCATCAACGCCTCGGTGGCGGCCTTGATCGACGGTCCGTCGTTTCCGTCCAGTGCCTTCTTCAGGTCGGCCAGCGGGGTCTCGACGGCGGCCTTCTCCTCCGCCGACACCTTGTCGCCCTGTTCGCGCAGCACCTTCTCGGTCTGGTACACGAGCGAGTCGGCGTTGTTGCGGATCTCGGCTTCCTCGCGACGACGACGGTCCTCCTCGGCGTGCGCCTCGGCGTCCTTGACCATCTTGTCGATGTCGTCTTTCGACAAGGTCGACTGGCCGCTGATGGTCATCGACTGCTCCTTGCTCGTGGCGCGGTCCTTGGCGCTCACGTGCACGATGCCGTTGGCGTCGATGTCGAAGGTGACCTCGATCTGCGGAACGCCACGCGGAGCCGGCGGTAGGTCGACCAACTGGAACTTGCCGAGCGTCTTGTTGTACGAGGCCATCTCGCGCTCGCCCTGCAGGACGTGGATCTCGACCGACGGCTGCATGTCCTCGGCGGTGGTGAACACCTCGGTGCGCTTGGTGGGGATGGTCGTGTTGCGCTCGATGAGTTTCGTCATCACGCCGCCCTTGGTCTCGATGCCGAGCGACAAGGGAGTGACGTCCAGCAAGAGGACGTCCTTCACGTCACCTTTCAGGACACCGGCCTGGATGGCGGCACCGACGGCCACGACCTCGTCGGGATTCACCGTCTTGTTGGGCTCCTTGCCGGTGAGCGAGACCACGAGGTCCTGAACGGCCGGCATGCGGGTCGAGCCTCCGACGAGGATGACGTGGTTGATCTGACCCTTGTTCAGACCGGCGTCCTTGATCGCCTGCTCGAACGGAATGCGGCACCGCTCGATGAGGTCGGCGGTCATCTCCTGGAACTTCGATCGCGACAAGGTCTCGTCGAGGTGGAGAGGACCTTCGGGCGTGGCCGTGATGAACGGCAGGTTGATCTGCGTCTGCTGGACCTGACTGAGCTCGATCTTGGCCTTCTCGGCGGCCTCCTTCAGTCGCTGGGTGGCCATGCGGTCGTTGCCGAGATCGACCCCGTGCGCGGCCTTGAACTGACCGACCAACCAGTCGATGATGCGCTGGTCCCAGTCGTCGCCGCCGAGGCTCGTGTCACCGTGGGTGCTCTTCACCTCGAACACGCCGTCACCGATCTCGAGGACGGACACGTCGAAGGTTCCGCCGCCGAGGTCGAACACCAGGACGGTCTCGTCCTCGCTGCCCTTGTCGAGTCCGTAGGCGAGCGCGGCCGCCGTGGGTTCGTTGATGATGCGCAACACCTCGAGGCCGGCGATCTGGCCGGCTTCCTTCGTCGCGGTGCGCTGGGCGTCGTCGAAGTAGGCGGGCACGGTGATGACGGCCTGCGTCACGGTGTCGCCGAGGTAGGCCTCGGCATCGCGCTTCAACTTCATGAGCGTTCGCGCGCTGATCTCCTGCGGGGTGTACTGCTTGCCGTCGATCGACTCGCTCCTCCACGAGGTGCCGACGTGGCGCTTGATCGAGCGGAAGGTGCGGTCGGGGTTGGTGATCGCCTGACGCTTGGCGACCTCGCCCACCAGCACCTCACCGGCCTTCGAGAAGGCGACAACCGAGGGAGTGGTGCGGGCACCTTCGGAGTTGGGGATGACGACCGGGTCGCCGGCCTCCAGGACCGAGACGACCGAGTTGGTGGTTCCGAGGTCGATTCCGACGGCCTTGGGCATGGTGCTGAACCTCTTCGTTGATCCCGGAGGGCCGACCCGCCGGGGCTGTGTGGGTGAAAACTGGTCCGACGCAGGTCTCCGGGGGGATGCGAAACCTGCGTCGGCTCGTGTCAAGTTAGCGACTGCTCGATCCCAACGCAACTCGAGGTAGCAAGATCTTTAGTCATAGTGACTCATGTTCCCCCGCAGTTGGGTCGCCGACACTCTCCCGCCCGGTGAGCGAGCCCGGGCTCCGCTCGATGCGGTGTCGCGACATCTCGTCGTCGCACCGGACACCGATGGCAGACTCGGCGCATGGCCGAACACGATCTGGTGATCCGCGGTGCCTCGGTGATCGATGGCACCGGGTCCTCCGCGCGCCCCGCCGACGTCGCGGTTTCCGAGGGAATCATCACCCATGTCGAGCCCGGAGTCGCCGGGCGGGGTCGCCGAGAGATCGAGGCCACCGGACTCGTCCTGACGCCGGGATTCGTCGACATCCACACCCACTTCGACGGTCAGGCCACCTGGGATCCGGTGCTCGCCCCGTCCAGTGTCCACGGAGTCACCTCGATCGCCATGGGCAACTGCGGCGTGGGCTTCGCACCAGCCCGTCCGACCCCCGAGCAACACGCCTGGTTGATCGGAATGCTGGAGGGTGTCGAAGACATTCCGGGAACCGCCCTTGCCGAGGGTCTCACCTGGGACTGGGAGTCGTTCCCCGACTATCTGGACGCCCTCGATCGTCGTTCGTTCGCCATCGATGTCGCCTCGCACCTGGCGCATGCTCCGTTGCGGGCCTACGTGATGGGTGAACGCGGAGCCGACCCGAACGAGGCGCCCACCGCCGACGAACTCGCCACGATGGCTCGGCTCGTCCGCGAGAGCATGGACGCCGGCGCGGTGGGGTTCACCACCAGCCGCACCTACATCCACAAGACGAAAGAGGGTGCACCACTCGGCACGCGCTTCAGTTCGGCCGACGAACTGGTGGCGCTCGGCTCCGCGATGGCCGATTCGGGTCGCGGCGTCATCCAGTTGATCTCCGACGCCTATCAATCGGACGACCTCGACTTCAGTCGTTCCGAGATGGCACTCATGGCCGAACTGGCCCGCGCCACCGGCCGTCCGCTCTCGATGACCGTGCAACAACCCGAGCCACTGCCCGATCGCTGGCGCGAGATGGGTGAATGGGTCGACCGTGGCGTGGCTGAGGGTCTGAATCTCGCCACTCAGGTGGCGGTACGACCAATCGGCGTGCTGCAGGGACTCACGGCGACGGTGAATCCGTTGCTGGTGTGCCCGAGTTTCCAGCAGGTGATGGGACGGCCCCTGGCCGACGTCGTTGCCGCGCTGCGCGAGCCCGAACGCCGCGCGCGCATCGTGGTCGAGCACGCCGAAGCGGTGGCGCGCATCGACGGTCTGGCCGGCGAGATGTTCAGTGGATTCCACAAGTTGTATCCCATGCAGAATCCCGTCGACTACGAACCGGCGCCCGCCGATTCGGTGGCTGGTCGTGCGGCGGCGGCCGGACGCGATCCGGTCGACCTCGTCATCGATCTGCTCTGCGAGGACGGCGGAAACCAACTCCTCTACATGCCCCTCTTCAACTTCGCCCGCGGCAACCTCGACGACGTGCGCGAGATGCTGCTGCGACGCAACGCCGTCGTCGGACTGTCCGATGCCGGGGCGCACTGCGGGGCGATCTCCGACGGCAGCGCCACCACCACCGCCCTCGCACTCTGGAGCAAGGACCGTCGCCGGGGCGAGAAGCTGCCACTCGAAATGATGGTGAACCACATCACCCAACGCACCGCTCGACACGTGGGTTGGCTCGACCGTGGCGTGGTGGCACCCGGCTACCTCGCCGATCTCAACGTCATCGACTTCGACGCGCTCGGCACGCCGCCGCCGCGCATCGTGCACGACCTCCCGGCCGGCGGCCGACGGCTCATGCAGACCGCCACCGGCTACCGGTGGACGGTGAAGAACGGTGTGGTCACGTTCGTCGACGGTGAGCACACCGGCGATCTGCCGGGACGTCTGGTGCGCGGAACGCGAAACGCACCTCGCTGATCGGGCACCCGTCGGCTCCGATCGGCGGGAGAGTCCTCAGACCGATTCGACGTCGTCGCGGAAAGTTCCGCCGGCCCGCACCTGTCGGGCGTACAGACCATCGAGGTTCATGAGTTCCTCGTGGGTGCCCTTTTCCACCACGCGACCGCGATCGAGAACCACGATTCGGTCGGCGTTGCGAACCGTCGACAGTCGATGGGCGATGACGATGGCGGTGCGGCCCTTCATCGCGTCGTCGAGGGCTTCCTGCACCAAAGCCTCGTTCTCGTTGTCGAGATGACTGGTCGCTTCGTCGAGGATCATCATCGCCGGGTCCTTCAGCAACAGGCGGGCGATGGCGAGACGCTGCTTCTCGCCACCGGAGAGCCGGTGGCCGCGCTCTCCCACCACGGTGTCGTAGCCATCGGGCAGAGCCGCGATGGTGTCGTGGATGCGTGCCTTGCTACAGGCGTCCACCAGGTCGGCGTCGGATGCACCTGGGCGGGCGTAACGCAAGTTGTCGGCGATGCTCTCGTGAAAGAGATGCGGGTCCTGCGAAACGACACCGATCGCACGACGCAACGAATCGCCGGTGAGGTCGCGCACGTCGTGGCCGTCCACCAGCACGGCACCACCCGTGACGTCGTACAACCTCGGCAACAACGACACGAGGGTGCTCTTGCCCGATCCGGAGGCGCCGACGAGCGCCACGGTCTCGCCCGCCCCCACCACCAGATCGACGCCGTGCAGGACGTCGACATCGGGATCTCCGGTTGCCGCACCGGGAATCTCGAGCGACGGGATCGACACCTGAGCCGCCGGCGGATACCTGAACACCACGTCACGAAACTCGATGGTTCCTCTCGGCTGAACGAGATCGAAGGCACCCGGCTTGTCGACGATGCTCTCCGGCGCGTCGAGCACCTCGAACACCCTCTCGAAACTCACGAACGACGTGAGTAGGTCGACCCGCGCGTTCGTGAGTCCGGTGAGCGGTTGATAGACGCGGGCAACCAATGTCGCCAGGGCCACGAGCGTTCCGGACGAAATGTCGCCGGACACCACGAACTGCGCACCGATTCCGTACACCGCCACCGCACCGAGTGCGCCCACCAGACCGAGAGCGACGAAGAACACCCGACCGTACAGCGCCGAACGAACTCCCGTGTCGCGCACACCGGCGGCACTCTCGGCGAAGCGGTCGACCTCGGCTCCACGTCGACCGAACAACTTCACGAGCAGTGCACCCGAGACGTTGAAACGCTCGGCCATCTGGGTGTTCATCCGGGCGTTGAGTCCCATCTGCTCGCGGGCTATCGACTGGAGTCGCGTTCCCACGCGACGAGCGGGAATCACGAACACCGGAAGCACGACGAGCGACAACAAGGTGAGTCGCCACTCGAGAGCCAGCATCGCCACGAGCGTGGTGACCAACACCAGAACGTTCGACACCACCGAGCCGAGTGTGGAGGTGACGGCGGTCTGGGCGCCGATGACGTCGTTGTTGAGGCGACTGGTGAGAGCCCCGGTCTGGGTGCGCGTGAAGAACGCGACCGGCATTCGCTGCACCTTGTCGAAAAGGGCCACCCGCAGGTCGTAGATGAGGCCCTCACCGATGCGAGCCGAGTACCAGCGCTGGACGATCGCGAGAACGGCGTCGATGATCGCCGCCACCACCGCGATGGCGGCGAGACGCCAGATCTGCGCGCGGTCGGAGGCCGGAATGGCCTCGTCGATGATCGCCCGGAACACGAAGGGTGGCACGAGCGCGACGAGTGCCGCGAGGAAGATCGAGAAGAGAAAGACCGAGATGCTCCACCGGTACGGACGCGCGAACCGCCAGACCCGGCGCAGCGCGGCCGAACGCAGACGTCGGCCCCGAACTGCTTCGGCATCGCCCGGCATCATCATGTGCGGGCCCATGCGCATGGTCGCAGGCTAGCGAGACCTACTCTCGGTCATCCGGGAGTCGAATCGAGGGGACAGATGAGAACTCACAACACGTTTTCCACACCGAGCACGCTTCGCATCGCGATCGCCTGTCTCGTCGTTGCCACCACGCTTGGTTGCTCCGGATCCGCGAGCGACGAGCCATCGGCATCGGTCCTCGACTCCGCGTCACTCGACACCGGCAACGACACCGGCAACGACACAGACAACGACACGACCTCCACCGCCGAACCGGACCAACTCGCGCAGGTGCCGCTCGACTGGAGCACGTGCGACGTCAACATCGAGTGCGCCACGATCGAGGTGCCGTCCGACTACGACGATCTGATGGCCGGAGTCTTCCGACTACCGCTGGTGCGTCACCTCGCGCGCGACCCCGAGCGGCGCATCGGTTCGCTGCTCGTGAATCCCGGCGGACCCGGGGCCGGTGCCGTCGACATGGCCTACGGAGCCGTCGATTGGTTCGGCGACGAGGTGCTCGACCGCTTCGACATCGTGGCCTGGGATCCCCGCGGAACCGGTGGTTCGATTCCGGCGATCGACTGCACCGACAGCATGGACCCGCTCTTCGGACTCGATCCATCCCCCGATGACGACTCCGAGCTCGAGGCCCTCGTCACGGCCGCCGAGCAGTACGTGAACGACTGCTTCCTCAACAGCCCGGGTGTTCTCGAGTACGTCGGCACCGAGGCAGCGGCCCGCGACATCGACACCATCCGCCGCGCCCTCGGCGAGGAGACGATCTCGTACCTCGGGTTCTCGTACGGAACCGTGCTCGGGTCGGTGTGGGTGACGCTCTTCCCGGACACCGTCAGAGCGGCGGTGCTCGATGCCGCCGTCGACCCCGAACTCGGCTACCTGAACGGACTGATCGATCAGGCCCGCGGTTTCGAAGAGTCACTCGACGCCTTCCTCGATGACTGCGACGAACGCGGCTGCAGCTTCGTGCGCGACGGCGAGACCGCGCGCGAGGCGATCGTCTCCATCCTCGGGTCGCTCGAGACCGACCCGATCCCCAACGCCGACGGCCGACCGGACACCGGTCCCGGCGTGGCTGCGGTCGGAATCGCCAACGCTCTCTACGGCTCGTACTCGTGGCCGTACCTCGAGGAGGCACTGTCCGCGGTGCGGGACGGCGACGGCGGTCTACTTCTCGCCGAGTACGACATGTACTTCGGCGGCTGGGACGGCGGCCACACCGACGACTTCATCGACGCCTACTTCGGAATCTTCTGTCTCGATCGAGACCGCGACGTGACCGTGGACGAGGTGCTCGACGCGCGCGTCGAGTTGACCGAGGTGGCGCCGATACTCGGTCAGGGTTGGCTCACCGAGATGCTGGTGTGCGCCCAGTGGTTGCAGCCTGCTCGACCCATTCCGATGGTGAGCACCGACACCGAAGTGCCGGTGCTCGTGGTGGGCAGCACCGGTGATGCCGCCACGCCGATCGAGGGAACACGCAACATGGCCCGGGTACTCGGCGATTCGATGCTGCTCGTGGTCGAGTCGGACGACCACACCAGTTACGGCGCGAATGCCTGCGCCACACGAATCATCGACGATTACCTGATCGACCTGCGTCAGATATCCGACGATGAAACTTGCTGAGACCAACGTTAAGTGACTGGTCGGGACGGCACCGTTAGCCTCGCCACATGGCGGCTCGCAAACTCCCTCTGATTCTCGTCGTTTCGTTCTCCACCCTCCTCATGGCCTGCGGCTCGGAAGACACCGGTGTCGAGACCTCAGAGTCGTCCGACGTCACCGTCGAATCGACACCCACGGAGAGTCCGGACACCACGGCGACAGCGGGCACCGAACCCACCGGTTCGTCGACCGATGGGCCGACCGAAGAATCCACCGAGGACTGGCCCGCGCCCTCCATCGAATGGACGGAATGCGGCGACAACATCGAGTGCGGATCCGTCGAGGTTCCGATCGACTACTCCGATCCCGATTCCGACACCATCGAATTGGCGTTGGCTCGTCATCTGGCGCTCGACTCCGACGCCCGCATCGGATCGCTGCTCGTGAACCCGGGCGGACCCGGATTCGGCGGCACCGTTCTCGCGCTGAGCGCAGCCAACATCTATTCATCGCAGATTCTCGACCGCTTCGATGTCGTCGGTTTCGACCCACGTGGCACCGGGAGTTCGACGCCGGCGATCGATTGCATCGACGACTACGACCTCTTCTCCGCGGGTGACATCACCCCGGACACCGACGCCGAACGACAGGAACTCGTCGACGCCGCCCGAGACTTCACCGAACTCTGCTTCGAGAAGAACGGCGATCTCCTGCCCCATGTCGGCACCAACAACGTTGCTCGTGACATGGACATGATCCGGCGGGCACTGGGCGAGGAGAAGATCTCTTACTTCGGCTTCTCCTACGGGAGCGAGCTCGGCGCGGCCTGGGCGACTCTCTTCCCGTCGACGGTTCGAGCCGCCGTGCTCGATGGCGCCGCCGACCCCACCGCCGACAGCGATGAGGGCAGTCGCCAGCAGATCGCCGGCTTCGAACAGTCGATCGCCACCTTCCTCGCCAACTGCTCGAACGAACCCGGTTGTCCGATCCACAACGACGGAGACGCCGAGGGTGCCTTCGACGCACTCATGGCCGACCTCGACGAGAATCCGATCCCCACCGAGGCCGGTCGACCCGATCTCACCCGAGGGATGGCTCTCACGGCGGTGGCCCAGGCGATGTACGACGACGGATACTGGCCGACTCTCGAGGTCGCCCTGGCCGACGCCATCGATGGCGACGGCAGCGGACTGCTGGAGTTGTGGGACGCGTACTACCAACGGATGCCCGACGGCACCTACGGCAATGAACTCGAGGCGTTCGTGAACATCCTGTGCGCCGACGATCCGGAACGCAAGACGACCGAGGAGGCCGACGCGGTGGCAGACACGTTCCGCGCCGCCGGTCCGCGGTTCTCGCCGGGCACCACCGGGAACTACGGCTGCACCTTCTGGCCCGCGGCCATCGACCCGCGGGTCGTGATCACCGGCAAGGGCGCGGGTCCGATTCTCGTGATCGGCACCACCGGTGACGCGGCCACGCCGCTCGAGAGCACGCGCAACATGGTGAAGGCCCTCGAGGACGGTCGTTTGATCGTGGCCGACGCCGAACAACACACGGGCTACAACACCAGCCTGTGCGTGAACGATGCCGTCGACAGTTATCTCATCGACCTCGAGGCACCCGACTCGCAACTCGACTGCTGAGCACCGACGTCGACGAGAGTCATCGACAAAACCGTTGACGTAAGCCTTTGGCGAGAGCCGTCATCGAACCAACTGGCGGAAGGGGTGGGATTTGAACCCACGGACGCTTGCACGTCGCACGCTTTCGAGGCGTGTCCCTTCGGCCGCTCGGGCACCCTTCCGTCGATCGAGGTTATCG
>Ga0129333_10003811_pt1 | contig 14142 bp, 26 predicted proteins | sample CPB6_08_DNA_FD_94474 | JGI IMG/M metagenome (GOLD analysis project Ga0129333, IMG submission 94474) | Freshwater to marine salinity gradient microbial communities from Chesapeake Bay, USA - CPBay_Sum_0.6_0.8_DNA | ecosystem: Environmental > Aquatic > Marine > Coastal | place: USA: Chesapeake... | reverse complement strand
CTGGTCGCGCTGTGCTGCACAGCTGGTGCCGTGGCAAACAGAGGGCCGGCGGGTCTATCGGGCCAGTAATCGCTCACAGCCCCTCCTTGTCCTTCGTGGCCTCGAGCTTCTCCAGGCGTGCCGCCAACGCCGCACACCGCTGCCGCGTGGACTCTAGTTCGTCGTGAAGCTCAAATATCACGTCGCGGCACCCGGCGAAATGCTTGCTCGGCTCGCCCGTGGTGAACCGAGCGCCATAGGAGAGCCACGTCAGCGCGTCGTACACGTCTTTGACGGCCTTCGGTCGTTTTGGCATCGCGATCCCTCCGTGGTGCGTGTCAGTCATCAAATCCGCCTGCCGCGTTGAAGCGGCGTCCGTGCCTGTCACGTCGGCGGTGCGGTAGCGTGTCGATGGGAGACGGTCACGACCCTTTCCGCGCCGGTGATTTGGCCCTCTTCCGGCGTTGAGGCACCGCTGCGGGGCGGTTCTGTTGCGTCCCGCTTTTGGCCTGCGGCTGGCCTTGTGCTCGCTGCTTGAGAATCCACGGCGATACGTCGTGCCACGCCACTACCAGCCCTCCCCGTACACGTTGACCATTTCGTCCACGTACTCCTCTTCCAGACCCGCCGCGTAAGCTTGCGCAGCCGAATGATTCCCAGGACGGAACCGCGCCGGGCACGCCAGAGGCTCCACTGGCAAGCTCACGATCGTTGCGGCGAAACCGTCGCTCCACACGATGCGACGCTCGGTGCCGCCGTTCTCGTGGGTCGTGATCGTGTCGCTCACGATGTCGCTCATGCGGGCACCTCGGCTGTGAGGATCTCCGCCTTGGTGAGCGTCATTCCGACGAGTTCCTTGTGCGTTGCTTCGTCAAACGTGCCGTCGGCGAACCGCTCGTCCAGGCGTCGACGGAGACGGTCGAGGTCTTCCACCGTGGAACAAGCCGAGATCGCGATTCTGGCCTTCGCAGCGTGGTCGGTGATTTCCGGCACCGGCATCTTCGGCGACAGCACGACCTTCGATGGCTTGCGTGGCTCATCGAACTTGGGACGCACAATGACGGGCTCCGCAGCAGGCTCCGGCGTCGGGTAGTCCTGTGCCTCTTCGGCAGTAATCAGCCCACGTAGAGCGTCTGCAAACGCATTACGCAGGGCAAATCCTCGAGCCCGCAGCTGTAGCATGCGCTCTGGGTACTGCGACCACGGGCCAGACTTTCCAGCCAGACCGGCACGCTTGGCGTCAGCCATGCTGAACCGGCTAACCGTCGGAGCCGGGTAGCCGCGGCGCTTTGCCTCGCAGACGGCGGTCAGGTTGTCGCCCTGGCCCTCGATGTACTCATTGACGTACTCGCAGACCGGCGACGCCTGTACCAACGCTAGGGCAGCATCTCCCCAGATCGTCGGCCGACCGTTTATCACCGCAATACTCTGGAGCGATTGCATCGGGGAAAGTCCGACTTCGCTGCCATGCTGGATAGCGAGAAGGCATGATTCCGGCTTCCCCTTGAAGTCCTTCGGCGCAAACTCCGACGCCGCAACCATCTTGGTAAACCGAAAAGCATCGTCGAACGATGCCAGGGCCAACCCAGTTGCGGCCCGATGCGTGCTGATTTCTGTGCTCATCTAAGTCCCTTTCTTGGGTTCAAGTTCCCGCTTGGCGTCCTGCTCAGCGGGTGTTCGTTGCGTCCCTGCTACTCCGGTTCCACCGGCTCCCTTCCGCATGCCTGCGTCCTGCCGGCACGCGTTCCTGTGTGCTGGTGGCTGGCCTGTGCCTTGCGGCTTTTGCACCCCTCGGCGCCGAGGAGACAGGCCAGCGACCTTGTGCGGTTAAAACGGCAACACGTGCCCCTCCGGCCACGGCCTTGGGTCAACCTCGACGATGTCCTCGTCGGTTTCCACGAGCAGCCGGTGCAGCGACTCTTTGATGTCGATGACCCGGCCGGCGTCGAAGGACCGCGGCCCCCAGCCCTCCAGGCGGAACGCGATGCGGTCGCCAATGGCGTGACCGTCAAGGGCTCGCGGCGGCGAAATCGTCTGCTGCGGAAGGCCCGCGATAGCGGCGAGGTACTCGTTTTCGTGCGGATCGTGGTTCATGGGGGTCTCTCCTGTGGTTGTGGTGGCGCATCTGAACAAACGTATATGTGCTCGTCAAGAAGCCGAAAGTGCTGAAAAACAAGGTGTGGAGCGGTTTGTGTTCGTTGAAGTTTTGTTCTCTAGTCCAACCGTGCGGAGCATCAAAAAGGTTCCCTTATCGGAAGCGTTTTGCAGTGTGTACCCGAATCGGAACCAAACGTCAATGAAGAATCTTGCCGGCCGTGTGAACCAGAAAATCCACGGCATTGGCGACGCACTGAGCGAGTTCGCTGTGCGTGCCAAGCTCTTGGCCGAGTCGCACTGCGACCAGCAACTCGAGCAGGCGATCCCACGTGCGACGTGCAGTGCGTGTCATGGTGTGGCCCTCGGTGGCCTGGACAATCCTGTGTGCGATTGCCACCCGTTTTGCAGCTTGCGGCGGGCCGGGTGGCCCCACCTGAGGTCAGGCGGAAGCAACTTCCAGGGCCATAGAACGACGATCTGCGGACACGACCGGAGACATCGAATACCGGCCGAACGGCTCAAACTTTTCGACTCCGTTCCAAACTCGCACTGCCCGGCGGCACTCTTTGCCATCAACCAGCACCCACACGCTTGATGCTGTGCGGCGAAGAATCGTGAAGTGCCACACGCAGTCGCTATCGCAGGCGCTGCGGCAGAAGTAGGAAACGCCGGCCTCAAACTTAGTCGCCTCTGTTTCCGCGGCACCATCGCGGAGTGCTTCCCACACCTCGCCAGCAACACGGCTGAAAGCCCCGGCGCCGAGGATGGCGTCAAAGGCACCCGCGAGTGTTTCGCCGCTTTGGACGCGGGCCATGATCATGCCGGAAATCTTTGCGTTCTTCTGTGCGGTGGTCATCGTCTCGTCTCCCTTGTGTCTTGTGGCGTTGCCCGCCGGCCCAGTTGCCGGCGGGCGGGCTGTCGCTCAGTTCCGCCAGCCTGGGCTGACCTCGTCCATAAGGGCATCCACTGCATCCGTTCCGAGGCGGGCCTCGATGGCGTCGTAAGCACAAGCACGAACCATTCGCTCGTGCTCACAGGCGAGGTATCCGCCTCCAAGCGTGCGGACAATGTCGTACGCGACCTGAACCGGCTGGCACTTGATCTTTGCGGTGATGATTTCGACTGCGTGCATCGTTTCGTCTCCCGGTTGGCGTTTGCGGGTCACACTCGCCCGCGTCATGCCCTAATGATACCGATATCGGAACCAACGGGAAGGGGGGATTAGGATTTTTTCCGAAACCCTGCTTTTCGCGGGAAAAACGAGGCTTTTTCAGCCTGCCCGGAACTTAGACGCCTTGGGCTTGTGCCGCCCGGTGCCCTTGGCGGTGGCGGTTTTCAGCCGGGCCACCTCGTCGGCGGCGACCATGTACGACCCGCCCACCACCTCGAACGTCAGCCGACCGTCCTTAGCGAGCTTGCGGATGTACCGCATGGTGCAGCCGTACTCCTCGGCTGCCTGCCGGCAGGAGATCATTTTTCGGCCGCGGTCGTTCTGCATCGCACAGATCATTCAGCCAATGATACCGATTGCGGAACACGGGTCAATTTCTCCCCGGTTTCCTGGCGGTTTTTGCTACTTGCCACGGCTCCCCACGCGCCCCGTATAGTGTACAGGAGCTGAGTGGAGGATAGGCTTGGCGAGTTTTGTACACATGTATACTAGTCACGGAAGCCACAACTTTGGGGAGACCTGCCGATGTCCAGACTACTCCGAGACGTTTACGAAACCGAGTACGCCATCATTCGCGGCCACGTGCCGCAGTGTCAGCGGCAATACGCCCTGACTTTCAGCCGCTGGGCAGAGCAGCTAGGGCGGGAGCCGACGCTAGAGGATCTCGACGACCTTGTGGTTAGCCGATACCTAGCCGCCCGTAGGCAGCAGACCTCGGCGGCAACCGCCAAGAAGGACAGGAACCAGATCCAAGCCCTCTGGAATTACGCTGCCCGCCGGCGTTACTGCGAGCAATTCCCAACCCTGCCACAGATCAAGGCCCCAGGACGCATACCGAGGGGCTACACGGTCGAGGACGTGTCAGCCATCCTTCGGGCCGCCATGCGGCGCAGACCGCCCCTAAAGCCCCTGGAAGGCGTCCCGCCGCACCTGTGGCTAAGCACGCTGATCCGGTGCTGCTGGGAGTCTGCTGAGCGTGTAGGTGCCCATCTTGAGCTTAGGTGGTCCGACGTTGACCTTGTGCAGCGGTTTGTGGTGTTCCGAGCCGAAAGCCGCAAGGGTGCGACCCGCGACATCATGCGACCGATTTCCGAGGAACTCTGCCTGTGGCTGGCGGAAATGCGGCGCGGCGACGAGGAAAAGGTATGGCCGTGGAAGGGCAACCGCTCGTCGCTATGGCACCACTTCAAGATGCTCTGCCGACAGGCGGGCGTGACGAAGCGAGGATTCCACGGCTTTAGGAAATCCGCAGCCAGCTACATAGCCCTCGCCGGTGGTGACGCGGCGGCGACCCAACTGCTTGACCATTCAAACGCGGCCACCACAAAGGCCCACTACATCGACGTGACGATCGCCAAGCCCAAGCACACGGCGATAGATCTACTCCCGCCCCTAAATCTGGGCAGCACCAAGCCGCCATCGGTCGCGGATGCCAAGGAAGCCGCCCAGCGTGCCGGATACGCACGCGGCAAGGCGCTGGCGGCCGAGTCGTCGCCATTGCCAGATCGAGCCGCACAGGATGAACTAGCGGCATCTGACGGCGTGCCGACAGAGCATCGGCAACTCTACCGTCAAGGTCTGGCACTGGGTTGGTCTGCCGCACACGAGGTTCCAACAGACAAGCCCGCCGCTTGACGTGCGGCGTATCGTTGAGCCGCAGGAGGCACCATGCCACACGACGATGCAACGCCATCCGCTTGATCCGCTGGTTCGCTCGTGGCACATTGCAGCGGGATTGAAACTCATGAAGGTGGAAAGTCGATGGCGAAAAAAACGAAACTAAAGACGCCTCCTGCAACGGCAACGGCTGGGATCGTCGGCGGCACATGGAATCTCGGAACTGACTACCAGACGGTGCAGATCATCCCGGCAACCGGATATTGGGCCACCTACAAAGACGGAAGCCGCTACCCTGTTGTGGCGTGGGCGATGCAGGCCCGGCTTGTACGGGAAGACGAGCGAGATTATTGGGGCGACGACGAAGTGCCGCCCGGTTTCTTCAGCCGCGTTGTCGGTCTGGTGATGCTCGCCACAGACGCTGCGCTCATTGAGGCTGACGATGACACGATAGCCGTTGGCGAGTTTGACGGTTACGAGTGGGACTTGTGACGGAAGTATCGAGCGAACGCCCAGGATCAGCGGCCCGCGACCGCTGACTTACCATTCCGGCAGACGGCATCGCGGGTCCGCTGCATCGCGTGGTTCTGTGAGCGCGGAGAAACGGAGGAGTGAGATGGAATACGAGACGGTTCCGCTTCAGCAACTCTTGCGAGAGATCGCGGCACGCACCGCCAGTGAGCAGGACGCCGACGCGATCCGGCTGGCGGCCGACACGCTCGACGACCTCGGCATATCCGGCGAGATCATCGAGATGGACTACTCGGACGAGATCGGCGTCTACTTCGGGGCGATCCGCTGCCCGAAGTGCGAAGCCGAGATGCAGGTCAGGCCGTGCGTCGATCGTCCGCGTTGCAAGTGCAACGTCGAGTGGGACTTCGACGTGAGCGCAAGAGGAACGCAGTTTTAGCCACAGAACCATTGTTTCTGCGGTCCACTGAATCCCGCTCGTCTGCGGCATATCGCCCGCTGGGGCGGTTCAACGCCGCCCGAATCGCGGTAGCGTCGGTTTTATGCCGCACGCTGCGGCATAAGACGCACGCCTAGAGCGTCTCGTCCGCCTCGTCGAACAAATGCATCCTGGCCCGCTGGCGTGCCGCGAGGATCTCGACTTTCGCTGGCGTGCCCGGCTTCGCCGCAATGCGTTGTGGCGGACGCATGAATATCTCTATGTCGTCCCCCAGGAGGCTCGCTTGGTACTCAACCTCGCGGACCGTGTCGAGCACGAGCGTATGGTCTCCGGCCCTGGCACGCTCGCAGAGTTCACCCTGCCCACCGGTCTCGGGCTTGTAGAGGAGCTCGATCGTCCACGTGACTCGAGCACCGATGCGGGCCAGCCGTGTCAAGAACTTCCGCAGTGACGGCGACAGGCGATCGGGCACGCGGCGGCGCTTGCCGCGTGGTGGCGGCAGATCCCCGTCATCTAAGAGCCACTGCTGGACTTCGCCCATGCGGCGAGTGTCCGTTAGGTGTCAAGCGACCACGACTCACGGATCGCGCTGCGTATCCACGTGCGATTTGTCGGTGACGCGAACCACATCTTTGCGAACGCCTCAATGGCGTCTTGCCCAACGTCGCGAAACAGGTTCCGCAGTTCTGGGCTGTCGCCCCACATAGCCTCCACGTCCTCGCGGACCTTGGCGATCAGCACCTTGGCATCCCGCACCGCCTCCATGTGGCTGTCGGGCTGGGTGCGGGCGAGCTTCGTCCAGTGCTCCACGTTCCAGCATCGGCACGTCGCATGGACGAACTCGTCAAACGCAATTCCGGCGGCGACGGCCCTGGAGCCGACATCGTCCCGCAGCCTGTCACGCAGCTGCGGCAGAAGCCCAGCCGGCGCGGCGCTCACCGGGACGCCTCGCCCGCGGGCGCAGCGCGAACACCTGGCGTGAGCGCCGCGCCGGGCGCCCTCTTGCACTGGCAAGACGGCGGGCACGGACATGGCGTCCGGTGGCCGTCCCCGTGGACGATGACACCCTTGCCGCCGCAGTCCTCGCAACACCCTGGCTTGGGCACAGGAACGGGCGCAGGGGCCACGTCCGGGGCCGTGGCGGCGTAGGCGACGGACACCGCCCCGGAAGCCTTAGCGGCCTCCGTGCTGACGGCGTGCGGGTCAGCCGCAAGCCACGTGAGCCACACCAGAAGTGCTTCCCACATCACCAGCCCTCCCCGTGGTGCAGGACTTTGTGTCCATCCTCGTCGACCCGTGCATGGACGACGTAGTGTCGATCCTGGGTCGGAGGCGGATCGGCAAACGCAAGAGCCCACAGCCCAAGCTTTGCCACGCGGGCCAGGAGACGCAGTACCGGGCGATCCGGCGTCGGCTTGATCGGCGATGCGGGCGACGTGGCAGCGAACCAGCCGAGGGCCATGCCGAGGATCGCTGCGATCACGAGAAGACGCATGTCAGGCTTTGTCATGGTGGTGGCGGTGGCGGTGGCGTCAGACATTGGTCGTCCTCCAGTACTCGATGCCGTAGACCAGGAGGACCGCACCGAGGACGCTGCCGACGAGCCCGGCCGGGCCTTCGCCAAACGGCAGACCGCCGAGCACGCTTCCTGCGACGCCGAGCCCGATAGCCGGGAGCCACCCGCCTGGAACCTTGCCGGGCATCAGCGCTTTCGCGATGCCGCCGACAATCGCACCGAAGATCGCCCAGTACAACAAACTGAACACGGGCACCTCCTAGAGTCCTAAGGCCAACTCGTCCGCAAACTGCTGATAGCTCACTGCCTGCACACGCACCTCGCCGAGCCACCCGCCGTGGTCGAGGTCTCGGTATCGGAACCCGTCGGTGTCGCCGATCGCCCAAGCGTCCTCAAGCATCCGCTCGACGACAGAGCGGCGAGCCCAGAACGAGCCATCCGGCTGGTCATCTGGGAATTTGCCACCAGAGCAGTACGACGGTCCCCACGAATTGAGAACCAAACAAAGATCGTCCGGGGCGCCGTTCTTCTTGTGGCGGATGCCAATGGCACACATCTGGTGCATCCAGACGCCAGACGCTTCGCAGATGCCGTCTTTGTTGCGGGTGGACGAGAAGCCCTGAGAGCTCGCGAGCGTCACAGGGAAACCAGATTCAATCGCTGCGGCAAGTTCGTCCCAAGTACGAATGGCGACTACGTAGCGGCACGGATGGGTTTTTGCGATGGCGTCCATCTTGCCGCCGTCGCCGCGACCGCCGCAGCCGTAGGCTCCCCACTCTTTCGCACGGTCGCCGCTGTACATCGTCAGGTCGATGCCGTTGACGGTCTCCCGATAGACAACGCCAAAGTCCCGAAGGAACTTTGCAGCACCGAATCCTGTGGCACCGTCTGAAAAACCGCCGTAAGGCTGCGCCCCATCACCCGGCCTGCCTCGCGCCTCGACCCTGGCTCCCCCATACAGTGCTTCCGAGCACGGCATCAGCGGAGGATCGGGAAGCTTTCCAAGCGACCACGACACTGCATCTTGGCAGTACACGGCGTGCATGGCACCCCACGAGACGCAGTCCCCAATCGCCTGCCGGCCGACAACAAATGGTTTCCCGTAGCGGGCACGGTGTGCCTTGTCCATCTGGCGATAGAGGAACGTGTCGACGCCTTTCGCCTTGTCCATTGCGTCAGCGCCGGCCTGTGCGAAGAAGGGCTTGTCGAGGGTCGCCAAGAACTGCCGCGTCCCCTCAGGGTCGGGCACGTACCCGAACTGCCCATTCGCAGCGTCGACGGCACGGTGCGTCGCACGCTCAACGAAAGCGCCGAGGATCGCCATTGCGATCACGAACACAACCGCAGAGATCGACCAGCGGCCTTGGCGGCTCATTGAGTCGCCTCCGCCGCAGCGTCCGACAGATCACGGAACGCTGACACCCAGGCCCGCCGACTCTCCGGCGTGACAGGACCGCCAGACGTGCCAACGACACGGTCTAGGTAGGAGTGGATGGCGTCTTTTACCGCCGGCTGACGAGTACCGAGCGACTCGCCACGCATGCGGGCTTCTCGAGCGGCGATCCGCAGATCGTCCAGCGCCACGCCTGTTTTGAGCCGCGGGTCGGTGAGCGTGCCGTCGCGCTCAATGCAGTCGGCCAGCTCCGCCAGGAGGGCGGATAGCATCTGGGCATCATCGGCGGCCTTTGGTCCGATGAACTTGCCACGCAGCGACACGGCACCGGCGTCGGGCTGCGGCACCGGCTGCGGCTTGCCACCCCTGGGGGCGAGAGAAATCGCCGCCGCAACGATCAGCGCCGCCGCCGCCACATGTCTGCCGTCAATCGTCGGACGCTTGCCGGCGGCCCACGCCGCCTTCACCCTTTCGACGATCTGCGGGCCAGCGAGTGCGTAGACGGCAACGGCAACGAGGGCGAGTGCGATCACGTGGCGTCACTCCGAGAGATCCGCAGCAGCGCCTCTACGGCACCGGCTGCGAGGGACAGGACGAGAAGACGAGTAGCAGGGCGGATCAGCATCCACGCCGGCCACGCTGCCAGCGGCACGCAGCGGTCGGCGAACGAGTCAAAGAGACTCGCTGCAGCAGTCAGAGCGACGGCCTTTTTCTCCGGCCCACTGAGCGACGCCACGGCGTCAAGCCCGCGGACCACGACGTTGAGCAACTGCACGAGCAGCCGGCCGAACTCGGTCCATGTCAGGCCGTCGGCTGCCTGCTCGCGAGCAGACGCGAGGAAAGCGTTGACGGCGGCAACGGTGCCCGGCAGCGTGTTGGCGTCGGCGGCGACCATGCCGCCAGAGTAGGTCGGCTAGCCCGCCACCTTGACCGGGTCTGCCTCGCGGCGCAACACCTCGGCAATCACCGCATAAGACGCGATGTCCTTGAGCGTGTCTTCCAACCCGTCGAACTCAACCCGCCCGCGTCGGAAGTACGCTTTGAGCCGGTGCATCTTGTCGTAAATGCGAAGGATGCAGCCGGCCCACGCCGGCATATTCACAATCTCCGCAGACTCGCGAATGTTGGACAGTGCGTCTTCGTCCACGCCGTAGTCAAGCGTCTTGCGGAGGTGCAGATCCTTGATCTCGTCCAGCACGCCAACGAACTCGCGAGACCCTGGCCGAAGCCCTTCTGCTGGTGCCGCCACGATGCTGTCACCCTTCCACCGGATGTCGTCCCCGTGGGCCTCGAGTTCCCGCTGTCCTTGGAGAATCCAATCGGACGGCAGTGCCATACCGGAATCCGGCGTGCGGGCATCGTCCTCGTCAACGTGGTCGTCAACGTCCGTGATCGGCCCCTTTTCGTCGATCGCCTTGGCGTGGCACTTGCCGCCGTCGCAGCACGCGGCAGCGAGCCGCGCTTCGACTGCGTTCCTCAGTGCTGCGTTTTCCTCCTCAAGCTTGGCGATCGTTGCAGTCATGCGTTTCCTTTCAATTAGTAGTCGTGCGGTGTCGGCCGCGAGTGCGCCAGATGTGCCCGTCCACTGTCCCTGAAACCTGTAGGCACGCGCTCTGGCGTCTGCCAGATACTCGTCGCTCAAGTCGTACTGCATTGGTCAACTCGCTGGGCCGGCGACGTGCATTGATGCCAGACCGCCAGCCGGCGTGTAGAAAAACGTCTCCATAGCCTGACGGCTTGCGATCCAGCCATTGATCGCGTGGTAATCATCGGGTGGGTTGAGCGAAGGGGCAGTTCGCACGATGACTCCCTGAAGCGTCTCAATCGGTCGCTGCCACTCCGCAGCCTGCGAATGGAAGTGCCCTGTGTGCCATTCGCGATAGCGGCAGCGGCTCCACTCCTGCGGCGACTCAAGCGCCATCAGCTGGGGAAACTTTGCCTTCGCCTTGTGACCATGAGCGAACCCCAAGAGGTTGCCGCCGTGGTGCAAATACTGCCGACCCGTGAAATCTGGCTTCACAGTTACCCGCTTGTGGCTGCGAAACCGCTCGCGAAGGATGCGTTGAAACGTCCACGTCAGGACCTCGTCGTGGTTCCCATTGACGATCACCACGTCAGTGGGGGCCGTGTCGGCAGACTTGTCGACGATTGCCAAAAGCGTGTCGCATCCAACCTCAATCATTTTCTGGAGACGCCCGTCACGCTCGAGCGGCGTGCCGCCGGTAGTCGTGCCAGCCGGAGTGTCGTAATGGAACAGGTCTCCCAGGAAGGCGATGGTGCGGCGTGCTGGTTTGTGTGTGTCACCGACCGCCAGTAGCTCGCCTGCGGCGTCGCCAACTAGTCGGGCGGCAATGGCTAGGTCGTAGTCCCCGCTGCCCGTGGTCCCGTTCCAGCAGTACTTGCCGAAGTGCGCATCGGCGACCACCAGCACTTGCCATAGACCGGACCGTTTCGGTGCCTTCACAGATTTGGTCAAGGGGCGGCGGATGTCCCGTTTCGCCGCCTCAATCATCGCCTCGACAATCTCGCGAGTCGTCGGCCCCGCCTTGGGCTTCAACCGCACGAACACGCGGTGCAGTTCCGTGACGGTTGTGCCTCCGTTGCCGTCGCTGCTCGCACACTCCCACTTAGTCGCCTCACTGGCGGCGACCTCATAGCGGGACATGTCCGCCTCTATGTGTGCGAGCAGATCCTCTACGGTCTTGATCCGCCGTGACGTGGACCGCGCCTCGAGCGTATCGCCGGAACGCTTCTGCGTTACCTGTTCAGCATCCGGCGCCGGCGTTGGTGGCGGGAGGGATGCCCGCACTGCGTCGGTTAACTTCGACGCAGCCATAGGGCAAACTCCTTGACGCTTGGCATCGGCCAACCGCGCTCAGTCGCTGCGGCATGCGTGCGTCGCGACACTTCCATAGCCGAAGATCGCCCGAACTCACCGGAAAGGAATTTGGTGCGCAGGTCCGAGACTTCCTGACGAGCCTGCTCGCTCAACTTAGAAAACCAGTGCTTCGGACCAGGCCGTATCGGGTCTGCATCCAAACGCTCTCGCACGGCGTCAATCAGCGTCGCTTTCGGCATGGCGAAACCCCTCCGCGTCAAGGATGCCGGCCAGCGTCGTCGCTACCTCTTCGACGGCCTCCTCTGCGAGGTCAGGCCACCGAGCGTGTATCACCTCGTGAATGAGGGTATCCAAGAGGTCAAGTCCGCGGAGCGTTGAGCAGATGCGGATCGTCCTGGCTCCGTAGTCACACTGCCCGCAGTCGCTGCGGAGGCGCTTATCTCGCGAGATCTTCCACCGCTGCTCGCCGATATAGACGGTCCTGCGATGGCGCGGCATGCATCACGTCCACTGTAGGGTGACGTTTGTGACCTTGCCCTCTGCATCCTTTTCGACGTTCAGCGATGGCGTCTTCCACTGCACACGACTTTCGTGCCGCTTGAGCACAGGGTGCGCTCCGTCGTGGCCCTTGAGGCTCGAGAAGACAAAATCCATTAGGACGGGGTTCCTGTAGTCCCACGCACGGCGGTAGAGCACGCACTTGCCGCCGTTGTCGCCGGCCTGCACGTTCATCAATCCGTTGATGACCTTAACAGTTTCCGTGAACTCTCCTGTTTCATTTTCCTGCGTTAGCGTCAAAGTCTTTTCTTCGCCTAGATCCCACGTTCCGGGGAATGTCGCAGTGAGCACTCGGTCCTCTGAGCACCCAAGTTGCAGTAGTGCCCAGCGATTGGTGCCCTCGCCGGGTTCCTTCCACAGGATTCGTGCGTACCCCTGCTCAGCAGTCTCGAGCGTCCCGTTTCTAATGTCCACAAACCGAAAGAATGATGATGACACCTTGATCCTTGCTTGCACGACTCCAGCTACGGCTACGCGACCGAGCTTCAAGTGCTTGATGGGCTCAATTGCTACGCACCATGGCTTTACAAGGTATTCGGCATGGGCTGTCAGTACGACAGTCGGCATTGACTCAAACTGTGCAGCGTTTGGAGACGGCCCCCATGAGTCGCCTACGACGTTGTCATTCGGCGCAATATACGTGGTTGTAATTTGACACGCAGACCACCGAGCAACATCAGCACCCGTTGCGTTGTATGCGTAGACCCATGTGTATGGCGCTGACGCATACGACGGCCCGTCCGCCCCCATTGCGAGGCTGTCGCCCATGACAAGGTCGGCAGCATCAAGCATGCGATTCCACGCCCGTGCGGAAATCGCACCATGAAGCTTCTGCCCAGGCTCGATGCGTCCGTCGCTGCGTGCCATCACAATGTCCCGATGCCAAGGGCTGCAAAGTTCGCGTCGCGGTAGACCTTATTGACGTACACGAACTTTGGCTTCTTGATGAGCACGCCAGACGATTCGGCCGTCTCGTACCTGACCCACAGGTACTCGTGCCCCTTTTTGTTGATGCCTGTGACATCGCCTATCGTCTGGTTCGTGACGTTTGGTGACGCGACGAAGCGGTAGGTAAGCGACCACGGGCCGCGCCCCTTCTGGTCGTCCCACTCTTGGGAGCCAGAGCACCCGAGGAACAAGACTTCCCCGGCAGAGAAACCGCGGAACCCTCCGTTGTTCACGGTGCCCGTCAGTGCAGCAACGCCCGTGATGTAGCCATTCGTGACGTATGCGTTTGGAACGTCGTAGGATTCCTGCCATTGCAACTGCGGCACAACAATATCAACGCCGTTGACGCCGTTGTCGTCCACGCCAATGGCGCTATTCATGCTGGGGGCAGTGGATGGCGGAAACTTGCTTTCCGTACTCTCTGTTGTTGTCGTAGTGCCGTTGACGACGATTGCACCGCCAGCCGCCTGCGTGATGTGCTGCGTCCCGCCGGTCGTGTCGAATGACCTCGCACGCTTCAGCGGCTCGGTGCCGTCCTCAGCGCCGTCCTTGACGTAGTCAACAGTGACTTGCCACGCATCGTCGCCAAGGTACGACACGCTGTACGACTCGGCACGCAGCTGCATGCCAGAGACGCCAGGGTATTGCCAGTACTCATAGCTAGCCGTCACCTTGGAATTGATGTCAGCGTGCAGCGCTGCATCGTCTTGGGTGCCGAAAACCTTCCAAGACTTCTTGTACGTACTTTGGGCCTTGCGTCCCTTTCGGACGATCGTGGCTTGGCGACTATCGCCGTCTTCAATCCAAGTGAGTGGCATGCCTACGGTGCTATTGCACCCTCATCTCCGATGTCGTCGGTATTGGCCTTGATCCCACGCAGCACCTCCAGCTGTTGCTGGGCAATGCTTGAGCCGAATCCCATTCCGCTAAGATTGACGGACGAAAACGTGCCGGCAACCTCCGATTGCCTAGTTGCCGCAGCCGTCGCCGCCGCACCGATAGCGTCAGGGTTTGGCGGCACCACGCCGCCGCCAGCGACGGCAGGAACTTGGCCGCCACTGGCAGTAGGAGTCACACGTTCCGAAGCGATGTCTACGGCGTCGCCGTACTTTTT
>Ga0129333_10003810_pt1 | contig 14148 bp, 16 predicted proteins | sample CPB6_08_DNA_FD_94474 | JGI IMG/M metagenome (GOLD analysis project Ga0129333, IMG submission 94474) | Freshwater to marine salinity gradient microbial communities from Chesapeake Bay, USA - CPBay_Sum_0.6_0.8_DNA | ecosystem: Environmental > Aquatic > Marine > Coastal | place: USA: Chesapeake... | reverse complement strand
ATTCAGATGAAGATTATCAGGATGAAACTGAAGATACTGAAGAAGAATATATGTAGTTTTAATTAGTTTAAAATTATAATGTATTATGTGAAGTAAATATAATACAATATGGATTTAGAATATGATAAATTAGATGATGATTGGATTAATAATTTTGAGAATACTGATAAGTTATATAAGGATTTTTATAAGGATGACTTGTATTATGTAAACTTGAGAGTTATTTATATTAATAGAGAGAATGAAATAGAAAAGTTAAAACAAGAATCATTTTTGATGTCAAAACCAAATAATATTACTCGTGAAGAAATTCTTGAATGCTTAAAAAAAATTCAATTGACAACGATAAAAGATACTCATTGTTATCTATATTAAAGTATAATATAGTTTTAGAACCAGACGAAGTCAAATTATATTTAAATAATGCAAATGGTGAGGACTACTTATCAATAATGAAAAATATAGATGGAGTTGTATTTAATAAGAGTATAAATATGTTTCATGATTTAAATGATTTAATACTTATTTTTTATGAGAAGTCATTGGAGCTTAAAAAACCCAATGCAAATAATACTACTAAGAAGATATACTTACGTTCTTTAAGTAGTAATAAAAAAACAATTAGAAAACGATATAAAGACTAGACTATAAGATATAGTATCATCAAAAATGGCAGCACTTATTAACGCTCTCGATAACTATACTCCTACTCAAATTGGAGAGAATGGTCATGTAGAATATGGATGGTCTAATAGTATTCAAGAAAAAATCCTTCAATTCAGCTTTCAGGTTACTAGAACAGCTGACGACAGAATTAATGGACTTTCTCTGACATTATCCGATATGCTTAGACAACTCAAGCATCAAATCCAAAATGGAACCTTGCCAGAAAAGGAAGTTGCAAAGGGTTACCTTTCTGTTCTCTATAGAATGATTGGTCATACTCGCGATATTATTGATGGTAAGGGTGAATACACTTTGGGTTATATGATGGTTCATACTTGGTATCAATTCTTCCCTCAATTGGCCTTGTTTGCATTAAAGTGTTTCGTAGACCTTGGAGATAGAACTGTTCATCAATACGGTTCTTGGAAGGATCTCAAGTATTTCTGCGAATACTGCAAGTCTAGGGGAGATACTGTAAATTCTGAATTGATTCAATACTCTGTTTCTCTTATTAACGAACAGTTGAAGAGAGATTACGCCACCTTTTTGTCTAATAGTACCGATGTGTCATTGGCTGCCAAGTGGACACCTCGTGAGAAGTCTTCTTTCGGTTGGCTCTATGAAGCTCTCGCTACAAATTATTTCAATGGATTCTTGGAAACTGCTAGGAATGATGTTCAGTTAAGAAAGGCTGTTCTAAAGTGCAAGACAGAATATCGTAAGGTATTATCTTCGCTCAACCGTTACATCGATACTCTTCAAGTCAAACAGTGTAGCAAAGATTGGATGCACATCGACTTCAATAAGGTCACTTCTATTTCGCTCTCAAAGCAAAAGAAGGCATTCTTGAACGTTAAAAAGAATGGAGAAGTTAGATGCCCTGAAAGTGTCGATAGAATCACGTGTGCTACAAACTTTAATGCTCACATCCAACGTGCTGTCAAGGGTGAAGTCGAAATGAAGGGCAAGCGTGTCGGTATGGCTGACTTTACCAAGCAAGCTTTGGAACTAATTCGAACTCGCAATCAGGCTGAAAAAGACTTACTCAATTCTCAATGGCGCGATAACGCTAGTCAAACAGGCGCACTCGGTAAGATGATTGCGATGGTTGATGTTTCTGGCTCTATGAGCGGAGACCCAATGAATGTCGCGATTGCTCTTGGTATTCGTATTGCTGAGAAGTCACTTATTGGAAATCGTGTTATGACCTTTAGTGCTAAGCCAACTTGGGTTAACTTAGATGGATGCAAGGACTTCATTTCTAAAGTAGAAGTTGTTCAACGAGCCGAATGGGGTATGAATACAAATTTCCACGCAGCTTTGGATATGATTCTTACTGCTATTATCCAAAATAAGATGGCTCCTGAAGATGTTCAAGATATGATTCTTGTAATCTTGTCTGATATGCAAATGGATGCTGGTGATAGCTGTAATAAGGATGCTTTATACAAGACCATGGAGCAGAAGTATGCTGATGCAGGTATGAGAGTTAACGGAGCTCCTTATAAGCCACCTCATATCCTCTTCTGGAACTTGAGAAGCACTTCTGGATTCCCATCATTGGCTAACCAAAGAAATGCGTCTATGATGTCCGGTTTTAGTCCAGCTCTTCTCAACTTGTTCTGTGATCAAGGTATGGATGCACTTCAAAGTTGCACTCCTTGGGGTCTTCTCAACAAGAGCTTAGAAAATGATAGATATAAAATTATGGCTGATAAATTACAAGAAATCTTAGGTTAATTATAAATATTTAAAATATATTTTAAAAATATAAAATATGTTTTTTGAACCTTCTAATATATTAAAAGAAGATTATCAAATCTTAGATTGCGAATCAATTCGTAATGGATATAAAATACCAAATATTATACATCAGACATTTTGTAGCATAATTCTACCTCTAGAAATATCAAATATAATTAAGAGAAATAAAGCAATTTGTAAAAACTGCAAATTTATATTTTATGATGATAATGAATGTGAATTATTAATTAAAAATAACTTTAATCACGAAATTTATAATACTTATAAAAAAATTAATCCTGCTTATGGAGCTATGCGCGCTGATTTTTTTAGATATTGTGTTTTGTACTTATATGGAGGAATTTATCTAGACATTAAATCTAAAATAAATTATCCTATATTTAAAATTATAAATAAGGAGGATATTTGCATTTTAGATATTCCAAGAACAGACTTAGAACCATGGAGAACAAAATCATCAACTTATGAGCAGTGGCTATTAATTTTTGCACCTCGACATCCATATCTTTTATCTATAATTAATCAGATATATGGATATGTAAATGAAAAATATATTCCAGAAAAAATAAATAATATAACTTTATCAACAAAGGGTAAAATACTGCATATTACTGGCCCAGATTCTTTTACTAAAGCTATAAATAATTATATAGACATTAATAATAAAATACTACATAGACATGTTAATTACAATACTTTTTCTGATATAAATAATTTTAAAAATATTTATAAAAAAATGTATAAAATAAATAATAAAAAGCATTACAGTGAATTAGATGAGCCATTATTTATTTAAAAAAACATAATGGCGATATTCTATTTCTTGCACCATTCTTTAAAAATGCAGTAAAATGAAAAAAACGATGTTCACAATCTTCTTTGTCTTGTGATAAATTCATTTGACCTGCATATTTAATATTTTTTTCAAGTAATTCTTTTGGTATATAATCTAAACGAAATCTTCCGTCATAAACGCAATTGATAAATTTAGGAGTTCTATATATAGCAAATCCATTAAAAGCAGATATACATCTTATTAATTTATCTTTTGGATATTTATTTATTATATTTGTAATATATTTTATTCCTATTCCACAATCTTTAAAATGATGGCAACTTGCTACATAAGGAATCATTGATAAAGCCCAAGAATCATAATAACCATCAGGATGATTAAAAGATAATGAATCCCAAGACGTATTTCTATGTAAATAATAATTTAATAATCCTATATCCATATCTTTTGCACACCTATTATCACAATCCATCATAATGAAAAATTCATAATCTGAAAAGTTTGATTTAATCATATTTAAACAAAAATTTCTTCCTAATGCTATTCTATGAGTTCTATATGGCAACATTTCACCTTTATTGACATAAAATAAAAACTTAGAGTTTTTATTTTGATATTCTTTCATTTTAATTAGTGTGTTATCGTCAGAATTATCATAATATAAAATTATTCTATAATCAGTAAATAATGAACCAATTAATTCCATATTTGAAAATATTTTATCTAAAAAAGATTCACAATTTCTTACAGTTCCACAAATACAGCACTTCATTTAAATTATTAATAATATAAAAAATTATTTAAAAAAACATATTTATTTATATAAAATGAAGTACTTTATAGATTTAGATAATACTCTTTGTGTAACTAAAGATAGCGATTATATAAACTCTAAACCAATTGAAGAGCGAATTAGATATATAAATGACTTGAAAGAACAAGGGAATTTTATTACAATTTGGACGGCAAGAGGTTCAACTACAGGAATAGACCATAAGGATTTAACTATTAGACAATTAGATGAGTGGGGCATTAAATATGATAATTTATTAATGGGAAAACCATCTTATGATATTTATATTGACGATAAGTCTTTTAATTCAGACACTTATTGGCCGATTCCTAAAGAACCTGTTGAAAAGTCTAAAAAATTACCTGTTGAAATTGTTCCCAAGGGATGGGGTAAAGAAATTATTTTTGTTAATAATGATGAATATTGTGGTAAGCTTTTGTGTTTTGAAAAAGATAAAAAGTTCTCAATGCATTATCATATTAAAAAGAAGGAAACATGGTATGTGTCTAAAGGTAGTTTTATTTTAATATGGGTAGAAACTGATACAGGTACTACTCATACTGAGTATTTGAAAGTCGGTGATGTTATAACAAATGAACGCGGAGAACCTCATCAATTAATTGCATTAGAAGATGCAGAAGTATTCGAAGTATCAACAAAGCATTATGATGAAGATAGTTTCAGAATGTGGAAGGGAAATTAAATTTTATTTATATAAATATATTTATATAAATATATATAATATGAAATCTAAAAATGTTTATCCTATTTTAGAAAGAAATAATAAAACACAATATTACACAAAATATGGTTATGTTATTTTATATAATAATGATGTATATCTAAATGGTGAAATATTTAAACAGGGTAATTATCATGATGAAGATACCATGTTAAAATTAAAAAAATATATTGATCCTAATAAAAATATTTTAGAAATTGGTGCTAATTGTGGAACAAGTTCTCTTGTATATGCATCATTTTTAAACAATGGTAGTAAACTTTTTGCATATGAGCCTCAAAAAAATATGTTCGAGTTGTTGAATTTAAATATAATTAATAATTCTTTACAAGAAAAAATTTTACCGATTAATAAAGGCATTTTTTGTTATAATGGAAAAGCCATAATGAATAGTATTGATTTAGATGGAGGTGGAGGAGATGTTGAAAAAAGATATACAGTTGAACAAAATTTACCTTGTAATTTTGCTGGAATTGGTTTAGGGAATAATGGTGAAAAAATTGATGTAGTAACTATAGATTCATTAGATTTAGATAATATAGGATTTATTCATTGTGATGCACAAGGTTCTGAAAATTTTATATTTTCTGAAGCAATATCAACATTAAAAAAATATAAACCTGTTATTTTATATGAAAATTATGATTTTTATGGAAAATATTTATATGAAAATGTTTGCAAATGTTATCCTTCATATGAAAAAAATAGTGTTTTTGATATAAAAAAATTTTGTATTGAAGAGTTAGGATACTCTAAATATATAGACAGATTTAATGGTGGAATTGATACTTTATTAATACCATAATAATAATTAACTAACAAATGGTGGAAAATTTAAATCATAATCATATTGATTTGGATTATTTGGAAAATCTAAATTTTCAATAGGCAATGGAATCTTATTTAGTTCCGGTTCTTTCTGAAAATAATTCTTTCTCACATAAGTTACTTCAACAGTATCTGGTACATTATCTGTTAATCCACCATAATTATTACCATGAATATGAATTGGATAATGTGTTTCATTTATTTTTTTAAAACACTTTATTTTATCATTTAAATTCACATTCCAACTATCATCATTTATTCCGTGAAACTCAATAACGATTTGTTTAAATTTAGTTAGTTGCAGGTTAGATAAAGATAAAATCCAGTCGTATTCATGACCTTCTATATCCATTTTTAAAAATATATTATTATAATTATTGGTAAAAAAACTTAGATTAGCAAATTTTTTTCCATAGTAAGGCGCAATATTTCTTTTATAAAATATAATCTTGTCTGTATATTCTGTTGGATATTTATCAATTGTACCATCAAAAGCAGCAGAATTATGTCTATCCATATTATATTTATTTATAAAGTCTCTTGAAAATGATTCTTCGGTAGATACCCCCGCTGATATATAAAAATCATATCCACCATCTACTTCACCTATTACATATCCACCATCTTGACATACGCCTAAATGTATTTTTTTTTGAAAGTCATATATTTTAAAGTGATCTAAAATATAACTCATTATACATTACTAATTTATTAATTTTAAAATTAATAAATTTAAAATTAATAAATATAATATAATTATAACTTATAAATGAATTTTTTAAATAAAAAATTTTTGGATTATTGGAAAATAAATGGTTCGTCATCTTTATTGGGATATCAAAAATCTGGACAACTTTATTTTGAACTAATGGGTGTAGTAAATTCTAATTTAGAAGGAAATACTGCTGAAATAGGTGTTTATAAAGGATATACTTCTAAATTAATACATACATTTACACCAAATAAAACTCATTATTGCTATGATACTTTTTGTGGAATATTGGGAGCAACTGAAGAAAATGATGTTCATAAAAATGGAGAATTTAATTGTTCACTTGAAGAAGTAAAGAATACAATAAATATGTCAAATGTTATTTATAAAGTAGGATATTTTCCAGAAAGTTTTAATGAAAATAATGAAATGTTTTGTTTTGTTCATAGTGATACAGATACATACGAAGGAACAAAAAATACTATAATTTATTTTAAGGATAAAATAGTTAGTGGTGGAAAAATTATTTTTGATGATTATTGTTGGGATAATTGTCCTGGTGTTGAAAAAGCTTTAAAGGAATTTAAAGAAATAGATACTGAGTTTATACATAAACCTATGCCTAGAATTCATCAATATGTATTGATTAAAAAATAAGAATAATTATATAAAATATAATATAATTATTTATAAATGAGTATAATAGTGATTGGAGATATAATGATTGATATTAATTACAAGTCAAATGTTACAAGAAATGCACCAGAGGCAGATATTCCAATTTATAATATTTTAGAAGTAGATTATAAATTAGGCGGAGCATCAAATGTAGCTAATAATTTAAATAATTTAGATAAAAATACTATATTATTAAGTGTAGTCGGTAATGATCAATATGGAGAAAAAATAAAATCTTTATTAGATGAAAAATGTATAAATAATAAACTTTTTATTGATAATAACAGAAAAACAACTCAAAAACATCGAATATTTTTTGACGATAAATTACGCGTTAGATATGATATTGAAGATACAAATGATATTTCAAATATTATAGAAGATCAAATTATAGAGTTTATTGCTCAGAAATCAGATATTATTGCAATTATTATTTCTGATTATGATAAAGGTATTTTAACTCAAAATTTATGTCAGACAATAATTAATTATTCTAATAAAAATAATATACCAACATTTGTTGATCCCAAATTAAAAAATTATATGAAATATAAAGGATGTTTTTTATTTAAGCCTAATCAAAACGAAGCTGAAACTATTTCTGGAGAGAAAAATATTGATAAAATATTACACTTTATTAAAGATAAATTAGAATGTAAAAATATTTTATTGACAAGAGGTAAAGAAGGTATGATTTTAAATAACATTTATAATAAAATAGAACACGATAGCATTATAAATTTAGTTGATGTAACAGGTGCTGGTGATATCGTTATTTCAGTTCTTGTTTATATGTATTTAAAAAATAAAAATCTAAATGAAGCTACTAAAATTTCAAACTATATTGGCGGTAAAAGTGTTGGTATTATTGGAAATTATAATGTTACAATTAATGATATAGATGAATATTATGAAAATTGTAAAAATATTATAGACAATAAAATAATTTACGATTATGAAATTGAAAAAATTAAACTAATTTCAACAAAACATAATATAGTTTTTACAAATGGATGTTTTGATATATTACATTCAGCTCATGTTGAATTACTTAAATTTTCAAAAAACCAAGGAGATATATTAGTAGTTGGATTAAATTCAGATGAATCCATAAAACGTCTTAAGGGAAGTGAAAGACCAATCAATGATATTAATGAAAGATCTAAAATATTATCATTGTTTGATTTTATTGATTATATTATAATTTTTTCCGATGATACTCCACTTGAAATAATAAAACTTATAAGTCCTAATAAACTAGTAAAAGGAGGTGATTACAATATTAATAATATAGTTGGAAAAGAATATACAAAAGAAGTAATTTTATTTAATTTAATTGAAAATAAAAGTTCTACTAATGTAATTAAAAAAATAAAAGCTACTTAAAATATAATATAATATATTATATGAATTTCAACTTGATAAATTACCTTAAAATAAAAAAAAATATTGTATCATTTGCAAAAAATAAAAATTATCATTTATGTAATTCTTATCATTTAGGTGATAATGTTTTTAATTTTATTTTATTTTATAATTTGAAAGAAATTATAGAAAATAATAATATTATAATAAATTATTATGCTAAACAGGAGTATATAAATCAATTATCTGAATTTATTTGCAGTAAAAATATTATTTTACAACCGTTACAAAATAAACCTGAATCTACCATTGAAATCTGGATTAATAATGGTTATTTTAATTTAAGACATGTGGATATGGCAGATAAATTCCCGATTTTTTATAATAGATATTATATAAATTTTTTCAATAATGTCTTGCAACGTTTATTTATTAATTATAAACTAACAAGATTATTTTATGTGGATGAAGAATTAATTCAAAGATATGAAAAAATAGATAATAAATTTAAAAACTTGGATATTTTATTTATTAATTCAGAACCATTGTCTGGACAATATCCATATAAAAAAAAAGAATGGGATACATATATAAAAAATATAAATAATTTATATAAAATTTCAACAACATCAAAAGTTAATAATATTTTATGTACATCAGATAATAATTTAACAATAAAAGATATAGCATCTATATCTACAAATGTAAAAGTTATTATTGCGATTAATTCTGGAGTAGTTCCAGGATTATTAAATATACACACTTTACAAAATGTTAAAAAATGTTATATATTTGATACAAGATGTTTATATTCATATCCAAATTTTGAAAATAGAAATAATATAAATGATATTAAAGTTGAAGAGTTAAGAATGCTAATTAATTAATCATATATTTTGTATTTAAAACACATTTTGCAATGCATTTTTCTAATTTATTATTCTCCCTTTTAAATTTCAATAAAATATAAATATTTTTAAATTAAGTTATAATAATAAATTTAATTAAATATTATATCAGGAGTTATCATTATTCTTGCTCCTGAATTTTGTCGTGCTTGTATATGAAATGCTCTATGTTCACAATCTTCATATCGACCATCTACATTTACCTTTCCATCTGGTTTAAAATATTGTTTAAATACTAATTTTGATTTTGTCACATTTTTATGTGCATCCATATTTGCTTTTGGTATTAAGTCCATCCTAACTCTTCCATCATAATATGTATTTAGGAACTTAGAAGTTCTATATAGAGAGAATCCATTAAAAGATGATATACATTCAACAAGTGCATTTTTTTCTCTAGCCTTTTTTAATAACGTATCAACAAAATTTTGTATAATATCATAGTATTTTACATTATTTTCGAAATGATTATAACTAAAACAAAATGGATAAATTGAAAGACCCCAAATATCATAATATTTTGGTGTTGTATTAAATGATAAACCATCCCAATCATCACGATATAAATATTTTTTTAAAATATCTATATTTACTTCTTTGCAATTCACATCATCACAATCCATCATGATAAAAAAAGGAAATTTATCTTTATTCTCTCTAATAAATTTTAAACAAAAGTTTCTAGCTACCGCAATGTTATGAGTTCTAAATGGTGATACTGGTTTTTGGTTAACATAAAACATCATTTTTGGATTTTTATTTTGATAATATTTTAATATATTAAGAGTATTATCTGATGATTTATCATAATAAATTATGATTTTATAATCATCAAAGAGAGAACCTATTTTTTCCATATTATCTAAAACTTTTGATAAATAAGGTCCACAGTTTTTTACTGGTCCACAAATACAACAATTCATTAATATTGTTTTTTATTTAAAATTGAAAAAAATAATGTAAATTAAATATTTGGTAATCAAATATGTTTACTGTTGTTACTGGAAGATATAATAATGAAACATGGGATGCGACATTACAATATAGAATCAGAAAAAAATTTGCATGTATTTATGCTCCTCCATGTAGATTATCACCACTTATTGATTTAAATTCACCTGTATTTGTTATTGAAATGAATAATTCAACAAATCAAATCATGGGCATCGGACTTATCAAAAATAAATTAGTAACAGACAAAGTATACAAAGTACAAGCGGATTCTAATTGTAATCGTTATATTTATATTGGTGAATATCATATTCCTAGAGATGTAATAGATGAGTATAATCCTTTCTTAGTCTATGTATTGGATGAAATTCTATTCAAAGGATATACACATTCTAAACGTGGAACTGGTTTAACAAAAATTCCAGAAAAAGTTTTGAAGTTTGATGTATGTGAAGGTTTAGATATAAAAAAAGAAATTCGAAATATATTTGTGCATCATTTCAAAGATAAAGCTCTAGCTAAAAAAAATGAATTTCAGATTACTGAAAATTAGGCACTAAAAAAAAGGCACTAAGTATTATTCTTTATTTTTTATTAAAAACAATATTTATATCATTTATATGACTAGTCTTGATATGAATGTTGCAAATTATACTTTATCTGAATTAATGGCGATCATTAAATTAGAAGATCTGGAACCAAACGATATTATTGAAAATACAAATTACTATATAAGAAAATATAAAAACAGTAATCCTCAAATGGCAGTTTTTTTTAAAGATATTCAAAGTCAACTTTTACAATATGCAGAAGGTCTTGAGCCTGATACAGATGACGAAAATGATAATGAAAATAAGATTATTGTTGAAGGATTTGGTAATATGTCTAATGAGGCGGTTTATCCAGCTGGCGATAAACAAGTCACTGATTGGTATACTAATGAAAATCTTACACAATCGGATACAAATCAGACTAATAAAATTACAAATCGTCAACAAAAAGTGCAAATATTTGGCAATGAAAAAGTACCGATGAATCGTGAGCAAATTGCAACTACTGATACATATAATTTACCCGTTAAACAAGATTCTCTCAATCCTAATTTAAAAAACACAATAAATAGATTTATTAATCTCGATAGCCAATTTAGACAATATACAAGTGGCCCAGAAGCTCAATCAACTAATTATACTTGTGATTTATCTGACACACTAAAAAATACGCTCAAACTTAGCCTTTATTCTTACCAAATACCATTTAGTTGGTATGCAATTGATACTGCTTATGGTAACACTTGTTTATGGATAAGTGATGCTAGCTCGGGTATAATTGTTCCAGTTTCGGTGCCGTCAGGAAATTATTCGCAAGAAAAATTTATAGCTCAATTAAATCTCTCTTTTCAACAGGCTGGACTAACATTTCCAGCTAGAACTAATACAACACTTTATCCCTCACCTCCATATCCATCGCCTGCATTATCTAGTAATACACCTGCCTATTATAATCCAAATAGTGGTATAGTTTCATTATTTTTAACTGATGGAAGTTATAATGGTGTTCAGGGTTCATTTGATATAACAACGCAAACTCAGATTATTTTTTATGATTTTACTGGAATTTTACAGTGTAATGTAAATTGTTACAGTAAAAGTAATCATTATTTTAATAATACATTAGGTTGGATAATGGGTTATAGATTACCATATTTAAATGTTGATATTAGTGGTAATACTGCAGGAGCTATTTTAGATTTAACTGGAACAAAATATTTAATATTAGTAATTGATGACTATAATCAAAATCATGTTAATAATTCACTTGTATCTATCTCTCAGTTTTCAAATACTTTAAAGATGCCTACATATTATTCTCCTGATTTACCATATACTTGTATTACTCCTGCGCAACAAGGAAATAATTTAACTGAACTCGTAAATGGTGTTGTCACACAGTCATTATTTGATAATCAGACAGCTAACGCACAAAATGGTCTTCTGATTGCAGGAAAATATCAAGAAGATTATACCAGTACACAAATCGTTTTACCGAGTGCACCAAGAACACTTACAAATGCTCAATTATACACTATAAATTCAATTAGTAACAATAATAATAACTTAACAAATTATTTGGCAAAAGCACCTACATCATCAGATATATTAGCTATAATACCTGTTAAAACATCTGTTGGTGTTCCAACAGGATCATTACTTGTAGAATTTAGTGGTTCTCTCCAAGATAGTGAACGAACTTACTTTGGTCCAGTTAATATAGAGAGAATGGCAGTTAAATTATTAGATGATAAAGGAAATATATTAAATTTAAATGGTAATGATTGGTGTGTTTCGTTGATAGCTGAATGTTTATATCAATATTAAATTACAACTTAAAAAAATAAATATAATTAATAATATGACACATTCTGGATTTAAAACTTCACAAAAAAGATGTAATTTAAGAAAAAAAGAAAACAATAATAAAGATTATAGACATAAAAGAACCAATAAAAATCCTTTTAATAATAATTTATTAACATATAGATTTGCAAGTAAATATATTAAACTTAATTATATATTAAGAACAAAATATGGCATATTGTTAAATCAAAAAGATATTACTGAATTGGAAAAACATTATTTTGAATCAAGAGGACATCAACATACACCAATATATTTTGAACATAGAACTTCTGAAGAAAATAAAATTATTCAAGATGTGGCAAATATATATTATAATACAAATGAATATAAACAATTAATTTCAGTAGACAATACACATACAGAACATTCAAAAATGAATACAAAAAATAGAGATAGAAATAGAGATTATAAAAATAGCATAAATACATTTACATAAATAAAAAATTATTACCATTTATATTAACAAATAAACTATGAATAAATAATTATATCATATAATATATAATGAATATATTATATGAATTTGGTGCGTATGGTCCTATTATATTGATACTTCTCTCTTGGTATTTATTATGGGACAATAAAAATTTGTTTTTCTACTATACAGTTGGTATTTTTGCCAATGCAGTTTTAAACTTAATAATAAAGGGAATTATTCAGGAACCCAGACCTATGTTTGATACTAAAAAAGTTAGATTATTAAAGACACATGGTAAAGAATATTTTTATCAAAGTGGTATTCCATTTGATATATTTGGTATGCCATCTGGTCATGCTCAAGCATCTCTATTTTCCATTATATTTATGTATTTGTCTCTGAAACAGACTAATATTTTATATATTTATATACCATTAACACTGTTAACATGTTATCAACGTGTAAAATTTGATTACCATTCAATAAGTCAAATAATTGTAGGTGGAATAGTTGGCACAGCATTTGGATATTTTGTCTTTCAATTAGCTAGAGAGAAAATTAAAAATAGAATTAGAGAGAAGCCTGATGATGATGGACCTGTTTAAGCAACGCTTTCTATACAGTACTTTGTTCACAATCAACTCTATGACCTAAGTAGTATGAATGGTCATCAGAATTTGTTTGAACCAAACTAAACTGGTCAGCACATTTTGGGTCTTCACAATTGGTTGCACTACATACAGTCAATTTTCCAGTCGAATCTTCAAAAATCTCTCTACAACTATGTTGATATCCAAAACCTTCAATTGGAGGGACATGAGGTACGATATCTTTGTTATGAGTTGTTCTATAGTATTCAGCTATTTTTGTATTTACAAATGTAGCATATTTTGCATCTCCAACACGAGGTTGACCATAATCATACAATTTTACATTTATACCCTTCTTCACTAGTTCCATTGCTAAGAGTTGACCACAAGATGCTCCATATGAATGTCCAGTGACTACAACTGAATAACCTGGATATTGTGTTTGCAATGTTTTAACAGTCGTTATCATCTTATCTGTAACGCTTAAAGCAGAATTATAGAAACCATAATGAACTTT